>WNGB01000676.1_pt1 | contig 79789 bp, 67 predicted proteins | sample 5400681 | NCBI WGS metagenome assembly WNGB01 (sample SAMN13153367, study PRJNA577476) | soil metagenome | isolation source: 115 cm soil or saprolite under grassland replicate 2 | place: USA:California | collected 2016-06-15 | reverse complement strand
CCGGGTGCACGTGCGAAAAGAACTCCATGAAATTGCTCTCGAACATGCGGACACTTTCGTTTTTGTTCGAGACGTAAGCCGGCCGTTCCATAGCTTTTAGAACCTATCGGCGGTCGCGGTCAGGGCAACGCCATTTAACGGATCTTTGATCGTATGCGGCAACGCACGCGAGGGATCGTTCCTCTGCTTCATGCGCTCGATGCGCGAGTACAAACTGTATCGCTTGTCGAAAATAAATTGAAAAAGTAACACACTCCATGATGAATGATATTTCAGGGTGTCGTAAAATTCCGGCGCGAGCGAGCGCACTTTTGGCAGATTGTTCCAAGGGATGGACGGCAGATCGTGGTGCTCGTTGTGGTAACCCATGTTCAGACAGAGCAGATTGATCGGGCCATAATAACTGTACGTCTCCTGCTCGGGGTCGTTTGTGTAGTGCTCCTGGATCCAGCGCGCGCCAACCGGATGCAGACCAATGGAGAAAAAAAACGAAAGCACGAGATAGAATAGCCCGGCCCATCCACAGAAATAAACCACCGCCACGTCGTAAGCCGCGGCGCAGGCAAGATTCACCAAAAACCATCGATCACACATGGTGATCGCTTTTATGCGCGGCGGTCGCGTTAGCTGGAAAAACGGAAAGAACATCAACCAAAGCGCTTTCCGATACCATTTATTCCCGACAAGGCGAGCTTCCCAATGATTGGCGAGGTCGGCATCCCATTCGAAATCGCCCTGATGGGAGTGATGTTTCAAATGATAAACGCGAAAACCCATCGCGCCCGGCGTCAGGTTGGGGAGATCGGCCAGGATGGCCACCATTTTGTTCCAGTTTTTGTTTCGGAAAATGAGGTTATGAGTTGCATCGTGGATGATCACGTAATTGGCGTGATTGGCGAACGCGCCGATGCAATAAGCGATCAAAAGACTGAGCCACCAATAACCGAATCCCAGCGTGCCCATCCCGTATGCGATAGCCGTTTGCATGATCAACAACGACAGAGTGATCAGCGCGGTGTACGGATTGCGCACCATTAACTGGCGAACTTCCGGATGCGCTTTGATGATTGCCCGCGCCCGCGCCGGATGCGGCTGCTCAAACTCGGATTGGTGGAAGAAGGCCTGCATAAGGCGCGGCTATTTCCTAGCACAAAACTCGCTAAAAAACCATCTTTCGCCCAAGCCAAAACTTTTCGCAAAGATTGGCCGATTCGGGCAATCTGTCCGAAGTTGGCCCTCTCAGGAATCGGCCAGAGAATGCATCTCCCGGTAGGCATTTCAACTTTGCAACGCACCGATCGCTGGATTGGTGCGCCGCTTTGCGCCGTCTTGACCCTTCTCAGAAAAATCTTTGAATCCGCGGCGCCTCCCGGACTACGACGAGTTCAGCGCATTCTGTTCGTCAAATTCGCAGAGCAGGGCTCGACCGTTCTAGCCTATCCCGCAATTCGTCGTGCGACCGAAATGGTCGGGCGTGAAAACGTTTACTTCGTCGTTTTCGAAGACAATCGATTCATTCTCGATGCGATGGAAATTATTCCCGATGGAAATGTGATAACGATCGCGACGCAGAGTCTTTTCGGACTCGCCACTAGCGCGCTGCAAGCGGTGTTCCGGGTCCGGAAAATCCGCATCGACGCGGTCGTTGATATGGAATTTCTGACACGCTTCTCCGCGATCCTGACGTTTACGACCGGCGCCAAATCGCGTGTTGGCTTTCATACTTTTTTTGGCGACGGACCGTACCGGGGCGATTTAATGACCCACCGGCTTTTATACAACCCTCATCTCCACACAAGTCAGATGTTCGAAGCCATGGTTGAAGCATTGACCCGCGATCCGGCGGTGCTCCCGACTTTCGACTACACGCCTTCCGTAAATCAGCCACTCGCAGAATTTCGACCCTCTCTGTCCGAAGTTGCTGAAATCAATGCGTTACTACAGCGCGAAAATCCTCGGATCGGTTCTGCGCCACTCATCCTGCTCAATCCGAACGCTGGCGACTTGCTGCCCTTAAGGCGGTGGCCGCCCCAGCGTTATGTCGAACTCGCGCGGCGGCTGCTCGAACGTTACCCGGACTTGTTTATTGGGTTCACCGGTGCGCCGGCCGAAGCCGCTCTCAATAATCAGCTCGCAGACGAAGTGGGTTCAAGCCGGGTCATCCCGCTTGCCGGAAAAACGACGCTGCGGCAGGTACTCGTGCTTTACACGCGCAGTGAGATTTTGGTGACGAATGACAGTGGCCCGGCTCATTTTGCCTCGATGACGCCGATTCGCGTCGTCACTTTGTTTGGACCGGAAACACCGGCTCTATTTTCCGCGCGATCGCCAAACGCGACCGCCTTGTGGGCCGGTATCGCTTGCAGTCCATGCGTGAATGCCTACAACAACCGGCAATCCGTCTGCCGCAACAATGTTTGCATGCAAGCGATCGCAGTTGATGACGTTTTCGAAAAAGTTACGCACATTTACGATTCTCTTAAGCGGAGGACACCCGGAAATTAATTTGCACAATGATGGGTGTGCCAACTCATAGCCCGCGGCGATTTCGCCTCGCTGCGCTTGGGATTATCTTCCTCACGATAGCGATTCGCCTTCCATCCCTTGCCCACCCCCAGCCAATTGACAGTGAAGCGATGTATTCCGTGGTGGCGAACGAGATCGTTGACGGTGGGCGGCCTTACATTGACGCAGTCGAGCGCAAGCCGCCGCTTCTTTTCTGGACGTACGCAGCAGTGTTCAAAGTAACAGGCAAGTTCAACTGGAAAGCGCTTCATATGATTGCGCTGGTGTGGACGCTATGTGCGATGGCCGGCCTTTATGTGATCGGAACCGAGCTGTTTGATCGCAATACGGGTTTGATTGCCGCGCTTTTCTATGGCGTTTTCCAACAGTGGTGGACGTGGAAGACCCTCGCATTCGATGGCGAGATGCTAATGAATCTCCCTATCATCTGGGCATGGGCAATCGCGTTCCGTCGCAGTTCGTCGCGATTGCGACCCGAACTCTTCCCAGCAGGTATTCTTCTAGGCGCGGCCTTCCTGCTCAAACAGCCCGCCGCGATAGCAGCAATTCCCCTCGGCATCTATCTACTCCTCCCGAGCTATCGAACCCGCCGCAGTTTGACGCGAACGAATTCGATCATTCAGGCAGCCATTCTCACTCTGGGATTTTTCGCAGCTGTCGGTCTCGTGACGCTTGTGCTTTGGAAACAAGGCATCCTCCGGGACGCGTTCTACTGGACCATTGGTGATCATGACATTCCGCACGTGTTTTGGGAAAAAGGAATCTTGCTCACGCTGGCGTTCATCGGAGTCTGTTTGCCTTTATTAGTGGGGGCGATACTGGCGTGCCGGGACAAGAGTGCCATTTGGGCTGCGAGGGCGGCAGAACGAATAGCGCTTTTCGGGCTACTTGTTGCCTCGGCGATTGGCGTAGCGGCAGGCGCTCGCTTTTACGCTCACTACTATGTCCAATTGATCCCTCCGCTCGCATTGCTCGCGGCACCGTTCTACGCACGACTGTGGTCCCGGACGATAGAGCCGCCCCACTGGCTACTGCGACCTGCGGTGACGTACGCATGGCTGACTCTCACGGTTATTGCCTTGTCAATCATGCACTGGATCGGGCTGGCTCCGCGACGGGTCCCGTCTGAAGCGGGACGATATTTGTTCACGCGCTCGAACCCTGACGATAGGATTTTCGTCTGGGGTCAGACTGCGAAAATGTATCTGGAGGCTCACCGGCGTCCTGCCTGTCGCTACATCATAACGGCCTCGCTCACTGGCCACATTTTCGGAGGGCCGCTTCCTGGTGTTGACACGCGCAATCGAATCGTTCCAGGCGCGTGGGAAAACCTCCAACAGGATTTTGCCAAGCATCCACCCACCTACATTGTCAATGTTCAGAACGACCCGAAAACCGCGCAGGACCGAATAACGAACTTTCCGATTCTCGCCAAACTTTTGAAGGAACGGTACCAGCCAGTCACGCGCACGGCCGATGGTGTGATTTATCGGATGCGCTAGGTTTGGCCAGTCACGGGAGTAGTATCTTTGCTGGCAACACAAACAAACGGCATCGACTTTTCTGAAATTAGGAAGCGTGATTCGAATCGCTCGTTCGAGTCAGTAGACGTTGGCAGCAATGGAATTGACCGTGGATCACTTCTCCGGGACGGCCATGTCCATGGATAGTTTCCATGAACCGTCGTCCTGGCGTTTCCACATTGGGACATAGCGACCTTCCTCCGTCGTCGGCTTACCCTTCTCCGTGTACTCGTATTTGTATTTGCCGGTTTCGTAAGCGGTGTCGCCATCCAGCCATATCTTCACCGTAATCACCGAGACTTTGATTGGGCGCGTCACGCTTTGCATCGCTGCTTTTTGACGCTCAAGAATCTGCTGGCGACCCTTGAAGACCTTTCCACCTTGGGAGAGCATAACGGCATCATCGGTGAAAATAGCCGCGAGCATCTCCGGGTTGCCCTTTTCCCAGGCCTCAATCCACTCTGCATTGCCCTTGTCGATCGCGCGTTTCGCTTCTGCAAATCTTTCCGACGTCACCTCTGGCGCAGCCGACGGATTCTCGGTCTGAGAAAGGCCAGGACGCGCCGTTAAAAGGACGACGATTGCACCGACAAGAAATCGCTTCATAAATGTCCCTTCGTTAGACGCACGCAGAATTACGCAATTAGACGCTCTCTCGCGTGACCCTGATTCTAGAACGCGAAATTAACTCCCGTGCGCACCATCCCGAAGTTGTTGTCTCGACCATTAACAACGTTCCAGCTGAAATCACTGATCCAGCCAATGTGCGGCGTGAAGCGAATCTCCAGGCCGGCTCCGAACTGGCCAATCGCCTCCGTTGTGGCGCCCAGATGTTCGGTTGTGACGCTGGGGGAGAATGGGATTATTGCCAAAGTGAACGATGTCTCTCTGACCGCCGCCGAAGATCGCGCCGCCTCCCGCCCAAACATACGGCGCGAAGCGCGAACAATGGATCGGATAACGCAATGTGAACGTACCCAAAACAGACCCGACCGCGCGGCTCTCGTGGCCGGTCCTAAACTGGAAGATCTCCACTCCAGAAACGTCTATAAACTCGCGTCCTGCATCGACGGCCCATCCTTCGATTCCGATGCCGAAATACCGGCGCAAGAAATACTTTGCATCCAAGCCGCCGCCCCACGCATGGTCCGCTTCGATGTAACGATCATTCCTCCACTCATTGCCCGTAAAAACGTACGTACCCCAAAGGCTTACGTTGAATTCGTTATCCGGATACCACTCGGGGCAAGGCGGCGGGGCGATCTGCTTCATTTCTTTACCAGATTACTCCGAGCCGGCAAAAGTGACCGAGGCGATCGCCGTGATAGCCAAAAGGCTTAAGATGAGTCTTTTCAGTTTGCTCCTCCTTCCTGGTTAAGTCTTCCTTTCTTCAAACATCCTTGAACGTCCAAGTCAATAACTCGCTTTGCCCCACATTTGGACCGACCTTCAGTCAGCTCAACAGCACCTATGACAAAAGCAGTGGCGACCCTAACGGGATTCGAACCCGTGTTACCGCCGTGAAAGGGCGGTGTCCTGGGCCTCTAGACGATAGGGTCACAAAAGCGCGGGCAATATCGAATTGCTGCTCTCGGACGCAAGGCAAATTGAGATGCAGGCGATACGCTGCCGCTACAGCTCGACAATCAGCTGTGCGGTGCGGGCGGTAGCGCCGCGATGCCGGGCCAAAACTTTCTCAGCGTTTTGCACAAGTGATTGCCGTAACTCCTCGTTGCGCAGAAGTTTCTCCGCCGCTTGTTCAAGTTCATCGATGTCGTTGACCTGCATCGCGCCGTTATTCGCTACCAGCGATTTTGCAAGCGTCGCGAAATTTTCCATGTGCGGACCAAATACGACCGGTCTGCGCGCCATAATGGGTTCGACCGGATTTTGCCCGCCGTGTGCGGCCATGCTTTTCCCGATAAACACGACGGTCGCAATCTTGTACCAGCGCCGCAGGTCACCAGTCGTATCAAGAAGCACGCAATCGGCTTCAGCGTTGCCGTGATTTGTCGCTTCGCTGGTCAGTCGGACCCGCAGCGTTAAAGCCTCGAGTTGCGCTCGGATTTCTCGGACCCGTTCCACATGGCGCGGCGCAATGAACAACCAGAGCGACGGAAATTTCTGACGCAATCGCGCAAAAATTTTGGCGACAATTTCCTCTTCACCGCGATGAGTGCTGCCGCCGAAGAGCACGGGGCGCTCTGGATTTACGGCAGCCAAACGCCCGGCTTCGTCAATATCCGCGCGATCCTCAACGCCGGCAGGATCGTACTTAATGCTACCGGTATATTTAATCCGGCTGCGCTCTACACCGAGCGCTGCCCATCGATCGACATCATCCCGTTCCTGCACACAGATCAGATCCAGAAGCCGAAACGTCGGCGCGACAAAAAATCGAAACCGTCGAAATCGTCGCTCGGACCGTGGCGATAACCGCGCGTTGGCTAGCGCGAGCGGAATGCGCTGCGCATGCGCTTTGGCAGCCAGATTTGGCCAAATCTCAGCTTCAACGAGGACGATCTTTGCCGGACGAACGGTGGAAAATGCGCGGCGCATGACTGGCCAAAAATCCAGCGGCGTGTACATGACTTCGATCCATGGCGGAGCGTTCTTGTTCGCCAAAGCAAATCCGGTTGTGGTCGTCGTGGTCAGCACACAAGGCACGTCAGGTTCAAGCGTTCGCAGCTGCTGGGCCAGCCTCAGCGCAATCATGACTTCGCCCACGCTGACTGCGTGCAGCCATATTGGCCTTTTCCCGCCACTGTGGGAAAGCCGCGCGCGCAGGTCGCGGTCGTAAATTCCCAGGCGTTGACCGAATTTTTCGCGGTAACCGCCGCGGCGGACCATCTTCATCAAATAGCCGGGCAAAAAGAACAGAAGTCCGACCGGCCAAAACAAATTGTAGATAAAACGAATCACTCGATTGCCCGCCGCGGCGGGTGAACTCCCTGCGGATTGGTCCGAGTCGGACCGGCGGTGGCTGCGGATAGAAACAGGACTTCGGTGGCGCCGTATTTTTTCTGGCGATCGACCCGCCACAGTTTGGTTTCAGAAAGACCTTCGCCCGGGCGTTTTTCCAACACGAACACGCCTCCGGGAGCGAGCAACCCACTCAATTTTTCACTCGTCAGGAGCATTTCCGTGAAGCGCTCACCGGATTGTGTCTTTTCGTAGGGCGGATCGGCAAAGACGATTTGGAATTTTTCAGTTCCAGAAGCGGACCGGAGGAAATCGAAAACGCTTTGTTGTCGAACGCGCGCCTCGAATCTTGTTTTGGCCAGGTTTTTCTCGATAACATCGGTTGACTGTCGATCTTCTTCTACAAAGAGAACAGAAGAAGCACCACGGCTGAGCGCTTCAATTCCGAGCGCGCCGCTTCCGGCAAAAAGGTCGAGAACTCGCGCGCCGATAATCGCGTCACCCAGACTGGAGAAGATCGCGGCTTTAACGCGATCCATTGTTGGCCGGACACCGCGCTTCGGAACTGACAGGCGGATGCCGCCGGCGCTGCCAGCGATCACTCTCATGGCGACGGGGTTGGCGTTGTGGCGAGATCCAACGGCGCCTCCTCTGGGGCAGCAGCAGGCGAAGGCGTGGCGGTAGATGTCAACGCTTCGACTCGCTTCTTTTTTTTCTTTGATCGCTCTGCTTTCCCACCGCCGAACAGGCGATTGATCACATTGCCAAGATCGCGCCCGACCAGTTGGTCCATCAAATTTGTGCTCGGTCTATCAACGGTGCCGCCAACCTGGAAATCGAGGGCAAAATAACCTGCTTCGCTGGTTGGCTGAAAATTCTGGCGAATTGCTTTGAAGAGCTGGCCGCGAATTTTGTCATTGATCGCCAGTTGAGAGTCGAGCTTCAGCTTCCCGTCAAACGTGACTGTGCCGGACCCCGAGAGGCGAATATTTGCTGAGTGCAAGAGCAGCTCGTCGATCACGATCAAGCCCGGTTTGACGCGGTATTTTACGTGAGCCTGTTCCAGATGAAGCTCTCTCAACTCTTCGATCTGAAGAATCTGACCAAGCAGCACCAACAGGCTGTATTGCTGAACCCGCCCGTCACGCAGGAAAACCTCACCCTTCCCTGTTAGCGCCTCCGGATCAGCAGTTTTGCCAGACGCCTGGAAACTTCCCTCCAGTTTGCCTTGGACCATTCCTTTCGAACCGCCTGCGTCCGCGATAATCTGATCGGCCAGAACATTGCTAAATGTCACCCTCGTAGTGAAGGGAGAATCCTCCGCTTCCGGTTGCATGGCGAAATAGCCGTTGACTTCACCGCTCCCCGCGTGGGCAGATATTTTCGAAAGCTCCAGCACGTCAGGTTCGTAGCGGAGGGGGGATTGTAGTTGCTCGAGAAAAAAGCGGTCCCGCAATGAAATTTTCGCGATTTTCGCCGTCCCACGAATGGCGAGTGCACTGCGCAGGCTCGAGCGAAAATCCACGCCCGTAAAACTCGCGAGCATTCTACCGGCGCCATCGAGAAAGGTAAAATTCCCGTTCTTGATGCTAAGCCGTTGAACTTCCGGAGACATCGTCACGGAAGGCTTTCGGGATCGCTTCGGGAGTTTATCTACTGTTACTTGAGGTGGGGATGGAGGACGAGCTGGCGTGGCCGCGACTCCGAATGCTTTCGGGGCCGGTTTGACCGGCTCCCCTGGCGCCCGCGGCTCGGCTGGCTCACCTGGAGCTCGCGGCTCGGGGATATTTGGGGGCGGATTTGCCGAAACCGCTGGCGCTTCTTTTTTTTGCGCACCAGGCAATTTCCATTTTCCCTCGGCGTTTTGCGCCCAGACTATGTTTGGATTGACGAGCGAGACATCTTTGATCACCAGCCGCCCGGAAAAGAGCGAGAGGAAGCGAACCCGAAGGCGAAATGTTCTTGCCTCCAGGAAATGACCCGGGCCCGCGGGAGAGGTTTGCGGAATGGTAATGCCGCTCAGTTCCAGTCCGCCCCACGGGGTCACGCTCATGCTGCGAATCTCCAACGTCGTCCCCAGTTGCTGACTCAATTCCTGCTGAATCTTCGCTTGTGTCCCTTGCGATTGCACATACAGGTTCACACCGATCAGGGCGATAGCGCCAAGCGCAAACACTCCCCCTAAGGCAATCAATGCAGTCCGGCGCAATTTTCGCACGCGAAGACGTTACGCAGCCTGAGTTTGAAGAAAAGATCAAAGCCCTCGTCCACCTTTCGCGTGAGTGATACCGTTGTCATTCTCAACCCGGCCGCACGTAACGAGGAGGCGAAATACTGGGAGGAGCGTATTGAATCGATTACTGGCGGTTGTCTCATTCGCACCACGTCGCATCCCGGTGAGGCAGAGGTGCTGGCCCGCCAGGCTGTCGGGAATGGATTTGGAAAAATCGTTGCGGCCGGCGGTGACGGTACCGTCAACGAGGTCGTCAACGGTCTCGCCGGGAGCAATGCTGCGTTGGGACTTCTTCCAATCGGCACAGTGAATGTCTTTGCCATGGAGCTTGGCCTGCCGTCGCATAATCTTGAGCTTTGCTGGGACGTGATTCAGGGAGCGAACATGCGACTGGTCGATCTTCCGAGCGCGAACGGAAAATGCTTTGTCCAACTCGCCGGCGTTGGGCTCGACGCCCAAGTCGTCAAGGAGACCAGCCTGGCTTTCAAACGCAGTTTCGGTCCGCTCAGTTATCTCATCTCCGCCGCGCAGATTGCGGCACGCCAGCCGCCGAAGCTGTTGATTGAGTCGGAAAATGCTCCTGTCGAAGAGGGTTCGTTTGTTCTCATCGGAAATGGGCGCCTTTACGGAGGGCCTTTTCCATTTTTCAAACACGCGCTCATCGATGACGGCTTGTTTGATGTGGTCGTCTTCAAACGGCTCGGATACCTCGAAATCATCAAGTACCTGCAAGATGTTGTCTTCAGCTCGGATATTCGCGCCCCTGAGATTGAATATTTTCAGACTCAACGATTGCGCATAACGAGCGAGCAGGAGGTTCCGATAGAACTGGATGGCGAACTGGCCGGCAACTGTCCGGTTGATTTCCAAATCAAAGAGAAAGCGCTTCATGTGCTGGCGCCTCTCCCTTCCGCGTAAATTAGGCGCGGCGCGACGACTAGTCTTTCGGGCAAATCAGCGTGATGTTCCGCGGGATGGGTCGGGTTGATCGTTGGATTCGAGAAAAAGCAGCCACATCGCTCAATCCCTCACAGGTCGAAACCAGCCTCGTCCAAATTGCCGAACGGTGGCCGCCCTCTGCGCCGCCATTTGTTGATGTCATCGAACGATTTCCACTCGGCGAAGATTCCCTGCTTCATCTTCTGGCCGTCTCCAGCGTTTGCGCGACGCGATTGGTGCGGAATCCGGAAATTCTTCTCTGGCTTCGTCAGTCTGAAGTGTGTCTGGCGTCTCGCGGCTATGCGGAAATGCTCAACGACCTTCGCAGTGTAGCCGGCGATTCAATCGCGGCGGAGAATTTCGCAGGCCTTCGTGTCTGGAAAGGCCGTGAGATGACGCGCGTCGCGCTGCGCGAACTTGCCAACGTGGCTCCACTTGAGGAAACGACTGCGGAGCTCTCGCAGATCGCGGATATTTGCATTCGCCGCGTTTGCGAACATTGGGATGCGGACTTCCGAAGGCGTTACGGCTCCCCGGATGCCCAATTCGCCATTCTGGCACTGGGTAAACTCGGAGGCGCCGAGCTGAATCACAGTTCCGATGTCGATCTTCTTTTTCTCTACAGCGACGAAGACCAGCTCACGCCGCAATTTTCCTATCACGAGTTCTTCAACCGGCTGGGAAAGAAAATCCTCGAGACATTTTCCACCCGTCATCCAGAAGGCTCCCTGTTTCGCGTTGATCTGCGCCTTCGTCCGGAAGGTTCTGCCGGGCCACTCGCCCGGTCGCTCGAGAGCATGGAAAATTATTACGCCGGTTTCGGCGAAACCTGGGAGCGCCTGGCTTTGATTAAGGCGCGCGGAATCGCCGGCAGTCGCGAGCTGGCTTACGAATTCTTGCGGCAACATCAGCCTTTTATTTATCCGAAAAGCCCCACGCCCGATTTGCTCGATGAGATCGCCAACATCAAGCGACGCATCGAGCGCGACGTGGTTGGACCCGACAAGCTGGAGCGCGACGTGAAGCTTGGACGCGGCGGCATTCGCGAGATCGAATTCATCGTGCAGGCACTCCAGCTTATCCACGGCGCGCAACATCCATTCCTGCAGGAAACCAGTATGCTCAGAGCCCTGCGAGCTCTTCGTGAATTGGACCTGCTGCCGCGCGGTGAAGTGCTGACGCTCGACAAGACATATCGGTTTCTCCGCCGTGTCGAGCATCGTTTACAGATCGAGGCCGAACAGCAGACACACACTGTCCCGCAAGAACCGGAACCTTTGCAGCGACTGGCACTCAGCCTGCGCTTTTCGTCGGTCGAAGATTTCACTGCAGCGCTGCGAGAAAGAATGCGCGCTGTCCGCCCGATTTTTCAACGGATTATCTCCGAAACGTCGACGAATGTTCTCGGGGCTAAAGTCGGCCTCGAAATTTTCAATGATCAAAAGCACGCCGCCAAAACCCTCGCGGATCTTGCGCGGGGCCAGGGAAGCTTCCACATCGCGCCGCGCACGCGTCAGATATTTGGCAAGCTGCGTCCGGTCTTGCTCGAGTGGCTCGCCAAGGCCGCAGATCCGAATGCAACTCTCAATCAATTCGTTCGCTTCGTGGAAGCCTACGGCCTGCGCAGTTTGCTCTTCGAGTTGCTGGTTACGAATCCGAAGCTGCTCGAATTGCTCGTCAAAACCTTTGATGCCAGCCGGTTTGCCGGTGATTTGCTGATCCGGCATCCTCAGTTGCTTGAGGAAATCACACGAGATCCGGCGTTTTATAAACCACGGTCGATCGACGAAAATCTACGGCGCCTTGATTCATTGGGCGCGAATGCGGGTAATCTCGATCCGGTTCGCGCCTACCGAAGCCGGCAACTGCTGCGAATCGTTTTGCGGGATGCGCTTGGTCTGACCAATCCGGTGGCGGTCTTTAAGGAACTTTCCGATTTAGCGGAAGCCTGCCTTCTCTTTACCACCAGGCTTCTCGGCGGCGAACAAATGACCATCGTCGCTCTGGGAAAGTTTGGCGGACGCGAAATCAGCTATGGCGCGGATTTGGATGTTTTATTCGTGGGGGACGCTGTTCGCTCCGCCCAAAATCTGGTTGTTGCCATGGCGCAACCCACCGCCGAAGGAAATATTTGGGTCCTTGATGCAAGGCTGCGTCCAGAGGGAGAGAAAGGCCCGCTCGTTTGTTCCCTTGAGACTTATCAATCGTATTACGCGGGCCGCGCTCAACCTTGGGAATTACAGGCACTGACTCGTGCACGAGCTGTTACGGGGCCATTACAAGGCGAGTTCATCGAGATGGCAAAACACGCCTGGCGGGACACCGGTCAACGTGTCGATCTTCGAGCCGAGATCGATAACATGCTCGAGCGCATTCGACGCGACCGCGGAAGCGGTTCGGACTTTTTCGATTTCAAAACGGGACTCGGCGGGATCATTGAAGCGGAATTTCTGGTTCAGGCGCTGCAAATGCGAGAAAATATCTGGGAGCCAAATTGGGAGCGGGCCGTCGATCTGCTGCGAGAGCGCGGTTGCCTGACCGAGTCAGAGACTGGCAAACTCAGAAACGCTTACAGATTCCTGCGACGTTGTGAAGCCGTGTTGCGACGCTACGACAACAAAAGCGTCTCAGTATTTCCAAGCGATCCGAACGAGCAGCGAAAGCTGGCCATTCGCCTTGGCTACGGGGAGTTCGAGGCTTTTCGAGAAAGATACGTCGATGCCCGCGAGGGCATCCACGCCCTATATGACCGGCACATTAAGAACGCGTCTGATTAGCTCGGTAGCTCAATCACCGGGCGGAAATGAATTGCCAGATCGCCTGGAGCACGAGAAGACTGACAATTAAACCGAGACAAACAACGACGAAGATCACGGCAACAACAGCAAAGACAAATATCCAATCGGCTTTTCTCGCTCGCTCCGGCGCGGCAGCGTACCGCCGGACCAATTCATAATTGCGCACGTTCGACTTGAACCAGAACGAAAACGCATCACCCAGACCCGGGATGATGCCAACGAGTTCATTGATCAGAATGTTTAGCGCCATTCGAACCAGCAGAATCTTCGGAAGCCGGTATCGCGCTGCATGAATAAGCGCCAGTGTCGAAATTATTGCTGATGCTGCATCGCCGATGCCCGGAATCAGGCCGATAATTGGATCCAGGCCAAACCGCAATTTGGTTCCAGGGAACCGCAGAAAGTTATCCATGACGACCGCCAGCCATCGGAACAGCGCCTCGAGTGACGCTCTGCGGTGTCGATCTTCGGGAGGCAGAACCTCCCACTCCCAATTTTCCGCTCCATCCGGCTTCGTTTCCTGACGCTCAGGACGAGTTTCGCGATGGCGGAGTTGCGATTTCATTGCGAGATCTCGTTCGCAAATTGCAAATCGCGATTTGCAATATTAACCAGGAATTCCCTTGAGCATTTCGGCGTTCGTGGGGAATTTCTTTACGAACATCAAAAGACGCTGGATCGCTTCCTCCGGTTTGTGACCGGCGAGGCCACGGCGGATGAGATTAATTTTCTCCAGCTCCCACGGTTGCAGCAGCAGTTCTTCGCGCCTCGTGCCCGAGAGGAAAATATCGATGGCCGGATAAATTCGCTGGTCGCTGATTTTGCGGTCGAGCACCATTTCCATGTTTCCGGTGCCTTTGAATTCCTGAAAGATCAATTCGTCCATGCGGCTGCCGGTTTCGATTAGCGCAGTGGCGACAATGGTGAGCGAGCCGGCCTCTTCGGTATTGCGAGCAGCGGCGAAAATCTTTCTTGGGATTTCCATGGCCCGCGCATCGATACCGCCACTCATGGTGCGGCCGCCGCCAGCCATCGCATTATTAAATGCGCGAGCTGTGCGGGTGATCGAGTCAAGCAGGATGAACACGTGCTTGCCTGCTTCCACGAGTCGTTTCGCGCGCTCGATGGCGAGTTGCGCGATACGCGTGTGACTTTTGATGTCGGCATCGTTGGAGCTGGCCATCAGTTCCGCCGTCGGATGCGAGCGCCGGAAATCGGTGACCTCCTCCGGGCGTTCATCGACAAGGAGGATGATCAGCTTGACCTCCGGGTGATTCTTGGTGACCGCGTCTGCGATGTGATGGAGCAGCGTCGTCTTGCCGGTGCGGGGTGGGGCGACAATCAAACCGCGCTGACCCATCCCCAACGGCGTCATCAGATCCATGATTCGCGTCGTGTAACGGTCGGGCACCGTTTCCAGCTTGATCCGTTTGTTCGGATTAATCGTCGTTAGCTCCTCAAATGGGCGAAGCCCCTGGTATTTGGTTGGCTCTTCGCCATTGATCGCCAGCAGCTTGATCAATTGAGGACCACGGCTGCCGCGGCGTGTTTCGCCGTGAATCCACATGCCGTCGCGCAAGGCAAAACGGCGAACGATTTCCGGCGTGACGAAAATATCCTGCGGTGTCTGAACAAAATTGCGCTTCGAATCGCGCAAGAACCCGAACCCCTTGCCAGAAACCTCAATGATGCCTTCGCCGAATTCCGGCTCAGCCTGGACCTGTTCGCCATTTTCGATCGCTCCTTCGGTACCCTCGCGAGGCTGCCGGTCCAGCGTCTCAACCCCGGCATCTGCGCTATTAGGATCGACAACCGCTGATGAATTTGGCGATTCCCCGGAATTGTCGCTTCCAAACCGATCCCCTCGATCCCGATAACGTCTGCGAGGATAGCGGCGGCGCGGGCGGTGGTGGCGTTGCTCTGCTGAAACGGATTCAGTTTCCAGCGGCGCAGGCTGGTTTTCGGTTTCTTCGTTCATAAGATAAATGGAATTCGTCGGTGCGGCGGGGCATCGCCTTAACAAGTTTCCTGCAGCAATACTCTTTTAGGCCGGCAACCTGGCCAGCAATTCGTCGGGAATTTCTAGATTTGAATAGACGCTTTGCACGTCGTCGTCGTCTTCGAGGGCGTCACACAAGCGCAGAACCTGACGCGCCACAGTCTCGTCGGCAACCGGAACAGTCGTATCGGGAATGAATGTAAACTTTTGCCCATCGGTAGTCACGCCCGCATTTCTGAGCGCATCAACTACGGCGTATAGCTGATCGTGGGAAGTGATGATAACATACTCATCCTCGTCGGTTGTCAACTCCTCAGCCCCAGCCTCCAGGGCGAGTTCCAGAAGCCGGTCCTCATCAACACTCGACAGCGGGACGGTGATCCGGCCCTTTTTATGGAACATGTAGGAAACACTTCCGGCTGAGGCGAGGTTGCCATTGTTTTTGCTAAAAATGCTCCGAATCTCGGCGGCGGTTCGATTCTTGTTGTCAGTCGCGGCTTCAACGATCACTGCCACCCCGCCTGGCCCATAACCCTCGTAAACGATCTCGTCAAAGTGCTGCGCGTCATTGCCGTCGCCCGTCCCGCGTTTGATTGCGCGCTCGATATTATCGTTTGGCATGCTCTGGGCCCGAGCCGCCAAAATCGCGCTCCGCAGACGTGGATTGCCATTGGGATCGCCCCCGCCGGCCTTAGCCGCGATGGTGATTTCCTTCGACAGCTTGCTGAAGATCTTGCCGCGTTTCGCGTCGATTGCGCCTTTGAAACGCTTGACCTTCGACCATTTGCTATGTCCCGACATGCTGATTTGTCAATGAAACTACGCGGCTGCGGCAGCTCGTTTCCGGGCGGTTGCGTCGAGAATCCGCTTGCGCAAACGCAGTGATCTCGGGGTCGCTTCCACGTATTCGTCGATGTCGATATACTCAATGGCGCGCTCGAGAGTCATGCGGAGCGGTGCTTCCAATTGAATGCCTTTGCCTTCACCTTGCGAGCGCATGTTGGTAAGATGTTTCGCCTTGCAGGGATTCACCGGCAGATCTTCAGGGCGCGCGTTCTCGCCCACGATCATTCCTTCGTAAACGTCTTCCTGCGGTCCGATGAAAAGCCGGCCGCGCGCCTGAATATTGTTGAGCGCGTAAGCAGTGCTGACTCCATATTCCATCGACACCATCACGCCACGACCGCGTCCGCCAATCTCGCCTTTGAAGGGGGCGTATTCGCGGAAAAGATGACTCATCAATCCTTCGCCACGGGTCAGGTTGACGAGATCCGTCTCGAAACCGATCAGACCGCGTGTGGGGATGATCGCTTCGATTGAAACTCGCGACGCGTGATGATCCATGCCAAGAATCTCGCCTTTGCGATTGGCAATAGACTGTAAAACGTCGCCGAGGTTCTCGTTCGGTAGATCGACATATAAATTTTCGAGCGGCTCGAGCAGACTACCGTCCTCAGCCCGGTGAAAAATCGCCTCCGGACGCGAGACCATTACCTCGTAGCCCTCGCGTCGCATTTGCTCGACCAGGATCGCGATTTGCATCTCCCCACGCGCATTGATCTCAAACACGCCCGCCGTTTCTGTATCATTTACCTGGAGCGAAACGTTGCCACGGGTTTCGCGAGTCAAGCGCTCGCGAAGATGTCGCGCGGTTACGAATTTTCCCTCGCGGCCGGCAAAGGGCGAGTCGTTAACAAGAATGTGCATGCGAATCGTCGACGGATCGATATCCACGAACTGGAGCGGCACCCGTTCTTCACGATCTGTGAGGGTTTCGCCGATATAAACTTCCTCGAAACCGGCCAGCGCAACGATCTCGCCAGCGGTCGCGTGCTTTATTTCCACCTGCTCCAATCCCTCGTATGTAAAAAGCGCTGTCACGGTGGCGCGTTCGCGCCGGCCATCGCGCTGAATGCAGACGATCGAGTCGCCAACCGCAACACGACCGCTCACAATGCGCCCGAGCGCGATTCTCCCGAGGTAATCGCTGTAATCGAGGTTAGACACCAGCATCTGAAAAAATGGCTCGCTGGAAATTTTTGGCGGCGGCACATGCTGTACGATCGCTTGAAAAAGCGGCGTCATGTCTTCGTTGTTTTCGTGCACTTCGCGCATGGCAAAACCGTTCTTCGCGCTGGCATAAATAATTGGGAAATCGAGCTGCTCGTCGGTTGCCTTCAGTTCGACGAAAAGGTCGAAGACCATGTCGACGGCTCGATGCGGGCGCGCATTTTCCCTGTCGATCTTGTTGATAACAACGACCGGCTTCAGTTTGTTCTCCAGCGCCTTACGCAAAACGAAACGGGTTTGCGCCTGCGGTCCGTCGTGGGCATCGATCACCAGAAGCACGCCGTCCACCATCTTCATGATCCGTTCGACTTCGCCCCCGAAATCGGCATGGCCAGGCGTGTCGACGATATTGATCCGATAACCGTTCCAATGAAAAGCGGCGTTTTTCGCGCGGATGGTGATTCCCTTCTCGCGCTCGAGATCCATCGAATCCATCACGCGCTCCTCGACCTTTTGATTAGAGCGAAACGTCCCCGATTGCCGCAGCAATTGATCGACCAGCGTCGTCTTGCCGTGATCGACGTGCGCAATGATGGCGATATTACGGATCTTATCCATTGAGGGAATTCTCTTCCGAGCAGAAGAGCCGGGAAGTTACGAGAAACGACGGTCGAGTCAAACCTCGGCGTCACGAACCCCGAAAGCTTTCGGGGCTGGTCACCCCGGAGAAGTTCTGGGGCGAACAGCATTATGAAACTACGGCCGGCTATCAATGAGGCCCGCGCCAGCCCCTGTGACGCGGCCGGTAGTAGCCGTGGCGCCACACCTTGCGGTGATGATGCCATTCCCAATAGCCTGGCGCCCAAACGTAATAAACTCCTCCACTCCAATAGCCGGGCCCATGGACATAATAAGGGCGATCGCTAATCCCGATGGAGATATCTATCGCGTTACTGACCGGCGTCGATATCCCACTAATACAAAATAAAACCGCGAGAAAAACTACCAATTTCTTTTTCATAGCTTTCTTTGATTACTTCGAAGGAGGCCCGGATTCTGGCCGCATTCATCGACCAGGTTTCGCGTTTAAGAAGCGGTTTCCAGAGTGCTCGCCTGCGGGGCCGCGTCGACCCATTTGCCGTGTTCGCGGATCAAATCCTGCAACCGATTCACCGCTTCGGCTTCCGGAATATTGAACTTCACGGCTGTTTTGCCGACGTAGAGATTCACTTTGCCGGGCGCGCCGCCCACGTAGCCAAAATCGGCGTCCGCCATTTCGCCAGGCCCGTTCACGATGCATCCCATAATCGCGATCTTTACGCCTTTTAAATGCGAGGTCGCTGCTTTGATCTTCGCCGTGGTCACCTGCAAATTGAACAACGTTCGCCCGCATGATGGACACGCCACGTAGTCCGTCTTGAAGATCCGCGAACCGGCCGCCTGCAAAATGTTGTAACTTAACCGCAATGCCTGTCCGGGTGCTTCCTCGCCCTGCACTAGGATCGCGTCGCCAATTCCGTCGCAAAGCAACGAGCCGATGTTAGTCGATGCGATTAACAGGGTGTGCAGGAATGACGAATGACGAATGTCTAATGACGAAGGAATGACGAAATCCGAATCGTCATTCGGCATTTGGTCATTCGTGCTTCCCTCGTCATTCGTCATTCGTGCTTCGTCATTCTTCAGCGTGTCCTTCAACAGAATCGGATGCCGCGGATGCAATCGTGCCGCCAGCAAACGAAACGCAGCAATCCCTGGAAGATCGACACCGTCTTTGATTGTCACGAGTTGCGGCGTCGAATTCTGATTTAGTTCCGCGATCGCGGTTTCATCCCGCGGATCGACCTCTTTAATCTGCGCCTTTTCGTAAACGATCTCCGGTTTGTAATCGCCCATCTTGTCTATCTTGTGAGCGATCTTCTCGAAACTTGCTCGCCGGACGACCACGCGAATGAGTTCCTCGCCGCCGAGCCTGATTTCCTGGCCGGTATCATCGATTCCCGGTACAGCAATCGCTTCCGTCGCGCGCCGCTGATACGAAAACGGATCGAAGGAAATTACTGTAGCGGCAGCCGTGTCTGTTGCCATCTGCGCGGGCAACACGCCCGCCGCTGCAGTGGAAGTCAACTCCACCAGCGCCTTCGCTACTGGAATTTCCTGAGGGCTGTCCTCTGTCAGCGAAATCCGGATTGTATCGCCGATTCCATCCGCCAGCAGCGAACCAATTCCAATCGCGCTCTTGATTCGGGCGTCTTCGCCTTCGCCCGCTTCGGTCACGCCGAGATGAATCGGATAATTCCAATCCGGCCCTTCTTCGTTCAGCCGGGCGACGAGCAATCGATAAGCCGCGATCATGATTTTCGGGTTGCTCGCCTTCATCGAGAAAACGAACGCATGATAGTCCAGGTCGCGTGCGATCCGCGCGAACTCGAGCGCGCTCTCCACCATCCCAAGCGGTGTGTCGCCGTACCGATTCAGAATGCGGTCGCTGAGTGAGCCATGGTTCGTCCCGATCCGCATGGCAATGCCGCGTTCCTTGCAAAGAGCGACCAGCGGCGTGAAACGGTCGCGAATCCGGCCTAGCTCCGCAGCGTATTGCTCGTCGGTGTATTCACGGATGACGAATTTTTTCGAGTCCGCGTAATTGCCCGGATTGATCCGCACCTTGTCGACCCATTTCGCGGCTTCCATGGCTGCTTCGGGTTTGAAATGAATGTCAGCAACGATCGGCACATCGCAGCCGCGTGCCCGTAACCCAGTCACAATATTTTCGAGATTGCGTGCGTCTTTCACCGTCGGCGCGGTGATGCGCACAATTTCGCAGCCCACGTTTGCCAGCTCCATCGTTTGCTGGATCGACAGCTCGGTGTCCATCGTGTCACTGGTGATCATCGATTGGACACGGATCGGATTTGTCCCGCCAATGCCGACGTTGCCGACCTTCACTTCACGGGTAAGACGGTGCTGACAATGAAAGGGATTAGCGCAGTAATTCACGAAACGCCTAATCTACGGAACCGCGGCCAAGCGCGCAACGCGTCCGGTTTTAGTTACGGCTCCTGCGCTGCTTTTGGAGTTGGCTGTGCTTCCAGCTTGTCGAGCGTGGGTTTTATGAATGGCAAATCCTGTACGTCGAAGAATGTGATGTAAAGCATGTAGCCGATGATCAACATTGCGCACCCCGTGTTAATGATTTCAAGCAGCCGAAGATTCAGCGGTTTACGCCGAGCTCCTTCTATCATTGCGAGCAGGACATGGCCGCCGTCGAGCACCGGGAGAGGCACCATATTTATGATCGCAAGGTTCACATTTAAAATCACGCTGAACCAGAGTGCCAGCTGCCAGCCGTAATCGCTGCCGAAAAGCCGATAAAGCAGATTGCCGATGCCCACCGGGCCGCTCAAATGCTGAAACTTCACGTCCGACTTTGGCGAGGCGACCGCTCCGATTGTCTTCAATGTGCTCGTCACGCTGTTGTAAACCTGTTCGATCGGATTGGGATGCGAGATCGATATTTTGCCGGTCGTGTCCCATCGAATTCCGATTCGCGGCTTCATTTCACCCTCGGTTTTCAGCAGCGTGGGCTTTACCGGAACATCAAGCGGCGCTCCATCTCGTTCCACGTGCAGAACGATCTGATCCTCCGGATGTTTGCTGATGTATTCCAGCAACGCGATCGGGTTGTAGATCGGCGTCTGATCGAATCCGCGAATGACGTCGCCCTTGCGTAATCCGGCGGCTGCCGCGGGCGTGTTCGGTTCCACTTGGTCAATGATTGGCGTCTCGGCTGGATAGATGAGCAGCTGTCGCACGCTTTTCCTGCGCCACCCGCGCGTTTCCGCCTTGTACGGTTCCACCCAGACCGTTTGCACTTTCCCGTTGCGCTCGAATTTCACGGCAATCTTGTCGCCTTCGCTTCGCACCACATCCCAGCTCACGCTGTCGTTCATCCCGATAAAACGCCGGACCGGTTTGCCATCCACTGCGAGAATTTTATCACCCGGTTGTAGCCCAACCTTCTGCGCCGGGGAATCCGGCACAACATAGCCAATGACCGTGGTTGAATCCGCTTCGCCTACCGGGTGGCCGACCACCCAGACAACTCCGGCAAAAAAAAGCGCGAGAAGCAGACTGAATAGCGGTCCGGCCACCGCCACGATGATTTTATCGAGCGCCGAGATTTTTGGCAATCGTCTTTTTCCAGAGCGGTTTGCCGAACCAGACGCCGAATTTTTCTATGTAAAGCCCTCGCCAGCGTGCTGCCAGAAAATGCCCGAGCTCATGCACGACGATGAGCAGATTAAAGAGGACGAGCACCTCGAACAGGATTAGGACGACGCGTGCGATCTGGAGAACCATCAGAAATGTGATTAGTGAGTAGTGATTATCTTAGTGGGCGATTCGTTCAAACGTTTCAACGATTCAAGCCGCTTTCAACGGGTTAACGGTTCAACGATTTCACGCAACCCTGCGCTTCGCCACGCGCCCATTGATCGGCTTGCAATATGGCATCGAGGTCGGGATGCGCAATGCTCGCATGCCGGTTCATCACTTCTTCGACAATCTGCCAGATGCGCGGGAAACTCACCTGTCGATCTAAGAACGCTGCGACCGCCACTTCGTTGGCTGCGTTCATAACGGCAGGTAACGTGCCGCCAGTCTCGCCTGCGCGACGCGCGAGATTCAGCGCGGGAAAATCGTCGTAGCGAGGCGTGAAAAATTCTAACTTCGACAACTTCGAAAAATCGAGCGGTGGCAAAGTATTCGGGACGCGATAGGGCCACGTCACGGCGTATTGAATCGGAAAGCACATATCCGAATAACTCAATTGCGCCAGCGTTGAGCCGTCCGCGAATTCGACCATTGAATGCACGATGCTCTGTGGATGGATAACGACCTCAACCCGCTTCATCTCGACTCCGAAGAGCCAGTGCGCCTCGATCATCTCCAGCCCTTTGTTGAAGAGCGTCGCGGAATCGATTGTGATCTTCGGTCCCATGTTCCAGGTCGGGTGCTTGAGCGCCTGTTCGGGCGTGAGCGAATCGAAATCCCCTCGCGGCGTTTCCCGAAATGGTCCGCCCGAAGCGGTCAAGATGATCCGGCGAACCTCTGATGAGCGTCCATCCAAACACTGAAAGATCGCATTGTGCTCGGAATCAACGGGCAAGACATGCACGCCGTTATCACGCGCTTCGCGCATCACGATCTCGCCTGCCATTACCAGAATCTCCTTGCTCGCCACCGCGAGATCCTTGCCGGCTTCAATCGCGGCTAGCGCCGGTCGTAATCCACCGGTACCGACAATTGCAACCAAGACCATGTCGGCATTCGTCAGACAGGCAATCTCGCGCAAGCCAATCTCGCCCGAAAAAATCCGCGGCTTATACTCGAGCGCCTTGCGCAAGATTTCGACCTTCGTCTCATCGACCAGGCAAAGCGCTTCCGGCCGGACTTTGTTGGCGGCCGCAGCCAGTTTTTCGGCATTGCTGTTGGCTGCTAGGCCGACGATCTCCATTCGCTCCGGAATATCGCGCGCGACCTTCAGCGCGCTTTCGCCGATCGATCCGGTCGCGCCTAGAATAACGACTCGCTTACGCTTCATCTTTCGACAGAATGAACAGAATTAACAAAATGACTCTAGAAAACCGGGACCCAGCGCGGAATGCATCTTCATCGTCGGAACTAGTGACTCTGCCACACAAATCACAAGCTTCCGGTGCCTCTTCCATTCTGTCCATTCTGTTAATTCTGTCGGCTTCCGGTCCCTCTTGCATTCTTTCGACAGAATGAACAGAATTAACAAAATGACTTGAGCAAATCAGAAAGAGGCTTGCTCTTTCTTCAGGACGCGAAACTTTTTCTTAAACTCCAAGCGGTCTGCTCCGAAATTTAACAGCAGACCTTCATCGAGTCCCGTTGCGACAAGGTAGTTTACGAGCTGAACTTCATGCGTTTTCGCGAGCGATTGGCTCGCTTTCAGCTCAACGATCAGCGAGTCGTTTACCAACAAATCTGCCGTAAACGCACCAACGAGCTGGTCATCATAATGCACGCTGATGGGCCTCTCTGCTTCGGCTTTAAATCCGCCTTTCCGCAACTCCCAAATCAACGCATTTTGATACACCGACTCCAGAAAACCGGGACCCAGTGTCGAATGCACTTTCATCGCCAGACCAATGACTTTGCCGCACAAATCATACGCTTCCGGTGCCTCTTCTATTCTGTCCATTCTGTTAATTCTGTCAGAAATTCTGCGCATTACTGCACATGAATCACCAGCCGCAGATAGAAAAACAAAAGCGGCGCGGTAAAAAGCAGACTGTCGAGGAGATCGAGCGCACCGCCGATTCCCGGTAGTAGATTTCCCGAGTCCTTGACGCCTGTGCTGCGCTTGATAATCGACTCAGCCAAATCACCGATCACCGCTGCGAATCCAAGAAGCAATCCCAGTATGGTCGCATGCATCCAGGTCAGCGCGGATAAATGTCCCGGCATTAGCTTGAACAGCGCTAAACTGCAAAAGAGAGAAAAACCCAGCGCTCCGAAGAAACCTTCCCAGGTTTTTTTGGCGCTGATGTGGGGAACCATAAGATGGCGTCCAATCGCGCTGCCGGTCAGATACGCGCCCATGTCGGCGAATTTTGTGACCGCAATCAGGTACAAGACATAGAACTGTCCTGTGAGCACTCCATTGCTCAAAGGCGGCGTCAGATAGACGATCTTGGTGACGAAATTGAAGAGCCAAAGCACATAAAGCAGGCCGAACAACGTGTAAGCCATCGTTTGCAACGGTTCGTCGTGGCGTAGGCGCGCAAACATCTGGCGCGCAAAAACCGTAAGTAAAAAAAAGAGCAGCACGGCGACTTCGAAGTCGTAGGAACGGGCCGGCCCCATTTTGGAGAAGTAATAAAAACTGCCACCGAGCATGACGGCGCCGCAGATCATTCCTGTAATCTTGAAATTGGGCAGACCTTTGTGATCGAGCATCCGGTAAAATTCCAGGAGCCCGATCAGTCCGAACGCGCTGATCAACAGCCAAAACAAGATTTCGAACCCGGAGAATGCGATGAGGAGCGCGATAGACCAGAGCGCGATCGTGCTGATGAATCGCAAAACGAAGACGGAGCGGCGCGTAACCGCAGTCGTCCCAGTTTGCTCAAGGGTCACGGACATGCATTTGCATCATCCCCAAGGAACGAATCAGGCGCAAGCGAAGATGAGCCGCCGATTCGCGCGGGCCTATCCGGCGCGCTCGTCACATTCGACTTCGCACACGGCTTCGCCTAATTTCTCGTCGTGCAAAAAATGATGCGGGCCGTGGTGAAAAGCCGGGCCGAGCCGGGATTGTGGCTCGAGGAAGTTCCGGTTCCCGAAGTCCGCGGCGATGACGTGCTTATCCGCGTGCTGAAGACCTCCATCTGCGGGACCGACGTGCACATTTATAACTGGGACGCCTGGGCGCAAAAGACGATCCCGGTGCCAATGACCATCGGCCACGAATTTGTGGGGGTTGCCGATCTTGTTGGCGATCACGTGAAAGGGTTCGCGCGTGGCGATCTTGTTGTCGGCGAGGGTCACATTACGTGCGGGCATTGCCGGAATTGTCTTGCCGGGCGGCGTCACCTTTGTCCGAATACGCGAGGCGTCGGCGTGAATCGCCCGGGCGCATGGGCTGATTTTGTCGCGATTTCGCAATCAAACTGCTGGCACGCTGATCCCTCGATTCCGCTCGACGTGCTTTCGTGTTTCGATCCGCTTGGCAACGCTATTCACACCGCGCTGTCGTTCGATCTGGTCGGTGAAGATGTGCTCATCACCGGTGCTGGCCCAATTGGTTGCATGGCCATTCCAATTTGTAAGCGGGCCGGTGCGCGCCATGTCGTGATTACCGATGTCAATCCCTATCGTCTCGATCTCGCGCGCAAAATGAGCGCCGATCTTGCGCTCGATGTGCGAACAGAAAAAGTCAGCGACGCGATGCAAAAGCTTGGGATGAAAGAGGGCTTCGATATCGCGCTCGAAATGTCCGGCAGCTCAAAAGCTTTCGAGGACATTTTTCCCAACATATTTCACGGAGGCAAAATCGCGTTGCTCGGCATCATGCCCGGCAGCGCCGCGATCGATTGGAACCTTGTGGTATTCAATCAGCTCACGATCAAAGGCATCTACGGCCGGGAGATGTACGAGACCTGGTACAAAATGACCGCCATGATTCAGTCCGGCCTCGACATTTCACCGGTTATCACCCATCGCTTCCCTTACACGCAATTTAAGGAAGCGATCGAGCTGATGAAATCCGGCAATTCAGGCAAGATTGTGCTCGACTGGAGTGAACGATGAGTCAGCGGCCGCGGATTACGCGGCTATCGCGGATATGTCCGGGTAGCGCACGCGTCTCGCATGTTGGCGATGGTGTCTCGCCGTCGCGAACTTTTCTTGCGCTCCTGTAGGATCCCCGACCTCGGTTTAAAAAGATTGTTTCGGCGCGACGCCGAAACCAGCACGCGAGACGCGTGCGCTACCCATTCGCTAGCGTAGTGCGGCCGCGTCTTTATGGCGGCCTTCCAGCTCGAGCACCATCCGTTTGATGTGCTTGTAATTCTGGTGCGATTGGAGGAATTGCAAGCTTTCCTCCGGATCGCCCCATTGCAGAATTTGGATGGTCTCCTCGCGCGCGCCCCATGAATTCATTTCGCGCTGGTTCGCCATGTAGAGGTCGATCGTGTTGCGTCCAGAAAGCGCCCAGCCGTAGTCCTCCACGCGATATGTTTGTCCGGTAGAAAGCAAACGGAAGACTGTGCCGGCCGGCCAGCGCGACCAATCCGCCGCTGCGCTCCCGGGAACCATCCGCGCCTGAGCTGACGCTGTCGATCCTCCTTTCCTGGTTTTGGCGGTCCGTGTTGTTCGTCTCTCTGACATCGAGAATGGTTGCAGTTTCGGCGAATACGAAACGTGTCGCACTTCTGTCTCAACTGTTTCTTCTGCGGGAAGAGCGCGCGGAACTTCATATGCCGGGATCGCACGCGGCACAACTTCCGCCCTATGAATCGGCGCAGCGGCGGCGTGCAATTCGCCGCCGAGCGCGTTGTGATTCGTGTATTCGCGATGGTCCGATTCGGTGTGCGTGTACGCAGTTGTGCGCACATTCTGAAAATCCATTTTCGCGAGCGGCCGCTCATATTGTGGCAAGGCGCGCTCGGTGGTCCCGCAGGCACTAAGCAGAACAATAGCGATGAACGCCGCTAGAACGGCTAAGGCAAGATTACGACGCTTAGCGTGGGTCAAGGTGATCGCCGACAAAGTTATTAACAGTTATTCACAACGCTTGCAAGCCTGTTTTTCGGGATCTTTTGGCCACGGATTTTACACAGATCAAAACACAAATAGAAAAACAGGGAACCCTGTGGCGGCTCTGTCGCGAGAATCCGTGTCCATCTGTGGCTAACCGAATCTTTCGGTCCCGGATCGCCTTTCCTATTCGTGATATTCGCCTATTTTCCGTTCACTTATGATCGCCGAGTTCGAAAATCAGGTTTCTCAGACCCTCGAAGAAATTAAATCGCAAGGTCTCTTCAAAACCGAGCGCATCATCACAAGTCCGCAGGACGCGCACATCGCGATCACCGGCGGCAAACGCGTGCTCAACATGTGCGCGAACAATTATCTCGGTCTCGCCGATCATCCTGCGCTCATCGCTGCTGCGAAAGCAGCGCTCGATACGCATGGCTTCGGCATGGCGAGCGTGCGCTTTATTTGCGGCACGCAGGATATTCACAAGGAGCTTGAAGCCGCACTCACGAAATTCCTGGGCACTGAAGAGACAATTCTGTATCCGTCATGCTTCGATGCCAATGGCGGTTTGTTCGAAACGCTGCTCACCGACAAGGACGCGGTGATCAGTGACGAGCTGAATCACGCCAGCATCATCGACGGCATCCGCCTGTGCAAAGCACAACGCTTTCGTTACAAGCACAACGACACGGCCGATCTCGAAGCGCAGTTGCGCGCGGCCAAAGACGCGCGCTTTCGGTTAATTGCGACCGACGGATGTTTCTCGATGGACGGAACGATCGCGAATCTCGGAGAGATCGTTGAGCTAGCCGAAAAATACAACGCGCTCACCATGATCGACGATGCACATGCGACTGGTTTCCTTGGCAAAACCGGACGCGGCACGCATGAATATCGCGGCGTGATGGGCAAGATCGACATAATAACGGGCACACTCGGCAAGGCACTGGGCGGCGCGAGTGGCGGGTTCACCAGCGGGCGCAAAGAGATTGTCGATCTTTTGCGACAACGCTCGCGCCCATATCTTTTCTCAAACACCATCGCACCTCCCGTGGTCGCAGCGTCGTTGAAAGCGCTTGAACTGCTCAGCGCATCCACCGAATTGCGCGACAAGCTCGAAGAGAACACAAAATATTTTCGGGCAGGGCTGACCGAGCGCGGCCTGACGATCAAGCCTGGCACGCATCCGATCGTGCCAATCATGATCGGCGACGCCGCCAAATCGCAAAAGTTCGCTGCGCGCATGCTCGAGAAAGGCGTTTACGTCATTGGTTTCTTCTATCCGGTCGTCCCGCACGGCACGGCGCGAGTCCGCACACAAATTTCCGCCGCACATTCGCGCGAAGATTTGGAATTCGCCGTAAAGGCCTTCGCCGAAACGAACGAAGAACTGAGAGACCTGTAGAGGCAGCCGTGTCGGCTGCAGAATCAAAGATTGCGGGCGACGCGCCCGCTTCTACAGAAGGCAATCGAATCAGGTGGCGTACAGCGGCGCGTGGCGCAGATTATGGTGTGCATAAGATTGCCACCAGCGGTGTGGACTGGAGCGCTATTCGCGAGGATTTCCCGATTCTTCGCGAGCGGACGCATGGACACCCTTTAATCTATTTCGATAGCGCCGCGACCTCCCAAAAACCGCGCGCCGTGCTCGACGCGCTTCGCCGTTATTATGAGCACGAAAACGCAAATGTGCATCGTGGGCTGCACATGCTGAGCTCGCGCGCGACGGAAGCTTACGAAAAATCGCGCCAACGCGTCGCCGAATACATCGACGCTGCGGGGGCTGAGGAGATTGTGTTTACGCGGGGAACCACTGAAAGCATCAATCTCGTTGCCCAGGCTTGGGGCGGGAAATTTATTCGCGAAGGAGATGTGATTCTGCTCACAGAAATGGAGCATCACAGCAATCTGGTGCCATGGCAGTTGTTAGCCGAACGAACAGGCGCGCGGCTGCGTTTTGTGCCCGTGCGCGATAACGGCACTCTCGATCTCGATCAGCTCCCGTCGTTGCTCACGCCAGAGGTAAAGCTCTTTGCCTTCACGCATGTTTCAAACTCCCTCGGCACAATCAATCCGGTTGCCGAACTCTGCGCCAAAGCGCACGCGGTCGGCGCGCTCACGCTGGTGGACGCGGCGCAGAGCGCGGGACACATGCCCGTCAATGTGCAGGAGCTGGGCTGCGATTTTCTCGCCTTCTCCGGACACAAAATGTGTGGCCCGACTGGCATCGGCGCACTTTATGGACGGGCGGCGATCCTGGATTCGATACCGCCATGGCACGGCGGCGGCGAAATGATTGTAAGCGTCACTCTGGAGAAAAGCTCGTTTAAGAAAACGCCTCACCGGTTTGAAGCCGGCACACCGAATATAGCGGGCGCGATCGGTCTCGCGGCCGCGATCGATTACATCGAGCGTATCGGACGCCCGGCAATTTTCGAACACGACTCCCAACTTGCGCAGTATGCGGTCGAGCGTCTCACGGAGTTACCTGGCATGCATGTTCTCGGGCCAACTGAAGAGCGCGGCGCGCTGGTTGGATTTGTAATGGACGCGGCGCATCCGCACGATCTCACCACATTCGCCGATCAGTACGGACTGGCTTTGCGTGGGGGCCACCATTGCAACCAGCCACTGATGCGGCGTTTCGGAGTATCTGGGACGAGTCGTGCCAGTTTCTATTTTTACAACACGATAGAGGAAATCGATCGAATGGTTGAAATTCTTCGCGCCGCCGTGCGTTTCTTTTCATGACGACCGAAATCGAAGAGCTTTACCAGGAAGTCATTCTCGATCATTCGCGCAGGCCTCGGAATTTTGGAGAGCTAGCCGATGCTGCGGTTCGAGTGCATGGGGATAATCCGGCCTGCGGCGATGAAATTCATCTGGCCGTAAAGTTCGACGCCAGCGGGGGCCTGGAGGATATCAAATTCACCGGGCACGGCTGCGCGATCAGCCAAGCGTCGGCGTCATTGATGACGATGAAGTTGAAGGGGAAAAGTCGCAGTGAAGTGACGGAAATGCTTCGTGCATTTCACGACCTCGTGACGGAGGCAACCAGCGAAGCGCCAAAGACATTGGGTGATCTTCGCGTGATGAAAGGCGTGCGAAAATTTCCGCAACGCGTGAAGTGCGCGATGCTCGCTTGGCGCGCAGTAGAGCAAGCATTTGAACTGGGCGCGGGCGAAACGACGGTTTCGACCGAACCGGCGTAACGCTGTTAATGTCGCATGGGAAGCCAGCGGCTTCCCCTACAGGGCGTCCCGAGGAAGTTGATGCCCAACGCCGTCCTCCCACAGAATAATCTGCGGTTCATCCTTCGTGCAGCGCGATGTTGGCACCCACCCAGGTTTTGTCGATGTTGAAATCGACGCCCATCATTTTGCCCTGGCTCATGCGGATAACGTTATTCACGAGCGTGGGATGCGGATCTTCGTCCGGCCACACGAACATCATGCGGATCTCGGCCTTCGATTTCTGCCCATCGACCGTCGGCACGAAAGGCGCATAATCAATTTTCCTCTGCAGAATCCATTCATGCGGATGTTCCAACGTGGCGATTTTCTCGCGCGACGGTTCCATGTCCACGCCGTGCCCAGCAAATGAATAAAGCGGCTTCAAAACATAATTGTTGATCTTATCGTCGGCGGGAAATTCGTCGGCGAGGAAAGCCGGCGACGTGTGCTCGGTCTTGAGAAACGGCAGCGAATGTTTGCTGATTCGGAAATACCAGTTCGGATGGCCGACCCACACGACGTCGAGATCGTCTTGAAACCGAAACGGCAAATGCAGATCGGGCCGGTGAATCAGTTCGTCGAAGATTACGCGATTATAAATCCGCTCGATCTGCACTTCACGTCCGTCGCGTTCGTAAAATAACTCGCGGCCGCGGTTCTTGATCTGCGTCACACAGAGGTGGCGGATGCCAAGAAGTGTTTCCGTGGCGGCGAAATCGACTCGCGTTTTTTGCTTTTCCGGTTCGATCTCCAGCAGGACAACGCTTTCCGGGGCCGAATCGGCGATGATCGTGCGGCGTAACAGATCGAGATAAGCCTTGTCTTTGATTCCGCCAAATGAGGAGGTCCAATTTCGCGGAATCGCTGGATATGCCTTGCGCAGGCAATGGAGCAGCAACAACTGAAAACCGAACAGGGTAGGAAATGCTTGCAGCTCAATTAAGCGCGGGACGAGCCGGTCCCCTTCCGCGCAAATTGCGAAATCGACCACGTGAAAATTCGGATGCAGCGATTCATTTGGAACTTCCAATCCTTTTGGAACCGCCGATGCCGCGTGCGTCGCGAATTCGGGCGTCCGCGTAAGAGCGACAATCTCATTCGCCGTACACGTTACTTCATCTGTGAACTCGCTCGTCAGGAAGATGGGCGTCTCTGAAATCCGAAAATCGGCCGGCCATTTTTCAGTTTCATTCACGCAGCGCACCAGCGCCGCATATTTTGCCGGCGTAAAATCGGCGTTGAAAGCGGCGCGAAGTTTCGGATCCACAGTTATGGTCCGCAGCGCGCTACTCGCCGTCCGATTGCTCGACAACGCTATTAATGTGGACCGGGCCGAGAATTACAGCGGGGCCTTCGTCCAAAAACACAACCACAAGATTACCACGTGGCGAGAGGTGCGCATTATCTTGGCTGGACACCGGATATTCATGTCCATCGGATGTCCGAATCGAAAATGGAACGAACGGGATTCTCTCAAGATGTTTCCGCACGTCGGCGATCATACGGCGAATTATATCAAAAATCTTCCGCCGTGCATTACCTGTTCGCCATTGAACCAGATGTCGAAATCGCGGCCGACGCAGTCGATATGAGTTTTCGAAGCCCAGTTTGCGCCGGTGTGCTCTGCGTAAGGATGACCAAAGGCGATATGCACGCCGGGAATTTTTTCGTCCTGCAAAATATGGCCGATAACACGCGTGCAGGCCGTGTTGGTGCCGATGGCGAATTCCCCGACGCGATTGCTGTTTTCATCCGTGTTGGTGTAAGCGCGAAACTCGTCGCGCAAATCCTTGTTCTCGGAGCGCAGCGAGCGGATACGATTATTTTCCACTTCGATTGTGAGCGGATTGGATTCGAGATCGCCAAAGCGTTCGCACAAGTAGTCGCCGACCACGCCGTCCACGACGAATGTGCCGTTGGTGTTCATGGGCGTAGTGAAAATTTCGCCGCCGGGCAGGTTGCCCCATTTGTCAGGCGTAATGATCCCGCTGGTCTTAAGCCATTTCAGCTTTGGCGAAAGTTCCGCTTCGAATTCGGTACCGCTTGGTGTCTTGCAGGTGATGCGGTCGACTTGGCGCGCCCGGTCGATCAAACGCTGGCTGAGCTCATCGATCGCGTAAAAATCGGCGCGCATGCCTTCGAGCATGATCTGGCGATTGATGTTCACCATGTGGGCGTGCCGGATCCGGTGATGGTTCACGACCGCCGTTATTTCCGTGCGTGCGCCGAGTTCGCCCGGCTGGGCTCGCACTGCGAGAATGGAGACCTGCGAGCACGCCAGATCATCGAGAATGATCTCCGGCATGTACTTGAGCGGCCGCGGCGCATGATGCTCGAGCACGAATAAGCTGTAATTTGAACCGACGCGTTCCACCTCCCTCTGCAGTGCCGCTGCGATTTCACGCGTGGCCGAGTCTGTAATAATGGTGGTTCTCTCCTTCGGCTTCAACCGAAGGCAGACATCAATCGCGTTGCGCGCGCCGGGGATTAATTCCGGATCAATCGGATGGAGATAAACTCGGTCAGGCATGGAAAGGAAGTTTTCAGAATTACGCTGAAATCGGGAACAGGCAAATCTCCTGTTTTGTCGTTTCGAGACCGACACCATCTGAGAACACCATTCGCCGTTTTATCTTTTTTTCTCGTCTTGGGATAATGGCTCAAGTTATCACTGGTTTCCCAACAAAGTGAGCCGGAATTGTTCATGCCAACATCAAATGCCACTGGGTCCGCCAGTCTCACTGTCGGCGAAACGCTGACCAAGTTGGCAGTTGATCCCAAAACCGGTTTAAGTCCGGCTGACATCCAGGAGCGTCTGAATAAGTACGGGCCAAACGCGCTCGCGGAAAAAAAGAAAAGCAGCCTTTCGGCGTTTCTCGCTTATTTCTGGGGGCCTATCCCCTGGATGATCGAGGCCGCGGCCCTGATGGCCTTTATCGTAGGGGATTGGGGCGATTTAACGATCATCGCCTCGCTCCTGCTGTTCAACGCCTTTTTAGGGTTTTGGGAGGAACACGAGGCCTCCAACGCACTCGATGCATTGAAAATGTCCCTTGCCCTGAAAGCGCGGGCATTGCGCGGCGGAAAATGGGAGGAAGTCGATGCGCGGACATTGGTGCCTGGAGATATTATCCGGTTATACTTGGGCGACGTTGTCCCCGCCGACTGCAACCTAATCCATGGCGATTACATCAGCATCGACCAATCGGCCCTGACGGGAGAATCCCTACCGGTCAGCAAGAGATCGGGTGAGGATGCTTACTCAGGCTCCATCGTCAAACAGGGAGAAATGATCGCAGTCGTTACGGCCACTGGTGGGAATACGTTCTTCGGGCGCACGGCGAAATTAGTGGCTCGCGCTGGAAGCGTCTCGCATTTTCAGAGAGCCGTGATGAAGATCGGCAACTTCCTCATCATTTTGGCCTTGGGGTTGGTCGTGATTTTGGTGGCTAGCCGTCTTTTCGATTTGCGCGGCCACTACGACCGGGCAGTCTTGTTAAGGCTGGCCGAGATCGTTCTTATCCTTCTGGTGGCATCAGTGCCCGTGGCGATGCCCGCAGTCCTTTCGGTGACCATGGCTCTTGGGGCCCGAAGGCTTGCCAAAAGTAAGGCAATCGTCTCTCGACTGGAGGCGATCGAGGAATTGGCGGGTGTCGATGTACTCTGTTCCGATAAGACCGGTACGTTGACCCAGAACAAGTTGACCCTTGGCGAAGCAGAACCCTGGTCTGGAACAGACGTCAAAACATTAATTCTGATGGGGTCCCTGGCTTCGCGCGCAGCGGATAACGATCCGATTGATCTCGCAGTAATGGCCGGTCTCAAAGACCCATCTGTTCTAAAGAGCTATCAACAGGAAAAATATGTTCCCTTCGATCCGGTGGACAAACGCACCGAGGCAACAATCAAAGATGCTTCCGGAAAAGTCTTTCGGGTGACGAAAGGCGCGCCACAAGTGATTCTGGGACTGGCAAAACTCGCGGGGACCGATTTGGAGAAAGCGCAGCAGGCGGTGGACGGTCTTGCCGGTCGCGGCTACCGCACTATTGGTGTGGCTGTTGCCCGGGACACTGGTCCTTGGGCGTTTCTGGGAATTCTTCCATTGCTGGATCCACCTCGACCGGATTCCAAGAGCACCATCGCCCGGGCCCGGGCTTACGGGGTTCAGGTCAAGATGGTGACCGGCGACAACGTCGCGATCGCCCGGCAGATTTCACTGGAGCTGGACATGGGCGCAAACATTCAGCCAGCGACGGAACTTTTCCCCAGCGATGTCACGAAAGGACAAATCCCATTAGACGCTGCGGAGAAAATCGACGAGGCCGATGGCTTCGCCCAGGTCTTTCCCGAACATAAGTACGCCATTGTAAAAATATTGCAGGAGAACGGTCATATCGTCGGTATGACCGGCGACGGCGTGAACGACGCTCCCGCTCTCAAACAAGCCGATGTCGGCATCGCCGTTTCTGGAGCAACCGAAGCGGCCCGGGCAGCGGCAGCTCTCATTCTGACCGCCCCTGGCTTGTCAGTCATTATCGAAGGGATCGCGGAAGCCAGGCGGATCTTCGAGAGGATGACGAGTTATGTGCTGTATCGAATCGCCATGACCATCGCGATCATGGTGTTTGTCGTGCTTGCATCGATCTACTACCATTTCTTTCCGCTCACCGCGATCATGCTGATCGCGCTCGCCCTCTTGGATGACGTGCCCATTATGACTATCGCCTTCGACAATGCCAGCGTGCCGCCTCTACCGGTGAAATGGGAATTGGATCGCGTGCTAGTAATTTCGTCGGTGCTGGGACTACTCGGAGTTATTCAGAGCTTCGGTCTGCTCTACCTCGGCGATACAGTGCATCATCTCGACCATCCACATCTCCAAACCATGATGTTTCTGCAACTCGTTGCCGGTGGTCATCTGATGTTATTCGTTACTCGTACCCGAGGAGTCTTTTGGAAACGACCATATCCGAACCCGAAGCTTTTCTTTGCGATTATCGCGACCCAAATCGCCGCGGTGCTCATGTGCAGCGAGGGCTGGCTGGTGCCTTCAATTTCTTGGGGAATTATCGGCTTTGTGTGGGCCTATAATCTGGCGTGGATGGTGGTCCAGGACGTCGTGAAGCTCGGGCTTTATGGAATTCTTGATCCTAGCCGGTCGTGGAAGAAATCTCTCTTTCAGCCCCTCCGAGCTCCGGTGACAGGCGGGGCAGAGGCAGCGCGGTAGATCGAGAAGATAGAAGAACAGTTCATGTCCAATTACCTGAAAAAACTGATCGTGGAGCCCGACTCCAAGATTCGCCTCAAGCATTTCGACCCGGGTTACCACGGCAAACACGAGTCACGCGAATCAGCCCTGCCGGAGATTCAGACGAACCTGCAGAAAATGGAGCAACTCCAGTATCTGATGTATGCAGAAAATAAGCACTCGCTTCTCATTATTCTTCAGGGACTCGACGCGGCAGGCAAGGACGGTGTCGTCCGCCACGTCTTAACGGGAATGAACCCGTCTGGTTGCATCGCATCTAACTTCAAGCAACCCACAGCAAGAGAGCTCGCGCACGATTTTCTCTGGCGCGTGCATCCCCATGTGCCGGCCAAAGGCTCGGTCGCCATCTTCAATCGCTCTCACTATGAAGATGTGCTGGTGGCAAGAGTGCACAATCTCGTTCCGGAGAAAGTCTGGTCGAAGCGCTACGATCAGATCAACGATTTTGAACGTCTAATCGCCACTGAGAACAACACCACTATCCTCAAATTTTTCCTGCACATTTCCAAAGAGGAGCAACTCGAGCGCTTCAAGAAGCGATTGGACGATCCTGCGCGCCAGTGGAAGATCAGCGATTCCGATTACAAGGAACGCGACTATTGGAAAGATTACATCGAGGCGTTCGAGGATGCGCTCAGTAAAACGAGCACCGAGCGTGCCCCCTGGTTTATCATTCCTGCAAACCATAAATGGTTCCGTGATTTGGCGATTTCCCAGATCATCACCCGTGCGATGGAAGAAATGAACATGCAATTACCTAAGCCGACCGTGAATTTAGCCGAAATTCGGCGGGAATATCATCAGGCGGCCGGCGCGGAGAAATCAGGCCACAGGAAGAAGAAGTAGGAACGTCTCATAACCAGTGTGCCATCTTTTGTAATCGGATTGGGATCGTATCCTTCACCTTTATTGGCCTCCGATAAGCATTTCGTTGTAGCCACGGCGCTGCTTGCCACGCCGAAGCGCGGCGAAGGCGGGTGTCGCCGTGCCTGGTGGCAACATAGCCCGCGCCTCGACACAGCGAGGCGGCTACAACAACGCGAGGGATTCCAAACCATTGAGTGAAATCACCGCATCGCAGCGTCTGACGTTGTTATTGGATGAGTCGCCGCTGAAGCCCATCCAGCGATGGCTTTGGCTGCTCTCGACCGGAGGGACGTTGCTTGATGGCCTCGCCATTTTTGCTCTCGGCGTCGCGATGCCCCTCATCATCGCTGAGTTTCATATCAGACCCGGGGTAGTCGGGCTTATTGGCGCGGCTCTGGTCTTGGGTGCTGTTTTCGGGGCCGGAATTGGCGGGCCCGTCGCGGATCGTCTTGGCCGCAAACGATTGATGCTATCGGAGCCGGACAGCCCGCATTGGCTGATGGCTCGAGGCAAATTTGTTGAAGCGGCACACGCTTTCATTCGGATCATGCCCGAGCAGCGCGAGGCAGTCCTGCAGCTTACGAGCGGCGTTGGGGAGAAGAGCTTCGCAGATTCGGTCGCACAAGCGAAGGCGGCCGGAATCGCGATTCTATTCTCGCGCCAGTATCGGGCGCGCACGGTGCTGGTAGCCGTTCCCTGGTTTTTGATGGATATCGCTACCTACGGGGTCGGGCTTTTTACCCCAATTATCCTGGGTGCGATCACTATCTCCGGCGACGCAGGTGGCGTCATCACCCGTGACTTCGCTGACGCGAGAGGAAGCGCGGCAATCGATTTATTCCTGCTCTTCGGTTTTCTTCTTGGAATCTGGGCGGTTCCACGCTTTGGGCGCATCCGGATGCAAGTCATCGGGTTTGCGGGCATGACAATCGGCATGTTGGTCCTTATGATCGCAGTTGGACTGTCGAGTTCTCCCGCAGGCGCAGGACACATTCCGTTGGTGTTCGCCGGTTTCATCCTGTTCAACCTGCTGATGAACGCCGGCCCAAACGCCACGACGTTTACGCTCGCGCCGATCCTGTTCCCGATACAGCTGCGAGCTACCGCCAGCGGCTTCGCGGCTGGCGTTGCGAAAATCGGAGCGACCCTCGGCGTCTTCGTCTTACCAATCTTAAAAGGTAAATTCGGCGTCCCCGCGATTCTGGGAATGATGGCCGCTGTCAGCGTTCTGGGCCTCATCGTTACTCTGGTTTTTGGCCGCGAGGATATCGAAGCATGATTCGATCGAAGGCTTCGCAAAGAATTGACGCCCGCGATATAATCACGATGCGTGCCGCGCGACAGTAATTATGGATCTCGCTACCACATATCTGGGGATGAAGCTGCGCACGCCGCTCGTCCCCTCAGCTTCACCGCTCTCTGAGGATTTGGACAAGATTAAACGGATGGAGCAAGCCGGGGCATCTGCCGTCGTTCTACATTCGTTGTTTGAAGAACAAACGGAAGCGGATGCGGCGACCGGTCCGGAGTTTCGAGTCGGGCCAAAATCTTACCTGGAGCATATCAGGCGGGCGAAGAGCTGCGTGAAAATTCCGATCATCGCAAGCCTGAACTGCACCACTCTTGGAGGTTGGATTAGCTATACGCGTCAGATCACCGAGGCCGGGGCCGATGCGCTGGAACTCAACATCTATAGGATACCGACCCAACCGAAAGTTACCGGCAGTACAATCGAGAAAACATATATAGATGTTGTTAGAACCGTGCGAGCGGCTACCAAAATCCCGCTGGCGGTGAAACTCAGCCCATATTTTAGCAATTTCGCAAACATGGCCCAGTGCTTCGATGCGCTGGGTGTGGACGGTCTTGTTTTATTCAACCGATTTTACCAACCCGACATCGATCTCGAGAAGATGGAGGTTACGCCAAATCTCACACTTAGCGTACCCGCTGATATGCGCCTGTCATTGCATTGGATTGGGATTCTTTACGGAAAAATTCGCGCCAACCTCGCCGCAACCAGCGGAATTTATCAAGCACCCGATGTAATCAAGATGGTGATGGCCGGGGCAGACGTGACGATGCTCTGCAGTGCCCTGATGCGTTATGGTATCGAGCATATCCAAAAAATTGAGATGGAGACCGCCGCATGGCTGCAGGACCATCGATGTAGTTGCTTGAGCGAAATCAAAGGCAGAATGAGTCAAAAGAATTGCCCGGATCCCAGCGCTTTTGAACGCGCGCAATATGTGCGCGGTCTCTCGAGTTACACTTCGTTATTTCCGATGCGGCGATGACTTGCCGCCAATCAGGCTGGCAACGGAACCGACCTAAAGCGTACTGGGCTGGATTGATGATTTGATCGGATTCAGGCCTTCATTTGTTTCGGCGACGATTTGATCGACAACGGCTTTCATATCTTGAGTACGTTCCCACACCATAAGCTGTCGATCCGCGCCGGTGCCTTCGCGCAGAATCCGTTCGATGTGCGCCATCTCGGCATGATTGCCGAGTTCATCCACTTCGGTACCGATGAACTCAAGCATTTCATGCAGCAACTCGCGCTCGTCCATTTCGCATTTACGACCAAAGTCGATCAGCTTCCCATCTAACCCGTAGCGCAATGCCCGCCAGCGGTTCTCGTCGATTAGTCGGCGCGGATAATTGCGGAAGGTCACATTGTCGCGGCGCAACTTTTGCAGCTTGGCGACGATCGCTTGCATGAGGGCGGCCAGCGCGATGGTGTCGTCCACGCGTGATTGCGCATCGCAAATGCGGAACTCAATCGTGTTGAAAAACGGATGCAGCCGGATGTCCCACCAAATCTTTTTTGCATTGTCGATGCAATTTGTGGATACGAGCAGCTTCAGGTAGTCCTCGTACTCGCTCAAACTTTCGAACGCATCAGGGATTCCGGTGCGCGGAAAACGCTCGAAGATCATCTGCCGATAAGCCTTCAAACCGGTATTCTGCCCCAACCAAAACGGCGAGTTGACTGAGAGCGCGTAAATGTGCGGCAGGAAGTAGCGCGCCTGATTCATAATATCGATCGCTTCTTCGCGATCGGGAATTCCCACATGGACGTGCAAGCCAAAAATCAGATTGGCGCGCGCGATTTGTTGCATGTCTTTCACGATTGTCGCGTAGCGCTCGTCGACGGTGATCAATTGATCCATCCAATGCGAAAACGGATGCGTCCCGGCTGAAGCGATCTTGAGCCCTTGCTGTCCGGCGACCGCCGCCAGCTCGCTGCGAAGCTCGATCACTTGCTGACGCGCCGAAGCCGTGTCATTGCAAATTTCCGTCCCAAGTTCCACGACCGATTGATGCATCTCCGGCTTGATGTGCTCTTTCAAAATCATTTTGCCGCCGGCCAGAATTTGCTGAATGTGCGAGCGCAGTTCGCGCGTCTCCGGATCGATAATCTGGAATTCTTCTTCGATGCCGAGAGTGAAAATGTGGTCCTTAGTCGCCATGCTGGTTGATTTCCTCGATCACTTCTTCAGGCTTCCACGCGTTACCCCTCCAGATTTTGTCGATTTTGCCGTCTTTGTCGATCAATGCGGTAGCGAGACCATGCGAAATGGTGCCGCCTTCGGTTTGCCGGTAAACAGAAAAGGCGCGCGTGATCGCGTCGATCTCCGGTTCTTGACCGGTGGCGAATGTCCAAACCCTTGAGTCGGCCTGATGAGATGCGGCATAGGCATTCAGAACTTGCGACGTATCGAACTCGGGATCCAGCGTAATGCTGAGCAAACGCGTCTTAGCAAGCGTGCCGCTGCCCGTTTTGACTGCCGTTTGCAGCTCCTCGAAGTTATTTGACATGCGTGGACAAAAATTCGGCACATTAACTCGCCTGAATTGTCCTCGCATCATTGTTTTGTTTGCTCTGTGACGGTAGCCGACAAACAATCTCTTGGAATTTCAACCAGACTCATACTGCACTCTCTATTACAAAGAATCCTGTCTCGCTTCCACCAGAAGTCACGTTGACGACTGGAGAATTCGAGAGCCGCACCATCGCGCCACACACCTTCCCGGAAAACAGAAATGGATTGGTATCAACGAACATCGGCTGAAGTTTCCAATCGATCTGGTTAAAGATTGGAAACTCCTCCAGGGAGAGATCGACCGCCTCTTGAACGACGTAATCGGTCGAAAGCGCCGTTGTGATTGCGTTCTCCCATGTGGGTTCATCCAACTGCGGTCCAAAGTAGACGCCGTGTCCCCCGTAGTCGTCGTTCGGCTTGAGCACTAGTCGCGCTCGATTTTGCCGAACAAAATCCACAAGCCCGACACTGTCGCCGTGGTAAGTGGTTCGCCGTTCCGCCATCCGTCGCGTCCACGGAATGGAACGGGCAATGGCTGCGCGCTCTTTGGAGGTGAACCAACTTGCGTAAGCTTCGTCGGTCAGCAGTTCGAAGCTGGCCTTCTTATGCATGATTTTGCACCGGAACGGATTTACGAGACAAACATGATGATTCACGCACGCGCGCACCAGAGGATGTGTTTCATCGTACCGGGCGAAGAATTCGTGAATGATTATCCGTTTGTAGACGAGATCGATTTCAAAATTACCAGAGCGCAGCCGGCCGCCATCGTATTCCAATTCGTCCGGCGAACAGATGATCGTGCGCACGCCACGCGCCACGAAGTGATCTCGCAGCAGGATGAACTCGTTCGCTGTCGGCAAATTTTTCCAATCCACAATCGCAATGGTTGGCATGCCACTGCCATTCCATTCGCGGTAAACCGCCAACAAAGTAGCGAGCAGTCTTTCTACGGGCGAGAATTGTTGCAGACGATACCGCTGCGCGAGGATCGACATTGCTGGCAGCTCGAACAGCACGCGATTTAGGCCTTCCTGGTCAGAAAGACTCGACGGATTCTCCGCGTTGTACTCGACAAATTTGATCTGTTGTCCGTGAATGAAGCCGTCGAGTCGAGTTGTAACGGCGGCGCCTGTAAATCCAGGATCGATACATGCGACTTTCTGTTCCGCGTGAGTTAGACCAAGGTGTGCCATTAACGCGGGAGATTGCACCGCCGCCGCAGCGATCTTTTCCAGCGCACCTGCGATCAACTCTGCCCCTGCCCTCAGCGTCTCAAATTGTGGCCGTTCCAACAGGTGCGGACGCAGCGCTACGCTGATTGGCCGGTCACCGTAAACCAACCGGTTCGTTTGCATGGCACTGTGGAGTCGTTCAAAGACCGACGGCGCTAATGTTTTGTCAGATCTGAGCAGATCGTGGTATTCGGCGATCACACGGTCACGGAGATCACCGGTATTTGTTGCCGCCTTTTTCAATAATGGGGCGTCTTCGTTTCTCATTTCAGCGATTTAGCTTGATCGGAGCACATGCGAGCTGCTTGGCAAGCCTTGCGATTCTCCAATCATTTGTTGTTCAGCCTACAAGTCGGCCGCACTGTCGGCGCGTAAGAATTCAGGGTGCCAAGGCATATCGCTGCAGATCCTCAGCGCAAGAAATGCACACGATTCGCCAATCGGCGCCGAGCAACCATTCCTTAGCCGACGAGAATCGATGCAAATGAAAGCTCAATTTATGGAACCCGAAAGGGTCGTGGAATTAGTCCCGCAAATTTTAAATCTTAAAAAACTTCTCGTGCCAATCGATTTTTCGGCCATGTCGAAGCAAGCGTTTCAGTACGCGTTGCGATTTGCCGAACAATTCGGGTGCGAAATCGTTCTGCTGCATGTCGTCGAGCCAGAGAGCGTCATCGCCGGCACGCCGCTTGCCATCGGAGTTTTTGCGCAGCCGGAGGACGACACGATGGCGGCGGGAGCGGAGTTGGAAGCGCTCGCAGCACCCTCTCGCAATCGTCCGAACTTCGTTACGTCAATAGTGCGCACTGGGCATGCACCCAACGAGATCAACAAAGCGGCCAAGGAGCTGGACGTCGACCTTATCGTGATCGCGACGCACGGCTTTACCAGTTGGCGGCATCTGTGCATCGGCGCTACGGCTGAGCGGGTCGTGCGCACCGCCCCGTGTCCGGTTCTCGTCGTGAGAGAGAAAGAACACGACTTCATTTAAAATACACAGAGTGTGAAAACGAAAATCAAATTGCACCCTGAAGAGACAGTCGGCCTGAATGGCTGCGCAACTTCCAAAAGTTCAGGGAATCTCGTCTGCCGGTACCGGCGGGGACCGTTTGGATTTTCCTGCGGTTTGAGTGGAGCGCGCATAGATCGAGCGAGACACAGGCATTTTGCCTGTGATGCGTCGAGCCAACAGAAAAGGAGAGGCTGATGCACGCAGAGGCGCGAGCGAAAACGCAAGCAGGATCAGAACCGATGGTCACGCGCGTGGCGCTTCATCCTTTTCTTGCCGGCATGAATCGCGCGCAGCTCGCCTTGCTGACGGACTGCGCGATGGCAACTCATTTCAAGAAGGGACAAACGATCTTGCGCGAAGGCGAGTTCGCGAACCGGTTTTACTTGATCGAGAGCGGCAAGGTCGCGCTTGAATCCGGCGCTCATTTCGGCGAACCGATGGTAGTAGAAACGATTGGCCCGGGAGATTTGCTCGGGTGGTCGTGGATGTTTCCGCCATACATTTGGCAATTCACCGCGCGCGCGGTCGAGCCGACCACAGCGATCTTTTTCTACGGCACTATTCTGCGCGAATATTGTGAAAAGGATCATTTCTTAGGCTACGAACTATTCAAGCGAATGAGTGTCGTGATGATGAAGCGCTTGCAGGCCGCTCGTAAACAAATGCTTTCCGTCCAGTGCACGGCGCCTCTCTAGGGCCATCACGATTTTGTTGATGGCGTCGGCTGGGGTTTGCGTTAGATTGCCCGCCGCCTCAACAGAGAGTTTCTTTCAGTTTGAATTCAGCCAGAATTACCACGCCTAGCTTAGACACCGATGGTGCCAAGGAAAACAGGCAACTCGTTGATGCCCTACGCCGTTCCAAGTTATTTCGCAATTACGAGCAGGTCTTCAGCGAGGCGACAGGACTGCCCTTAACGCTACGTCCTGTTGACTATTGGCAATTGGAACATCAAGGGAAGAAGCATCAGAATCCGTTCTGCGCCATGCTCGCCGAGCGCCCTGCCACGCTGGCGGTTTGTTTACAAGCCCATCAGGATATTATTGACCACACTGGATTAATCCCGCACACCGTCACCTGTCCCTTCGGGTTAACCGAAACGGCAGTGCCAGTGAGACTCGGGGCACAGATCATCGGATATCTGCGCATCGGCCAGGTGTTACGTCACATGCCGGCTAAATCGGAGAGCACAAAAGTGAGTCGCGAATTGGAGCAGTGCGGAGTGCGATTCACGGGCGAAATTCGCAAAGCGTGGGAGAAAACTCCCATGATCCCGCCTGAGAAATACAATGCAATCGTGAGGCTTCTTGCATTCTTTGCCGATCAACTTTCGGCGTTGAGCAATCAACTGATGATGGAAAAGAGTAATGCCGAGCCACCTCTTGTTCTTAAGGCGCGGGAGTATATCGACAAGCATAAGACCGAAGAATTATCGCTGGCTGACGTCGCGAAGGCGGCTGGAGCGAGCGTATTTCATTTCTGCAAAGTTTTTCACAGAGCCACCGGGTTGACGTTCACCGATTACGTTGCCCGGGTGCGTTTGGAAGATGCGCGGACCCGGCTTCTCAATCCGAACCTGCGCGTCAGCGAAATTGCGTACGACGTGGGGTTCCAATCGCTTACGCAATTCAATCGCACATTTAAACGCGTCTTTGGTCAATCACCGAGCGAGTTCCGCGAGCGCTTATCGTCACGCGCGGGCAAAACCGCGTAAATACGCCTGCACGGAATTTTAACGCAATTGCGGTCAGCCGGTCCGCCTAAGTCCTTACGATGCTCGCTGGAACCGCAGCAAACGCAGGCCGTTCAAAATAACAAGAACTGTGCTGCCTTCGTGGCCGATCACGCCAGCGGTGAGATTAATCTTCTCTGCCAGTGCGGAAACAATCAGGAAAAGGATTACGCCAAGAGAAATTACAATGTTCTGGCGAATGATCGAGCGCGCGCGCCGGCTCAGACCGAACGCTTCTTCGACATTCTCAATCTTGTCGTGCATCAAGACTACGTCGGCCTGTTCCAGTGCGGCGTCGGAACCGCGCGCCCCCATACCGATTGAGGCGTCCGCAGCGGTGAGGCTCGGCGCATCGTTGATGCCGTCGCCGACCATCGCGACCTTTTTCCCAGCGACACGCCAATCGTGAATACATTGCAGTTTGCCTTGCGGACTAAGCTCCGCACGCACGTCAGTGATCCCGACATGGTCAGCAACCATCGCTGCCGGACCCGGGCGATCTCCGGTCAGCAGCGTCACTGACAAGCCTGATCGCTTCAAAAAAGCAATCACGCCTTTCGCAGCTGGCCTGATCTCATCGCGCAGATAAATCACGCCGAGCGCTCGCTCGCCCCCGATCCACACTTCCGCATCGTTCGTTGATGCCATGGCTGGTAAGGCGATGCCGCGGTCGCGCATTAGGCGTCGGCTGCCGACGAAAAGTCTCTTTTCAGCAATTGAAGCCTCCATTCCTAGTCCGGCAACGTTCAAGAAATCTGTTGTTGTTAGCAGAGGTAGCTTGCGCTTCTCCGCCTCAGCCGCGATCGCCCGCGCCAGCGGGTGCGTGGAAAAGTGTGCAACCGACGCCGCAATTTGAAGAACGCCACCTCTGGTTTGCAGCTCAAAAGCGTCGATTTTCGACACGACAAGTGCGCCTTTCGTCAGTGTTCCGGTTTTATCGAATGCGAACTGAGTTGCTCCCGCGAGATTTTCGATAGCCACACCGCCGCGAAACAAAATGCCGCGGTGCGCACCGGCTGCGATTGCAACGAGAATCGCCGACGGGATCGACAGCACTAGCGCGCAAGGCGACGCGACCACGAGCACAGTCATCGCGCGATAAAACGCATCTGTGATTGGACGTTGGAACAAGAGCAGCATGGCGAAGACAACGACACTCAGAGAAAGCGCGACCCACGTGTAGTAGCGACTAAAGGAATCGGTGAAGCGTTGGGCCGGCGCTTTCTGCTGCTGCGCCACTTCGATCAGCGCAAGAATGCGATTGAGCGCGCTGTCCTCCAGCTCGCGCGTGGCGCGGATAACTGATTGACCATCGAGGTTGAGCGTGCCGCCGCTGACCGCATCGCCGATTTCTTTCGCGACAGGAATCGCTTCACCGGTCAGCGCGGATTCATCGGCCGAGGTCGCCCCTTCGATCATCATGCCATCGATTGGGAAAAGTTCGCCCGGTTTGACGAGCAGTTCGTCACCGGGGCTGACCTGCTCCAACGGCACTTCCATCCACCGGTGACGCTCACGACGACAGGCTTGCTTTGGAGCGACCTTGAGTAGCGACTCGATTGACTTGCGGGTACGATGATTCGCGAATTGTTCAAGCGCGTTACTAAGCGAAAAAAGAAAGAGCAGCGTGGCACCTTCGGTCCATGCGTTCACAAACAGCGCGCCAACCGCGACGGCGATCATCAAGAACTGGATGTCAATCTTGCCACGCTTCAGCGCGTGCCATAGATCCTGTGTCGCAAACCAACCGCCGGTGAAGTACGCGCCGGCAAAACAAACCAGGCTGAGCGCTGCGCTGGATCCGGCGCGCTCAAGCACAAAGCCAATTAGCGTGCTGAGTCCGCATGCGCCTGCGAGCACAAGCATAACGCGGTGGTCGCGCGCAACTGGTCGGGGGAACGGACGATTTCGCCACGCCGGCAACGGAATACTTTTCCAAATTACCGTCGGTTCGTTCACCGGATGATCCCGATGAATTTCCGTAGTGTACCTGTCGATCTTGTGCAGATGCAGCGCCGGTGATTCGCCGTCGGCCACGATGGAGACATCCCATTCTCCAGACAATTCCCGGCGAACTGCCGACTTGATCCGCTCCAACGTTTCTTCGGAGGGTGCTTGATAAAACCCAACGGTGACGCCGTGGCCCTGCGAATTAAGCCGGACCTGCTTGACGGCCGGGTACTCGCCGATCAACCGGGCCACGCGCGACCACGTATCGCGACTTGGCTCGACGGTAGCCGCATTCGAGGAACTATTCTTCTCCATACCAAATTATTCCCTGTCATTGCAGATATCATCTCGGCGGCACTTGTGATTCGCTGCGCATTTCTTGCCGGTGTATCGCATAACGACCGCAAAAAATGATCGATCTTTAGCAAGCGAGGACAAGCGACGTCCTCAGGACCACGCAACGATGAATCATGACAACGGCAAATCTTTACTGCCAAGAGCGAATTCCGGCGCCTGCTGCTCAAATTCAGCTCAAAAACGAACAAACCCTAGCCGCGACCAAAGCAAAACAAATAAATGCTCCGCTTGTTCTTCTACTAACGCGTGATTGCAGTTTCGAAAAAACAGTGTCTGAAGCGCTCCACAATGCTGTTGTTCTAATTGCGCGAGACGTCGACGAAGCCCTGCAAGATATCTCAGCGCACAGTCACGAACTCAATCTTGTCGTAATCGATTTCGATGACGGCTGTCACGGCATGACCTTACTCAGCGCGATCAACAAGTGTCTCGAAAAGCTGCCAGTGATTGTTGCCACTTTGAGTGACACCTACCATGCTGCGGCCGTGGGATATGCCAATGGGGCCGCTGCCTGTCTGGCAAAACCCATCACGGCAACGGAACTGGAAATCGTGATCCGGCAACTGCGCGACGCGAAACTCGAACTAACGATTGCGTAATCAGGAAGGTCAATATGCTAACGATGAGGGCCAACGTATTTCACGGCCCAAATGATATCCGAGTCGAAGAAGTGCCGCGCCCAATCGCCAGCGCTGGCGAAGCAGTCATTCGGATAACCCTGACGACCATTTGCGGCACGGATCTCCACATTCTTCGAGGTGAATACCAGGTAAAGCCAGGACTCGTCATCGGACACGAACCGGTCGGCGTCATCGAAGAACTGGGTGCAGGAGTTAGTGGCTACAAAATCGGCAACCGTGTTCTGGTTGGGGCCATCACACCATGCGGCCAATGTCGCGCTTGTTTGTCAGCGCAATGGTCGCAATGCGGTCACGGCGACGGAGTCGAAGCGGTCGGCGGCTGGCGTTTCGGCAACACCATAAACGGCGCGCAGGCAGAATATTTGCTGGTCCCGAATGCGCAGGCCAATCTTGCGAAAATTCCGGATGAATTAAGGGACGAACAGGTCGTCCTGCTTTCCGACATTTCCTCGACCGGATTCAGCGGCGCCGAATCCGCAAACATTCGCATCGGTGACACGGTGGTAGTCTTTGCCCAGGGACCGATCGGACTCTGCTCAACCGTGGGCGCGAAGCTGATGGGCGCGTCATTCGTCATCGGCGTGGAAGGCGATCCTGTGCGCATGAAGATGGCGAAACAAATGGGCGCCGATGTTGTGCTCGACCCGAAACAAGTGAACGTCGTCGAAGAGGTGAAGCGGCTTACCAGCGGCGGCGCAGATGTCGCGATTGAAGCTCTCGGCATTCAAGAGACTTTTGAGAATTGCCTGCGTTGCTTGCACCCAGGCGGCACCCTCAGCAGCCTCGGCGTTTATTCGGGAAAACTCCAAGTGCCCCACGACGCATTTGCAGCGGGCATTGGCGATTACAAAATTGTGACAACGCTGTGTCCGGGAGGCAAAGAACGGATGCGCCGGTTGATGGCAATGGTGCAAACAAAACGTTTTGATCCCACGCCGCTGCTTACACACAAATTTTCACTCGATCAAATTGTTGAAGCGTACGACCTCTTCGGATCGCGTCGAGACGGCGTTCTGAAGGTCGCCATCCGGCCATGAAACACGGCCTTTCGAGATGAGATCGAAAACAATGCTCGCAAACAAATCCAGATCACGGGTCTCAAGACGTGAGCAGCCTCGTAAACGAGACCGCCAAGCCTTGCAAATTCGCAACGTTCTTGTTCCCGTGGACTTTTCCGCGCCATCATTGAGCGCAGTTCAGTTCGCACTGCCGTTGATCGCAAAGTTCGGCGCTCAACTGCACCTCGTTCATGTTTTCGGGCGGGAATTTCCGATTACCACCCTCGTCGCTATGCCGCTCGTTTTTACGGAACTGGAGATCGATCGATCTGTCCATTGGCACCTGAAAGATGTAGCGAAAAAATATTCGATCGCGTTGCCGGCAGAAAATCTCCACGCGCTGAAGGGCCAGCCTTTCGAAGGGATCTGCCGGCTGGCGCGCGACATCAAGATCGATTTAATCGTCCTCGCTACCCGCGGAAACACCGGCCTCAAACATCTCCTGATTGGCAGCACCGCTGAACGCGTCGTGCGCTATTCCCCGTGTCGGGTTCTGGTAACGCGCGATCGCGATCTCTCAAGCCGGGCCACGAGTTTCCGCAAAATTCTCGTGCCGATCGATTTTTCGGAATGTTCGATGAAGGGACTGGCCTATGCAAAGGCTTTCGCGAAGGAGTTTAAATCCAGGCTTGTCTTGCTGAATTCGGTTCACTTCCAATACTACGTCGCGAGTGACGAGTATGGGCGATACGACCTGCCGCGGCTTATGCAGTCCGTCGAGAAAACGGCTCGCGAACAGATGCGCGATCTGGTTGAAAAAACCGATTGGGGCGGCCTTCAGGTTGAGACATCTCTGCAAACTGGTCATGCCGGGCAACAGATCTGTGATGGTGCTAGGGATTGCGCTGCGGACCTCATCGTCACTTCGACTCACGGAAGAACCGGTTTTAAGCATGTCTTGCTTGGAAGCACGGCCGAATACGTTGTTCGACATGCGCACTGCCCGGTTCTTGTGGTGCCCAGCCATGAACGCCCGGCATTAACTTCAACCAAAACACAAACATGAAGCATCCAATCCTCATCAGCACTCTGGCTGCCATCCTGTCGATCGGCAGCGCATTTGCCGCTCAACCCTCGAAATCAAAATCGCAAACGGAAGCTGTAAATCCCCAGCCGCTTACGTACGCGAATGTTGTTTCACATTTCAAAGCAGCTCAACTGCGTGTCACTGAAGTGCAAAAACGTTGCACCATCTTTTTCGAGGGCGAATTCAGGAGCGCCGACGTCTATAACTATGGCATTATCATTGTGGAAAATTCCGATGAAGATGTGCAAGTGACGTTTTATCTGACCGACGCTCATGAAATGAATTGGGTAACCGAGTTTCTTGATGCGCCGTTCTTCGCCCGCGGTGAAACAGAAAAGCTTTTTGGCCTTATCAATTCCGAGCATGATGTTCGCGCAGAAAATCGGGCGCTTTCGCGTCGATTTTCATCTTTGGCAGCCACGCCACGCGCAGATCATTGTCTTTAGCTTCACACCAGTTCAAACACAGAAAGGTTGAATCAAGATTCTAAGTTTGAAGCTCTCGGGATCGAAAGCGCCGCATTTTCCGGAGATCGCCTACGACGTGGGGTTTCAATCGCTCACGCAATTCAATCGCACCTTCAAACGCGTTTTCAGACGATCGCCGAGCGATTTCCGCGCGCGTCTTGCGTCAAGCAAGCGCACAGGCAAAGCCGCGTGACGGCTGATCGTCGGATTAACAAGCCAGTCGCGCGGAGTACGCGATGAATGTTATTGCCATTCCGGCGGGCGCTCTTAAGCATCGCGCAATGATTAACGTATACAGCGCCATCGTCGCCACCACACCCAATACAATCAGGTATTCCATTTTGCTTACCTCTTATTTGTCACTTCACCAAAAACTGCTGCGTTCTGCTCGGACTCGTGCGGAGAGTTGACGCATCCGGGATACGGATGGCCCCACCGATCGCATCGGCAACCATGTGCTTCCGTATCCGACTCCAAGTCGTTTTCCGCTGTAATTGGAACATGCCGAGCCTCGCGAGCCGGCGGACTCACTGGTTTCGGGAAAGCACAGCATTGATCGAGATATTCATCCATCGTTAGAACAACATCTGTTTTCATGACCGTTCCTTTCGCGGTCCAGATTACGATCGCCGCCACCGCCGCGCTGCGCGGGGATTGGCTTTTACTTTGCAAAAATTGCGCAACGCGAAACGCCGAATTCTCAGACGCGTGACAATGCTCTTAGCGCGCCGGGTCATGCACTGAGGTGTGGTGGGCCTAGCGTGCGCGTGCGAGGGGCTCGCCGCTCCGGTGACACACTTCACCTTAGAGCCTAAATCGCCGGAATTGTTCTCGCGATCGTCGGTTTAATTCCTTTGCGACGTTAACCGACAGCGGTTTCTCGCAATTTCAACCAGAGTCACACTGCATCCTCGATTACGAAGAATCCTGTTTCGCCTCCACCAGAGGTGACGTTGACGATTGGCGAACTGGATAGACGAACCATCGCGCCGCAGACGTTGCCTCGAAAGAGGAATGGGTTCGTGTCAACGAACATCGGCTGCAGCTTCCAATCGGTCTCGCTGAAGATCGGAAAGACTTCTGTGTGCAAATCGATCGCTTCCTGCACGACGTAATCTCCTGAAAGCGCGGTCGCGATGGCATTGTCCCACTCGCGCTCTTCCAATTGCGAGCCGAGATAAACGCCTCGTCCCCCGTAATCGTCGTTTGGTTTGAGAACAAAAAGCGAGCGATTTCTATGGATGAATTCGAGCAGATCGATCGGGCGTCCCTTCCGTGTCGTCTTCCGGTCGGCAACACGTCGAGTCCACGGCACCGAGCGACGGATCGCTTCCTTTTCGCTGTGTGTAAACCAATTTTGATGCTCGTCGTCGGTGAGCATCTCGAACGCGGCCTTCTTGTGCACGATTTTGCATCGGAACGGATTCACGAGACAAACATCGTGGTTCACGTATGCGCGGATGAGTGGATGCCTATCGTCGTAGCGGGCGAGGAATTCGTGGATGAGTATTCGTTTATAAACAAGATCGACGCGGAAGATGCCGGATCGCAGTTCGCCGCTCCGGTATTCGAGATCGTCTGGCGAACAGATGATGGTGGGAACACCATGGGCCGTGAAATGATTCCGCAGTAGAACGAATTCGTTGGATGTCGGCAGGTTCTCCCAATCGAGAATCGCTATGTTCGGCACAGCCGTGCCGCCCCATTCGCGATAAGTGCTCAGCAGCGTTTCGAGCAGTCTTTCGACTGGTGAAAACTGGCGCAGACGATAGCGCCGGGCAAAGGTCGCCATCGCGGGGAGCTCAAACAACAGGCGATTCAGCTCCTCCTGATCCGAAAGACTTGAAGGATTCTCGGCGTTGTATTCTACAAATTTGATTTCGTCCTCGCGAACGAATGCGTCGAGCCGGGTTGTTATAGCAGCCGTTGAAAACCCCGGATCGACAAGTGCCAGGTTGAGTTCGGTATCCGTCAGACCGAGTTGATGCATCAGACCCGGAGATTGCACGAGTGCGGTTGCAACCTTTTCCAACGCACTCGCGATCCGCTGCGCCGTCTGAGTAAGCGTGTAAAATTGTTTCTCATCAAGGAGGTGTGGCCTGAGCGCAACGCCGATCGGGCGCTCCCCGTAGAGCAGCCGGCTGATCCGCATCGCGCTGCGCAGCTTCTCGAAAACCGCAGGAGACAGCGCCTCATCTGCCACGAGCAGGTCGTGGTATTCGGCAATCGCCCTCTCTCGCAAGGCATGCTTCGTTGTTGTGCGTGTGTTCAGGAACTCGGCCAGCTGATCGCCAAATCTAAATTCCACCGACTGATTTGAACAAGAGCTTTCCCGCAGGATCGGCGTCTTCCCCTTTTGCATAAGATAGGAAACCTAATCAGCGACGCGTTGCCATCTGCAGTCTCGGGGACGGTTGGAAGCACAGCCACCCTTTGCCGCCCTTCATTTCGGCTACCGCAATAACTGCACAGCAAAACGCAACTGCGGCACCTCCTTCCTACATAGCAGAGAACAGCAATCGGGCATCATACTTCGCGATCGAGCTGGTGCACAGTGTCTCACCGTGCACCAGCGGTCGCTATTGCGCATTATTGCACTTTCACTTCGATCGGTTTTGGCTTTGGCATGGCGCGTTTTGGCAGATGGACCTGCAATACGCCGTCATGAAACTCAGCCCTGATCTTTGCTGGGTCCGCATCTTCGGGCACGGTGAACGTGCGCTCAAACCTGCCGAAGAAGCGTTCAAGCCGATGGAATTTTCTCTTCTTCTCTTCCTTTTCGACTCTGCGCTCGCCGGAAATTGAAAGCATGCCGTTTTCGATTGTTACTTTTACGTCATCCTTTTTCATTTCGGGCAGGTCGGCCTTGAACACGTACTCGTGATCATCTTCGATGATATCCACCAAGGGTGACCAATCGGGTAGCTTCAGGCTCTCGCCGTTCTTCGGGAAACGAATGGGGAAAGTAGGAAAACCGCCAAAGAACGTGCTTAGGCGGTTCTGAACTTCGTCCATCTCCCGGAACGGATTCCATGTTGTGAGTGTCTTCATAATTTTTAATTCCTTTCTCTACAAACAGCCACCCCGACCGCCTGCCACGCTCACCATAATTTGCGAGAGTCTGTGCAGATTTTGCGCGTGCCAAAACGCGGCTAAAAGAACGGCAAGCATTTAGGAATCCGCGCGGAGCGACCTGGCCGGATCAGTATGCTGGCAAGAATTGCTCAGTTCTTCGCAAGATTCGCGCAGCGTGCTCGATCGGTGTCGTGTTGAATGCTCACCAAGAAAGGCAACAGATTATGAGAGTAGAACACGTAATGACTCACGATGTGCAGGCCTGCCGTCCGGAAACCAATCTATCGGCGGCGGCAATGCAGATGTGGAAAGGCGATTGCGGCGTGCTGCCGGTTGTGACCGCTACTGGAGAAGTCGTCGGCATGATAACCGATCGGGATATTTGCATGGCGACAGCGACCAAGCATCGCGACGCAGCGACTATCCGCGTAAAGGAAGTGATTTCCGGACAAGTTTACGCGTGCTCGCCCGACGCGGACATTCATACAGCGCTCAACGTCATGCGACAGAAGCAGGTGCGCCGGCTGCCGATTATCAATGGCGAGGATGGGAAGCTGGTCGGCATCTTGTCGATAGATGACGTCGCGCTCAAAGCTGGAGGTGCTCTCAGGAGTGACTTGTCGGCTCAAGACTTGGAGAACACGCTTAGAGCCATCTGCGCTCATCGGACACTTGCGTTGGCGAAGCCGCTTCTGGAGCCCGGGACGCAAACGGCCATGGCGTAAACGCGTTAGCCGCAACTGTGAAGCGAAGGAGTTCGTCGAGATTCGGGTTGGACTGGCCGAAATCCCGCCGCTTTGGCACCGCAAAAAACGCCCACCTTTTCCCAATAGCGGCGTGGCGCATTTCCGTCAGATCGATTCTTCTTCTCCAAGAACTCGGCAACCTCACTGCAAGAAACAATCATGACGAATGATAATGAATGCTGCTTTAATCCACCCTGATACGATCACAAAGTCGGAACTAAAAGAGTTTGCGCCAATCGTTGCTCCGCAAAAACCGAAACCGCGCGAGCGTCTCTTCTCGGACCGGACCTATCGCATCGGAAGCGAAAACGCGTTTCGGATCGGTCCGCAGATTCGTGAGTTGGAGCTTCAGGGCCACAAGGTCATCAAGTGCAACCTGGGCGAACCCGATTTTCCGCTGGCCAAACACATCGCAGACGAAATCAAACGCCAGATCGATCTCGATCTTACCCACTATTGCGATCCACAAGGAATTCTGCCGTTGCGCGAAGCGATCGCGCGCATTGTCTCACGCACACGCAAGATCGACGTCTCCCCGGATCGCGTTGTTGTATTTCCCGGCGGCAAACCGCCAATTGGCCTCACTCAGCAAACTTACTGCAATCCGGGCGATGAAGTGATTTATCCGAGTCCCGGTTTTCCGATTTACGAATCGTTCACTGGCTATGTCGGCGCGAAGCCGGTGCCGCTTCATCTTCGCGAAGAAGCGGATTTCAGTTTCAGTGGCCGCGAGCTTGCGCCGCTCATCGGTGACCGAACGCGCGTGATCATTTTGAATTTCCCATCGAACCCGACCGGTGGCGTGGCGACGCGAGAGCAACTCGAAGAAATCGCCGACGTAATTTACGCGAAAGTCCCGGACCAGGCGCGAATCTATTCCGACGAAATTTACGAGGACATTTTGTTCGATGGCAATCACCATCAGTCGATCGCGTCGATACCACAGATGGCTGAGCGCACGATCATCGTCGGCGGGGTCTCTAAATCGTTTGCCTGGACTGGCGGGCGCGTTGGTTGGGCGGTGTTTCCGACTCGCGAGGAAGCGGCCGTCTTCAAGAACCTCAACATAAATTATTTTTCCTGCGTCCCTGCTTACAACCAGATGGGCGCCGCGGTCGCGCTCGAATCCCCGCTGAGCGCGGAAGAGATTTCGCGAATGTGCGACGCGTTCAGCGAGCGGCGCGACCTGATGCTGGCCGGGCTCAATGCGATTCCCGGCATTCGCTGCCGCAAGCCCGGTGGCGCGTTCTACTTGTTCCCGAACATCGCAGGGATGTGCGAAGAACTTGGCGCAATCGAAGCCCACAAGAAAATGCCGGCAGCCGATCGTGAGCGGAGCAGTCCATCGACACTGGTGCAGATGTTTCTGCTCTGGCGCCACCAGGTCGCGACGATGGATCGGCGATCGTTCGGGTCAATCGGCGCCGAAGGTCAACACTATCTCCGGATTTCAATCGCGACCGCGCTGGACGATCTCAAGATCGGTCTGGAGCGCATTCGCAATGCGGCAGACAACATCGACGGATTCCAAAACTTCATTAAGGAAGGCAAACACCTATGCTAACAGAACTCATTTCACACGAAAGAACACCAGCCCATCGTGACGATAGCACGATGCCATTCGGCCCGCGTCGGGGTGGATTCATCAACGCAGCGGATCGCGTGGCCGAAGAAGGCGAGCCGCTCGACGAAGCGACCCTGGAACAATGCGAAGCGTTCGATCTCGTTTACCGGACGCTCTGCGCCGTGATGTTTAACTACGCGCCGCTTTCGGGTCATCCCGGCGGCTCGATTTCATCTGGCCGTTTCGTGGCGCGGCTGCTGTTCGACACGATGGATTATGATCTGTCGCGTCCGCAGCGACGAGATGCCGATATCATTTCCTATGCGGCTGGACACAAAGCGCTCGGTCTTTACGCCATGTGGGCGTTACGCAACGAAATCGCAAGAATCGCCGCGCCGGAACTACTACCGATTCAAGAGCAGTTTCAGTTCCGGCTGGAAGATTTGCTCGGTTTCCGCCGCAACCCGGCGGCCAACACGCCGCTCTTCAAACAATTCCGCGCCAAACCGCTTGATGGACATCCGACGCCCGCGACGCCTTTCGTGCGCCTTTCCACGGGCGCATCTGGTGTCGGCATTCCCGCGTCGTTCGGCTTGGCCTGGGCCGCGGCGGATGTTTACGGCGAGAACGCGCCGCGCATACATATCATAGAAGGCGAAGGCGGAATGACGCCCGGTCGCGTGGCGGAAGCGCTGGCGGCGGCGGGCACGGCTTCGCTCGACAACATTATTTTGCACATCGATTGGAACCAGGCATCGATCGATTCCAATCGCGTCTGTCGCGACGGCGAAACACCGGGCGAATATGTGCAATGGACGCCGGCTGAGCTGGCTTATCTGCACGATTGGAACGTGATCTATGTGCCGGACGGATTCGATTGGCAGCAGATCACAGTCGCGCAACGTCTGGCGCTCGATCTTCACAACGGCCAGCCCACGGCGATCGTTTATCGCACGATCAAAGGCTGGCGCTACGGAATGGAAGGCCGCGCTTCGCACGGCTCTGGACACGGACTCTGCTCAAACGCGTTTTTCACCGCGGTCGCTCCGCTCTTGCCGAAGAACGAAACGCCGATCCCGCATTGCGACGGCGCGCAGCGATGTAATTGCGGAACCGACACGACCATCTTGGAAGAATGTTATTGGCAAACGCTCGGCATCATCCGACACGCGCTCGAAATGCGGCCATCGACAACGGAAGGATTGGCCGCGCAATTGCGCGCCGCGCAAAAGCGATTGGACACGCTCGAGCGCAAACCGCGGGCGGATGTGCCGAGGATCGACATCGCATACGAAACGGCGGCGCACGTCGATGGCCATCCACCCGCCGAGCTGGCGCTCAAGTTCCGAACCAAAGCGACATTGCGCGACGAGCTCGGCCGGGTGCTCAACCATTATAATAGGCTCACGAACGGCGGCTTGGTCATTGCCGCGGCGGACCTGCTTGGCTCGACAAGCATCAACAAAGTCGGCGACAGTTTCCCGCCTGGCTTTTACAACCGCCAAACAAATCCCGGCGCACGGCAACTCGCAATCGGCGGGATTTGCGAGGACGCGATCATGTCGATGTTGTCGGGGATCTCTTCATTTGGTTCCCACATCGGTGCTGGCTCGTCGTACGGTGCATTCAGCGCGCCGCTCGGGCATATCGCGGCGCGGCTCCACGCGATTGGCAATCAGGCACGAGTGACCACGGAAGGCGGCGCTTACCGTCCGTTCTTTCTGATTTGCGCCCATGCTGGTTTGAAAACCGGCGAAGACGGTCCGACCCACGCCGATCCGCAAGCCCTGCAATTGCTTCAAGATAACTTCCCGCTCGGGACAATGATCACACTGACGCCGTGGGATCCGCAGGAAATCTGGTTCCTCGTTTCGGCGGCGCTGGCGAAACGCCCCGCAATCATCGCGCCGTTTGTCACGCGTCCGCCGGAATTGGTGCTTGATCGTGCAGCGCTTGGTTTGCCCTCAGCGGCGCTGGCCGCGCAAGGCGTTTACTGCTTGCGTTCGGTGCACGGCCATTCGCAAGGCACGATTGTTCTTCAAGGCACAGGCGTCACGAATGCGTTTGTGAACGAGACATTACCATTGATCAACAATGCAGGTCTTGGCCTGAACGTTTACGTCATTACGTCGTCCGAATTGTTCGACATGCTTCCGCCAGCCGAACGCGATCGAATTTTTCCTGAATCGCATCAACAGGAAGCAATGGGCATCACCGACTTCACGTTCGCGACAATGACACGCTGGGTGCGCTCCGATTACGGCCGCACCCATTCGCTCCATCCATTTCGCCATGGTCATTTTCTTGGAAGCGGCTCCGGTGCAATGGTGATGAAGGAAGCCGGGCTCGATGGCGTCGGCCAATTCGAAGCGATCCGCGCGTATGTTCATGACCGGTAAAGGAAACGTTGTGTCCGAAATTTTGGGGCCGCAGATTGCAGGGGAAGCCGTCTCGCTCGCGAAACCCTTCGGAGTTGGCTTCCTACGAGACGCTAACAGCGTTTCCTACAGCCATACGAATGATCCGATCCCGCTTTTTCAAACTTGGTTGCAGGAAGCAGCTGCTTCCGGATTGGAAGAACCAACAGCAATGACAGTCGCGACTGTCGATCCCGATGGCTATCCGGACGCGCGCCTGCTTTTGCTAAAAGGTGTGGATGAGAGCGGGTTTGTTTTTTTCACGAACATGGAGAGCCCGAAAGCGCGGGCGCTGCTGCACGATCCGCGGACAGCGCTCTGCTTTTATTGGCCGCCCATTCACAGACAAGTGCGAATTCGCGGACGCGCTGAAGTGGTGAGCAGCGAGGAAGCCGATGCGTATTTCGCGACGCGACCGCGCTTGAGCCAGATCAGCGCGTGGGCTTCGAAACAATCGCGCCCCATGCGCGGGTATTTTCAGTTGGAGGCGGACGTGACGAAAGCGATGATTTATTTCGGCCTCGGCAAAGTGCCACGCCCGCCGTTCTGGTCTGGATTCCGCGTCGTGCCGGAGCAGATCGAATTCTGGAGGCAAAAGCCATTCCGGCGTCACGAACGGATTCTTTACACGCGCGTTCCCGACGGTTGGCAGATGCAGTGGCTCTATCCGTAGCTTCGGCGGTGATTCTTTCCACGAAGGATAGGAATGCCTGCACTCCCTCGGGCTACGAACGCGGTTGCTGTGCGATGTGAGTCAGTTTGAAGCAATCCGTGATTACGTACATGATCGATGACGGATGGTGACAGGAAATCTCAAGCTTCCCGCTTTCATTTTCGCGCTGGCACTCGCTGTAGCGCCGGCATTTGCCGCGGATGATGTCACTCAGGAATCGCACTTCATCACGAATGCGCGCCAGTTGATCTTCGAAGGCCGGCGCAGTGGCGAAGGTTATTTCTCGCCGGACGCGAGCAAACTCATTTTTCAGAGTGAGCGCGAGGAAGGAAATCCGTTTTATCAAATGTACGTGCTCGACCTGAGCACCGGCGACACCACCCGCATCTCGCCCGGCACCGGCAAAACGACCTGCGGTTTTTTCCAGCCCGATTCCGAGCGCGTGATCTTCGCTTCGACGCATGCCGATCCTGACGCACGTGCAAAACAAAAAGCCGAGCTGGAATTTCGCGCCAGCGGTAAACAGCGCCGTTACGCGTGGGATTACGATGCGGCGTTCGACATTTACTCCGCAAGGCAGGATGGCAGCGATCTTGTGAACCTCACCCACTCGCCCGGCTACGACGCCGAAGGCGCATTTTCTCCAGCCGGAAAACAAATCGTTTTTTGTTCGCTACGGTCCGCGTTCCCGATCGAAAAACTTTCGCCCGAACTGCGCGCACGTTACGACAAAGATCCATCGTGGTTCGGAGACATTTACATCATGAACGCGGACGGCTCGAATGCGCGCCGCCTGACCGATGCGCCGGGCTACGATGGCGGCCCGTTCTTCTCGCCGGATGGTCAGCGGATTATTTGGCGGCATTTCGAGGAGAGCGGAATGATCGCCGACGTCTGGACGATGAAACCGGACGGCTCGGACAAGCGGCGCATCACCGATTTTAAATCGATGTCTTGGGCGCCGTTCTATCATCCCAGCGGCAAGTATGTGATTTTCACGTCGAACAAATTCGGTTTCGAGAATTTCGAATTGTTCATTGTCGATGTTGACGGCGAGCGCGAGCCGGTCCGCGTGACCTTCACACCTGGGTTCGATGGGTTGCCGGTTTTTTCGCCTGATGGGAAAAAACTTTACTGGACGAGCGGACGCACGAGCGACGGAAAAGCGCAGCTTTTTCTCGCGGATTGGAACGACGAAGCCGCGGGCGCCGCAATCGCCGCGGCGCCAAAGCGAGCGCAGGCAAGCGAAAATGCCGGGGAATTTTCGCCGGAGATCACTGAAACGGATCTGCGGCGTGAAGTGGAATGGCTTGCCGATGAAGGTCGCGAAGGCCGCATGACGGGCAGCGCGGGCGCGCAGGCCACGGCCAACTGGCTCGCGGATTATTTTCGTCAGGCCGGCCTGCAATCGTTTGGCGAGAATTTTGCGCTGCCGTTTCAGTTCAACGCCGGCGAACGCGTGTTGCCAGAGAAAACTCGCCTCGAAATCGCGGGCGCCGGTTCTCGATCCTCTCGTGCCAAACTCGATCAGGATTTTCGGCCTCTTCCTTTCAGCGAAAATGGCGATGCTAGCGGCGAGGTTGTGTTTGCTGGATATGGCCTGGTCGTGCCCGGCGACGGCGGCGCGCGCTACGATTCGTACGCAGGGTTGGACGTGAAGGGCAAAATCGTTCTCATCCTCCGCTATGTTCCGGAAAATGTGGATCCAGCGCGCCGCGCGCAGCTCAATCGTTATGCCGGGCTGCGCTACAAAGCGATGCTTGCCCGCGAACGTGGCGCGAAAGCTGTGCTCGTTGCGACTGGCCCGAACTCGCCGCATCCCGGGGAACTCGTTCCGCTGACAAACGATTTCACAAACGCGGCGAGCGGCATCATCGCCGCATCCATCAATGGAAAGACGGCGGACGCGCTTCTCGCACCCACCGGAAAAACTTTGAAAGAATTACAGACCGCGCTCGATACCGAAAATCCACACGCGGAAGCAGGCTTCGTCTTGCCGAAATCGAAAGTGACCCTCGCCTGCGGAGTTGAGCATTTGAAAAAAAGCGATTCCGATGTCGTTGCGTATCTTCCGGCGTCACGCCAATCCCCCGATGCGCAATATGTTGTTGTCGGCGCGCACTATGATCATCTCGGTCACGGGGGTAGCAGCTCGCTCGACCGGGCCGGCGAGGAAAACAAAATTCATCCCGGGGCGGACGATAATGCCTCTGGCGTTGCGTGGGTGATGGAGATGGCGGCCTCGCTGGCAAAGGAGCGCGCGGAACATCCGGAGAAATTTCGGCGTGGCATCATTTTCACCTGTTGGTCGGGCGAAGAAATCGGGCTGATCGGCTCGGCCGCGTTTTGCGAGCATCCGCCCGTGCCGCTCAACAAAATTGTCGCTTATGTGAATGCCGACATGGTCGGCCGCATGCGGGACAACAAGCTCACGCTGCAAGGCGTTGGCTCGTCGCACGCGTGGCGACGATTGATCGAGAAACGAAATGTTGCTGCTGGATTCAACCTCGCGCTCCAGGATGACCCCTATCTGCCGACTGATGTGACCAGTTTCTACACCAGGAATGTTCCGGTCGTGAATTTCTTTACCGGCGCGCACGAAGACTATCATCGGCCAACCGACACTGCCGATAAACTCGATTACAAAGATCTCGAGCGCGTCGCAAAGTTCGCGCGAGAGATCGTCCTCGATCTTGCGCAAACATCCGAGCGTCCCGATCTCGCGAAGGTGGAGAGAAGCGGTCAGGCTTTTGGTGGCCGCGAGACATTGCGCACCTATCTCGGCACGATCCCGGATTACACAACCGAAGTGAAAGGCGTAAAACTCAGCGGCGTCCGCGGCGGCAGCCCGGCGGAAAAAGCGGGTCTTAAAGGTGGCGACGTGATCGTGGAATTTGCCGGCCAAAAAATTGCCAATATCTACGATTATACTTACGCGTTGGACGCGGCGAAAATCGGCCAGCCCACGCGGGTCATCGTCGAGCGGGACGGGCAGCGGGTGACGCTCACAGTTACGCCCGAGACGCGAAAGTAAGCGCAAGCCCGCGGTGGCGGCGGGACAAGGCTAGCGTCAGAGTCGTGCGCAATAATTGCACAACAAAACGCAACGGAGGTACATCGGTCGACCACGATAGCGGCTACGTTCGGGGCAACCGTGAACTTAAAGACTGTAAAACAAGCCGACTTAGACGGACAAAATCCGACAGACCAATCCGCGCCTGATTTCAAACACGACCGTCGCTCCCTCCGGAATCGTATCGCGAAAACCGGCTACAAAACGTTGGATGCGAACGAAGCCGTGGCGCGCATCGCTTACGCGCTCAACGAGGTCATTGCCATTTACCCGATTACACCCGCGTCGCCGATGGGCGAATGGGCTGACGCCTGGTCGGCGAGCGGTGTAAAGAATCTCTGGGGCACGGTGCCGGCTGTCATCGAGATGCAGAGTGAAGGCGGCGCCGCTGGAGCGATCCACGGAGCGCTTCAGACCGGTGCGCTGAGCACGACTTTCACTTCTTCGCAGGGCCTGCTGCTGATGATCCCTAATATGTACAAAATTGCCGGCGAACTGACGCCGACGGTCTTTCATGTCGCCGCGCGGTCGCTCGCGGCGCAAGCACTCTCGATCTTTGGTGATCACAGTGATGTCATGGCCGCGCGCGCGACGGGCTGGGCAATGCTTTGTTCGGCGTCGGTGCAGGAGGCGCAGGACCTTGCCTTAATCGCGCACGCGACCACGCTCGAATCGCGCATTCCGTTTCTGCATTTCTTCGATGGATTCCGCACCTCGCACGAGATGTCGAAGATCGACATCCTGCCCGAGGACGTGTTGCGTGAGATGATTGATGAGGAACGGGTGATCGAGCATCGGGCTCGAGCTCTTTCACCGGATCACCCGGTAATCCGCGGCACGGCGCAGAATCCCGATGTTTATTTCCAGGCGCGCGAGACGGTGAACCCGTTTTATGCCGCCTGTCCGGAGATCGTGCAGCGGACGATGGACCGGTTCGAGGAGTTGACCGGCCGGCGCTACGGGCTGTTTGAATATCACGGCGCAAGCAACGCTGAACGTGTCATCATTTTGATGGGTTCCGGCTGCGAGGCTGCACATGAGACCGTTGATTTCCTGAACGCCGGGAAAGAAAAAATCGGTGTCCTGAAGGTCCGCCTATATCGGCCGTTCGACGCACAAGCGTTTGTAAAAATGTTGCCGCCGGATGTGCGCCGTATTGCCGTTCTCGACCGGACGAAAGAGCCCGGCGCGGGAGGCGAGCCGCTCTACCTCGATTGTGTGAACGCGCTTTGCGAGCAGGGCCGCAACGATGTGCGCGTGGTCGGCGGCCGCTACGGTTTGTCGTCCAAGGAATTCACGCCGGCGATGATTAAGGCGGTCTTTGACAATCTCGCCCAACGCTCGCCGAAAAATCATTTCACCGTCGGAATCGACGACGATCTCTCGCACACAAGCCTCGATGTCGATGTTAACTTCTCGATCGAGCCGGATGATGTGGTGCGCGCGCAGTTTTTCGGGCTCGGGTCGGATGGCACGGTCGGTGCGAACAAGGAATCGATCAAAATTATCGGCGAGAACACCGATTATTTCGCGCAGGGCTATTTCGTTTACGATTCGAAGAAAGCGGGCGCGGTGACAATCTCGCATCTGCGGTTCGGCCCGCGCCCGATTAGATCAACGTATCTGATCACGAAAGCAAACTTCGTTGCCTGCCATCAACCGTTCCTGCTCGAGACCTGTGATGTGCTCAGGGACCTCGTGCCCGATGGAACGTTCCTGTTGAATTCGCCGTTAGGACCGGAACGCGTATGGGGCCGTTTGCCGGAAGCTGTGCAACGCCGGCTGATCGAGCAGCGTGCGAAGTTCTTCGTCATCGACGGCAACAAGGTGGCACGGCACTCAGGACTGGGCGGCCGCATCAACACCGTGATGCAGACCTGTTTCTTCGCCATCTCCGGCGTGCTGCCGGCGCAGGACGCGATCGATGCGATTAAGAATTCGATTCGCAAAACGTATGCGAAGAAAGGCGATGAGATCGTGCAGATGAATCTGCGGGCCGTTGATGAATCGCTCGCGCATTTATACGAAGTTCAAGTTCCGGATGCAGTTGTTCCGGTTGACTCCGGGACCAACGGGGAACTCAAGCGCGCGCCGGAGTTTGTGCGCAACGTTCTAGGCGAGATCATGGCGGGTCGCGGCGATCGTGTGCCGGTGAGCGCGTTGCCCAACGATGGCACATACCCGACGGGCACAACTCAGTGGGAAAAGCGAAATCTCGCGGGCGAGGTCCCGGTTTGGGACCCACAAGTCTGTATCCAGTGCGGCAGATGCGTCATGGTCTGCCCGCATGCGGTCATTCGCAGCAAGGTTTACGAGCCGACGCTCCTGCAAGGCGCGCCGGAGATGTTCAAATCGTATGATGCGCGGCTGCCGGAGTGGAAAGGGTTAAAATACACGCTGCAAGTAGCGGTGGAAGATTGCACCGGCTGCGGGATCTGCGTCGATGTTTGCCCGGCGCGCAACAAATCCGAAGCGCGTTTGAAAGCCATCAACATGCAGCCGCAGTTGCCGCTGCGGGAACGCGAGCGCGCGAACTGGAATTTCTTTCTTTCAATTCCGGAGATGGATCGCCGCCAGGTGCCAACTGACCATGTGCGCAAAATGCAGGTCCAACAGGCGCTCTTCGAGTTCTCGGGAGCATGCGCCGGTTGCGGCGAGACGCCTTACATCAAGTTGCTCACTCAACTCTTTGGCGATCGGTTGATCATTGCGAACGCGACCGGCTGCTCTTCCATTTACGGCGGCAATTTGCCGACCACGCCTTACACGAAAGACCTGCATGGACGCGGCCCGGCGTGGTCGAATTCGCTATTTGAAGACAACGCGGAGTTTGGGCTTGGCTTCCGAGTCTCGCTCGACAAACAGCAAGAGTTCGCCGGCGAACTGCTTCAACAACTTTCTCCGCAGATCGGCCGAAGGCTCACCACGGAAATCTTGAATGCGCGGCAGCGTGATGAAGCGGACATCTTCGATCAACGCGAACGCGTCGCCGAGCTGAAGCAGCGACTTGGATCGTTGGCGCGGGATCGGCGGTCACAGACCGCCGCTACAGCAAAACGTTTGCTCGCAGTCGCCGATACTTTCGTGCGCAAGAGCGTTTGGATCGTCGGCGGCGACGGCTGGGGTTACGACATCGGTTATGGCGGACTCGATCACGTATTGGCGAGCGGCCGCAACGTGAAGGTCTTGCTGCTGGACACGGAAGTTTACTCCAACACCGGCGGGCAATGTTCCAAATCGACGCCGCGCGCTGCGGTCGCAAAGTTCGCCTCCGGCGGGAAACGCGCCCCGAAGAAAGATCTCGGGTTGATGGCAATGACTTACGGCACGATTTACATCGCCTCGGTCGCGATGGGCGCGAAAGACGAGCACACATTGAAAGCGTTCCTCGAAGCGGAGGTCTACGACGGGCCGGCGCTCATCATCGCCTACAGCCACTGCATCGCGCACGGCATCAACATGACCACGGCCAATCAAAACCAAAAGGCGGCCGTCAACTCGGCGCAGTGGCTGCTTTATCGTTATAATCCAGATCGCGCTGCGCTCGGAGAAAATCCACTCCAACTCGATTCACCCGGACCGCGCATGAAGGTCGCGGATTACTTCAAACTAGAGAACCGGTTCAAGATGCTCGAAAAAAGCGAACCGCGCGCCGCGAAAGAGTTGCTCGGTCAGGCGCAGGCAGACGTGAACGCACGCCGCACATTTTACGAATTTCTCGCCACCAGAAAGTTCAACCCCACACCAACCCAATGAACCTAACAACCAGATACCTCGGCTTTAAGTTGCGCACACCGCTTGTGCCATCGGCATCACCGCTCTCGGAAAAGATCGACAATATCAAACGAATGGAAGACGCCGGAGCTCCCGCGGTCGTGTTCCATTCACTTTTTGAAGAGCAGGTTCGTCGCGATCACCATGAGCTGCAGTACTACCTCGATCAGGGCACGGACAGTTATGCGGAATCGCTGAGTTATTTTCCTGATCGGGCTGAGTTCAAAGTCGGCCCGGAAGCGTACCTGGAGCACATCGCCCAGGCGAAAGCGGCGGTCGATATCCCAATCATCGGAAGCCTTAACGGCACGACGTTTGGCGGTTGGATGACATACGCCCGGCAAATTGAGGAAGCGGGCGCTGATGCGCTCGAGTTAAACATTTACTCGATTCCGAGTGATCCGGACGTTAGCGGGGAAGATATCGAAACAAGCTACGTTACCATTCTTGCGTCGATCAAGGCGCAGTTGAAAATACCAGTGGCCGTTAAGCTCAGTCCATTCTTCACAAACTTCGCGCGGTTCGCACGGCGCGCCGACAGCAACGGTGCCGACGCGCTAGTCCTCTTCAATCGTTTCTATCAGCCCGACATTGAACTGGAGACCCTGGAGATTTCACCCAACGTGCTGCTAAGCACGCCGATGGCGATGCGCTTGCCGATGCGTTGGATCGCGATGCTCTACGGACGGATTGGAGCAAACCTCGCAGCGACCAGTGGGATCCACCGCGCGACCGACGCGCTCAAAATGTTAATGGCCGGCGCCGATGTGACAATGCTCTGCTCGGTATTGCTGCGACGGGGCATCGAACACATCCGGGTGATCGAACGCGGGATGCGGGAATGGATGGAAGAACACGAGTACGAATCGGTCGAGCAACTGAAAGGGAGCATGAGCCAGAAAAATTGCCCCGATCCGAGTGCGTTCGAACGCGCGCAATACATGCGGGCGCTCGCGACCTATCCCGCCGCGGATATTTAAGAACCGCGCGTCGATCGCCCTCTTGTTTATGAATTTTTGCTGCCACGCATTTTGCGCACTTCGGTTGCGATTCTCGCAAGCTGGTCACTCACGTCGCTGCGGGGGATCTTGAGTTCAATCACATGAACGCGATCGGATTTCTGCGCACGGAAGAGAGCGGCGTCAAAATCGCCTTTTGTGGTGGCAGTGGCACTTTTACCTCCGCCCACAAGTTCGCAGATTTTGCTGTAATTCCATTGGGTGATCGTATTGAAACGGCCCTCACGAATTTTCCGCATAGTGCCATAGCCGTCGTTGTTGAGGACGATGATGATCGGATTCAGACCGAGCCGAACAATGGTCGAGATTTCAACACCGGTCATTTGAAATGCACCATCGCCGACGAGAACATAGGGCCGCAGTTTCGTGGCAGCCATGGCGACTCCGATACTCGCCGGAACGGCGAAGCCCATCGACATGTAATATGCGGGAGCGATGAACTGCGCCTGTCGCGCGCTGCGAATACCGACGGCGCCAAAAATGGCGTCACCGATATCGGCGACGACACAGCAGCGCTCGTCCAGATGCAACGAAAGAATGCGGAAGACATCAACCATGGTCAGTTTCTGGGAGCGCTCGGTTTTCTTCAGCGGCTCCGGCAGCGCGTGAGGATTGGGATGTTTAAAGTGTTTGTGCGTGATCTTCGCTGTGGCAAGCGATTCGAGAAAATCGCGAAACTGAATCGAGTCGTAGCGATGATACCGAACGTTTACCCGTTCGGATGTCGCCAGGACGGTGCGGCCGCGATCCAGCTTCGCAGTGTAAAAGCCCATGCTCATGTCGGTAATAAAAGTGCCGAGCATAAGAACGAGGTCGGCGGATTCGACGTACTTCCGAACGTGTTCGTCGCTGCTCATGGCGCCGCCATACACGCCGATGTAGAGAGGATGGTTTTCCGGAACCGCGCTTTTGCTTAAGAGATCTGCCGCGATGGGAATGTTCATCCGCTCAGCCATCCGCACGACCAATCTGGCGGTGCGATAGCGCGCTAGCTCTACCCCGGCGAGAATGACCGGCTTCTTCGCCGCGCGAATGAGGGAAAGCGTCTCATTGAGCGCCGCGTTGAGCGTGTGAGGATCGGATTCTTCAGGCGCCGGTGCAGAAATTCCGGTCACCGGGATTTCGCGGTCAACGATGTCGTGCGGCACTTCGATGTAAACCGGACGTTTGTGGCGCAGACATGCCTCGACGCAACGAACGATCTCGGAAGCGGCGCGTTGCTCATCGAGCAGGACCGTGCTCGCAACCGTGACTTCGTCGTAAATGCGGCGCTGCGTTTCGAAAGTTTTGACCTTGTGATGCAGGAGCGGATCCTTTTCGCGATCTTTCCGTCCAGGTGCACCGCTTACAACGACAACCGGCGATTTTTCGGCATAGGCGCCAGCAATGGCGTTCAGAACGTTGAGTCCGCCCACGCAGTAAGTCACGCAGACCAGGCCGATCCCGTTGATGCGGGAATAGGCATCAGCAGCAAAACCCGCCGCGGGCTCATGCGTCATCGTGATACTCCGGATTTTCGATTTCTCCAGCCAGGTAAATGTCGGCAAGGCAAAATCACCCGGAATCCCAAAACTGTGGCGAACACCACGGCGATAAAGATACTCAAAGAGAAACTGCCCCAACGGCATGGTCCGGGGAAAGGATTCGGGTTGAGGACGCGCCATTTTTCTTGCAAAAGCCCGAGACGTAACCGCAGCGGCGCCGTCCAGACCGGGGAAGCTGACAGCTTCCCCTACCGCTAAGGTTGGCTTTCTTAACGAATTAATCCGGCGACTCATCGTCAGCTTCCGACGTCAAATGATGATGATGACGCCTGTCTTTCTCATTGTAGGCATCATACGCAAGAGCTGCCCAGCACCCGATTGGGAAGAGTAGACCAACACCTGCAGTACCAAGGATAGATATGATGCCGACGAATACGGCAATCGGCATGCCGAGAAGCATCCAAAGAAGGCCCATTTCGTAATGGCCCTTGTAGATGTGTCCCAGACCCGGCACGATGGTGAGCAGCGCTGCGATTTCGTTATGCGCATGCTTGTCTTCTTTGCTGAGTGGCGTTGATAATGTATGCATGTTAATCACCTCCTTATTGCGGTTAGCTGTTACCATTCGGGCTGCTTTAAACAGCCCACTATGATTAGCGCGTAGAGCGCCATCATTCCTACAGCGGCAGTCAAAATCAGATATTGCATGCGATCTTTACCTCTCTGGTTTTTGTCTATCTTGCGCCCAAGCGTAGCGGCTGCGGCGCAGCCCGCTCCACGTCAATTGGCTTTTCCTTTGCAAAAATTGCTTAGGCCTGAGGGACCAATCCGAACCCGATGTCAATCCTGGCGCGAGCGAATTTGTGTTTACGGCCGGCCTTTGATCTCGGGTCCCGACCGCCCGTCGCCGCGTCTGTGGGTTGCTCATTTCAAACCGCGCATTCACTTTCTGGATTTGCGCGGTCTGCTCTTTCACAGTCGCAGTGAGGGCTTGAATTTCCTGTTGTTGCAGCGCGATGGTCGCCTCCTGCCTTGCGGCATTAGACTTCATCTCGGTGATCGTTGCTTCTTGTTTTTGAATTCTGCGTTCTTGTTCTTCGATCTTGCGATGTTCTTTCAGAAGCTCGTTGAGCAACATCGCGGTCACTGCCTCGCGCACAGTGTAGATTTCGTCCTTCTCATCGCATACCACTAGGTCCGGGTTCGCCTCCGCCACTTCCTCGGCAATCAGCCCAAATTGCGTATTGCAGACCGGCTTCCACTGTTGAATCAAATCCTTCTCGATTGCGAGACGAGACTTCTCATTAGCGACTATACTAACATGTATATGAGTCGCGCCATTCTGATCGACGCATTCTTGTTGCTCGTGATTCGTAAGACCGACGTTTACGTTTTCCGTTTGTCCAATGTAAATGGGAATCCATTTATGAGGGGCTGTTTCCCTGGCGTAAATGTAAATCCCCGGACATGGCTCGTTAAACTTGGTTCCGCGAGGGTAAATCCAAAATTTGTGTCTCGTGCCGGATTTGTCCTTCCAATAAATTTTAAGCGATTTGTTCATCTGTATCGCATTCTATGCCGTCTGCCCCGTACTTCCGCCGACATTTAATCTCTTTCTCGGGCGCCCGCCGCAGCGTCTCTCGCGACTCGCTAAGCTCCGAGAGACGCTGTTGTTCCTTTTCATCTTATCGATGACTACTCGTAGTCATGGCTAATTACTTTTCATCGGCGTTTGGGTTTCTGTTTCCCTTTTTTCCATGCCTTAGGTAAAGAGAGCAATGTGTTTGCGGCTGCCCAGAAATTGCGTTTTCCTGTGCACGAATTGGGCCAAGCCGAAACAAGCTGTTTTGGCGTCACGCCAAGATCCTATCAGGAATCGCCAAGCAATGGTGAGCGCTGCCCCGTCGATCGCAGCCAATTAGCGTTAAGATGATACCGGCGAACCCATTCAGGCAGCCCCTGCGCAATCAAGGTCGAGCTGAGTCGGTGGACATCTGGAAGGCGCGACAGTTTATCGAACAACATTCGGACGAAGAAATTTCGCTGACCAAGGTGGCGAAAGCGGTCCACATCAGTCCGACCCATCTTAGCGAAAAGTTCAGGCAGGTGACCCGCGTAAATTTTGTCGATTACGTTGCGCGTACCCGGTTCGACAAGGCGTGCGAGCTTTTGGCAGACGGCGATATTAGGGTCAGCGAGATCGCGTTCGAGGTGGGGTTTCAATCACTCTCGCAATTCAATCGCGTTTTTAAGCGGCTCTCCGGGAAATCGCCCACTGCATATCGCGCAGCCCAACGGAGGCGCCGAAAACGCAAGTAAATAAAAAAGACAATGGGCCGCGTATTTTCCGAAAAAATGCGTAGTCACGATTTCATATTTCTGGCGATACTCGCGATCTGTGTGGCATTCGAGGCTAACTCCATGGATCCACGGTAGGCGCGAAAAGCTGTTTTGGGGCGTTGGGGGAATGGCCGCGCTCGCCGTGATTCTGCTTTCTTGCAGCACGTTGGAAACAAACCGAGCGATTCTTGCGCCGCCCAGCATCCCGGGCGCGGAGTTTGTCGGCTCCGAGGAATGCGCGACGTGTCACGAAGATATTACGCGCAATTTTCGGACGGCGTCACATGCCCGCCTGAAGGCGCAAGGCGAGAACGCAAAGAACATCGGCTGTGAATCGTGTCACGGTCCGGGAAGTCTGCACGTCAAGAGCGGCGGCGGGTCGCACACGATTGTCAATCCGGGCAAATCAGCAGAAGCCTGTTTCCAATGTCACCTCGAAGTGCGGGCAAGTTTCCAATTGCCGCATCGTCATCCGGTCCTGGAGGGCAAAATGAGTTGTGCTGATTGCCACAATCCACATGTCGGAATGGCGATCAAAGGCGGCGGGACAAATGTTCAACAGGCGCTCAAAGGCGGCGGCCTTGCTTTCATGAGCCAAAACGAGACCTGCTTCCAGTGCCATGCCGCGCAACGGGGTCCTTTTGTGTATGAGCACGAGGCGGTGCGCCAGGGTTGCGTGGTTTGCCATTCGCCTCACGGCTCCATCAATCAGCGGATGCTAAATGAACGCAACGCCACTCTTTGTTTGAAATGCCATTTTCAGGAGCAAAAAGAGCCTGGCACGATTTTTATCGGGGATGTCAATCACTCCAGCTTTCTCCAGCAGGGGACGTGTTGGTCGGCCGGCTGCCACGAGGAACCGCACGGCTCCAACGTGACTCCGCTGCTTAGATATTGAAGTCGATTTATGATGGACACCGCTCTTTTCCCAATTTATGACGGTCGGCTGGCGCGGAAAATAGCGTTGTTTCTCTGTGCTGGGGTTTGCGCCACTTGTTCGCTGCGCGCCGGCGAAACCGCCGATGGAAAAGCGGTGACGACAGCAACAGAAGAGACCACGGAGTACAAAAACTGGATCGAGCTCGGTATCGGTGGGCTGATCATCAACGGCGACGCCGCTCAGTTTAAGCAGGAGCACAGAATGTCTGGCGATGTCTTCGGCGGTATTCAGGATCTGCATTACGAACGGACTGTGGGCAAGAACGGCCTGCTTTCGGTCGATGGCCATGCAATCTTTGACAACAACGACTACGACATAACGGTGCAGTTATCGCAGCCGAATTTGGGCTACATCAAGGGCGGATACACGGAATTTAGAAGTTGGTATGATGGCAACGGAGGATTTCTTCCGCCACATGGCGGCACGTGGTTCCCGCCGCCGATTCCGGAGATGCACATCGATCGGGGGGAAGCCTGGGTGGAACTCGGGTTGCGCCTGCCAGATTGGCCGGAAATTACCTTGCGTTATTCACACGAATTTCGCGATGGGCAAAAAGACTCAACGATCTGGGGCGATACGAATCTTACCGGGCTCGCAGTTAATCCGACGCGAAAAATTATTCCGTCATTCCGTGACATTGATGAAACGCGCGACACAGTGGCCTTGGAAATATCGCATACAATTGGTAACACGGACGTCCTGCTGGGGATGCGTTATGAACACGCCGAAAACGATTATTCGTTAAACATGGAACGTGGCGCTGGCCAGCTGCCACCCCTAGTCCCTCCTCCGGGCCAGCAGCGTTTCTTCACCCAACGTCAAAACGATGATGTGGACCTGTTCAGCGGCCACGGCATCACGGAGACTCGATTAACCGACTCACTCTGGTTTACGACCGGTTACTCCTATACGACATTCGGAAACGATCTTTCCGGCTCGCGCATCGTCGGCTCGCATTTCGACGCCGCGTTCGGAGAACCTGTTCCGACGCTCGGCCAACGCGACCACGCGTTCCTCAATCTGGCGGGAACCGCCGAGGTCAAGGAGCATGTGGTTAACGCCAACCTGTTTTGGATGCCGCTGCCAAATCTCACTCTTCTGACAGGTTTCCGCTATACTCATGAGAACCGGGACAGCAACTCAACTTTTCTCGCAGAGGAGCCGGTGCCAAACACGCCGCCGTTTACCCCAACGAATCCGGAGCACGGATTTCACTACGGGCCTCCCGAACCCGGCTCCGGGGCGAGAATGTCAGATTACAATCGCTTCGCCGAAAGGCTGGAGCTGCGTTATACCGGCATCGATAACTGGCTTTTCTATGCCCAGGGTGAGTGGGAAGAGGAATGTGGCCAAGTCAACGAGTTTCAGAACATAGACGAAGCAGAAGAACCTCTGGACAAGAATACGCATTTTATGGGCCAAAAATACATGGTGGGTGCAAACTGGTATCCAGCGATGCGGCTAAATCTATCGGGGCAGTACTATCACAAAATCGCGTCCTATGATAACGACATCATATCCGGAGTGTTCCCGAGGTTGATTAACCAGGATTGGAACGTCGATGACGCGAATGTCCGGATTACCTTTCGGCCGAAAATCCCAGCGTGGCTGGGTGCGCTTTCTCTCATCACGCGCTACGATTTTGTTCACACCGACATCGACAGCCAGTGGTTTCATGAGGGCGAAATTTTGGCCGAGGAGGAAACGGGTGAAATCAAAAAGCATGTAATCAGCGAGGCAATTACTTGGAACCCGCTCGCTCGCTTTTTCCTGCAGACGAATTTTTCCTACGTCTTCAATCAAACGGACACGCCCGCCAGCAACATTGAGCTGGTCCCTGGTGGAGGGGCCACTGTCGTGAACTTTAGGAACGATTATTGGACGGTAACCAGCGGCGCCGGCTTCATACTCGACGACAAAACCAACGTTTACAGCGACTTTTCATTCTACTGCGCCAATGACCACTTTAAGAATGCTGGCGTTGCCGTGCCTTACGGCCTGGGTGCAACAGAGTACACCGCCTCAGCCAGCATCACGCGCCAATTAACCAGCCAAATGCGCCTGCTGTTGAGGTACGGCTACTTTAACTACAGGGACTCAACCTTCGGGGGCCATAACAATTACAACGCGCATTCCATCTATTCCGGTCTGCAATTCCGATTCTAATCTTTAGGCATTCATGGAAAGGTAATGAAATGAAAACGATCGTTGCACTCACAATCAGTCTGTTCTTTCTGCCGGCGATTTTCGTCCGGGCGGCAGATGTAAAAACAAATTGGGACAATAACTGTGCGCAATGTCATGGAAAAGATGGCCGCGCAGACACAAAAATGGGCAAAATGTTGAACGCAAAGGATCTGACCGATCCAAAAGTTCAGGCTGAATTCACTGACGCGAAAGCGACACAATCAATCAAAGAAGGCGTGAAGCAAAACGGCAAGACGACCATGAAGGCTTTCGGCGGTAAGCTGACCGACGACGAAGTCAAAGCGCTGGTGGCTTATGTTCGGACGTTGAAAAAATAGGGCATCGGCTCCAATTTGCTCTGAAGCGAATTGAAGGTTGCGCGTCAAATTTCCTATTAAAGAAAGGCTCATCTAATGAAACGAAGAATATTCCTCGTAACGACAGCCATGATCACATCGGCGGGCATTGGGTTTGCCGCGGACGCCGGGGCGAATTGGAACCAGCACTGCGCCTCCTGCCATGGAAAAGATGGCAGCGGGAGTACGAGGATGGGCAAGAAATTGAACATCAAAGATTACCGCGATGCCAAGGTCCAGGCGGCGTTTAGCGATGCGGAAGCGGAAAGAGCAGTCAAGGAAGGCGTAAAAACAAGCGGCAAGGAGACGATGAAGCCGTTCGGAAGCAAACTTTCCGATGCCGACATCAAGGCGCTGGTCGCTTACATTCGTTCCTTCAAAAAATAGCCGGCGGACTCACGAGGGAAGAATTGATCGGCGGGCGAATCAACCGCAGAGGATACAATTGTCGATCTTGATTGCGGGATCGACTCGTACGGGTTTGAGATCATTTCTGAATGTCTAAAACAATCCTGCAGAATTTGAGTCATGCCTGACGCTTCCGCGCCGCGCCAGTCGCCTAAACGCCACTTTCGTAACTGGATCAGTTGGGCTGGGCTGGTGCTCATGGCGAGTGCGGTCTTTGCCTTTCTCCTTCTCTTCGCGATCGATCAATTTGCCGGCCACCGCAATCCATACGTCGGTATCCTCGCGTATGTGGTGGCGCCCGGTTTTTTCCTTCTCGGGATTGTTCTTACTCTAGTTGGCGCGTTGTTCCAGCGGGGCAGCGAACGCCGGGAAGCGCGAGGTGCCAGGCACCTCGTAATCAAGATTGATTTGTCCCGGGCGCGCGACCGAAAAATTCTGGGCATTTTCGCGGCAGGTGCTGTTGGCCTGTTATTTGTGACCGCTCTTGGCAGCTACCAGACTTACCAATACACGGAATCGGTGCAGTTCTGTGGCAAGACTTGCCATCTTCCCATGGAGCCGGAGTTTGTCGCTTCGCAGCATACGGCACACGCGAGGGTTGAATGCGTAGCCTGCCACGTTGGCCCGGGCGCGGCCGCCTATTTCAAAACCAAGATCAACGGTGTGAAACAGCTTTATCACACCGTGCGCAACGATTTCGATCGGCCGATTAGCGTCACTGAGGCCAATCCGCGTCCAGTCCAGGCAATTTGCGAGCAATGCCATTGGCCAAAGAAATATGTCGGAAACGTGGAACGCACCTACCAGCACTATCTTTCGGATGAGAAGAACACACCGTTCGCTGTGCGCCTCTTATTGAACGTTGGCGGCGGGGACCCAGCCAACGGGCCGGTCGGCGGCATTCACTGGCACATGAACATCGCCAAGAAAATCGAGTACATCGCCACCGACGAGAAACATCTCAACGTCCCATGGGTGAGGATGACCGATCCCACAGGCGTCGTTACGGAATATCGCACGCCGGAATTCAAGGACGATCCGGCGAAGTATCGCATCCAGCGAATGGATTGCATGGATTGCCACAGCCGCCCCGCCCATAAAGTGCACACCCCTAACGACGCCGTCGATTTGGCTTTGGCGACCGGCCGGCTCGATTCAAACGTTCCCTGGGTAAAATCGAAAGTAGTAGCGGCCCTGGTGAAGCCGTACACGACCAGAGCCGAAGCCGAGCAGGGAATCGCGGCCACACTGCGCGAAGCTTACCCCGATCCCCGGCAGGCGAATCCGGTCATCAATGAAGCGCAGGCAATTTATCGAGAAAACTTTTTCCCTGAGGTGAAGGTCGATTGGCAAACACACCCCGACTTCGTTGGCCACAAAAATTGGAACGGATGCTTCCGTTGCCACGATGGCAAACATGTTGCAGCCGATGGGAAGATGTCGATCAAAGCAAGTGATTGCAGATCATGTCACCTTATTCTCGCCCAAGGCAGCGGCGAAGCGCTTAATCAGATCGATGCCAAAGGCCATGATTTCGTGCATATTGATGCGGAGTATTCTGAGTTTTCCTGCAGCGAGTGTCATACTGGCGGTATTCAGAAATAATCGGATGAAGAGGTGTGTCGTTTATCTCAGCTTGCTCGCGGCGCTGCTCCCGGGCTGCAATAAGAAATCCGAGATCAAGGTCTATCGAATTTCGAAGGCCCCACTCGAAGAATCCGCGCCCGCGCAACAAAACGCGATGCCGACCAACGCAGCTTCGCCAGCAGGTCCGGTTGGCATGGCGCCTGTCGCATCCACGAACGTGAGGACACCGCCAAACTGGGAACCACAGCCGCTCTCGCAAATGCGTCAGGCAAGTTTTCTCGTCAAAGGCGAAAACGGCGCGGCCGCGGATATTTCACTCGTAAGCCTTGGTTCGGCCGCCGGAAATGTGCTCGATAATGTCAATCGGTGGCTCGAGCAGCTTGGCCAACCGCCGATCACGGCGGAAAAGCTTGCCGAAATCATCCAACGGCTCACCACGCCGATTGGCGAAGTGACCATTGTCGATCTTGTCGGGCTGCCAAAAGACGCCGATCCGGCAAAGGACGGGAGAATCGTGGCGGCAATTACCCCGGGCAGTACTTCCACATTGTTTTTCAAAATGCGCGGCAACGCAGATTTGGCCGAAGCGCAGAAACCCGACTTCATTAAATGGGTCGCGGCCGTTTGTACGGCACAGGCGGAAAACAAATCACGATCGACGGCAGCGGTGCCGGTCGCGCCGCAGGATTCAAACGCACCGCAGATCAAATGCCATTGTCACTTTTCCCGGCGAAGGGGGAAGCAACGCCGATAACGTGAATCGATGGCGACGGCAGATCGGACTGGCGCCTCTCGATGATAAAGAAATTATGAGCATGATTGCTCCGATGAATGCGGGGAGCGCGAATTTTTCGACGGTCGATATGGCCGGCGGTGATTCGCGAGTCATCGCCGCCTGGACGCGACGGACGGGCCGAAGCTGGTTCTTCAAAATGAGCGGGCCTGGTCCGCTCGTAGAGCACGAGAAGCCGAAATTCTTCGACTTCCTCCGTTCGATTGAGTTTAGTTCCTAATCTAAATGTGGCGCCGACTGGTTGATCTCTTTACGTCCCTGAAGCTGACGATCATCTGCCTTGCCGCAGGTATGGTGCTCATCTTCGCGGGCACCCTCGCTCAGGTTCACCTCGGCATTCATGAAGCGCAGCAGCGTTATTTCCAGAGCTTGTTTGTTTGGTGGCCACCGGAAAGTCGCGGTTTCAAAATTCCTGTTTTTCCCGGCGGGCATCTCATCGGCGCGGTGTTGCTTATTAACCTTATCGCTGCGCATCTAAAGCGTTTTCGGTTGGCCTGGCGAAAACTCGGCATTCATCTGACGCATGCCGGACTCATCATCATGCTGGCGGGTGGGCTGTTCACCGATCTGTTTGCGGTTGAAAGCCACATGCAGCTCGCGGGTGGCGACACGAAAAATTATTCCGAGGATGCGCGCGGAATGGAGTTGGCCGTGATCGACGTTACCGATAGCGATTTAGATCAAGTGACCGCGATTCCCGATACCGTGCTGCGACATGCTCGCACGATTGACCATGGGAGCTTGCCGTTCCGGATTGTGGTCAGGAATTTTTATCAGAATTCGCGCTTGAAAATGTTGAGTGAAGCGGGAGACGGAGATCGCCCGATCGCGAATCAAGGACCCGGCGCGATGGTTGCGGTCCAATCGGCCCCGCGCGCAACCGGGGTTAACGAACGCGATGTCGCGAGCGCAGCGATCGAAATTTTGCCGAACGACGGTGGCTCGCTGGGGACATGGCTGGTTTCAGATGCGCTCGGCGCGCCGCAAACATTTTCTTCCGGCGGCCGGACGTGGATGATCGCGCTACGTCCGGCGCGTTACTACAAACCTTACAGCGTCACGTTGCAGAAATTCACCCATGAAAAGTATGCCGGCACGGAGATCCCAAAGAATTTTTCCAGCCGCGTCACGTTGATTGATCCGGAGCGCTCGGTGAATCGTGATGTGTTGATCTACATGAATCATCCCCTGCGTTATCGAGGTGAAACGTTTTATCAGGCTGGATTTCAGAAGGACGATTCGGCAACGATTTTGCAAGTAGTGCATAACCCGAGCTTCATCGCGCCTTATGTTGCGTGCGTGATCGTGGCGGCGGGATTGCTCGTCCAATTTGGTTTTCATCTCGTCGGATTTTCGCGACAACGACGGAGCGCAATGGCATGAAACGGTTTTTACCCTGGATCATCTTGGTCGTCGCCGCCGGGTTTATCGTGGCCGATTGGCTGCCGCCAAGAACGGCAAAGGACGAATTCGATTTCAGCAGCTTCGGAAAAATTCCGGTCCTCGTCGGCGGACGGGTGAAGCCGCTCGATACCGTCGCGCGCAATTCGCTGTTGATTCTCCAGGGCCGCCAGCGCGTCAGCTCGCCGGAGATCAGCAAACCGCTCGTCACATCGCCGACCGAGTGGCTCCTCGACGTCTGCTTCCGCGCGGAAAAAGCCGACACCTACCCGACGTTCGCGATCGACAATACCGAGCTCCTCTCGCTGCTCGGCAAAAACGACGATAACCTTGAGATCACCTATACCTCGACGCCAAAAAAAATCCTGGCCGTCTTCGGCTTCCTTCCCAGTCGTCAACGCCGCTTCGCCTTCCGCGACCTCGCACCGCACCTGAGAACAATCGACGAGCAAGCGGCGCAATCGGACAAGCTTGAAGCGGTGCAACGTTCTGCCTATCAGAGCGCGATCCTGAACCTGCGTAATGGATTGGTGCTCTATCAGCGGCTAAAAAACAGCGTTCAGCCGGAGGGGACACAGGATTTTGCCGCCGAGCTGATTGGCTTTGAAAACAGTATTCCAGAGGCAGCAAAGGCCGCACGCGCACGCGAGAGCGGCGAAAATTTTGATAAAGCCAGGCTCGATGAGGTGACCGAGCTGTTTCAACGATACACCAGGCTTTCTCAGATGGCGTACATCCTCACGGTGCCGCCCGCGGCCCAGCCGGGGTCGCCGCCCCCGGCTACAGGAAACAAAGACTGGCGCTCAATCGGCGATAGTGTGCTCGGCTCGATCGGTTCTGGAGGAATTAATCCAGTTGTGGGCGAATACGCGATGATCGGCGACGCCTACCGCGCAGGCGATCCATCGCTCTTCAATCGGCATGTCGATCTGCTGGCCAACTGGTTCGCCAAAGAGCAGCCGAGCGCGACAAAGCGGACATCATTCGAGTTTTTGTTCAATCGACTTCAGCCGTTCAGCCAAAGCATGACGCTTTACGTGCTCGCTTTCCTGCTGGCTTGCTTTTCATGGCTTGGATGGAGTCCGGCGCTGAGGCGCTCGGCATTTTATTTACTATTGCTCGCGCTTGCGATTCACACGTTCGGTCTGTTTTCGCGGATGTATCTACAGGAGAGACCTCCGGTCACCAACCTTTATTCCTCTGCGATTTTTATCGGGTGGGGTGCGGTCATTGTCGCGCTGATACTCGAGAGAATTTTCCGGGACGGCATCGGCGCGGCGTGCGCGGGAGCAATCGGCTTTGTCACGTTGATCATCGCGCATCACCTGGCCGGCAGCGGTGACACGCTCGAGATGCTGCAAGCCGTGCTCGACACGAACATCTGGCTGGCCACACACGTCGTTGCGATCACCACCGGTTACTCCGCGATGTTTCTCGCCGGCATGCTCGCTATTATCTACATCGTGCGCGGCGTGTTCACGCGCTCGTTGAAAAAACAAACGGCCGATTCGCTGGCGCGCATGACTTATGGAGTGGTTTGCTTTGCCACGCTGTTCAGCTTCGTCGGCACAGTGCTCGGCGGCATTTGGGCCGATCAATCTTGGGGACGTTTCTGGGGCTGGGACCCGAAAGAAAACGGCGCGGTGCTGATCGTTCTTTGGTGCGCGATTATTTTGCACGCGCGCTGGGGCGGATTCATCCGTCAACGCGGCCTGATGATCATGGCGCTCTTCGGCAATATCGTCACCAGTTTCTCATGGTTCGGTGTGAACATGCTCGGCGTGGGCCTGCATTCCTACGGCTTCATGCAGAAGGCTTTCCCCTGGCTGGTCGGTTTCATGATTAGCCAACTCGCATTGATGCTCGTCGCTGCGATGCCACTTGAGCGGTGGCGAAGTTTTGGAATGCCGGCCGATGCGCGGCGTCGAGAAGGTCAATCCGGCGATTTGAGATTTGTACCTCCGGGATTAGGAGTAAAGACAACGCCAGAGTAATTGAGAAAGGATTCAGCTATGAAAACAATCGTCACCATCGCTATCAGCTTGTTTGTCGCCTCAGCCATGTCCGTGCGCGCGGCCGATGCGAAAGCAAATTGGGACACCAACTGCGCGCAGTGCCACGGGCCCGACGGTAGCGCCAACACGAAAATGGGAAAACTACTGAACGCAAAGAATCTGACTGATCCGAAGGTTCAGGCTGAGTTCACTGACGCCAAAGCCACGCAAGCGATCAAGGAAGGTGCGAAGGACAGCGCCGGGAAGACGACCATGAAAGCGTTCGCCGGAAAACTGACCGACGACGAAATCAAGGCGCTCGTTGCCTATGTGCGCACGTTGAAGAAGTAATCAGACGCAAGGTTTTTTGGCCGCCAAGAAGTGCACAGCCTTTTGCAATAGAGGGCAAGCCATTCGCTTGGATCGGGAGTACTTAAACTTAAAATGCCGCAGTTTTACAATGTCACGGTTCCCGATGTAGGATATTTTGAGCGACAGGTGCTCTGTCGTACGGGGTGTCCGGTTCAGACAGATGCCGGCGGCTACGTTCAGGCGATCGCCGACGGGCGGTACGAGGACGCCTACATCATCGCTCGCCGGCCCAATCCTTTTGCCTCCATTTGCGGGCGCGTGTGCGCCGCGCCATGCGAGGCGAAATGCCGGCGCAAAGACATTGATGCCGCCATCGCCATCCGCGCGCTGAAACGATTCGTTTGCGAACAGCACGGCGTGGAATCGGAACGCTTCGATCTCGAAAAGGTTTATCCGGCCGCCGAACGAACTGAGCGCGCCAAGCTGGGCAACGGTCGCAGGGTCGCCGTGATCGGGGCTGGCCCGGCGGGCTTGGGCTGCGCGCACGACCTCGCCTTGATGGGATTTAAGGCGACCGTCTTCGAGGCCCAGAGCATGGCGGGCGGGATGTTGACGCTGGGCATCCCGCAGTACCGCCTGCCGCGCGAAATCATTCAGGCGGAGATTCAGGCGATCGTTGACCTGGGAGTGCAGATCAAACTGAACAGCCGGCTCGGCCGCGATTTCT
>WNGB01000254.1_pt1 | contig 80039 bp, 80 predicted proteins | sample 5400681 | NCBI WGS metagenome assembly WNGB01 (sample SAMN13153367, study PRJNA577476) | soil metagenome | isolation source: 115 cm soil or saprolite under grassland replicate 2 | place: USA:California | collected 2016-06-15 | reverse complement strand
GCATTCTGGCCGAGGTCGAGCACGAACACGCGGTGGGCCACGGCGAGGACCGCCTCGACGTTCTGCTCGACGATCAAGAGCGCGATGCCGTCACGGTTCAGAGCCTCGAGCGCCGCGTAGACCTGGTCGATGAACCGTGGGGCCAGCGCCGCCGACGGCTCGTCCAGCAGCAGGAGGCGCGGGTGGACGATGAGGGCGCGCGCGATGGCGAGCAGCCGCTGCTCGCCCCCGGAGAGGCTGCCCGCGAGCTGGCGCCGCCGGTCGCGGAAGATGGGGAAGCGCGCGTAGACCTCGTCGATCGCCTGACGCTTGGCCGCGCGCGAGACCGTGTAGCCGCCGAGCACGAGGTTGTCGTGCACGGTCATCTCCGCGAAGAGACCCCCAGCCTGGGAGAGGTAGCCGACTCCCAAGCGCATGATCTCGTCGGGCCGGCGCCCGCCGATCTCGCGGTCGTCGAAGACGATGCGTCCCGCGACCGGTACGAGGTAGCCGAAGGCCGTCTTGAGCAGCGTGGATTTGCCGGCGCCGTTGGGCCCGATGATGCCCACGATCGCGCCGTCCGGAACCTGGAGCGAGGCCGATTGGATGATCTCGAGCTTGCCGTATCCGGAGCGCACGGACTCAAGCTCGAGCATCGTGGCCTCCGCGCTCCGCCCGTCCGAGCAGGGCCGCGATCACGTTCGGGTCGGCGCGGATCGCCTCCGGCGCCCCTTCCGCGATCTTCACGCCGTGGTCCATCACGACGATCTTGTCGCAGAGCCCCATCACGAACGGCATGTGGTGCTCGATGACCAGCAAGGTACGCCCCCGAGCGCGCAGATCGTTCAGGGTCTCGCCGATCTGGCGCCGAATCACGGGGTGCACCCCCGCGAGCGGCTCGTCGAGCAGCAGGAACTCGGGGTCCACCACCAGGTTCATCGCGAGCTCGAGCAGGCGCTGCTGGCCGATGGAGAGGCTGCCAGCGGGCGCGTCGATGAGATGCGTCAGACCCATGCGCGCGAGCCACTCGTCGGCGCGCGGCTCCCAGCCGTGAAGGCCGCGCCCCATGGCCGCAATGGCGAGGTTCTCTCGCACGGGCAGATCGCGGAATAGCTTCACGGACTGGAAGGTGCGGCCCACTCCGAGGCGCGCGATTTCATGAGTGGCGAGCCCGTCGATGCGCTGGCCGTCGTAGAGGATCGCGCCTTCGTCGGGCCGCAAGAGACCGGTGACCAGGTTGAAGATGGTGCTCTTGCCCGAGCCGTTGGGGCCGACGAGGCCCACCACGGTGCCGGGCATGATCTCGAACGAGCAGCCGCCGACGGCGCGGAGGCCGCCGAACCACTTGCTGAGGCCGGCGAGGGCGAGCTTCGGCTGCCGCGCTACTTCTTGTCCCACGCGTACGGGGGCATCGGCACGTACTTGCCGCCGGCGGACGCCGCGACCGCTTCGGGATAGATCGGCACCTTCTTGCCGCCCTGGATCTGCACGATCACGGTCTGGACGGGCATGCGGTGCCCCTCGGCGAGCGGGGTGAACTTGCGGGTGCCCCAAGCGGTCACGAACGTGCCGCTCTCCAGCGCGGCCTGGATCTTCTGCGGATCGAGGCTGCCCGCTTTCTGGATCGCCTCGAGGAGGACGACGGTGGCGTCGTGCGCCTGCACCGCGAAGTTGGTCGGATCGGTGCCCGTCTTCTTCTTGTAGGCCGCCATCATGGGCTCCGACACCTCGGAGTACTTCGCCGGCCACCAGCGGTTGTTGACGATGGCGAGATCCGTCTGCTTGACGTACTGGTCGATGAACGTCTGCGCGCTCACGGTGGCGCCCATGTGGGCGATGACCGCCGGCACCTTGAGCTCGTACCACTGGCTGAAGAGCACGGACCCGCTGGAGCCGTAGATCTCGCCGATGATGGCCTGCGCGCCCGAGCGCTTGATCTTCGCGAACTGCGGGGTCAGGTCCGTCACGCCGCGGTCCACGAACTCGTCGGCCACCACCTCGACGTCCTTGGCGTTGGCGGCGAACCACTCGCGTACGATGCGCGAGAAGTCACGCCCGGCGTCGGTGTTCTCGTTGAGCAGCGCGATCTTCTTCGGCTTGACATGCATGGCCACGGCGACGGTGAGCGAGCGCGCGATGTCGTTGGCGGTGGGGCTGAGCTGGAAGGCGTACTGCATCTTGTTCTGGGCGATCTTGTCGCCGATCTTGAGCGAGGCCGAGCAGCAGGTGACCACGGGGGTCGAGGTTTTCTGGAACTCGTCCATCACGCGGATGAACACGTCGCTGGACAGAAAGCCCATGCCCGCGTGGATCTTGTCGACAGTGAGCGCGCGGGTGACGACGTTGAGGCCGACGTCGCCTTTGCCCTCGTCGTCGTACCAGATGACACGAACCTTCATCGGCTTGCCGCCTACCTGCAGCGTTCCCATGCGCTCGGCCGCGACCTCGACGCCCGCTTTCATCTGGGCCCCGACGTCGGCGCTGATCCCGGATATGGGCAGGAATGCGCCGAGTCTGACCTCGGCTTGAGCACTTGCGACGACGGGGGCGCCGAGGAGGGCTCCGAGGCCGAGCAGGAGAGACGCGATTCCGGTGGCCGAGGGCTTGCGCATTCTCACGCCTCCGCATTGGGGGAGCACGGTAGGCACGCCTCGCGATCGGCATGATCACGCCGCGACGTGCACAGCGCTGATGTTACCACGCGGCCGCACCTCTCGTATGAGGAGCCGCCTGCTGAGTGTCCTGCGAGCTGCTAGCGTCCCGCGTAGTGGATCGAGTGGGCGGCGTGGGAGCGCCAGTTCTCGGTGTAGCGGGCGGCGAGCGCGCGGTCGTGGATGACGAGGAGGTTCTCGGCGTTCTGCCGCTCCGCGGCCGTGGTGAAGTTGAACGAGCCGGTGATGATGGTCTCGCCGTCGATGATCATGACCTTGTTGTGCGCGATGGCATGCTTGCCGTCGATGAGGGTCGGAATCCCGGCGTGCGCCACGAAGTCGGCCGAGGAATACCTCGAGCCCGTCTCCTTCCTGTCGAGGATGACCTGGACGCCGACACCGCGATCGTGCGCCTGCACGAGCGCCTTGGCGATCGGAGCCGAGGTGAAGGAGTACGCCTGCACGAGCACGGTCGCCTTCGCCGCGTCGAGGGCGTCCACGACGGCCTTGGTGGCTCCGTGATTCGGGGAGAAGTACACGCGCCACGCCGGCTCGTCGGGGGCAGCCTGCGACGCGGGCGCCAGTGCCGCGGCAAGCACCGCCAGAGCCAGGCCGAGCCTGAAGCGCCGGGGTCGCGCAGGGGAGCCGGGAGCCATGGGTGGTACCCGGAGTATCCCAGAAGATACATCCCGGCGCCAAAGGCTTTCCGCAGGGGCGAATTGAAGTTCTCGGACGGCTCCGCTAGACTGGCCTTCGCGTGGACAACACAGGAGTAAAGCACACCGGGGGGGCGGCATGAGCGACGAGATTCTCGTGGAGCGGGACGGCGGCATCGCCACCGTGGTGTTCAACCGGCCCAAGGTGCGCAACGCCGTCAGCCTCGCCATGTGGAGCGAGATCGCCGACGTGACGGAGGGGCTGGCCAAGGATGACGCGGTGCGCGCGATCGTCTACCGCGGCGCCGGGCGCGACGCCTTTGCCTCGGGCGCGGACATCTCCGAGTTCACGGAGAACCGCAAGGACACGCAGACCGCGCTCGCCTACAACAAGAAGACCGAGGCGGCGTACACCGCGATCCGGTTCTGCCCCAAGCCCACGGTCGCCATGATCTTCGGCTTCTGCATGGGCGGGGCGATGGCGCTCGCCATGGCCTGCGACCTGCGCTTCGCCGCGGGCGGATCGAAGTTCGGTATCCCGGCGGCCAAGCTCAGCATCATCTACGGCCTCGACCCCGTGCACCAGCTCGTGGACCTGGTCGGGCCCGCGTACGCCAAGGACATCTTGTACTCGGCGCGCACGCTCGACGCTCCCGAGGCCTTCCGTATCGGCTTCATCCAGCGCCTCGTGCCCGCGTCCGAGCTCGAGGCCTACACGTACGATTACCTCCGCACCGTTGCCGAGAACGCGCCGCTGTCCATCCGCGGCACCAAGGCGCAGGTGCAGGCGATCTTCGAGGGCGTCAACGAGGGGCACAGGAAGAAGCTCTTCGACATGGGCATCGAGACCTTCGACAGCCACGACTACGCCGAAGGCACGCGGGCCTTCCTCGAAAAGCGGAAGCCCGGATTCAAGGGTAAGTAGCGTCTGCGCATCGCCGTCCTCTCCTCCACGCCGCAGAACCCGCTGGAGGGGAGCGGCACCTTCGCCGGCATCGCGGGCCTCAAGCGCGGCCTCGAGGCGCTCGGCCACAGCCTGGCCCTCCGGCCGCTCCGCCTCCGCACGGGCTTCCACACGCTGGACCGGTGGCTCTACAACGCCGAAGTCTTCTTCCGCCCGCCGCGGGAGGTCGACCTCGTCTACGGCGTGGACCTGGACGGCTTCCTCTGGGCCAGGCGGCGCCGGCTGCCCTTCGTCGTGAGCCTCAAGGGTGTCATCGCCGACGAGCTCAAGAACGAGCGCGGCCTGACCCGCGCGCTGCTCTCGATACAGGCTCGCTGGGAGCGCGCCAATGCGCGGCGCGCCGACGTCGTGATCGCCCCCAGCCGCTATTCCGCCGACGTCGCGCGGCGCGAGTACAGTGTCGCGGCCGGGAAGATCGCCGTCGTGCCCGAGCCCATCGAGCTCGATCGATGGACGGCGCTCTTTGCCGCCGCGGCGCCGCTTCCGCGCGCCGGTCCCACCATCCTCTGCGTCGCGCGCATGTACCCGCGCAAGCGCATCGGTGATCTCCTCGAGGCGGCCGCCCTTGTCCGCTCCCGAATCCCCGGCGTGCGGGTCCGCATCGTAGGACAGGGCTCCCAGTGGGAGGACGTGGTGCGCCTCCACGCCACGCTCGGGCTCGGCGAGACGGTCACGCTCCTGGGTGACGTCTCACGCGAGCGGCTGGCCGAGGAATACGTCAGCGCCGATCTCTTCTGCCTGCCCTCGGTGCAGGAGAGCCTCGGTATCGTCTTCCTCGAGGCGATGGCGGCGGGGCTGCCCGTGGTCGCCTGCCGGGCTGCGGCGATCCCGGAGGTGGTCGAGGGCGGCGTCACGGGCCTGCTTGCCCCGCCGCGCGACCCCGCGGGCCTCGCCGCGGCCCTCGAGGCCCTGGCGGCCGATCCCGGCAGGGCGCGCGCCATGGGCGAGGCGGGGCGCCGCGCGGTGGCCGCGTACACGCCCGAACGAGTCGCCGCGCAGCTCCTGGAAGCGGTAAGATTGGGCCTCGAAAGGGGACAGTCCCGATGAGTGCCGGTCAAGTCTACGCGACCCGGAAATTTACCTTCTCCGCGGCCCACCGCTACTGGCGAGCGGAGTGGAGCATTGCTGAGAACCGCCGCGTCTTCGGCAGTCTCACGGTGCCGCACGGGCACAACTACGTTCTCGAGGTGACGATCCGAGGCTCGGTGGACGCTCAGACCGGCATGCTCGTGGATCTCGCCGAGCTCAAGCGCGTGGTATCGGACGCCGTCGTCCAGCGTTTCGATCACGCCGATCTCAACGCCGACGCGCTCTTCGCCCAGGGCGCCATCCCCACCACCGAAAATCTCGCCCGCGCGGCGTGGGAATTGCTCGCGCCGAAGCTGGGGCAAGAGAGGCTGTGGCGGCTCCGACTCTGGGAGGATCCGACCTTCTACGTGGACTACTTCGGCCACGCGGATCACGTCGGGACATGAGCGCGATCGAGCTGACTCGGCAGTACCATTTCAGCGCGGGTCACCGGCTCGAGAGCGCGAGCTTTTCTCCCGAGGAGAACGCGCGGATCTACGGCCAGTGCTACCGCCAGCACGGCCACAACTACCTGCTCGAGGTGACGGTGGGGGGGCGGCCCGATCCCATCACCGGCATGGCGACGGACCTCGGCGCCCTTGACGCCGCCGTGAAGCGCGTCATCCTCGACCGCGTCGACCACTACGACCTGTCGAGCACCGTCCCGGCCCTGACCGGCGTGACGACGACGGGCGAGAATCTCGCCCGCGCATTCTGGGAGTGGCTGGAGCCCGCCCTGGCGGCCGGAAGTCTTCGCCGCGTGGCCGTGGTCGAAACCGACAATAACACCTTCGAGTACCGCGGCTCGGCCGCGAGGTGACCCGCATGGAAGACCTGATCCGCGAGCTCTTGAAGGAGATCGGCGAGGACCCGCAGCGCGAGGGCCTCGAGAGGACGCCGGCCCGCGTGGCCAAGGCCTGGGAGTACCTGACATCGGGCTACAAACAGGACGTCCACCAGGTCCTCAACGAGGCGCTCTTCACCGAAGAATACGACGAGATGGTCGTCGTGAAGGACATCGACCTGTACTCCCTGTGCGTTCCCGGTAGGCAACTGGTTGATGTAGTGGGGGGACAGAAGCGGGCCCGGGACGTTATGCTGGGCGACAAGGTATGGACCCTCGACTGTGGGTATCTCAAGCAGACGGAGGTGCGAGCAGTCACGTCTCGGAAGGTCCGCGACATCGTGGACGTCAAGACGAGACACGGCCGCTTCCAGGTGACGCCCGATCACCCTGTGAAGACCGACGTGGGCTGGAGGGAAGCGCAAGAATTGAAGCCGGGCGCGCTCGTCGAGTGGATCAACGCGAGGTCACTCTGCCGCGGGATAGCAGAACCCCAGCCTGGGTACGCGCTCGGCTACATGCTGGGCGCCACCGCCGCCGATGGCAGTATCCAAGAGAGTCGCCGGATCAGCCTGGTCGTGAAGAGCCTCGAATTTGCGAACAAGTACCGCGCCATGGTCATCGCAGCGTTTCCCTCGTCGTCACCTGAAGTGGAGGCCGTCAAGGTGCCTTCTGGCTTCCTGAGGCGCCAGCTGCAAATGTACCGAGTTCGAATTGTCTCACGACATATCGGCGAGAAGCTTTGCCGCTGGCTGAGCGTCTCTGAGAGGGGCTCGAGAAGCAAGACAAAGAGCTTCAAATTCCCGAAGGTTGTCACATCCTCGAAGGAAATGATGCAAGGCTTCCTCGACGGCTATTGCGATGGCGACGGCAACAGGAATGGGTCAGGGCGATTCATCGCGAGCTCGAATAGCGAGTTCATGACGGACTTGGCCGAGTACCTCGGTGGCAGTGTCGGCCGCGCTTCGAAAAGTTGCTTCCAACTGTACGTCCCGGATCGCTGGGATCAGGCCGGGTGGTACGGGAGACACGGTTTCCGTCAGAAGAGCGACTTTTACGTGCCTTTTGACAGCACCTACACGGAGGTTGTTGGGGTCAGCCGTCTTTCTGTGCCCAGGAAGCCGTACACGGTGTATAGCTTCAAATGTGAACCCTATTCCACGTTCCTGATATCGGGTCATCTCACGCATAACTGTGAACATCATCTGCTTCCCTTCTTTGGCAAGTGCCACATCGCCTACATGCCGTCGCACAAGATCGTCGGCTTGTCCAAGCTCCCGCGGCTCGTCGAGATCTTCGCCCGCCGGCTGCAGGTCCAGGAGCGGCTGACCACCCAGATCGCCCAGACGCTCAATGAGGTGCTGCAGCCGCGCGGGGTCGCCGTGGTCATCGAGGCTCTCCACCTGTGCATGCTCATGCGCGGGGTCGAAAAGCAGAACTCCAAGGCCGTCACCTCCGCCATGCTCGGCGCCTTCCGCGACCGCCCCGAGACGCGCGCCGAGTTCATGGAGCTGATCAAGTCGCGGGGTGGCCTCATCCTGTGAGACTCGCCGGCCAGGTCGCCGTCGTCACCGGGGCGGGGCGGGGCATCGGCCGCGCCGTTGCCGCGGCATTCGCGCGCGAAGGCGCCTTCGTGGTCCTGGCCGCGCGTTCGGCGCGTGAGATCGCCTCCGTTCAGCGTGACATCGAGGCGGCGGGCGGGCGGGCGCTGGCCGTGGCGACGGACGTCAGGCAAGAGCCCGCGGTGGCGGCGCTCGTCAGCCGCGCCCTCGCCGAGGGCGGCCGCGTCGACTGCCTCGTGACGGCGGCGGGGCTGGCGGCCTTCGGGCCCGTGGCCGATTCCAAGACGGGGGACTGGGACCAGCTGATGGCGGTCAACCTGCGCGGCGCCTTCCTCTGCTGCCGCGCCGTGCTGCCTGCCATGACGGCGCAGCGACGGGGGACCATCATCAATATTGGTTCCGTGGTCACCAGTCGGACCCTTCCGGGCTGCTCGGCCTACACGGCGGCCAAGTACGGGCTCCTGGGCTTCTCGCGGGTCCTGGCCGAGGAGATGCGAACCCACGGGGTGCGCGTGGGTGTGATCTCGGCCGGGGCGACGGACACGGCGCTCTGGGATGCCGTGCCCGAGCCGCCCGACCGGGCCCTCATGCTGAAACCGGAGCAAATCGCCGAGGCGGCCCTCCTCATGGCCGCGCTGGCGCCGGGGGCGGCGCTCGAGGAGCTCACGCTCCTGCCCCAGGCAGGGGTTCTCTGAGGCCCCCTTTCACGGCATCCAGGCTCTGCTATACTTAGGGCGCTGTGGCAATGCCGTTGCGTGCGACCCGACCCTGAACCCTAAGGAGGCATTCATGATCTCGCTGACCGAAACCGCTGCGAAGAAGATCTCGGACCTGAAGCTCGAAGAGGGCAAGCCGGAATTGGGGCTCAGGATCCGCGTTGTCGGCGGTGGCTGCTCCGGCATGTCGTACGAGCTCGGCTGGGACGACGCGGTCGGCGCCGACGACGACGTCACGGAGTCGCACGGCGTCAAGGTCCTCGTGGACAGCAAGAGCATGCCCTATCTCAAGGGCAGCGAGATCGACTACGTGGACAACAACATGCTGGGGGCGGGCTTCGCCATCAAGAACCCCAACGTCAAGTCGTCCTGCGGCTGCGGATCGTCTCACCAGTTCTAAGCGCTTCACGCACGCTATGAAGGTCGCCGTCCGGTTCTTCGCCCGCTACCGCGAGGCGGCCGGCCGCGACCACGTCGAGCTGGAGCTACCGGAGGGCGGCACGGTCGAGTCGGCCTGGGAAGCGGTGGCGAGCCGCTTCCCGGTCCTGCAGCCGTACCGCCCTTTCACTTTGTTTGCCCTCGGCACCGACTACGTCTCCTCGACCCATCCCCTGCGCGCGGGCGACGAGATCTGCCTCTTCCCGCCCGTGAGCGGCGGCGGCGTCTCGGACCTCGTCGAGGTGACGGCCGAGCCGCTCTCCGAGGAGCGGGTGATGGCCGCTGTGGGCGCCCCCGGCGCGGGCGGTCTCGTGCTCTTCTCCGGCGTCGTGCGCGAGGAGACGGGGGGCCGGCGCGTGAAGTACCTCGAGTACGAGGCGCACGCGCCCATGGCCGTCGCCAAGATGCGGGAGATCGCCTCGGCCGCGCGCGCGCGCTGGCCCGGGCTCTGCGGCGTGGCGCTCCTGCACAGGATCGGCAGGCTCGAGATCGGCGAGTCGAGCGTCATGATCGCCGTCTCCTCGCCCCACCGGGGCGAGGCCTTCGACGCCTGCCGCTTCGCCATCGACACCCTCAAGGAGACGGTGCCCGTCTGGAAGAAAGAGTACTTCGAGGACGGGGAAGTCTGGGTCGGCCTCCAGGGTGAATGTGACGCAGGCCGCCGATAAGGGCCCATCTGCGCCATGTAGCAAGAAGGCTGTTGGGGCGCCTTCGTCCGGGCGCTCAACGTACGTGGAAGTTCGAGCCGAGAGGCGCAGCCACGAGGCGAGGGCTGAGACACGATACGCCTCGCGCCCGGTTCAACTCCGCTCTCGTCTCGCGACGGACAGAGACCGCCGCTCAACTCGAACTGCGGGGCGCCGCCCCGCATCTGGACCCTTCTCGACGCCCTACGCAGACTTCAGGCGCCGCCTCGCATCTTCAGTAGGCTGCCCTTGGATGGCCAGAGCCTCGTAGAGGTCGCCCTCGACGCCATTCGCCGCTCCGGGATGACCCGGAGCGGCGAAGCTGTCTTGGTCGCCGTGTCGGGTGGCGCCGACTCCGTTGCCCTCCTCGACGTGCTCCGCGCCCTCGCCCCCGAGCTCCGCGTGACGCTGCACGCCGTCCACGTCCATCACGGCCTCCGCCCCGAGAGTGACACCGACGCGGCCTTTGCCCGCGGCCTGTGCGCCGAGCTCGGCATCCCCTTTCACCTCGAGCGCGTCGCGGTCAAGCGGGAGCCGCCCTGGGAAGGACTCGAGGCCGAGGCACGCCGCGCCCGCTACGCCGCCTTCCGCGAGGTTGCCCGCCGCGTGGGCGCCCAGCGCGTCGCGACGGCCCATACGGCCGACGACCAGGCCGAAACCGTGCTCATGCGCCTCCTCGAAGGCGCCGGCCCGCGCGGGCTCGCCGCCATCGCCCCCGTGCGGGGGATCTTCATCCGGCCGCTCCTCGGCGCCCGCCGCGCAGATATCGAGGCGCACCTCCGCGCGCGCGGGCTCGCGTGGGTCGAAGACGCGAGCAACAGGGACCCGCGCTTCCTGCGCAACCGCATTCGCCACGAGGTATTGCCATACCTGGCCGGGGCCGTCGAACCCGACATCGTCCCGCGCCTGGCGCGCGCGGCCGCCCTCGTCCGCTCGCTCGTCGACGACCTCGAGCGCGTCGCCGCGCGGGAGCTCCCACGGCTCGGGCGGCGAGGCGAGGCAGGCTGGGTATTGAGCGTTGCCGACCTGGCGAGACTGCCGGGCGAGGCGGCCGCCGAGATCGTGCGACAGGCCGCGCGCGATCTCGGCCATTCGGGCGCCCTCCGTGGTCACGCCCACAAGGCGCTTCGCGGGCTGCTGCTGCCCGGGACGCGCCGTGGCGCGCTGCGCTCGGGGGGCGTGACCGTCGAGCGGAGCGGCCAGTGGCTGCGCGTGGGACAGGGACGGCTCCCCGCGCTTGCGGCCCACGAGTTTCCCGTGCCCGGCGAGCTCCAGCTGCCCGAGGTCGGCTTGGTGCTCGATGCCCACTGCTTCGAGAGGGCCCCAGGCTACGCCGCGCCGCGCGAACCGGTGCGCGCGGCTTTCGATGCCGATCTCCTGCCGGGCCGGCTTCACGTGCGCGGCAGGCGGCGGGGGGACCGCTTCGCGCCCTTCGGCGGCCCTGCCGACCGGCGGCTCAAGTCCTTCCTGATCGATGCAGGCGTGCCTCGCTGGGAGCGCGATCGGGTGCCGCTGCTCGAGGCGGGAGGCGATATCATCTGGGTCGCCGGGCTCCGGCGCGGGCAGGCCGCCCCGGTCGGGCCCGGGACCCGACGTATCCTCGAAGTGACACTGAGGTCTTCTCTGGCGGGCCATGCGCCGTGAGCGTAAGATGGCCGCGCCTGGAGGGGGCATGGCACTGATGCGGGAGCGGCTGCTGATCACGGGAATGCTGATGGCGGCGCTCTGGCTTCTCCCGGCTCCGGCCGCGGCTCAGTCCGGATCCGCCGCGAGGGCGCCCGACAGCAAGGCCATACTCCACGCGCTGGAAGACGCCTTCGCCTCCGTGGTCGACCGGGTGACGCCCTCGGTGGTCAACGTCAGCGTCAAGTCCAAGAAGGCGCCCCCCGGCGAGGGCGGCCAGACGCCCGAGAGCGAGCAGCGCTTCCGCGATTTCTTCGGTCCCGAGTTCTACGACCGCTTCTTCAAGCGCCGCACGCCCCGCGAGGAGACGCGCGCGGCCGGCTCCGGCGTCATCGTGGATGCCCGCGGCTACATCCTGACCAACGCGCACGTCGTGGAGAGCGCGGCCGACATCGAGGTGCGGCTGTTCGACGACCGCAAGTTCGCCGCGACCCTCGTGGGGAGCGACCCGAAGACCGACCTCGCGGTCGTCAAGATCGACCCGGGGACGAGCGCGCTGCCGCCGGCGGTGCTCGGCGACTCCGACAAGGTCCGCATCGGCCAGTGGGCCATCGCCATCGGCAACCCGTTCGGCCTCGACCGGACCGTCACGGTCGGCATCATCTCCGCGACGGCGCGCACGCGGGTCGGCGTGGCGACCTACGAGGCCTTCATACAGACCGACGCGTCCATCAACCCCGGCAACTCGGGCGGACCGCTGCTCAACATCGACGGGCGCGTCATCGGCATCAACACCGCCATCGTCTCCTCGGGGCAGGGCATCGGCTTCGCCATTCCCATCAACATGGCTCGCGAAGTCATGAACCAGCTGATCGCGAAGGGACGGGTGGTGCGCGGCTGGCTCGGCATTGCCATCCAGGACCTGACCGACGAGCTCGCCGCCGGCTTCGGGGTTTCCAGCAAGAGCGGGGTCCTGGTGGCCGACGTACTGAAGGACGGCCCTGCCGAGGCCGCCGGCATGAAGTCGGGCGACATCATCGTCGAGCTGGGCGGCGCGCCGATCAAGGAGGTGACCGACCTCCAGAAGCGCGTGGCCGCCATCCCTCCGGGGCGACCCACCGCCGTGACCGTTCTGCGCGATCGCAACCCGACCAAGCTCACGGTGAAGATCGGGGAGCAGCCGGGAGAGGAGACCGTGGTGGCGGCAGGACCGAAGGGCGAGGGCCTCGGTCTGACGGTCGAGGCGCTCAGCGAAGAGATGGCGCAGGCGTACGGGCTGCGCGGGCCCTCCGGCGTCGTGGTCACCGACGTGGCGCCCGGCGGCGCGGCGGAGGCAGCCGGCATCAGGGAGGGCGACGTCCTCCTGGAGGTCAACCGCCGCCGGGTCGGCAGCCTCGAGGAGTTCAAGAACGCGGTGGCCGCGCTCAAGCCGGGCGAGGCCGTTCCCGTGCAGATCGAGCGAAGAGGAGCCGGCCGCGAGTACATCGTCCTCAAGGTCCCGGACAAGCCCTGAGGCCATGAGCACCGACGTCTCCCGTCCGAGGCCCGTGGCGCTCGTCATCGACGACGAGCAGGGCGTCCGAGAGTCCTTCCGCGTCATCTTCGACGGCGAATTCGAGGTCCTCGAGGCCGACCAGGGCGCCAAGGGACTCGAGGTGTTGCGCTCGCGACGGGTGGACGTGGTCCTGCTCGACGTGCGCATGCCCGGGCCTCCCGGCCCGACCTTCCTCCCGCAGATCCTGGCTCTCGACGACCGTATCGCCGTGATCATCGTCACGGCGGTCAAGGACGTGCGCACGGCGGTCGAGGCCATCAAGGGCGGAGCCTACGACTACGTCACCAAGCCCTTCGACGTGGACGAGATCCTGGCCCTCGTGCGGCAGGCCGCGGAGCGCCGGGCGCTCGAGCGCGAGGTGCACTACCTCCGGGCCGAGCTCGACCGGGCCCACGGCTTCGACGCGCTCGTCGGGCGCCACCCGTCCATGGTCAAGCTCTACGAGCTGATCGCGCAGGTGGCCCAGACACCCGCGACGGTCCTGATCGCGGCCGAGAGCGGCACCGGCAAGGAGCTCGTCGCCCGCGCCATCCACCGCCAGGGCCCGCGCCGCGCCCAGCCCCTCGTGGCCGTCAACCTGGCGGCCATTCCCGACACGCTGCTCGAGTCCGAGCTCTTCGGCCACGAGAAGGGCGCCTTCACGGGCGCCCACGCCCGGAAGATGGGCAAGTTCGAGCTCGCCCACGGCGGCACGCTCTTCCTGGACGAGGTCGGCACCCTCCGCGTGGATCTCCAGGCCAAGCTTCTCCGCGCGCTGCAGGAGCGGGAGATCGAGCGGCTGGGCGGCGGGCGGACCATCCCGGTGGACGTGCGGATCATCGCCGCCACCAACGTCGACCTCAAGGCCGCGGTGCGTGCCCGCACGTTCCGCGAGGATCTCTTCTACCGGCTCAACGTGGTGCCGATCACGATTCCCCCGCTTCGCGCCCGCAAGGACGACATCCCGATCCTGGTCGACCACTTCCTGCGGAAGTATTCGCGGGAGTTCAAGAAGGACGTCCGCGGCATCTCGCGCGGCGCCCTGCCGGCGCTGCAGGCTTACGACTGGCCCGGGAACGTGCGGGAGCTCGAGAACATCATCGAACGCAGCGTTGCGCTGGCCACGCATCCGGTGGTGCGCCTCGACGACCTGCCCGTGGATCTCGCGATCCACGAGGTCAACCAGCGGGCGGGCGGCGAGGGCGGGCAGGCGGCGCTGCCGCTCCACGAGGCCCGCGACCGCTTCGAGCAGGCCTACGTGCTGCGCGCGCTCGAGCGCGAGAACTGGAACCGAAGCCGCGCCGCGCGGCTCCTCGGCATGCACCGCAACACCCTTCTCGCCCGCCTGGCGGCCTGGGGCGTCCGCCCCGACGACATCGTCCGCCCGCTGCCGCCCGCCGCGGGCGGTAGCCTCCCCTGAGCCTCACTCTCCGTCACCGTGCCGCTTTCCTCTCCGTCTTCGTCGCCGATCGGGGCTGCGGCGATCTGGGGGGTAGCGGCGATCTGGGGTCAAGGGGATCTAGGACATCGACAGCTTCGTGGAGGCGCGCGACGCAGACTACGATCCCGTCAGGGACGCGCTTACGCTGACGGACTACCGGCCGAGGATATAGACGGAGCGGCTTTCTTGCCCCACGCAGATTACTTGTGGTTCACGCACTTGATGAGGCGCCAGCCGTTGAACATGTTCACCTTGGCGGAGAGGTCCGGCTTGAGGCCGACCTCCTCGAGGAGCGGCTCAAGCGGGAGGTTCGACTTCCACCCGAGCCGCGTACACACGGGTGAGACCAGATCCTCGATGCGCCCGAGCACGCGGCGCTCGCTGCGGAAATGGTTCAGGACCACGATGATACCGCCCGGCTTGACCACCCGGCGCATCTCGCGCAGCACCGCGACCGGGTCCGGCACGGCGCTGATGGTGTAGGTCGCCACCGCCGAGTCGAACTCGCTGTCGCCGAAGTCCATCACCGTGGCGTCCATGGCCTTGAGCGTGACATTGTTCAGCCCGAGCTCCACGAGCTTGTCCTGCGCCTTCTCGAGCATCTCCTCCGAGAGATCGATGCCGGTGATGCGGCAGTTGGCGGGGTACAGCGGCAGGTTCAGGCCCGTGCCGATGCCGACCTCCAGGATCTGCTCGCCGCGCTTGATGTCCAGGAGCCGGATGGCCTGCTCCCGGCCGGGGTGGAAGATCCAGTCGAAGACGAAGTCGTAGGCGGGAGCGTAGATCTTGTAGGCCCGCTTGACCTGCCGCTTCTCCAGAGCCGCGTCCACCAAGGTCTCCTCCTGCGGGGTTCGACCGGTAGGCCAGAAGGTAGCCACCGCTCTTCTAACACACCGCGCCCACGATTGCCAAGTGCTTTCTGACTTCTTGATCCTAAAAGGAGAAACCCACTTTTTGATGGGATCAATTGCATTGTCCATGCATGTGCGCTGACGGTCAAGCCGCTGCACTCATGGCTGGGCCGCGTCGCCCCTGGGAGGGCGAGCGCCGCGCTCTACTTCGGCGGCCGAGAGCCGGGCGACCTGGCTCTCCAGCTGGCGCACCCGAGAGCGGAGGCGCCATTGCTGGGCGAAGCCGGAGAGCGCGGCGAAGACGATGCCGATGAATGCCGAGAGCAGGATGACCAGCGCCACCGGCATGCCATCGACTCGCCAGACCAGGAAGCGGATCACCACCGGGTCGAGGTTCTGGATCGCGAAGATCGCGGCCGCGGCGCCGACCAGGGCCATGAGAACGTACACGAAGAGCATCGTGGCCTCCTTCGTAGATCTCGCGTTCTGGCCTAGGTCTTGCCGTTCAGGCCGAGAGCCCGCAGGAAGCGCTGGACGAGCCGCTCCTGGCACCTGGCGGGGTCCGCGCCTTCCGGCCCGACCAAAGCCGTGAGGGGCACCACGGCCTTGGCCATGGTCCGATGGCCGCCCGCTGAGCCCAGGTCGCCGAAGGCCGCGCGCGTCACGTCACCCGCGCTCCTGACGTAGCCGACGCTGCGCACCGAGACGTGGACGTCGTCACCCACCACGCCCGAGACGACCGACCATTCGACACTCTTGGCCTGGAGGCCGAAGTCGGCGAACTGCGGGATCAGGTCCGCAGTGGCGACGGGGCCCAGGTGGGAGAAGAACACGCCCTTGACAATCTTGCGCTTGGCGAGCCCGGCCGCCAGGGCGTCGAGCGCGGCTTCGCCGAGGGCGGGGCGCTCGATGCGGCGGAGCGCGTTATGGTTGGCGAGGAGGTAGAGGTACGTGAACGCGTCGAGGTCGGCCCGCGTGCCGCCCCGTTCGAGCCCCAGCGTGTCGGCCTTGATGCCGTAGAGCAGCGCCGTCGCGAGGCGCTGCGTGATCTTGACGTCCGCTGCCCGCAGGTATTCGACGAGGATGGTCGACGTGGCGCCGTACGACGGCCGCACGTCACGGATGCGCGCGCGCACCGGCTCCTCGACCGGGTGGTGGTCGATGACGAGGTCCACCTCGACGAAGCGCTCCTCGAGGAACGACGGCTGGACGTCCACCATGGCGACCCGGTCGAAGCCGTGCATCTCGCGGGTCGTGATCGGCTCGACGTCGATGTCGAGGATCTCGCACATGGTGATGTTTTCGGGCCGGGTGATGGTGCCGAACGTGCAGATGGGCGCGCCCGTTCGGTTGCGGCCGAGCAGGGTCCGGAGCGCAAGGGCCGACGCGATGGCGTCGGGATCGGGATCGTCCTGCATCAGGATGAGGATGCGCGAGGCGCTCTCGAAGTGCGCGCGGATCCGCTCGACGCGCATCCGCGCCTGGGCGCGCTCCAGCTCAGGCTGGAGCACGCGCTCGGCAAAGGCGCTGAGGGGCACCGTCACGGCGCCGGGGACGTGGAGCCGCTCGTCGCCCACCAGGAGCACGGCCGCGTCGGGCAGCGCGGCGCGCACCGCCGCCGCGATCCGCGCGGCATGGCCGGCCGGCGCCGCCACCACGAGAGGGCCGCGGCCGCGGCCCAGCGCCCGACGATAGGCCTCCGGGTCTTCGGGATCGCCGGCGATGGCCCGCGCCTTCCGCCGCGCGAGGCTGGCCCTGAGCGCCGGCCGAGACACCAGGTAGAGCGGCGGCTCGCCACCGAGGGCGATGTGGCCCTCGAAGTGCAGGACGAGGTCTTCCGGCAGGACGAGCACGGGCCGCATCAAGGACCCTCGGGGGAGGCTCCTAGCCGCGCGCCCGGCGGCGGTAGGCACGGGTACCAGCCCGCACGCCGGCGCGCACCGCGCGTGTCAAGCGGCTCGCCTTGAGTTCGACCGTGCCCTTCGAGGCGGCCAGGGTGCGGGTGATCGAGTCGAGGGATTCTTTGAGCGTGGTCTGCGCGCGGGCGATCTGGTCCGCGGCGCGGCGCTCGAGCGTCTCGAGCTTCGCGCGCGCCGCACCGACGCTACCGGACGTCTGGGTTCGAAGCGTCTGGAGCTGGCTCTCGAGATGCGCGAGCCGCGCCTCGAGCTGTTTGAGTCGGTTCTGCGCGGCGCTCCGCGCCGGACGGCGCCTGGATTTCTCGGCCATGGATCCCCCCATGTAACGGCCTGGATATCAGCCAACGTCAACTGTACCCCATTGGCACCTCTACGCCATTGGCACGTGTACCTCAAGGGCCCCCCAGGGGCAAGTATCCTGACCAGCGGGACGCGCTGGCTCTCAAGCGAGGAAAGCTGTCCAGAGCTGGAGCGCGAAGGCGGCGGCGGTAAGGACGAGACAGGCCGTGGCCAACACCCGATGGATGCCGCGCTCGGGGCGCTGGTCGCCTGAGCCAAGGACGAGCGCCACGAGCCATCCACCCAGGAAGCCGCCGGCATGTCCCCAATTGTCCACGAGCATCCCGGGCAGCAGCCCGGCGACGAAGAGGATGAGAGCCCAGGTGCCGTACTGCCTGAGGACGGTAGCTCCGAAGCGGCCGCCGCGGCGCCTCCCGTAGCAGACCATGGCGCCCAGAACCCCGAAGACGGCGCCCGATGCGCCGACCGAGAATCGATTGCCCGCGCCGTTGGAGAGCAGGAAGCCCGCGGCGCCGCTCAGCGTGAATATCACGATGGTGCGGGCCTGTCCGTACACCTCCTCGACGTCCGGGAGGAGCTGGCGGATCCAGAGCAGGTTGAAGACGATGTGCAGGAGGCTGCCGTGCAGGTAGATGGCGGTCAGGATGGTCCACCAGTGTCCCGCCTGCCACGGCATGGCCCCCGCCATGCCGAGTTTAATCAGGGCGCGGCCGCTGGGCGCCAGCAGGTCGAAGACCCCTCGCGGAGCGAGTGCCGCGCGCGGATCGAGGGCAAGAGACGCGATGTAGGCGGTGACCACGACGATCGTCACCAGGGCCGCGAAGTCGAGCCCGCCCACGAGACGGCCGATGGCCGGGCCGAAGCCCCAGAGCCCCGGGTTTCGCCTGCCGCAGTAGAAGCAGACCGAGGCGTCCACCCGGTTGAGCTTGCCGCACGCGTAACAGAGGCTCGACCCGGAGCGCTGGCGGAACACTAGCAGGCCTCAGGCCGTCGATAAGGGCCCATATGCTTCGTTGGCGCCCTCCGCTGCGGGCCCAACGTACAGAAAGTACGCCTCGCCCGCAGCCGTCGGGCGCCGCCTCGCATCTGGACCCTTCTCGACGCCCTGCACCGCGGGGCCATCCTCGCATCTGGACCCTTCTCGACGCCCTGCACCATTAGGCGCCGCCTCGCATCTGGACCCTTCTCGCCGGCCTGCGGGATCAACTCAGCGTTCGCCTTGCGCCGGCATTCGGGCTAGGCGCCGTACTTGGCGAGGCGAAGCGCGTTGGCCATCAGGACGGGCATGAGGTCCTGGGCCGGCACGAGCCCGAGGGCGCCACCCGCGCAGTCACGCTCCGTGAAGCGGCTGACATGATCGGCGCCGCAGTAGGCGCTCGCGACGAGGGCCGGCACGGGCTGCCAGCCGTGCGCCGCGAGGATGGACGGCGTCGAGTGATCGCCCGAGACGGCCAGCACGTCGGGCCGGAGCGCGAGGACGTCGGGCAGCCGTGCGTCGAAGCGCTCGAGCGCCGCGACTTTGGCGTCGAAGTCACCGTCCTCGCCCGCCTTGTCCGTGTCCTTGTAGTGGAGGAAGAAGAAGTCGTAGCTGTCCCAGTGCCGCTTGAGCGTGGCGATCTCGTCGGCGAAGGAGAGCCCTGTGTCGAGCACGTCCATGCCGACCAGGCGGGCGAGGCCGCGGTACATCGGGTAGGCGGCGACGGCCGCCGCTCGCAGGCGGAAGGTTTCGGGGAAAAGCGGGATGCCGGGCTGTCGGTCGAAGCCGCGCAGGAGCACCATGTTGGCCGGCGCCGAGTCCCGGAGCAGCGACCGCGCGCGCTCGACGAACTGGTTGACCGCGGCGGCCGCGCGCTCCGCCGCGGGCTCGAGCGCCCGCGCGGCCAGAGCCGGGACTCCGAGCGCCTGTGGATCGGTCTCCGACACCGCTCCCGAGAGGCCGTCGCCGCGCAGGATGAGGACGAAGCGGTGCTCCTTGACGGGCTCGATGATGATTAGGGCGCCATCCACCGTGATCTGCCGCAGCCTCTCGCAGAGCTTGACGCAGAGATCGGTGGAGATCCGGCCGGCGCGCCGGTCCGTGATCCGGCCTTCGCCATCCACGGTGCAGAAGTTGCCGCGGGCGGCGACGTCGCCCGGCTTGAGGTGGAAGTCGATGCCGAGGGCCTCGAGCACGCCGCGGCCAACCGGATGCTGGAGCGGGTCGTAGCCGAAGAGGCCCAGGTGACCTGGCCCGCTGCCCGGCGTGATGCCGGGCCCAACGTGGCGGAGCAGGCCGCACGCCGACCGCGATGCCAGCGCGTGGAGGTTCGGCAGGCTGGCCGTCTCGAGCTCGCTCTTTCCGGTGCCGGGGCGCGGCAGCCCGCCCAGCCCGTCGAGGGAGCAGAGGATGACCTTGGTCGTGCCGGGCTGGGCGAGCGAGCGAAGCAGGCCGAGGTCCATCTAGGCCGAGGCTTCCTTGTTCTCCCCGAAGTCGGGCGGCACGGGCGGCCCCCAGATGTACAGCGAGTCGTCAGCCGGGAAGTCGCGCGGCTCCCAGGCGCAGGTCTCCGGGATCTGGTCGAGGTCGTAGAAGTACTCGGCGAAGCTGCCCCAGGGGTCTCGGATATAGTAGAAGAAGTTCGAGCCGATGACGTGGCGCCCGAAGCCCCAGCCGGGCTGCCAGCCGCGCTCGGCCATCCGCGCCGCCCCCATGCCGATCTCGTCCACGCCACCCACCTCGAAGGAGCCGTGGTGGAAGCCCGGGGCGCTCGACGCGAGCAGCGCCACGTTGTGGTGATCGGTGCTGCAGCGCATGAAGGCGATGATCTTCTGCGAGCGATCCGAGAGCTTCAGGCCCAGCGCGCGGGTGTAGAAGTCGATCTGACGTTCGATGTCGGGCGAGAACAGAAGCACGTGGCCGAGCCGCCGCGGCGCCACGGGCAGCTCGCGCCCGGGCGCGCCGCGGACGGCCTGACGCGGGGTGTAGCCCGGGCCGTTGAAAGCCGCCGGTGTCTCGGCGGGGACGGCCGCCGGCGCTTCCTCGCGCACGTTGACGAGGTTGCCGTCGGGGTCGCGCAGCCAGAGACCGCCGCCGGGCGCGTCCTTCGGCGGATCGACCTCCGCCACGCCCGCGCGGCGGACGGCCTCGCGCGTCCGCGCAAAGTCCTCACCGGTGGCGCCGAAGCAGAGGTGGTGCAGCCGCTTCCGCGGCCCCTCGTAGAGCAGCACGCTCTCGCGCGACTGCCGCCCGGCGCGGAGGCGCACGGCGGCGCCCCGGCCCGAATCGTCCGCCAGGCCGAAGTCGCGATAGTAGCGCTGCCCGACGGACTGGTCCGGCACCTCCAGCGCATAGTGCAGCAGCGAGCGAACCGGCATCGGGGTCTCCCGGGCGCGCTCAGGCGTCCTTGACGGGGTTCTCGAGCGAGCCGAGCCCGGTGATCTCGAGCTTGCACACGTCACCGGGCTGGAGCGTGATCGGCGGCTTGCGGGAGAAGCCGACGCCGGACGGCGTGCCCGTGGAGATGAGGTCGCCCGGCGAGAGCGTCATGATATTGGTCAGATACTGGATGATGTAGCCGAGGTCGAAGATGAAGTTTCTCGTGCTGCCGCTCTGCATGAGCGTTCCGTTGACCCAGGTCTTGAGGTCGAGCACGTGCGGGTCTGGGATCTCCGACCGGTCGGCGATGTAGGGACCGACCGGCGCCAGCGTGTCGCCCATCTTGCCGGGACCCCACTGGCTCGTGTGGAACTGGAAGTCCCGGGCGCTCGCGTCGTTGATGATCGTGTAGCCGTAGATGTAGTCGAGCGCCCGCTCTTTCGGCACGAAGCGCGCCGTCTTGCCGATGACGACGCCGAGCTCCACCTCCCAGTCGAGGGTCTTCTCCCCACGGGGGCGGAGAATGGGCTCGCCGGGATCGAGGATGGCGTTGTTCCACTTGGGGAATACCGGCGGCTCCTTGGGTATGGCGCTGCCTGTCTCCGCGGCATGGTCCTTGTAGTTGAGCCCTATGCAGATGAACTTGCCCGGGTCGTTGATGGGCGCGTGCAGGCGCACGGTGCTCGCCGCGTGGCTGATCGGCTGGAACTTGCCCGCCTTGGTCGACTCCATCATGGCCCCCAGCATGTCCTGAGTGGCCGAGCCACCTTCGAGGAAGCCGCGGGTGCTCTGGGGGAAAAGGGCGGCCGCGATGGCACCCGAGCGCACGACGCCCCTGGCAGAGAGCCAGTCCGCGCAGCTCGCCTCGAGGTCCACCACGCGGTCCTGGCCCATGAAGCAGCCCAGGCGCGGGGAGTAGCCGTTTTGAGAGAAACGGACGATCTTCATGTGGGGCCTCCTTGGGTTCCGATGGGCGGCGGGGTGCCGCGGGCGGCATTCTAGCACCGTTTTGGCGGCCCGGCAGCCGGCTTGAAGTGGCTGGTTTCTCTTTGATATCGTCGCCGCGATGCCTGCGGGGTTAATCCTTGTCGGGTTGCCCTGCCGTGGAGTAGAGTTGCGGTAGGCGCAGTGAAGGGGCCGTGGCAGCAGCCCCGATCCGTCGGGGTAAAGAGCCGGTGACAGGGAGGTAAGACGATGAAGATCTCCGCGTGGATCTCCGCGGCTCTTGTGGCCGTCCTGCTCGTGGCGGGCCCGCTGGCTCCCATGGCGGCCTTCGCCCAGGCGCCGCCGCCGGCGGCACCCGTTGAGCCTCCGCTCACCAGCCAGGTGCCGGGGCAGGAACGCGTGCCCGTGGATCCCGTGGAAAGGATGATGATGCCGTCCGTGGAGCCCATCACGAGCAAGGAACCGACGGCAGGCGACGCCACCGCGGCCGGTTTCCTGAACGTGGTCTATGTCCCCGGCAAGGTCATCATCTGCACGGCGGGCGTCGTGACGTCGACGCTGGTCATGCTGCTGACATTCGGCAGCGGCTACCGCGCGGCCCGGGGCGTGTTCCTGGAAGGCTGCAGTGCCCCATGGGTGCTGACGGCCGACCACGTGTCCGGCAAGATCCCGGGTCCCGGTGACGCCGGGTACGATCCCACCGGCAGCTACTAGTTGTCCCGTATCCCACCGGAGCACCTCCCGCCACGCGAGGCGTGGCCGGAGCGCGTCTACACGCGACTGCGCGACGCCACAGTCTAGGCCCGTCCACGCGGCGCATGGCCCGCTCCCGACGATGGACCGCCCCGTTGCTCTTCGTCCTGCTCCTGGCCGGCTTCGCGGCGGGCCTCTGGGGCAGCTATCGTGACGTCTACCCGGGGAAGGGGCTCTTCCGGGTCACCGGCGTGTTCGAGGCGCGCGTGAACGATACCCTCATCCTCGTGAGCCACGACATCGCCCCCGGCGTCATGGACGAGATGAGCAAAATGGCCTTCTACGCCGAGACCAAGGAGATGCTGGACGGCGCGGGCCTGCGTCGCGGGGACCGCGTCCGCCTGACGGTGCGGCAGCTGCCAGACCGTTATCTCGTGGTGGAGATCAAGAGGATTCAGTGACAGGGGAGACGCTCCATGGCCGATGAGACCTTCTCGCCCGAGACGCACCGCTTCGCCGAGCCCCGGTACTTCGACGATTTCCGAGTGGGCGAGCGCTTCTACATCCCTTCGCGCACCATGACGGACGCGCTCTTCGCGGCCTTCCAGCTGGCCTCTGGCGACAACCATCCGATCCACTACGACCGCCCCTACTGCCGCGCCCACGGCCACCGGGACCTCCTGGCTCACGGGCTCATGGTCGCCGCCCAGGGCGCAGCCGGCGCCGGTATCTTCCCGCACGTGGTGGGCGATTCGCTGATCGCATTCCTCGAGCAGTCCTCGCGCTTCCTCAAGCCCGTGTACGCGGGCGACACGCTGTACCCGATGCTCACCATCACCGGGCTCGAGCCCGGCCGCACGACGGGCGTCGTGGCGATGCGCGTCACCATCCACAACCAGGACAAGGAGCTGGTCATGGATGGTCTGCACCGGTATCTCCTGCGCAGGAAACCCTGAGGAGGATTCCATGGCCTACCGCATCAACCACATCCATCTCAAGGCATCGGACCCGCGCCGCACCGCCGAGTGGTACGTCGGGGCGTTCGGCTTCAAGATCGTCAACGACGAGACGCGTGTCTTCGGCGACCGCTTCGTGCGCTGCCAGAGCGAGGACGGCGGCATGGCGGTGAACATCTCGGGCGCGCGCACCGGCGAGACGCTCCAGCCCGGTAATGCCTCCGCCCACTTCGGCCTCGAGCACTTCGGCTTCGACTCCGTCGAGATCGAGGCGGACATCCGCCGGCTCGAGGGGCTGGGCGCGCGGCTCCTCGAGGGGCCGATCCAGAATCCCAACGGCAGCCGCATCGCCTTCATGCGCGCCCCCGACGACACGCGCGTCGAGCTCGTCCAGCAAGCAAAAATCTCGGGCGGCTGCTGCTAACGCGCCGGGTGGGTGCTTCCAACGCCGGGAGGGGCCGGGGGCACCCCCCGCGGACCACACTGAGTCGCCAGGCCGCCGATAAGGGCCCAGCTGCGCCATTTGTCTAGAAGAGTTTGGGGCGCCCTCGGCCGCAGGTTCAACGTACGGCAAGTACGCCTCACCTGCGGCCGTCGGGCGCTGCCTCGCATCTGGACCCTTCTCGCCGCCCTGGTCCCGGGAGCGGGGAGGGCGGGGCTGGGGGGCGCCCTCCCGGGACCCATATCTTCTGCGCTGATTCTCGAAGGCGAACCCCCCCCATCTCGTGGCCCCATCCAGACGCCGCCGCGCGCCCGCGAGTCAGTGTGGTCTCGGGAGGGCGCCCCCCAGTCTCGCCCGTTGAAACTACGCTCGAGCTGTCAGAACGGCGTAGGGGTCCCTTCCGGAAGAGGGACGTCGAAGGCGAAGAGGATGGCCGCGATGGCCTGGTAGTAGCCGGCGAGGGTGACCAGCTCGACGAGGCCGGTCACGCCCACCTCCTGCTGGATCTCATCCTGAAGGCGCTGGGGGACGGACTCGCGCGCGAGGACGTGCTGGACCACGCGCGCGGCCCGCACGTAGCGCGCCGGCAGGGCGGCCAGATTCCCGCGCGCGCGGATCAACTCGATCACGTCGTCCGGCAGTCCTTCCTTCTTGGCTACGGGCGCGTGCATGACCCACTCGAACGGCTGGGCGACATGGCGCGCGGTGATGAGGATGGCGAGCTCCCGGAGGTCCCCCGGCAGCGTGGCGTCGAAGCGCAGGTACTCTCCGAGATCGCCCACGCGCTCGGCGAGGGCGGGGTGATGCATCAGCGGGACGTAGGGGCCGCGGATCTTCCCGCGCTTCGTCGCGATACGCTCGTACACCTTCTGCCCGGCGGGGTCCAGGGAGCCGAGGACGTCCGGGAGGCGGGCCATCGCTCAGCGTCCCTTGAAGACGGGCTCGCGCTTCTCGACGAAGGCGCGCGCCGCCTCCTTGTGGTCCTCGGTCATGCCCGTGCGCGTGTGGTGCCAGGCCTCGAGGTCGAGCTGGTCCTTGAGCGAGCCCGACTCGGCGGCGTTCATGTTGCGCTTCATGTAGCGAATCGCGACGCGCGGTCCGTTCGCGATCTTGCCCGCCAGCGCCATGGTCTCCTCCTCGAGCTTGGCGTCCGGCACGATGCGGTTGACCAGCCCCAGCGTCAGCGCCTGCTGCGCGTCCAGCAGCTCGGCGGTGTAGTAGAGCTCGCGCGCCTTGGCGGTGCCGACGAGCTGAGTGAGATAGAAGCTGCCGCCGAAGTCTCCGGAGTAGCCCACGCGCGCGAAGGCGGTGCCGAAGCGCGCCGTGTCGCCAGCCACGCGCATGTCGCAGGCCAGCGCCAGCGAGAGCCCCGCCCCCGCCGCCGCGCCGCGCACCATGGCGATGGTGGGCTTGGGCATCTCGTGGAGGAGCCGCGAGGTCTCCATCCGGGAGCGCAGCGCCTGCGCCTTCTCCTCCATCGTGGTGCCGCCGAGCTCGTTGCCCTCGGCCATCGCCTTGACGTCGCCGCCCGCGCAGAAGCCGCGGCCGGCACCCGTGAGCACGACCGTGCCCACCGTCGGGTCGTCCGCGAGCCGCTGCAGGGCTTCCAGCATCGCGTCGAGCATCGGGCGCGAGAGCGCGTTCAGCCGGTCGGGCCGGTTCATCGTCAGGACCGCGACGCCGTCCTTGATCGTCTCGAGCAGGTCTGTGGCCATCGGGGGATCCTCCGGGCTTGAAGCGGTGATGTGCGCTACCTGGGAGCCGAGAGCGCCCGCACGTGCGTGACCAGCGCGCGGATCTCGGCGTCCGTCAGATGATAGCCGAAGGCGGGCATACCGGGCTTGCCGATCGTCGCTCCGCCGTTCTTGATGATGTTGAAAAGGTAGTCGTCGGAGAGCCTGGACGTGGCTTCACGGTCCGTCAGGTCCCCAGGCCGGATGAGAAAAAGGGTCGCGCGCCACGAGCCGCGCCCGTTTGCGCCGTGGCAGGTGGCGCAGCGGGTGAGATACGTGCGCTGCACGGCCGTGGCCGTCTTCGGCACCGGATGCGGCATGAACAGGAGCACGAGGACACTTCCGCCCAACAGCAGCAGGGTGGGCGCCAGGATGACGAGCAGCCATTTCGCCTTCACCCGCGGGAGCATACCACGCGCGCGTCGTGTCCCGGCCGGAGGAGGCCGAAGAGCGCGCGCGTCTTTCCGCGGCCTCAGCCGCCGAGATAGGCCCGCTTCACGTCCGGATTGTCAGCCAGCTCCCTGCCGGTTCCCGACAGCGTTACGCGTCCGGTCTCCAGTACGTAGGCGCGGTCGGCCAGCCTGAGCGCGACCAAGGCCATCTGCTCGACGAGAACGATCGTGGCACCCTCCTCACGCAGGGCGCGGATGGTGCGAGCGATCTCCTGCACCATGAGGGGCGCCAGGCCCATGGAGGGCTCGTCCAACAGCAGCATGGTCGGCTCCGACATGAGCCCGCGCGCGATCGCGAGCATCTGCTGCTCGCCGCCCGAAAGCGTGCCGGCCAGCTGCCCGCGCCGCTTGCGCAGGATGGGGAACCGGTCCATCTCCCGCTCCATAATGCGCCGGACGCGAGCGCGGTCCCGCAGGCGCGTGTAGGCGCCCAGCAGCAGGTTGTCCTCGACAGTCTGGTCCGCGAAGAGCTGGCGCCCTTCGAGGATCTGCGTGATGCCGAGCGTCGTGATCTCGTGGGCCGGCCGGCGCGTGATGGGCGCGCCGCGGAAGAGGATCTCGCCCTCGGTGACGGGCGCGAGCCCCGAGATGGCCATCAGCGTCGAAGTCTTGCCCGCGCCGTTCGAGCCGATGATGGCCGTGATCTCGCCCTCGCGCGCCTCGAGGTCCACGCCGCGCAGCGCCTGGATGTGGCCGTAGTCCACGCGCAGGCCCCGGACGCTAAGCATGGCCGGCCTCCACGTCCGCGCCCAGGTAGGCCTCGATGACTTTCGGGTCGCGCTGGATCTCCTTCGTGGTGCCCTCGGCGATCTTCTCGCCGAAGTCCAGGACCGAGACCACGTCGGAGATGCCCATGATGAGCTCCATGTGGTGCTCGATCACGACCAGGGTGACGCCGGTGCTCCGGATGCCGCGGATGATGTCCGACAGGTGATGGATCTCCGTCGGGTTGACGCCGGCCGCGGGCTCATCGAGCAGCAGGAGCGCCGGCCGCACCGCCAGGGCGCGGGCGATCTCGAGCAGCCGCTGCTGGCCGTAGGGAAGATTCTGGGCGACCTCGCCGGCCTTGTCGGCGATGCCTACGATCTCGAGCAGCGCCATGGCCTTGCTGCGGAACGCCGCCTCCTCGGCGACGGCTCGCCGGGTCTGGAGCAGGTGGGCCCAGAGGCCCGCGCGCAGGTGCAGGTGGAAGCCGGCCATGACGTTGTCCAGCACGCTGAGGTCGCTGAAGAGGCGGATGCTCTGAAAGGTCCGCGTCACGCCGAGCTGGGCCATGCGGTGCGGCTTGATGCGCTCGATCGCCTGCCCGTGCAGCTCGATCGCGCCGGCGGAGGGCTGGTAGAGGCCGGTCAGGACGTTGACGAACGTGCTCTTGCCCGAGCCGTTGGGGCCGATGAGACCGTGGACCATCCCCGGCTGGACGGCCAGCGTCACGTTGTTGAGCGCGCGGACCCCGCCGAAGTCCTTGGTCAGCCCCCGGACTGCGATGACCGGGTCGCGGGCTTTGTCCATGGCCACGAGGTCGCGTCCGGCCGGGTCGGGTAGGGCGAGAGGCGGCGTGCGGCGCAGCCACCCGAGGGCGCGCGTCTTCATGAGGCTCCCGACAATGCCGTCGGGCAGGAAGACGATGGTGACGAGCATGATGCCGCCGTAGATGTAGAGGTGGTACTCGTGCATCGTGGCGAAGATGGTCGGGATCAGGTTGAGGATGATGCTGCCGACCAGCGGGCCGTAGAGCGTGCCGCTGCCGCCCATCAGCACCGAGGTGAGCATCGAAACCGAGAGCCCGAAGACGAAAGTGTCGCTGTTGATAAAGCCGTTCTGGTGGGCGAAGAAGACGCCGCCCAGCCCCGCGTAGAGCGAGCTGATGACGAAAGCCAGCACCTTCCACCGGTACACGTTGATGCCGACGGTTTCCGCGGCGATCTCGCTGCCGCGCAGCGCGAGCAGCGTGCGCCCCACGCGCGAGGTCAGCAGGTTGTTCGCGAGGATCTGGCAGGCGAGCGCGGTCCCGCCGATCAGCCAGAAGTACTGCGTCGGCGTCATCTCCGCGCCGCCCGGCAGCTTCGGCCCGGGGATGGCCATGATGCCCATGGGCCCGCCCGTCAGGCTCCAGCGGTTGGCTGTCACCTCGGCCATGAAGCCGAAGGCGACCGTGACCATGGCCAGGTACGGCCCCTTGGCGCGGAGCGAGGGCAGAGCCAGGAACGCGCCGCAGACGCCCGCCAGGACGACGCCGGCGGGCGCGGAGAGCCAGAACGGGAGGCCAAGCCGGGTCGCCAGGAGCGCCGACGTGTAGGCGCCCACGGCATAGAGTCCCGCGTGGCCGAGCGAGATCTGCCCCGTCCAGCCGACCAGGATGTCCAGGCCCAGCGTGGCGATGAAGAGGTAGGCCAGCGACTGCAGCACCAGGATGAAGAACGGATCGTCGAAGACGAGCGGCAGCGCGAACACGACGGCCGCCGCCATGGCGAAGGCGGCCCACTGGCGCGGGCCGGTGTGGGCCAGGATCGGCAGGCGCACGCTAGACCTTCTCGATCTCTTTCTTGCCCATGAGCCCCGTCGGGCGCACGGCCAGGATCAGCAGGATCACCAGGAAGGTGATGCCTTCCTTGAGGTTGGAGTTGATGATGCCGAAGAACTGCTCGAGCAGGCCGATCACGAGACCGCCGACCAGGATGCCGATGGGGTTCTCGAGCCCGCCAAAGATCGCCGCCGCGAAGGCCTTGATGCCGGGCACCGTGCCCATGTACGCCCAGGCGAAGGTGATGGGGGCGATGAGGATGCCGCCGAGCCCCGCCAGCGCCGAGGAGATGACGAAAGCCAGCACGATCATCCGCTGGACGTTGATGCCCATGACGGCGGCCGCGTTCCGGTTGTGGGCAACGGCGGTGAGCGCCTTGCCCAGCACCGCGCGCTTGAGAAAGACCTGCACCAGCAGCACCGTCCCGACGGCGGCCAGGATGATGAAGAGCTCCTGCGGGAAGATGCCCGCCGGTCCCAGGCGCAGGACCGCGTCGCCGAAGGGGGAGGGGAACTTGATCTGCTCCGGGCCCCAGATCTGCACGGCCGCGTTTTTCAGGATGATGCTGATGGCGACCGTGCTGAGCACCCACGAGAGCGACAGCGCGTGGCGCAGGACGGGACGGATGGCGACGCGCTCGAGCCCGACGCCCATCAGGCCGACGAGGACGACGGCGCCCGCGACGGCCACGCCGTATGGCAGGCCCAGCGTCACGTAGCAGGTCAGGCCGAACAGCGCGCCCATCATCAGGAACTCGCCCTGGCCGAAGTTCAGCGCGCCCGTGGTGATAAAGGTGACGTAGTACCCCTGGGCGATGAGGGCGTAGACGCTGCCGACCGACAGGCCGCTGATGAGGGCCTGCCAGACCTTGACGAAGAGGGCTTCCACGGGACGGGAAAAGGGGCCGCCGCGGGGCGGCCCCCCCGGGTGTCCTCTAGTCCGCGCGGACCAGCTTGCCGCTCTTCCAGATCGCCAGGAAGCCGCTATCGCGCCCCAGGGCTTCGTGGTTGTCCGCCGTGTACGGCCGCGGCTTCATCTTGGTCGCGGGGTCGTTGAAGTCGCTGATCTCCTCGAGCGCGTCGCGGATCTTCTTGGGGTCGGGACCGACGCGGTCGAGCGCCCGCAGCACGAGGCGCGTGCCGTCGTAGGTCTGCGCAGTCGCCACGGGGTGGAAGTCGCCGCCCTGGTCCTTGAATCGCTGTTCCACCTTGGCGTGCAGCTTCTTGGCATTCTCGCTGTGGTCCGGCGTGTAGGAGGTCACGGCCATGACGCCCTCGACGGTCTCCTTGCCGCCCAGCTTCAGGAAGTTGGGCGCGACCAGGGCCCAGGTCGAGGTCCACGGCACCTGGAGCTGGATCTTCTGCATGCTCTTGGCGATCTGCACGCCGGCCGGCGCCAGCGAGTAGGAGATGATGAAGTCCACCTTGGCATCCTTCATCTTGGTCAGCTGGGGCGTCATGTCGGTGTCGTTCTGGTCGAAGACCTCGGGCCCGGCCGTCACCGGGATCTTGGCCTCCTTGAGGAGTCTCAGCGCCGTGTCACGCCCGCTCTGCCCCCAGCCGGTCGAGTCGTGCATGAGCCCGACCTTCTGGTACTTCTTCTTCTGGATGTGGTCGATCATGAACGAGGTCTGGATGCCGTCGTTCAGCGACACGCGGAAGATGTAGCTCTTCGGCGCCTTCGCGTACCGCTCGATGATGGACTCGGCGGTCGCGATCGTGTCCATCAGCGGCATCTCGTTCTTCTGGGCGATGTCGATGATGGCCAGCGCCACGCCCGAATTGACCGGCCCGACGATGGCGAAGACCTTGTCGCGCGTGATCATGCGGGTGACGTTCTCGACGCCCTTGGCCGGCTTGGTCTCGTCGTCGTAGACGACCGTCTCGACCTTCTTGCCCTTGTAGCCGCCCTTGGCGTTGTACTCGTCCACGGCCAGCTGGAAGCCCATCAGGGCCGCCTTGCCGTAGTCGTCCGTTCCCCCAGTCAGGGAAAAGGTCGCGCCCAGCTTCAGGTCGGCGGCCGTGGCCGGCCCCGCCGCAAGAGCCAGGCCCAAGGCGGCCAGCCCGATCCACGCCATCACGCTTTTTCGTCCGCTCATTCGGGGTTCCTCCAGGATGCCGCTCTCGCGCGGCGCTTGTTTGTAGGCGGGACCCTACGCGGCCCCGTCCGGGCTGTCAAGGCCGAACACGGCCCGGTCAGCCCTTGACCGCCCCGGCGGTCAGGCCGGAGACGTAGTAGTCGAGGAAGAGGACGTAGACGATCACGATCGGGATGCTGGCGAGCAGCGCTCCCGCCATCAACGAGCCCCAGAAGTAGATGTCGCCGCGGATGAGATCCGAGGTGACGCCCACCACGGCCGTCTTGTTCCCCGACTGGGAGATGAAGGTCAGCGCGTACGTGAACTCGTTCCAGCAGAGCGTGAAGCTGAAGAGCACAGCGCAGATGATCCCCGGCACGGCCATCGGCAACACGATCTTCCAGAGGGTCTGCATGCGCGTGGCGCCGTCCACCATCGCGCACTCTTCGATCTCGCGGGGGATGGTGCGGAAGTAGCCCATGAGGATCCAGGTGCAGAACGGCACGAGAAAGGTCGGGTAGACGACCATGAGCGACGTGATCGAGTCGGCGAGGCCCAGCCAGACCACGACCTGCGAGAGCGGGAGGAAGAGCAGGGTGGGGGGGACGAGGTAGGTGATGAAGATCGCGGTCCCGAAGGCGCTGGCGCCCCGGAACCGCAGGCGCGCCAGGCTGTAGCCCGCGAGGATGGAGATGACCACCGAGACCGACGTCGCGACCACGGCAACCAACAGGCTATTCCTCATCCAGGTGACGAACTCGGTCTTCTGGAACAGGAGCGTGTAGTGATCCATGATGACGCCGGTCTGGATCCAGAAGGGGATGGACTTGAGGTTGTAGAGCTCGGCGTTCGACTTGAACGACGTGACCGCCATGAAGTAGAAGGGAAACATCACGAAGAAGATGTACGGCGCGAGGTTCGCGTATGCGAACACGTTCGAGCGGATGCGGGCGGCGCGACTCCGGGCGGTGGCCACCGCTACTCTTTTCTCACGTAGCGGAGCTGGAAGAACACCACCACCGCCAGGGCGGGGAAGATGAAGAGGGAGATCGCCCCACCCTGTCCGAGGTTGCCGCCCTGGAGACCCACCTGGTACGCGAGGGTGGCGAAGAGGTGGGTCGTGTTGATCGGGCCTCCACGCGTCAGCACCTGGACGATATTGAAGTCGCCGAAGGTGAAGATCGTCGAGAAGAGGATGACCACGGCGAGCACCGGCTTGATCAGGGGCAGCGTCACGTGCCAGAAGCGGCCCCACGAGCCCGCTCCGTCCACCTCGGCCGCTTCGTAAAACTCGCGGGGCACCGCCATCAGTGCCGCCAGCACGATGATGGCGAAGAAGGGCAGACCACGCCAGATGTTGACGGTGATGACGGCGGCCATGGCGTACGTAGACTGCCCGAGCCAGTTGGGTCCGGGCGCGCTGATCAGGTGCAGCCGGATGGCCGTCCAGTTGACGACGCTGTAAAGCGAGTCGAACATCCACAGCCACGCCAGCGTCGAGAGCGCAGTCGGGATGACGAAGGGCAGGAGCACGATGCCCCGGATGATCCGCTTGAACCTGAGGTTGCGGGCCAGGAGCATCGCGAGCCAGACGCCCAACACGATCTTGAAGCTGAGCGCGATCCCGGTGAAGACGAAGGAGTTCTGGAGAGTCTGGCGGAAGGTCTCGTTGCCGAGGATCGCCCGGTAGTTCGTGATCCCCACGAAGCCGCCGGGCGATCCGACCCAGTAGTCCGAGAGACTGAACCAGATCGCCATACCGAACGGAAAGGCGACGAGACTCGTGAGCAGCACGACCGCCGGCACGATGAGTCCGTAGCCGAATATGTGCTCCTGCTCCCACCACTCGCGGAGACGCGAGAGGCGGCCAGCCCGCGGGAACCCGGCTGCCTCGAGGACGCGAGGCCCGACGGCCATCTAGCCGACCTTCAGCTGTCCCTTGACCGCGAGCACGACCTGCTCCTGGGCCCAGTCCATGGCGCGCTTGGTCGGCATCCCGTTGACGGCTTTGGCGACCATGTCGGTCATGATGTAGTTGTCGTCGATGCGCTGCACGGCCTCGCTCGGCTTGGCCGGCCAGCCGCGCGGGTGCGCGTACTCGGCCTCCTTGGGCAGCATGGCGAACTTCGGGTTCCGAGCCCAGATCGGGTGGTCGGCGAGGTTCTTGAGCGGCGGGTGGTTGAAGGCGTTCGACGCCACGATCCAGGCGTCGTAGTTCTGCTTCTGGAAGAGATAGACGATGAACTCCTTGGCCAGCTCCTGGTTCTTCGAGAACTTCCAGATGCCCATGCTCAGATTCGGCGGCGCCGAGTGGATGCCCGCCGGTCCCCCGGGGCTGTTGTGGTGGTTGATGTCGTCGGCGATGGGCTGCTTGTTGGCGAGGGCGGCATTGTAGGGGCTGATCGGGTTGTGGATCCAGGAGCCCTTGCCCGAGAGGATGAATCGGTTGTTGCCCGCGTCGTCCCAGGACAGCACCTCCGGCTCCATGGCGTCCTTGTACAGCTCCTTGTACCACTCGATGACCTGCGCTGTCTTGTCGGAGACGATGGCCGGCGTCTTCCCGTCCGCCTCGAGCACCTTGGCGCCCTGGGACCACGCCACCGACCAGTACGTCGAGTGAGCGTCCGAGCAATGGCTGATGGGGATGCCGACCGGATTGCCCTGCTTCTTGAGTACCTTGCCCTGCTTCAGGAGCTCATCCCACGTCTTCGGGGGGTGGTCGAACCCGGCCTTCTTGAAGTGGGCCATGTTGTAGGTACCGGGGAAAGAGATCCAGAACCAGGGGATGGCTTTCCACCCGGACTTGGTCTGGCAGCTCTCGGCGGCGAAGTTGTACCACCCGCCGCCCTGCTTGCCGACCTTGGCGACCACGTCGTCCACGCTGAGGAGGAGATTCTCGTAGAGGAAGGGGTCGGAGCCGGCCGTCCGGTACATGTCGTGCCCGGCTTGCGACTGGGCCTCTGCCGCCACCTTGGCAGGCATCTGGAGATGCGCCATGGTGTCCACGCGCACCGTACAGTTGTTGGCCTTGCTGAAGGCCTCGGCCTGCTTGCGGAGCTCGTCGTCCGACGCGGGGACGAAGTGGTTCCAGGAGAGGAAGCTCAGCTCCCGCTTCTGGGCGTACGCAGGCGCCTTGCCCAGCGCGAGCCAGGAGGCCATACCGGCGGTAGCGCCGGCGGTCGTGGTGAGGAATTGACGCCGGGTCGGGACAGGGTGTTCGGTCGTTTTCATCCGGGACCCCCTTTGGCGGTGGAAGATCGAATCTGCGGCATCTAGGTGATGGGCGAAATGGTGACGCTCTTTTAGCGCTCCCCCCCCGGTGTTGTCAAGGGCCGCGTTCGTCCCGCGTTCGTCCCGACGTGAGCTTCGTGACGTGCGGTTTGACCGGTCCCTGCCGTTCTGTCAGGATGGCTGCCGTGGCAATACCCGCAACCACGCTGACTCATGGCCGCCTCGGTCAAGATGAAGAAGTTCGAGGGTTTCGTCCGCCTCAATAACGTCCTGAACAGCAGGTGCGAGACGTTCGGAACCGTCGCCGTCAATGGCCTGGCGCCGGGACAGCCCGTGGAACGCTTCCTGACCCCGGCCCAGCCGATCAACGTCCTCCTTGGCCTCCAGGACGTCTTCGAGGCTGCCGTCCAGTTCCCCGCGCCCGAGAGGTCGGAACTGAGTTATGGTCCAGGTGACCATGACGCGAATACAGCGGCAGCGCGATGTCCGAACCGCCTACCTCCTCCTGTCTCCGACCGTCCTCCTGCTTCTGATCGTAGTGGCCTATCCTCTGGGCTGGGAGGTCTGGACGAGTTTCACCAGCCTCTCCCCGCTCCAGGAGGGCGCCACGGCGTTCGTGGGCCTCACGAACTACCGCCGGCAGTTCGAGGACCCTCAGTTCTGGCAGGCAACGGCCGTCACCGTCGTCTACGCCGCCGTCACGAGCGTGGCGAAGCTGGCGCTCGGTCTCGGCTTCGCCCTGCTCCTCGTCCGGCCGTTCCGTGGCCGGGCCCTTGTCTTCCTGGCGATCTTCCTGCCCTGGGCGTACCCCGCGGGCGTGAGCGTGATCGGCTGGTACTGGACCCTGAACCCTCCGATCCCGACGGCTTACGCTGTCTTCCTGGGTCACCTGAAGTTCAGCGTGGACGGCGTGTTCGGTGGTGGCGCCTGGGCCTTCCTCAGCGTCATCCTGTTCAACATCTGGCGCGGCAGCTCCTTCATCGGGGTGCTGCTCCTGGCCGGCATCAACGCCATCCCGCCGGAGCTGTTCGAGTACGCGCTCCTGGAAACGAAGAGCCCGTGGCAGCGCTTCCGGCTGGTGACGCTGCCGCTGCTCAAGCCGTTCCTCGCGCTCGGGGTGTTCCTCTCGCTCACGAGCGCCTTCGCCGACCTCGCCAACGTCTGGATGCTCACGGCGGGCCGCATCGTCTTCCCCGTCATCGGCACCCACGCCTACTGGCTTGCCATCAAGGGCGGCCAGTACGGACCCGGCTCGGCATTGTCGCTGATGCTGGTCCCCCTCCTTTTCTGCGCCCTCCTCGTCCTGTTCCGGCTCTTCGATCCTCCAGAGCGGGAGTCCGCATGAACCCCAAGCCGTGGTGGGCGAAGCTCGGCCATTGGAGCCTGGTGTTGCTGGCCACGGTCTACTGCCTCTTCCCGATCTACTTCATGCTGGTGCAGTCGCTGAAGACCCCCGAGGAAGACGTCTTCGGCAACCCGTTCATCGTCGTCAATCCGACGCTCGAGAACTTCCAGGAGCTGTTCGAGCGCAAGGGCGAGGTTCGGGGCTTCGTGGGGGACGCGCTCCGCCGATCCTACCCCTTCCTGGACTGGCTCGTGAACACCCTCGTCGTCTTTACCGGCTCGGTGGGCGTGACACTCGCGGCGAGCGTCGCGGCTGCCTACGCCCTCGGCCGGCTGCGCCCCCCGGGCTTCCGGTGGTGGCGGCGCGCGGTCTTCGCCACCTATGTGGTCCCGCAGACCATTCTCTTCATCCCCTTGTACCAGGTGGTGCTCGCGCTCGGGCTGGACGACAACCTCCTGGCGCTCCTATTGATCTACCCCACCATGGCCCTGCCCTTCTGCATCTGGATGCTCTCGGCCTACTTCCAGCACCTGCCGCGCGAGATCGAGGAGGCCGCCCTTATCGAAGGCGCAAGCCGCGCTACGGCGTTCTTCCGCATCATCCTGCCGATGAGCCGCCCGGTCCTCGTCGCCGCAGGCATCTTCACCCTCGGGGCCGTCGCCAGCGACTTCATGATCGCCTCCGTCTTCCTGCTGAGCGGGCAGAACCAGACGATCACGGCCGGGATCGGCACCTTCGACGTGGCCCTCGACGAGCTGGCTGCGGTGGCGGCGGTCAACCTGATGGCAATCCCGGTGGTCGCGATCTCCGCCCTCTTCGCGCGGGGCTACGTGCGCGGTCTGACGGCCGCGATGCTCGAAGGCGCCTGATCAGCGGAGAGGCGTGATGCGAATGATCCGGTGGAGGGCCGTTTCAGCGACGTAGAGAACACCCTCACCATCGAGCACGATTCCGCCCGGATCGCCCAGGTCGCTGGCCACAGTGCTCACCCGGCCCGCAGGGGAGATCCGGAAGATCTGGCGGATCTGGAACCCACCGCACACGAACACGCTCCCGTCGGGTCCCATCGCCACGTTGGTGCGGTGGTAATGCCCAGGAGGCAGCTGGGCAATGAGGCGAAGCTCACCGTCGGCTCCGAGCCGGAACACTTCCCCGATCACGCTCAGGAAGACGAGGTCGTTGCCGGCGGCCGTCACTCCGATCAGCCGCCACTGGCGCTCCAGAGCCGCGCGGGGCGCCGCCCCCCGCGGGAAGATGGGAGAGAGCAGATCTGCGCGTCGGGGCAGCGGCCGTTCCTCGCGGGGATCGATGCGAAAGACCAGAGGGCCACGGTACCCCTCCTCGGTGAGCCAGCTGAGCGATCCGGGCAGCCGCGCCTCCGATCGGAGGAGGGTCTCGGGGCTCTCGTAGTCGAGGAAGACGAGCCGCCCCTGGCGGTCGAGGGCCATCGCGCTCCCCCCGAGGAGGTGGTTCAAGCCCACCGCAACCGCCTGGAGCCGCTGGTCCGCCCCAAGCCGATAAATGCGATTCCCGTTCTCCTCGCCGAGAAAGAGGTCCCCGTTCCGGGGGTCTACCGCGAGGCTCCCGAAGACCGTCTTTCTCGACTCGTCGGCGAAGCGGACCACGACCCGCGGCACCACCGTGGCATCCACCGGTCGGGCCCCGCGCAGATCGAAGCGGTAGACCTCGGCGGCGGCGTCTCCTCCCCATCCGTGGCTCAGCACGACCAGCCCGCCGAGGGCATCGAGTGCAAGCTGGATCGGGCGCGGTATTCCGGTGGCTACCACGTCGACCCGGAGGCCGGCCGCGACGTCCGCGCCGGTCGCCGGTCGGGGGCTCGAGGGCAGAACCGAGCTTAACGCGATCAGGGTCATCCACGCAGCCCGGACGGCGCCGCCCCTGCGGCACGTCAGCCTTGACATTCGCAAAGTGCCTCTGCTAGCCTCCGCGTAGCCCGGAGGGGGTCGCGCGCACCGGACCGCGGAAGGGCAAGGTGGCGGATCCTGCGGGCGGCCTGAGTCGGCAACCAGCAGCTCACATGTTCTCCTGGGGAGCACACCGATGATGACGAAAATGCTTGTCGCTGCGGCAGCCAGCCTGCTCCTTGTCGGGCTCGCAAGCCCTCCCGCGGAGGCCCAGGTCCAGAAGCCCCCGGAGCCGAAAGGGGTGAAGGTCAAGGGGCTGGTCACGTCGCTCGGAGGGTTCTCGGCCACGGTGAACACGCCGATCTTCGTCACGGGAGGGACCGTGGAGCTGGAGCCCGGAGGGCAGACTGGCCGCCAGGAGTTCCGGGTGCCGACCTACATCTACATCATCGAAGGCACACTGACGACGGAGTATGAGGCGGGTCCGATCGGAATCAAGGGTACCCAGTACCACGCGGCGGGGCAGTCCTTCATGGACAACGGGGGCGCGGGCTGGTGGCACAACCACGTCAACCGCTCGGGCAAGCCCGTCAAGTACCTGATGCTCCATCTCGGCTACCCTGGTCGCCCGGATCCGATACAGAAGGCTCCGAAAGAAGACTAACCATAGCCCTCGCTCATCGGCGGGGCCCGCCCCGGCGTCCGGGCCGGCCCCGCGCTCGCCTACTTTCCGACCCCTCCGGTGATGCCCTGGATGAACCGGTCCAGGAAGAAGTTATAGAGAATCGCCACCGGCAGCCCTACCATCAGGGCCGCCGCCATCAACGAGCCCCAGAAGAACACGTCGCCCCGGATCAGCTCCGTGGGCACGCCCAAGGTGACCGGTTTCTGGTCGCCTGGCGCGACGAAGGCCAGGGCGTAGAGGAAATCCTGCATCGAGAGTGTGAAGGTGAAGATCACCGCCGTGAGGATCCCCGGCACGCTCACGGGAAGGACGACGCGGATGAGCGCGCCCCAGTAACCACAGCCATCGACCCGCGCCGCTTCTTCCATCTCCAGGGGCACGGTCTTGAAGAAGCCCATGAGGAGCCAGGCACAGAACGGGATGGTGATGGTCGGATAGACGAGCACCAGGGACCACCAGTGGTCTTGGAAACCCAACAGCGCCACCACCCACGACAGCGGGAGGAAAAGGATGATGCCCGGGACCAGATAGGTCATGAACACGGCGATCCCGAGGTTCTCGGCCCCGGGAATCCGGAGCCGGGCCAGCGCGTAGCCCGCCGGCACCGCGGTGAACAGCGTGATCACCGACACCCACGCCGCGATGACCAAGGTATTGGTGACCCAGGCGCCGTAGTTCGTGCTGTAGAAGAGATAGGTGAAGTTCTTCCAGGTGGGCGGCAGGTGGAACCAGAGCGGGAAGACGTCCATCCGGTAGAGATCGGGGTCCTGCTTGAAGGCCGTGATGACCATCCAGTAGATGGGGAAGATGGCGACGATGACATAGGGTGTGATCGCCCCGTAGATCCAGAGATGGCGCCGGATCTCCTTCTGACGGTGAGAGCGCGGGGCGGCCATGGCCCTAGTCCTCCCTGCGCTTGAGATTTCTCAGGAGCACGATCATGAGCGGCAGGAGCAGGGGGAAGAGAAACAACGAGATAGCGGCGCCCCGTCCCAGCGCCCCCGCCTGGATTCCGATCTGGTACGCGAGCACGGGGAGGATCTTGGTCGCATTGGCCGGCCCGCCCTGGGTGAGCAGGTACACGATGCTGAGGTCCGACAGCGTGAAGACCGTGTCGAACAGGAACCCGATGAGGAGGATCGGGGCGATCATCGGCACCACCACAAAGCGGAACCGCTGCAGGAAGCTGGTGCCGTCCACCCGCGCGGCGTCCAGGATCTCGTTGGGCACCGACGTGAACCCCGCCAGCAGCACGATGGCAGAGAAGGGGAAGTTGCGCCACACGTTCACGATGATGCAGGCGGCCAGGGCCAGGTGGGGCTGGCCCAGCCAGATGGGCCAGTCCGGGGAGCCGTAGCTCCCAATGACCCCGATCCGGCTCAGGAACCAGTTGATGACGCTGAACTGGGAATCGTACATCCACTTCCAGGACAGCACGCTGAGGGTGAGGGGAACCGTGAACGGGATCACGACCAGGCCGCGCACGAGCTTCCTTCCCCAGAAGGGCTGGAGCAGGAGGAACGCGAGGCTCGTGCCGAGCAGGCCCTTGAAGATAGCGGCCACCACGGTGAAGACGATGCTGTTGCGCAGGGCGATGTAGAAGACGTCGCTCTCGAGAGCGGCGCGGAAGTTCTCGAACCCCACGAAGCTCGACACTTGCTCTCCGACATTGGCGTCGCTCATCGCCAGGTAGAGCGAGAACAGGAACGGAACGCCGACAAGAAGGAGGACGTAGAGAACGGCGGGCGCCAGCAGGAGGTAGCCGAAGGCGAGTCGTCGCGACGCCTGGCTCTGGAACCATCCGCGGGGGTGTGCCCGGACCGGTACAGAAACGGCGGCGGCCGGGGCGCCTGCCGCGTCCGGGCCGCCGCCTGACGACCTTACGGTCATGCGCGCTTGTACTTGGCGTAGATCCGTCGGTACTCGCCCACGCCCCACTTGAGCGCTTCCTCAATGCTCTCCTTGCCGCGGCAGGCGCGGGTAACCATGTCTGGGAAGACGAAGGAGTTGACGACCTCCTGGATCGGGGTGCTGGAGGGCCCGGGGTGGCCGTAGAACGCGACGATCTTTGGGAAGTCCTGGAGGATCTGCATCTTGGGATCGGTCCCGATGATCGGCATCGGCTTCTTGTAGCGGTCGTTGAGGTACGGCATGTTGTAACCGCGGCTCTGGACCATGCCCTCGATGTCGTTGTCGATGAGGTAGGCCAGGAACTCCTTGGCGGCCTGCTGGTTCTTCGAGAACTTCCAGACCATCCAGACATTGGGTGCGGCCACGCTGACCCGCTTGCCGGGCAGCCCCTGGGGCTCGAGCCCGATGACGGTGCTCTTGAACACGTCGGGGTTCGTATCCTCGGTCGTGCGGTAGGCCGAGATCGCGTCGTGGACCCAGCTGGCCACGCCGGAGGCGAGATACCGGTTGTCGGAGGCGTCATCCCACGAAAACACCTCAGGGGTCATCCCCTCGTCGAAGAGCGCTTTGGAGAAACGCAGGGCCTCCCGCATCTCCTTGGAGTCGATCAGTATGTTCTCCCCCGACGCGTCCGCCTCCTGGGCGCCGAAGCTGAAAGCCACTGACCGCCAGACGAGGTTGGCGTCGGCGCACTGGGAGAGCGCGATCCCGGCGGGATGCCCCTTGGCTTTCAACGTGCGCGCCCCCACCCGCGCCAGCTCCCAGGTATCGGGCGCCTTCAGGTTGTTCTGGTCGAAGAGGTCCTTCCGGTAGAGCATCGGGAGCAGGATGTAGAAGAGCGGTATCCCATAAAAACGCCCCTCCACCTCGACGAGAGACTTCGCCGCCGGGATCCAGCCCCCGTACTTCTTGGCGGCCGTATCGGCGACGTCGCTGAGGTCGACGAGGTTCTTGTAGTAGAGTCGGGTGAGGATCGACGAGCCGTTGTAAATGATGTCGTGGCCGGCCCCCGCCGCGAACTCGGCGGCCATGCGCGCTGGAATGTCCAGATGCGGGATGTGGTCCACCCGCACCTTGACCCCGTTCTTGTTGCCCCAGTCCACGGCGAACTTGTCGTACCAGGCGTCGTAGGCGGGGATGAAATGGCTCCACTGAAGGATGCGCAGCGTGGTGCCCTTGATCTGCGCCGGCGCCTGGCGCGCCGCCAGCATGGTCAGGAGCGAGCTTCCCGCCACCCCCGCGCCGGTGGTCTTGAGGAAGCGCCGGCGGCTGACCGAGGCATGGTCCGTTTGGACAGGCTGTAGATCACTCATCGTTTTGCCTCCTCGAAGGGAAAGGGGTCGGGAACACACCACAGTAGCCTCGTGACGCAACGCGTAGGACTCAGGCTTCCCAGGGCGCACCTCCGCGAAATGATTACTCCTCGTAGCGCTTATTAGCGCCCCGCCATGCGGTTGTCAAGTGGGTCCGAGCCAGGAGCCGAGGGTCAGACCGCGCGGGCAGAGCTCATACGGCGGACAGATAAAACGCGAGCGCGCCTTCGAGGGCGCGCTCGGCGCGGCTCATCATGGACGGGGCGCTACTTGATGACCGCTTCCGTCTTCGCGTCGAAGAAATGAATGCGGTCGGGGATGAAGGTCAGCCGGATCTTCTCATGCGGCCTTGTCTTGACCGTGGGCTCGACGCGGGCGACGATCTGCTGCGCCGCTGCCTTGGTGTCGAGCAGGATCTCTGCGCCGAGGGGCTCGACGACTTCGACCACGGCCTCGAAGGAGAGATCGGACGAGTCCGAGCTCACGCCGACGCGGAGGTCCTCCGGGCGGACGCCCAGCGTGACCGTCTGGCCCTTGTAGGGCATCAGGCTCTGCGTCTTCTGGGGCGGCACCTTGATCTTGATTCCGCTGGCCTCGGCGAAGAGCGAGCCGCCGCCGTTGGTCAGCGTGACGGGAATGAAGTTCATGGACGGCGAGCCTATGAAGCCCGCCACGAACCTGTTCTGCGGCCTCGAGTAGATCTCGAGGGGCTCGCCCACCTGCTGCACCCACCCGTCCTTCATCACCACGACGCGCGATCCGAGCGTCATGGCTTCGACCTGGTCGTGCGTGACGTAGATCGCGGTGGTCTCGAGGCGCTCGTGGAGCCGCTTAAGCTCGACGCGCATCTGCACGCGCAGCTTGGCGTCCAGGTTCGACAGCGGCTCGTCGAACAGGAACACCTGCGGATGCCTCACGATGGCCCGTCCCACGGCGACGCGCTGGCGCTGGCCGCCCGAGAGCTGGCGCGGCTTGCGCTTGAGCAGCTCCTGGATGCCGAGGATCTCCGCGGCGTCCTGGACGCGCTTCTGGATCTCCGATTTGGGGAACTTCCGCATCTTGAGTCCGAAGGCCATGTTGTCGTACACGCTCATGTGCGGGTAGAGCGCGTAGTTCTGGAACACCATGGCGATGTCGCGGTCCTTGGGCGGCAGGTCGTTGACGACCCGGTCGCCGATGGCGATCTCGCCCGAGGTGATCTCCTCGAGGCCTGCGACCATGCGGAGCGTCGTGGTCTTGCCGCAGCCGGATGGCCCGACCAGGACCATGAACTCCTTGTCGCGGATCGTCAGGTTGACGTCCTTGACCGCGTGCACCTCGTCGTACTTCTTGTTGAGCTCCTTCAGCACCACCTGCGCCATGGATGACCTCTTTCGTTCTCGGGATGTTGGACGCCCGCGCGGGGGACCGAGGCTCCCCGCGCCGGGGATACTAACACAACCGGATCGCGCGTGGGTATCCGCCGGCCGTCTACCCCTTGACGGAGCCGGTCAGGCCCGTCACGTAGTACTCGACGAAGAAGGAATACACGACGGCGACGGGGATGGAGCCCAGCAGCGCCCCTGCCATGAGCTGGCCCCAGAAGTAGATGTCACCGCGGATCATCTCCGACACGACGCCCACGGGGACGGTCTTCTTTTCGGGTGAGGACAGGAAGACGAGGGCGTAGATGAACTCGTTCCACGACAGCGTGAAGGCGAAGATCCCCGCCGACAGGATGCCGGGGATGGCGATCGGGAAGATGATCCGGAACATGGCCCCGAAACGCGTGGCGCCGTCGATGCGCGCGCACTCCTCCAGCTCCTTCGGAATGGTCTTGAAGTAGCCCATCAGGAGCCAGGTGCAGAACGGGATGAGGAAAGTCGGGTAGGTCAGGATGAGCGCCCACGGCGTGTCGCCGAGCTGGAAGGCGCGGATGATGTTGGCCAGCGGGATGAAGAGAAGCGTCGGCGGCACCAGGTAGGTGACGAAGATGGAGGTGCCGATCGTGCCCGCCATCGGGAACCTCAGGCGACCCAGCGCGTAGCCCGCCAGGAGGCCGCAGAAGAGCGAGATGGCCGTGGACGCGCAGGCGATGAAGAAGGTATTCCAGAGCCAGTGCGGAAACGTGGTCTTGGCGAACAGGTCCTGGAAGTGCTCGAACGTCGGGTGCAGCGTCCAGAAGGGGGCGTTGTTGGCCGCGCGCCAGGACCGGTAGAGCTCAGAGTCGGGGCGGATGGCGGTGATCAGCATCCAGTAAAAGGGGAAGAGCGTGCCGATGACGAAGATCGTGATCGGGAAGTAGAAGTACACCCACCGCTTCCACTTCCTTTCGATGACCATTATGTTCCGGGGGGGAGCGACCGCCGCTCCTCCCCCGGCCCCCCCCACCGGTTCGCTCGCCGAGAAGAAAGCCGGTCAGTACATTGTGTGCGAGAGGCCACTCCGAGCACCCTATGCGCCCTCGAGACGGCGGAGATAGCGGAGCTGGAGCCAGACGACGATGAACAGCACCGGCAGCATGAAGAGTGAGATCGCGGCGCCCTCGCCCAGGAGGCCGGTCGCGATGCCGATCTGGTACGCGTACGTCGCGAGCAGGTGCGTCGCGTTGGCCGGGCCGCCGCCCGTCAGCACGTAGATCAGCTGGAAGTCGGAGAAGGTCTGGATGATCGAGAACACTACCACGACCACGGTGACGGGCTTGAGCAGCGGCCAGGTCACGTGCCAGAAGCGGTACCAGCCGTTGGCGCCGTCGAGCGACGCCGCCTCCTGGAGGTCGGGGCTGATCGTCTGCAGCCCGGCCAGGAGCGTGATGGCGAAGAAGGGCATGCCGCGCCACGTGTTGACGACGATGGCGCACCACATGCCATAGGTGCCGTCGGAGAGGAAGGGCAGCTTGGTCGTGATGAAGCCGCCCTGGTAGAGCATCCAGTTGAGCACGCTGAAGGTCGGGTCGAACATCCAGCGCCACGCGAAGGTGCTCAGCACGGTCGGCACGATGAAGGGCAGGAGCATGGCGGCCCGCACGATGCGCTTGCCGCGGAAGTGCCGGTTGAGCAGGAGCGCCACCCACATCCCGAGCGCCAGCTTGAAGATGGTCGCCCAGAACGTGTAGAAGCTGGTGTTCCAGAACGCGGTCCGAAAGATCGAGTCGTTCCACGCCTTGACGAAGTTCCGGAACCAGACGAATTCGCCGACGTTGCCCACGCTCGTGTTCGAGAGCGACAGCCACACGCCCATGACGAACGGATAGGCGATGAAGAGCCCGAGCAGGACGATCGCCGGCGCCAGCAGGAGGGTCGCGAGAAGGCGCTCGCTCTCGAGCCAGCGCGTCAGCCGGGGGTGGCGCAAGGCGCCGGCGTGGGGCAGCGTCGCCGCGATGCCGCTGGCGCCTCCCGAGCCCCCCGCGATCGGTTTTTGTGAATTCTTATCCGTAGATCTTCCCCAGCTCGCCCGACGCCCAGCTGACGGCGTCCTCGGCCTTCGTGCCCTGGCAGGCCTTGGCGTACATGTCGGTCAGGATGTACTTCGAGTAGGCCTCGGTCGCCTTGGCCGACGGCGGTCCCGCATAGCCGATCATCCGCGAGGCGGCGGCGGCCTGGCGGTAGATCTTCATCGGCTCGTCGATGGTGTTCCACATCGGGCTCTGCTCCCAGTACTTGGTCGAGCCGACCGAGAAGCCGTCGGCGACCAGGAACCACTTGCCGAATTGCTCCTTGCCGTGCAGCCACTTGAGCAGATCCTTGGCGAGCTTGGGGTTCTTCCCGTACTTCATGACGCCATGCGAGAAGGCGACGTGATACGCCCACGTCCCGGCCGGCCCGTTCGGGATGGGCCCGTGCTGGATGTCCTTGACCATCGGCTCGCCCTTCTCGGTCTTGAGCTTGTCCTGGCCCCGCTTGGCGGCGATGTAGATGCTGGCGCCGTTGAGCGTCGCCGCGATCTCGCCGGAGAGAAACGCCCGGTTGTTGCTCGTGTCGTCCCACGCGAAGCCGCCCTCGTCGCAGGCGTCCTTCCAGAAGGCCTGCATGAACTTGACGGACTCGAGAGTCTCCTTGCTGTTGAGCACCACCTTCTTGCCCGTCTTGTCCACCTCGGCCCCGCCGAAGCCCCAGACGAGCGGGTACGACCAGGCCGGCGCGTCGCCGAAGGTGTGGCCGAGCGTCTGGCCGATCGGGTGGCCCTTCTTCTTAAGCTTCATCCCGACCTGGCGCAGCTCGTCGAGGGTCTTGGGCCAGGAGGCCTGGCCCACCTCGTCGAACCATGATTTTCGGTAGGCGAACTGCAGTCCCACGATGCCGTGGGGCAGGGCGAGCCAGCGCCTGCCGTCCTTGGCGGCCGCCTCGGACTGGGCGTAATAACCGCCCTGGTCCTTGCCCTGCCACTCGCCCAGCTCCGTCACGTCCACCAGGCCGTTTTGGTAGAGGTGCGGCCAGTTGTGCAGCATCTGGATAATGTCCGGTCCCGCCCCCGACTGCATGGCGGCGGTAATCCGGGGCTGGAGATCGTTGGCATTGATGAACTCGAAGACGACCTCGGCGCCCAGCGCCTTCGAGGCCTCTGGGGCCTGGCGTTTCAGCTCGACGTCGCAGGCGGGGATGAAGTCCACCCAGCGGAGGATGTTGAGCCGTGTGCCCTGGGCGAAGGCCGGCGCGCGCCGCGCGGCCAGGATGCCCTCGATCCCCGCTGCCGCGGCTACACCCGCGATGGCGGATCCCGCGATGAACCGTCGACGCGTCACGCCGGACGTTACCCCGCGCGCCTTGCTATCTGGAAGCTTCATCGACCCCTCCTCGCCGCGCCTCGCGGCGTTTCTGACTCCGAGTCTTCTCAGCCCTCGTAGACTTTCTTGAGCTCGCCTTCGGCCCACTTCACGGCGTCCTCGGCCTTCATGCCCTGGACGGCCTTGGCGTACATGTCCGTGACGATGTACTTCGTGAAAGTCTCGGTCGCCTTGGCCGTGGAGGGACCCGCATAACCGAAGAGACGCGTGTTGCGTGCCGCCGTGCGGAACATCTTGAGCGGCTCGTCCAGCTTGCCCCACATCGGGTTGTTCTCCCAGGCCTTGGTGGAGCCCGCGCTGTAGCCTTCCTGCGTCTGGAACCACTTGCCGTAGTTGTCGGGCTTGTGGACCCAGCGCAGGAAGTCTTTCGCGAGCTTCTGGTTCTTCGAGTACTTCATGATTGCGTGGGACTGGTTCAGGAACAGCAGGTAGGCGCCAGAGGGACCGGCTGGCAGCGGCGCGTGGCCGATGTCCAGGTACATCGGCTCGCCCTTCTCGTCCTTGATCTTCTCCTTCTGCCGCTTGGCCACGATGTAGATGCTGGCGCCGTTGAGCGTGGCCGAGATCTCGCCGGCGTGGAAGGCGCGGTTGTTGTTCGTGTCGTCCCAGGCGAGACCGCCCTCGTCGCAGGAGTCCTTCCAGAACGACTGCATGAACTTGACCGAATCCACCGCGCCCTTGCTGTTGAGCACGACCTTCTTGCCGGTCTTGTCCGTCTCGGCGCCGCCGAAAGCCCAGAGCATGCAGTAGGTGAATACCGGGGCGTCGCCGAAGGTGTGGCCGAGCGTCTGACCGTAGGGCTTGCCCTTCTTCTTCAGCGCGGGGAAGAGCTTTGCCGCCGCGTCCCAGGTCTTGGGGTACTCGCTCGCGCCCGCTTCCTTCAGCCACGACTTCCGGTACGCGACCGCGTTGCCGACGATCGCGTGGGGCATCGCGAGCCACTTGCCGTTGACCTGGCAGGACGGCGGGAAGATCTCGTAGAAGCCGCTCTCGGCCTTGCCCAGCTCGTTGGCCACATCGGAGACGTCCGAGACGGCGTTCTGGTAGAGGTGGGCCCAGTTGTACTGGAAGTTGAAGATGTCGGCGCCGGCGCCCGACTGGATGGCGGCCGTGATGCGCGCCTGGAGATCGTTGGCGTTGATGGTCTCGAGCACGCACTCGGCGCCCAGGGCCTTCGAGGCCTCGGGCATCTGGCGCTTCAGCTCGACGTCGGACTCGGGGATGAAGTCATTCCAGCGCACCCAGTGCAGCTTGGTGCCCTGGGCGAAGGCCGGCGCGCGCCGGGCGGCCAGGATGCCCTCGATCCCGCCCGCCACGCCCGCCGCCACGCCCGTGGTCTTGAGGAAGGTCCGGCGGTTCACCTGGCGGGGCTCCGACGCTCCCCCCTCGCTCTTCCTGATGGTCATTGAGTGTGTCTCCTTGTCCTGGTGAACCGTCCGCGGTGTGAAGCCGTTCCCTTGCGGGTTCGAGTGAGCACGCTCCGGGCGGCGGGGCTGACCCCGGCCGTGAGGATCGACGCTCGTGAAGACTGTCACAGGGCCGTGAGATGGTGAGAAATCAGGGAAATCGTGGCGCATTTTTAGCAAGAAACCGCCCCGCGTGTCAACGAGGAAAAGCGCCGCTGTGCGTCACACGGAGCGCAGGACGGCTCTCGGGGGGCCGCAGCGTCCGGGCCTGCAGGATGGCCATGGTGGCGATGGCGCCGGAGCCCAGGAAAAGCCAGAGGTAGGAGCCGAGCAGGTCGTGGATGATCCCGCCCGCGTAGGAGCCCAGCCCCATACCTATGCAGGAGATGAAGAAGATCCCGCCGTAGGCCGTGCCCATGGCCCGTTCGCCGAAGTACTCGCGGGTCACGACGGCGTAGAGCGGCATGACGCTGCCGTAGGCGACCCCGAAGACCATGGCCAGGCCGTAGAGCGTGGCCGCGTCGCTGGCGAATACGTACAGGAAGATGGTCCCGGCCTGGAGGATCAGGCCCGCGACCAGGGTGCGCTTGGCGCCGACGCGGTCGGCGACGATTCCGGTGCCGACGCGTCCAACGATGGAAGTCAGCCCCGAGATGCCCAGCGCCCCCGCCGCCGCCAGGGCCGACACGCCCTGGTCGATCGCGTGAGAGACCATGTGGAAGATGGGCCCCGAGTGGGCCGTGCAGCACGCGAAGTGGGTCAGCGCGATGGCCCAGAAGGGCCAGGCCCTCCAGAGCGCCCAGGCGGTCGGGCCCGGGGCGGGCTGAGCGATCGATACCGCGGCAGCGGGCGCCCGTCTCAGCAGGAGGGCCGCCGGGATGACGACGACCAGCGCGAGCTCGCCCAGGATCACGAAGGCCGTGCGCCAGTCGTACGTGTTGATGAGCCAGCGCGTGAGAGGGGCGAGGGCGAGTGTGCCGAGGCCGTTGCCCGACGAGACGATGGATGCGGCCAGGCTTCGCCTGTGATCGAACCAGCGGATGGCCGTCACGGTCAGCGGCACGTAGAAGCAGCTGACGCCGAAGCCGACCAGGAGGCCGAATGTGATGTAAAACTGCCAGAGCTCCCGGACCTGGCCGGAGAGGATCAGGCCTGCGCCCAGCAGCACGCCGCCGCCCAGCACCACCGGACGCCCGCCGAAGCGGTCCGAGAGGTATCCCGCGACGAAGGAGCCGAGGCCCATGACGATCCAGTTGAGGAGCGCGATGCCGCCGACGCTCGAGCGGGCCCAGCCTACGGAGTCCTCGAGCGGCTTGAGGAAGACGGCAAGGGAAAAGAGCGTGCCGATGGCCATCGTGATGATGGTGAAGGCCGCGCCCAGCACGACCCAGCCATAGGACGAGCGATGGCTCACGGAGTATCCATCCTGCCTTCCCGTACCGGGATCAGGAGGCACAGGGTGGCGGCCATGATGACGCCGAGCCCCGCCCACGGCCCGGCGAAGCCTCCGAGCCACTCGGCGGCGAGCCCGAAGATCGGCGGGCAGATGGTGACGCCGAAGGACGAGATGGCGAGACCTAAACCGATGGCCGTGCCCGCGCCCCGCGGCCCCACGAGCTCGGCCATGAGCGTGTGCTGGACGCCGTTCCAGCCTATGCCGAAGAAGCCGAAGCAGAGGGCGAGCGGCGCCAGGACCCACGAGCCCGTCCCCGGCCCCGTCCCGGCCATCACGAAGGAGCAGGCCGTCGAGCCCACGCCCGCGATGACGAGCACGATGCGCCGGCGCCCGCCGAAAAGCCGGTCGGAGAGCATGCCGAAGATCACGCGGCCGGCCATGCCCGTGAGCTGCGCCATCACGAGGTAGCGGCCGGCGTGGACCAGCGAGACGCGAACCACCTCGGTCAGGTACAGCACGAGGAAGGACATCCAGACGGTCTGCATCCCGGCGAAGACGAGCGTCGCGCTCGCGACGAGCCAGAGGTCGCGATTCGCCAGGACGCCGCGGAGGCTCGCCGGTCCCACCACCGCCGCTCCCGCATCGGCGGCGGCCGGCGGGTCGCGATAGAGGAGCCACGTCAGCACGCCCAGGGCCGCGATCAGCGAGGCCGGCAGCGCCACCGCCGCTCTCCAGCCGAGCCAGAGGGCGAGCGGCGGCATGATCGAGGCGCCGACCGCGCCGCCCAGTGGCAGGCCGACCTGCTTGAGGCCGACGACGGTGGCGCGCTGCCGACGCGGGAACCACGCGATGACCGCCTTGGCCGTCGTCGGGTTGAGCATGCCGTAGCCCGCGCCGGCGCAGACCATGATCAGCATGAGGACGGGGAAGGAGCCCGTGCCCGCGACGGTGAAGAGACCCGCGGCGATGATGGCCTGGCCCAGCACCATGGTCGCCAGCACGCCCCAGCGGTCGGCCATCCAGCCGGCGGGCAGGGACATGAGCGAGGGGCCGATGTAGTACGCGGAGAGGAAGGAGCCCGCTTGCGCCATGCTGAGCCCGAGCTCCTCGCGGATCAAGGGGGCGATGGACGGGATGCCGAGCGGGCCGACGTTGGCCATGGTCTGCGCGGCCATGAGCAACGCGAGGATGCCCCAGCGGCCAGCGGAGCCATCTGGTTTGGTCACGAGCGACGGGAGGCGACGAGCGCGACGACGGCTTTGAGATCCTCCTCGGTGTCCACGCCGATGGTGGGCTCGCGAGTCTCGAGCACGCGGATCGGGATCCCGTGCTCCAGCAGGCGGAGCTGCTCAAGCTGTTCCGCCTGCTCCAGGGACGAGGGCGGCAGCGAGTGGTACACCTCCAACACCAGGCGCCGATACGCGTACATGCCGATGTGCTTCCAGTACGTGACGCTGCCGCGCTCGTCGCGATCGCACGGGATCGGCAGCCGCGAGAAGTACAGCGCGTCACCGTGCCGGTTCGTCACCACTTTATTGGCCGTGCGGGTCGGGACCTCTTCGGGCGTCGCGCGGATCTTGAGGGTCGTCACCTGGACTTCGGGCTCCGTGAGAAAGGGACGCACCAGGCTCTCGATATGGCCGGTCGTCACGAGGGGCTCGTCACCCTGGATGTTGACGTAGACGTCGGCCACTCGCGCGCGCGAGACCTCCCAGACCCGGTCCGTGCCGGAGCGATGCGCGCTCGACGTCATCACCGCGGGCACGTGGTGGGCGTGGCAGGCCTCGACGACTTCCTCGCTGTCGGTGGCGACGAGGAGATCGGAGAGGAGCGGGCAGCGCTGGGCGTGCCTGAAGACGTAGACCACCATGGGGACGCCGCCGATCTCCCGGAGGACCTTGCGCGGCAGGCGGGTCGATTCGAGCCGCGCCGGGATGACGCCGAGGATGTTCACGCCGCTAGGCTACCAGAAAGCAGGCGGCCGATAAGGGCCCATCTGCTTCGTTGGCGCCCTCGGCTGCGGGCTCAACGTAGAGAGACTACGCCTCGCCCGCAGCCTTCGGGCGCCGCCTCGCATCTGGACCCTTCTCGGCCGCCTGCTAACGTGCGGGGCCTATGCCGGTGCCGCGGAGGCGGGGGTCCAGGACGTCGCGGAGCGCGTCGCCGAGCATGTTGAAGCCGAAGACGGCGAGCGAGATGGCCGCGCCGGGGAAGATGGCCATCCACGGCGCCCGCTGCATGTAGGAGCGCCCCGAGCCGGCCAGCATGGCGCCCCACGACGGCTGGGGCGGCGGCACGCCCAGCCCGAGGAAGGACAGCGAGGACTCGGCCAGGATGACCCCGCCGAGCCCGATCGTGGCGAGGATGATGATGGTCGCGGCGATGTTGGGCAGGACGTAGCGAAGGACGATGCGCTGATGCCCGCTGCCGACCGCGCGCGCCGACTCGATGTACGGGTTCTGCATCACCGACAGCGTTGCCCCGCGGATGACGCGCGCGAACTGCGCGGCGACGAGGACGGACAGCGCCAGGATGAGATTGAGCAGCCCCGGACCCAGCACGGCCATGATCGACAGGATGATGACGAGGTAGGGAAAGGACATCCACGCGTCCACCACGCGCTGGACCGCGATGTCGTAGACGCCGCCCAGGTAGGCGCTGGACACGCCGACGGCCGTCGCGAGCAGGATGGCCAGCGCGATCGTGATGAAGCCCACCGTGACGGACACGCGCGCGCCGTAGACGACCCGGCTCCACATGTCGCGGGAGAGGTTGTCCGTCCCCATCCAGAACTGGGTGTCCGGCGCCTTCATCCGGGATCCCGGAATGCTCTCGTCGTAGGCGTAGCGGGCGATCCAGGGCGCCCCGAGAGCCATCACCAGCATGACCACGACGAGGAATCCGCCCAGGGCGCCGAGGGGCTTGCGCCTGCAGAAGAGCAGCAGGCCCCGCACCGTGCCGGGCAGCGCCCAGGCTTCGCGCTCGGGCTCGACCGCTGGGACGGCCTCGAGGTATCTGGCCACTACGAGTAGCGGATCCTCGGGTCCAGGACGCCGTAGACGAGGTCCACGGTGAGGTTGATCAGCACGATGATCGAGACGACCACGAGGTTGATGCCCTGGATGACCGGGTAGTCGCGCTGGAGAATGGCGTCGAAGAGGAAGCGTCCCACGCCGGGCAGCTGGAAGATGTTCTCGATGATGACGGTCGCGCTGAAGATCTGGGCGAACTGGATGCCGAAGATGGTCACGACGGGGATGATCGCGTTCTTGAGGCTGTGCTTGAGCACGACCACGCCTTCGCGCAGCCCCTTGGCCCACGCCGTCCGCACGTAGTCCTGGCGCAGCACCTCGAGCAGCATCGCGCGCGTGAGCCGCATGATGCTGGCCCCCGAGGCGATGCCGAGGATGAGGGCCGGCAGGAGGAACTGGAGCACGTGCGCCGTCGGTGACTTGCTGAACTCGGTGAAGCCCAGGTGGGGCGTCCATCCCCACCAGATGGCCGGCAGGACGATGACCAGGGTCGCGAGCCAGAATCCGGGCACCGACAACCCCAGAATGGCCGCGCTCCGCGCCGTGTAGTCGCTCAGCGTATCGGCCCGGACGGCGGAGAGGACGCCGATGGGGATGCCGATGATGACGGAGAAGGCGGCGGCGAGGCCTCCAAGGAGGAGGGTGACCGGGAGCCGCATGCCGAGCTCCTCGGCCACGGTGCGCTTGGTCCAGAGGGACTCGCCGAGATCGCCCCGGGCGATCTGGCCGAGCCAGGCGAAGTACTGGACATACACGGGGCGGTCGAGTCCCAGCTTGTGCCGGAGGTCGTCCACGTCCTTGCCGTACGCCTTCTCCTCCATCATGAGCTGGACGGCGTCGCCCGGCAGCAGGCGGGGCAGCGTGAAGACGATGAGGGAGGCGATCACCAGCGACGGGATTGCGACGACCAGGCGCTTGAGGAGGTAGCGCCTCATCGACCGATCAGCGGTCCAGCCACGCCGCCACGAGGCGCCCGCCGTAGTCGTAACCGAGGTTCGGGCCGTAGTTCTTGAGCGCCCCCTCCCACGTGGCGATGTAGACGCCCGAGGGTATCTGCACGTAGTACTGCTGCTTGCTCAGGTAGCGCTGAACCTCGTGGATCACCTCGCGGCGCTTGGCGACGTCGTGGGTCCGCCGCTGGCGCACCAGCATGTCGGCCACCACCGGGTCGTTGATGTGGCTCTGGTTCTTGAGCTCGCCCGGGTGATACTGGCCGTACAGGAAATTGTCGGGCTCGAGGAATGGCGTCTGGGGCCCGTAGGTCATCGAGTCGAACTTGCCGTAGAAGCAGGTCGAGATGTAGGCGCCGTACTCCTTCTGGTCGAGCTTGGAGTCGATGCCCACATCCTTGAGGTACTTGAGAATGAGCTGCGCGGCGTCGACCAGCACTGTGGACCCGTAGGTCGTGAAGCAGACTGACCCGGGGAAGCCGTTGGGGTAGCCGGCCTGGGCCAGCAGCCGCCTCGCCTCCTTGGGGTCGTGCTTGTAATACTTGGCGCCCTCCCCGAGCTGGGTGATGGGCAGCGACCATTCCTTGAGGGCCGCGGGCACGGGCGGGTTGAACACGCCCACACCCTCGGCGGTGGCGTCGAGGATGCCCTGGCGGTCGATCGCGAGAGACATCGCCTGGCGCACGCGCACGTCGCTGAAGGGCTTCTGATCGGTGCGCATGGAGATGTGCGACATCACGTTGGCCGGGAACTCGAGCGTTTGAAGCCGAGGCCGCTTCTGCTTGAGGTTGTCCTTGATCTGCACCCAGTCGGTCCGGTTGATCTGCCCCGGGAACTCCCAGCCGAGGTCGTATTTGCCCGCGATGAAGGCGGCCATGCGCGAGGCGTTGTCCTCGTCCACCGCGCACTCGACCCGGTCGATATACGGTTGGCCGGCCACGAAGTACCCGCCATTCCGCACCAGGGTGAAGCCCACGTTAGGGCGATAGCTGTCGAGCATCCACGGTCCCGTGCCAATCACTGACTCCGGCTTCTTGAGATCACCGAACTTCTCCACGCACTCTTTCGCGACGATCGCGACCGCCATCGGGTTGGCGAGCATGTCGAGGAACCAGACGTAGGGTTCCTTGAGCGTGAACTTGACCGTGTACTTGTCTGGCGCCTCCACCTTGTCCAGGGAGGCCAGCATGTAGGCGTTGGCATTGCCTTTGATCGTCCTGAAGCGCTCGACGGAATACAGAACATCGTCCGCCGTCAGCTCCCGCCCATTCACGGGCGGCTTGTTCTGCCAGCGGACGCCCTTGCGGAGCTTGAACACATACGTCGTCTCATTGGGCTGGGTCCAGGACTCGGCCAGATCGCCTTCGATGGGGAAGGTGCCCGGCTGGACGCCCGGCCCGGCCTTGTGCTTGAGGAGGCGGCTGTGGGTGAAGGTGTAGGTGATATGGGTCTTGTAGGAGATGGTCAGGTGGGGATCGAAGTGCGGCGGGTCCCAGAGGCGGAGCGAGAGCGTCCCGCCCCGCTTGGGCGCCTGCGCGGACGCCGGTCTCCACAGGGACGGCGCTGCCGCGGCAGCGGCCAGGCCCGCGCCGCCCCACTTGAGCAGGTCGCGTCGGGTCAACGACGGCTGTGTAGGCCTGTGGGCGTCCATGGCCACCCCTCCTTGATGACGCAACGTGTTGGATGACGGGCACTTGCGGCCGGAAGTGGCGCCCACTGTGGGACAGGGCGCCGTCTCCTGTCAAGCGGCTTGTGGGGCTCACGGGCACGGCTCGTAGTCGAGGTGCATGGCGCGGCGCGCCCTGGCGAGCGTCTCCCGTGCCACGGCCCGCCCCCGCAGGGTGCCCTCCGTGAGGATCCGCATGATCCGCTCGGGATCGCGCGCGAAGTCCTGGCGCCGCGCGCGGATGGGGGCGAGCAGGCGATGCAGGACGTCGATCAGGTGGTGCTTGAGCGCCACGTCGCCCAGGCCGCCGCTCCTGTACCTTTCCTTGAGAGTCTCGAGCGCCGGCCGGTCGGTGTCGAAGGCGTCCAGATAGGTGAAGACCACGTTGCCCTCGACCTGGCCGGGATCCTCGACCCGCGCGTGGCGGGGGTCGGTGTACATGCGCATGACCTTCTCGCTCACGACGTCCGGAAGGTCCGAGAGGTAGATCGCGTTGCCGAGCGACTTGCTCATCTTCGCCCGGCCGTCGGTGCCGGGCAGGCGCGAGATCCTCGGCACCAGCGCCTCCGGCTCGACGAGAATCGAGCCGTAGATGCGGTTGAAGCGGCGCACGATCTCGACCGTCTGCTCGATCATGGGCAGCTGGTCCGCGCCGACCGGGACGAGGTGCGCCCGGAAGGCCGTGATGTCGGCGGCCTGGCTCACCGGGTAGACGAGGAACCCCGCGGGGATCTCGCCGCCGAAGCCCTTTTGCCGGATCTCCTCCTTAACGGTGGGATTTCGCTCGAGGCGCGCGACCGTCACGAGGTTCAAGAAATAGCCGGTCAGCTCCGCCAGCTCGGGCACTCCGGACTGGACGACGATGGTGCTGGCGGTCGGGTCGATGCCGACGGCCAGGTAGTCCAGCGCAACTTCGATGACGTTGTGCCGGATCTCCTCCGGCCGGTCCGCGTGGTCCGTCAAGGCCTGGAGATCGGCGATCAAGATGTAGGTGTTATGCGAGTGCTGGAGCTCGACGCGGGTGGCCAGTGACCCCGCGTAGTGGCCGAGGTGGAGAGGGCCCGTGGGTCTGTCGCCCGTCAGGATGGTCCGTCTCATGGTTCCTCCAGCCTCCGGCAGCGGCGGCGGTCTCGTGAGACGACGGAGCCGCCCGGGGGAGGCGGCTCGTGATGGATAGCGCTGCGACTAGTTCACGTGGAGCCGCTCTCGTTCGGCGGCCACCACCAGTTTTGCTGGACGCTGGAGCGCGTGCGGCCTTGCATGACGCGATTTTCGCACGCCCGGACACGTCCAGTCAACGGTCCCCGCCCTGGGATTCGGCTTGACACTCGACGGGCTTGTCGCTTTACTCAAGCGCAACGCGAACCCAGAGGAGGCCTTCGATGCGTTCACGACGACTTCTATTCCTCATCACGGCCGGCTTGGCGCTTTCGTGGTCGGCCCCGGCGGCGGCCCAGCCCATCAGGGTCGGCGAGATCAACTCCTACAGCGGCATCGGCGCGCCCTTCACGGGGCCGTACAAGGCCGGCGTCGAGATGGCCGTCGAGGAGATCAACGCCAAGGGCGGCGTCCTCGGGCGCAAGCTCGAGGTTCTCTTCCGCGACGACAAGGGTCAGCCGGCGGAAGCCGTGAAGCACGCCCAGGAGCTGGTCGAGTCGGAGAAGGTCGCGCTGATCGCGGGCACGTTCCTCTCGAATGTCGGGCTCGCGGTCTCCGACTGGGCGAAGCAGAACAAAGTGATGTTCGTCGCTGCCGAGCCGCTGACAGAGGCGTTGACCTGGTCCAAGGGGCACGACCACGCCGTGCGGCTCCGGCCCAACACCTACGAGCAGGGGCGCATGCTGGCCGAGAAGGCCGGGAAGATGAAGTACGTCAAGTGGGCGACGATCGGGCCCAACTACGAGTATGGCAAGCGCGCGTGGGAAACCTTCCGCGACCGGCTGAAGGAGATGAAGCCCGACGTCCAGATCGTGGGCGAGCACTGGCCGACCCTCGGGAAGATCGAGCCGGGCCCGCTCGTGACGGCCATCCTGAGCCAGAACCCCGACGCGCTCTACGTCTCGCTCTTCGGGAGCGACTGGCTCGCCTTCGTGCGCGAGGCGCAGAAGCGCGGCCTCTTCCAGAAGACCTTCGTGGTGGGCATCCTCCTCGGCGAGCCGGAGTACATCGACCCGCTCAAGCTCGAGGCGCCCGAGGGCATGCTCGTGACGGGCTATCCCTGGTACGACATCAAGAGCCCGGCGCACCAGGACTGGGTCGCCCGCTATACGAAGCGCGGCGACAAGCCGCCCGTGCTCGGATCCCTGATCGGGTACGTCACCTACCAGGCCGTTGCCGAGGCCATCCGCAAGGCCGGCAGCACGGACACCGGCAAGCTGGTTGCCGCCTTCAAGGGACTCAGAGTCGAGACGCCCATTGGGCCCATCACGTTCCGCGCGGCGGACGGCCAGTCCACCATGGGCGCGTGGGTGGGCACGACGAAGGTCGATCCGGCTCGCGGCGTTGGCATCATGGTCAATCACGAGTACATTCCCGGCGAGAAGGTGCTGCCCTCCGACGACGAAGTGAAAAAGATGCGATCGGGCTCCTGACAGAACCACTCCTTGCTCGCCCCTCTCCCCCACTGGGGGAGAGGGTAGCAGTTCGAGCCGAGACGCTCGTCTCGAGCGGCGAGGCGAGGGCTGAGTTAGTCAGGGGGTAATATGTCGCTCCTCCTCGTCCAGCTGCTGAGCGGCCTCGCCAACGCGATGTTCCTCTTCCTGATCGCGTCGGGACTCTCGCTCATCTTCGGCGTCACGCGCATCGTCAACTTCGCCCACGGCTCCTTCTACATGCTGGCGGCGTATTTCACGTACTCCCTGGCCGCGGCGCTGCCCCTGGGTCCTGCCGCCTTCTACACGGCTGCGCTCCTCGCGGCGGTGCTGGTCGCCGCCCTCGGCGCGCTCGTCGAGGTGCTGCTGCTCCGGCGCGTCTACCGCGCGCCCGAGCTCTACCAGCTGCTGCTGACCTTCGCGCTGGTTCTGGTCGTCGCCGACGCCGTGCGCTTCTTCTGGGGCGCGGACAACAAGACGGGGCCGGCCGCGCCGGGACTGGCGGGCTCCGTGCCGATCGCGGGCCAGCTCTTTCCGAGCTATGACCTCGCGGTCATCGTCTTCGGTCCGCTGGTGGCGCTCGGGCTCTGGCTCCTCTTCCACCGAACGCGCTGGGGCGTCCTGATCCGCGCGGCGACCCAGGACCGGGAGATGGTCGCCGCGCTCGGCGTGGACCAGAAGCGCCTCTTCACGGGTGTCTTCGTCCTGGGCTCCTTCCTCGCGGGACTCGGGGGCGCGCTCCAGGTGCCGCGTCTCGCGCTTACGACAGTCATGGACACCACGGTCATCGTCGAGGCCTTCGTCGTCGTGGTGATCGGAGGCATGGGCTCGGTGTGGGGCGCTCTGCTGGCCTCTCTGCTGATCGGCGTGCTCAACGCCTACGGCGTCCTCATCGTGCCGAAGGCCTCCATCGTCCTCATGTTCGTCGTGATGGCCGTGGTGCTCATCGTGCGGCCGTGGGGGCTCCTCGGCCGTCCGGAAATCCAGCTTCGCGCGGCGGGCGGCGCCGTCGTCGAGGAGCGCGGAGCCCCGTGGCATCCGGCCTGGCTCGCCGCGGCCGGTGTGGTCTTGCTGGCGCTGCCGATCCTGCTGCCGATCTTCTGGGTGTGGATGGCGGTCGAGATCTTCGCCTTCGCCCTCTTCGCGGCGAGCCTGCACCTCCTGATGGGCCCGGGCGGCATGGTGTCCTTCGGGCACGCCGCCTACTTCGGCCTCGGCGCGTACGGGGCGGCGCTGCTGCTGAAGTGGGCCGGCTGGCCGATGCCGCTGGCCTTTCTCGCCTCTGCGGTCGTAGCCGCCGCGGCTGCCGTCGTCTTCGGATACTTCAGCGTGAGGCTGACGAGCATCTACTTCGCCATGCTGACGCTCGCCTTCGCCCAGATCGTCTTCGCCGTGGTCCATCAGTGGGATGCCGTGACGGGCGGAGACAACGGCGTTCTCTCCGTCTGGCCGCCGCCCTGGCTCAAGTCACCGCTGCACTACTACTACTGGGCGCTCGTCTCCGCGGGGGCCGGCGTCGTACTCCTGCGGATCGTGGCGGCCTCGCCGTTCGGACTGGCCCTTCGGGCCGTGCGTGACCACGGGCGGCGGGCGGAAGCCGTCGGAATCAACATCCGCGCGATCCAGTGGACGGCTTTCGTCGTCGCGGGCTTCTTCGCTGGTCTCGCCGGAGCGATCTTCGTCTTCCTGAAGGGCAGCGCCTTCCCCGTGTATACCGAGGCGCCGATGTCGGTTCAGCCGCTGGTCATGGTGCTGTTGGGCGGCGTCGGCGCTCCTTCAGGCCCGCTGATCGGCGCCGCCGCCTACAAGCTCCTCGACACCGTGATCACGCGGTACACCGACTACTGGCAGGTGGGGCTGGGCGGTATCTTGATCGCGCTCGTGCTGGCCTTTCCGCGCGGCATCGCCGGCGTGTTGGACTGGAGGCGCTCGTGAGCGCGCCCGTCCTCGAGACGCGCGGGCTCGCCAAGTCCTTCGGGGGGGTGCAGGCCGTGGCGGGCGTGGACCTGGCCATGCCGCGTGGAGAAATCCGCGCGCTCATCGGCCCGAACGGAGCGGGGAAGACCACCTTCTTCAACATGCTCACGGGTCAGCTCAAGGCCGACGCGGGCGAGGTGCGCTTCAAGGGCGAGCGCCTCTCGGGATTGCCCCCGCACGCTGTGTGGCGCCGCGGCGTGAGCCGCACCTTCCAGATCACCGCGACCTTCTCGTCGCTGACGGCGCTCGAGAACGTCCAGGTGGCGCTCTTCTCCCACGGGCGGCACACCTACTCGCTGCTCGGGCGCGCCGCCCGTCTGCACGTGGACGCCGCGCGCGCGCTCCTGGACCAGGTCGGGCTTGCCGCGCAGGCGGGGAGAGTGGCGGGAGTGCTGGCTTACGGCGACCTCAAGAAGCTCGAGTTGGCCGTGGCGCTGGCGAACACGCCGGACCTGCTGCTCCTGGACGAGCCGACGGCGGGCATGGCGCCCGCCGAGCGCGGCGCTCTCATGGCACTGACCGAGCAGATCGCGCGCGAGCGTGGCCTGACCGTGCTCTTCACCGAGCACGACATGGACGTGGTCTTCTCGGTCGCCGACCGCATCATGGTGCTCCACCAGGGGCGCATCATCGCCGAGGGCCGCCCCGACGAAGTCCGCGCCGATCCGCAGGTCCAGAAGGTGTATCTGGGAGAGGCGGAGTGATGCCGCGCGTATCCGACCGGATACCTTTGACAGTGTTGCCAGCCCTGCGGGAGGATGAGGCATGCCTCGGCCGGTGGACTCATCAGACCTCGACCGGCTTGGTGGCGATCTCCGCCAGGAGATGTCCGTCCTGGGCGCTCCGCTCCGGCGGGAGATTCATACCAGCGCCGAGGACGTTCGCACCCACGTGGCGCATGTCGTGGCGGAGCTTGGTCAGGAGATTCGGGATAGCGAAGCCGAGACGCGACGGCGGATGGAGCAATTCGAGGCGAGATTCACCGCCTCCCTGGAGTCAAGCGCCGCGGAGACCCGCCGCTACTTCGGCGTCGTCGCCGAGGACCTCAAGTCCGACATCAAGGCCGTCGCGGAGGGGTTGGGCGCTCTCGACGAGAAGGTCGAGCGCTGCCGCGGCGAGGTCCGCGAGGACTTCGGCAGGGTGGACCGGCGCCTGCTCCATCTGGAAGTCCGGGTCATCGGCCGCTCCGATCCCGCCTAGGCTTCGCGCCTGCAGGTCTCTCGTCCCCAGCTCGACAAGCGGACACCTCCATGCTGCGCCTTGACGGCGTCGAGGCGGCCTATGGCCTGTCGCGGGTGCTCCACGGCGTCACGCTCGAGGCGCGCGAGGGCGAGGTGGTCTCGCTCCTCGGGCGCAACGGCGCAGGCAAGTCCACCACGCTCAAGGCCATCGTGGGGCTCGTCGAGGTGAGGGCAGGCACGGTCAGCCTCGACGGGCGGGACATCACGGCGCTGGCCACCCACGAGATCAGCAAGCTCGGCATCGGCTGGGTGCCGGAGGACCGGCGCATCTTCAGCGATTTGACGGTGGAGGAGAACCTCCTCGTGGGCGCCAAGGGCGGAGGCTGGAGCGCTTCGCGCGTCTACGAGTACTTCCCGAAGCTCGGGCAGCTGGCGGGCCGTCGCGGCGGCAGCCTTTCCGGCGGAGAGCAGCAGATGCTGACCGTGGCGCGCACGCTCATGGGCAACCCGCGCATCCTGCTCCTCGACGAGCCCTCCGAAGGGCTGGCCCCGGTCATTGTCCAGGCGCTCGGCCAGCAGATCGCGGCGCTCCGGCGGGAGGGCTTGACCATTGTGCTTTCTGAGCAGAATCTCAAGTTCGCGGCGCGGCTGGCGGATCGGGCCTACATCATCGAGAAGGGCCAGATCCGGTGGGAGGGGGCCATGAGCCGCCTGCTCGAGGACGACGCCGCGCGCCGCGCCTACTTGACCGTCTAGCACATCTCAAGGCGAGGGGGATCATGAAGACGCTGATCAGGAACATCGGGCTGATCGTCTCGGGGGACATCGCCAAGCCCCTGCTCGACGGCGACAGCATCGTGGTCGTCGACGGCAAGATCGCGGCTGTAGGAAAGGGGCTCGATGGCGACGCCGACACGGTCATAGACGCCGAGGGCAGCGCTGTCATCCCCGGCCTGATCGATTCCCACTGCCATCCCGTTTTCGGCGATTTCACGCCGCGCCAGCGGACGATGGACTTCATCGAGTCCGGGCTCAACGGCGGGCTCACGACTATGATCTCGGCGGGCGAAGTCCACCTGCCCGGGCGGCCCAAGGATATCGTGGGGCTCAAGGCGCTCGCCGTCGTCGCGGCCAAGGCCTACGCAAACCTGAGGCCCGCCGGCGTCAAGGTTCACGGCGGCGCGCCGATCCTGGAGCTCGGCATGGTCGAGGAGGACTTCGCCGAGATGGCCAGACACGGCGTCACGCTGGTCGGCGAGATCGGGCTCGGCTCGGTCAGGACCGGCAAGGACGCGGCGCCCATGGTCCGCTGGGCCAAGAAGCACGGCATGACGGTGACCATCCACACGGGCGGTCCCTCGATCGCGGGCTCGAGCCCGATCAGCGCGGAAGTCGTCCTCGAGGCCGACCCGCACGTCGTCGGTCACATCAACGGCGGGACGACATCGATGAGCGAGACAGATATCGACTCGCTCGTCGCCACGCAGATGGCGCTCGAGATCGTCCACTGCGGCAACGGCAAGACGGCGCTTCACACCGTCGAGCGTGCCAAGGAGGCCCGTGCGCTCCACCGCGTCATCATCGGCAACGACGCGCCGTCCGGCACCGGCGTGGTGCCGCTCGGGATTCTGAGAGTCATCGCGCACCTGGCGTCTCTCGGGGGTCTCTCCCCGGAGGCGGCCATCTGCATGGCGACGGGCAATACCGCGCGCGTCTACAAGCTGCCGGTGGGCGTGATCGAGGCGGGCCGCGAGGCAGACCTCTGCGTCGTTGACGCGCCCATCGGCTCCGTGGGCACAACGGCGCTCGAAGCCCTCGAGGCCGGCGATCTTTTCGGCATCTCCATGGTGCTCATCGACGGACAGGTCAGGATCGGGCGGAGCCGCAACACGCCGCCGGCGGCCCGCGCCGCCCTGGTCGTCAAGGGACACGGACCCGCAGGAGGAGGCCACTAGAGCATCCCCCTCTCCCCGTGGGGGAGAGGGCGGGGTGAGGAGGAAGACGATGCGTATCCGCAAGCTGCTGACCGTGGTCGAAGAGATCTACGAAGACGGCGGCAAGAAGGCCGCCAGGCCCATCAAGAAGGTCGCCGCCATCGCGGTGATCGAGAACCCCTTCGCGGGACGCTACGTCGAGGATCTCCAGGAGCTCGTGAAGACGGGCGAGGAGCTGGGCGATCTCCTCGGCCGCCGCGCCGTCGCGGAGCTGGGCGGGCCCGTGCACTCCTACGGCAAGGCCGCCATCGTCGGCGAGCGCGGCGAGTACGAGCACGCGGCGGCCATCCTCCATCCGACGCTCGGCACGCCGTTCCGGGCGGCCGTGGGAGGCGGCAAGGCGATCATCCCGTCGGCGAAGAAGCTCGGTGGCCCCGGCGCTACCATAGACGTGCCGCTCCACTACAAGGACGCGGCCTTCGTGCGCACCCACTTCGACGCCATGGAGGTGCGCCTGGGCGACGCCCCGCGCGCCGACGAGATCCTGGTCGCCCTGGCCGTGACCGACGGGGGCAGGCCGCATCCGCGCGTCGGCGGTCTCACAGTCGAAGATGCCAAGAAGGAGGACGGGCTCCGATGAAGGCCCGGCGATGAAATTCGGACTCCGCATTCCGAGCTTCGCGCTCGGCCCCAAGACCGCCACGCTCGCCGAGATGGGCGCCTATCTCCGCCGCGCCGAGGATCTCGGCTTCGACTCGGCGGTCAGCATCGACCACCTCCTGATGACGCCGCCCGCGTACGCCTGCACGTGGCTCGAACCCGTCGCGCTGCTCTCGGCGCTGGCCGGCGTGACGCGCACGATCAAGCTGGGGACCATGGTGCTGGTGCTCCCGCTGCGCAACCCCGCCTACTTCGCCAAGGAGTGGGCGACCCTCGATCTCCTCTCCGGCGGGCGGTCCATTCTCGGAGTCGGCGTCGGGTGGCACGAGCAGGAATTCGCGCTCATGGGCATCCCCCACAAGGAGCGCGGTCGCCGCATGGACGAGATGCTCGAGCTCGTGACCGCGCTCTGGGCCGGCGACAACGTCACGTACGCGGGCAAGTACTACCAGGTCAAGAACCTCACCATCGATCCCAAGCCCGCGCAGAAGCCACACCCCCCGATCTGGATAGGCGGCGGCAGCCAGCCTTTCGAGAAGGTCTACGGCCAGACCGTGACCAATATCGACCCCGTGCTCAAGCGCATCGCGAAGTACGCCAAGACCTGGGTGCCTCACTCTTCCGCCACGGCCGAGATGGTCACGGGCGACTGGAACAAGATCCAGCGCTTCATGGATGAATTCGGCAGGAAGCCCGGCGACATGTCCAAGGTCTATTCCAATTTCGTCTACGTGCTGAAGAACGGCGAGAGACCCGAGGTCGCCGCGCCGCACTTCAAGGTCTACTCCGGCATGGACCTGCCCTACTGGAGGGAGTTTTACCTCCTGGGCGAGGCCGAGGAAGTGGCGGAGAAGATCCGCGCCAAGGCGCAGGCCCTTGGCGGCTGCGAGCACATCGTGCTCAACCCGCTCAATTGGGGCGTGGAACAACTCGAGCTCCTGGCCTCCGACGTGCTGCCTCGCGTCGCCAAGGCCTGAGGCCCCGCGGAGTGCGCATCTGAGCGTCGCCCTGCGCCTGACGGGCGCCAGTGTCAAGCGCGTCGAGGATCCGCGCCTGCTCACGGGGCGCGGCGCCTACCTCGACGATCTCCGGCTGCCCAGGCTGCTCCATGCCGCCTTCGTGCGGAGCGTCCATGCGCACGCGCGGGTGCGGGGCGTGGACATGGAGCGGGCGCGGCGGGCGCCCAGCGTCGCCGCGGCGCTCTCCGGGCAGGATCTGTCGGAGTGGGTGAAGCCGCTCGCGCCGCGACTCGAGGACCTGGGGTTCTGGCCCACCGAGTGGCCGGTCCTCGCTCCGGACCGCGTCCGCTTCGTCGGCGAGCCGATGGCTGCGATCTGCGCCGACAGCCCGGCCGAGGCCGCCGACGCCTGCGATCTCGTCCAGGTCGACTGCGAGCCGCTGCCCGCTGTCGCCGATGCCGACGCGGCGCTCGCCCCCGGCGCTCCGCTCCTCCACGACGCCGTCCCCGGCAACGTGCTCTTCCACGGAGACTATTCGCACGGTGACGTGGACGAGGCATTCGCCCGCGCGGCCGTGGTCCTGCGCGAGACTTTTCGCCACGGGCGGTGCTCCGCTTGTCCGCTGGAGGCCCGGGGCATCGTCGCCTCGTGGCAGGGGAGGCGACTCACGGTGTGGACCGGCACCCAGGCACCCCACATCGTCCGGGTGGCGCTCGCGCGCGCTTTCCATCTTTCCGAGAACGATGTGCGGGTCATCGTGCCTGACACGGGCGGCGGCTTCGGCCAGAAGATGCACGTGCTGCCCGAGGATCTGGCCGTCGCGGCGCTGGCCAAGGTCACGGGCCGCCCCGTCAAGTGGATCGAGACGCGGCGTGAGAACCTGGCCGCGGCCTCGCAGGCGCGCGAGGGGCGCGTGGACATCGAGGCGGCGGCGGACGGCGACGGAGTTCTCCAGGCCCTCCGAGCGCGCGTCGTCTCGGACAGCGGCGCGTATCAGATCCATCCGCTGACGGCGGCCCTCGAGCCGTCCGGCACCGCCAGCATCATCCCGGGGCCTTACCGCACACCCGCGTACGCGTGGGAGGCGCTCGCCGTCGCCACGAACAAGCCGCCGCTCGGCGCCTATCGCGGCGTCGGCATGACCATGGGCGCCTTCGTCATGGAGCGCACGATCGACCTCCTCGCGGATCGCCTCGGCCTCGATCCGGCCGAGATCCGGCGGCGGAACCTGATTCCAAAGAGCGCCTATCCGTTCACCTCCGCGTCAGGCCTTCCGTACGACAGCGGCGACTACCCGAAGGCACTCGAGATGGCGCTCGAGCTCGCCGGCTATGACGCCCTCAAGCGAGAGCGGGACGATGCGCGGGCACGCGGCCGGCTTCTCGGCGTCGGCATCTCCTGCTACACGGAGTACACGGGCATGGGCTCGGTGACCTACCGCAAGCGCGGCATGGTCGAGGTGCCGGGGCCCGAGGCCGCGCGCGTGTCGGTCGAGACGGACGGCACGGTGCGCTGCCTGCTGTCCTTTTCTTCCCAGGGGCAGGGACATGCGACGACAGCCGCCCAGATCGTGGCCGACCAATTGGGCGTGCCGTTCGACCAGGTCGTCGTGTCACAGCCCGACACGGACGAGACACCTGAGGGCAGCGGCACCTTCGCGAGCCGCGGCGCGGTCGCCCAGCAGGGCGCAGCGGGTGCAGCGGCCGTCACGTTGAAGAAGAAGGTCCTCGACCTCGCGGGCGGCCTTCTCGAAGCGAGCCCCACCGACCTCCTGTGGGGCGCCGGCCGCGTCACCGTGCGCGGCATGCCAGACCGCGGCGTCACGCTTGCCGAAGCGGCGCGCGCGGCCGGGTCGGCGCGCCTCGAAGTCACCGAGCGCTTCGACCCGCCCGGGCCCGCGTTCTCCGGCGCCGTCCACCTTGCATCGGTCGAGGTGGACGCGGACACTGGCCGCGTGACCGTGCGGAGCTACGCCGTCGTGGAGGACTGCGGGCCCGTCATCAACCCGATGATCGTGGAGGGCCAGGTGCACGGCGCCGTCGCCCAGGGCATCGGCGAGGCGCTCGGCGAGCGTCTCGTCTACGACGAATCAGGTCAGCTCCTGACGGGGAGCCTCATGGACTACGCCCTGCCCACGGCGGCCGGCCTGCCGTCCTTCACGCTGGGCCACCTCGAAACGCCTTCACCGCTCACGCCCGGCGGCCACAAGGGCATGGGCGAGGGTGGCACCATCGGCGCCCCTGCCGCCATCGCCAACGCCGTCGCCGACGCGGTCAAGCCGCTCGGCCTCGTCCTGACCTCGCTCCCGATCCTGGCGGCGGCGCTGGTCACACCCGTGCCACGCTCGTGATCGAGGCCCTGCCGGGGATGCGTCACAGTCGGCCGGATCTATCGACGGTGCCGCGATATTGCAGGTACCGAGCCGCGAGCCAGCAGGTCAGCGCCCAGATCAGGCCAGCGCACCACCCGGCCAGCACATCGCTCGGATAGTGGACCCCGAGATAGACGCGGCTGGCGCCGACGACGAACGCAGCGAGCAGGGCCACGGCGAGCAGGTAGAGCTTGGTCCGGCGCCGCGTCGCGAAACGGGCGAGCAAGGCTCCCAGGGTGAGATACATGATGGCGCCCAACATCGAGTGACCGCTGGGGAAGCTCGAGGACGTGACGGCGACGAGGTGCGGGACGACGTCGGGTCGGCCGCGACTGAACAGCAGCTTCATCACCGTGCTGAGCGCCCCACCACCTCCCACCGCCACCGCCACGAGCCACATCGCGCCATATTTCCGCTCCAGCGTGAGATATCCGATCGCGAACAGGGTGACAGCCACCAGCATGGTGCGACCGCCGAGGGCAGTGATGTCCTGTGCCGCCTCCACGAGCCAGGCGGGCCCGATCGGGGTGTGGGGTTGGCCGGGGACCCGGAGAAGCCGCAAGAGCCACTCGTCGAGGCCAGCCAGCTCACCTCCGCCCAGCTCCTCCGCTATCTTGACGAACCCGAATAGCGCGAGGAGGACGACCAGCACGGCCACGAGCACGGCGGCCTCCTGTCGGGCAAGCCATCGGGCGCCGATACCGGCGGCGTGACGGACGAGATGGAGGGCGCGACGCAGGTAACGGCCGGGGTGAGAGTGTCGCAGGGAACCGCCGACTTGAAGATTGGCCACCTCTGTCACTGTACCTTCGCCTGGAGCGGCAGCAAAGCCCCCTGCGTGACGTTGACAGTGGCTTCCGCGCTCCGGTAGCATCTTCGCATTCCGACCTCCTGGGCGCCGGTCAGGCGGTCCGGGTACGATCACGGCATTCCTCAGAGGGGACAGCGCATGGCGATGGCGGCGGCCACGGGGCGGTATCTGACAGACGAGCAGATCGCGAGCTATCGCCGGGAGGGCTATATCGCCGTCCCACGCCTCTTCGAAGGGAAGCAGGTGGAAGCGCTGCGGCGCGTCACTGCACAGTTCGTCGAGCACGCGCGAGGCGTTTCGAAGAGCGACGGCGTCTTCGACCTTGACCCGCGGCACACCGCGGCAGCCCCGGTGCTGCGCCGGATCAAGAACCCCGCGGATCACGATCCGCTGTACCGCTGGGTCGCTCTGGACTCGCCGATTCCGGACATCGTGGCCGAGCTGATCGGCCCGGCCATTCGATTCCACCACAGCAAGCTGAACCTCAAGGGAAGCTTCATGGGCGCTCCCGTCGAGGTTCACCAGGATGCGGCGTTCTATCCCCACTCCAACGACGATGTGCTGGCGGTCGGCTTGCTCCTCGACGACGCCACCGAGGGCAACGGTGCGCTCGCCGTTCTTCCAGGAAGCCATCAGGGCCCGATCCACGATCACTACGACACGCAGGGGCGATTCGTGGGCCGCATGCGCCCGGCGGACGTCGAGCGGCTCGACCGGAGCGGTGCGCAGATCCTGTCGCTGCCGGCTGGAAGCATCCACATTCATCACTACCGGCTCGTGCACTGGTCAGCGCCCAACACCTCGCCGGCCGAGCGGCGACTCCTCATCAACGCGTACAGCGCCGCCGACGCCGCCAGCATCATGCCGGACACCACGGGGTCGACGCTCTTCGGCCAGCTCGTCCGCGGGACAGAGCCGCGAGTGGTTCGGCGCACGGAGGGCCAAATGCCGCTGCCGCCCGATTTCAGCCGGGGCTACACCTCGATCTATGAGCTGCAGACCCAGGCGGCGACATCGGGCGGATCCTCGATGCTGTAGGCGGCCGTCTCAGCCTTTGACCGAGCCGGCCGCGAGCCCCTCCACCATCCAGCGGTGGATGAACATGTACAGGACGACCACGGGGAGGGTCGTGATGACCGAGGCGGCCATCAGCTGGCCCCAGTGGAACACGTCGCCGTAGATCAGCAGATTGAGACCGACCGGAACGGTGATCGTCCTCTCGTCCTGGATGAACACGAGCGCGTAGAGAAACTCGTTCCAGGAGAGCGTGAAGGCGAAGATCGCCGAGGCCACGATGCCCGGCGCGGCCAGCGGGAGGAGCACTCTCAGCAGGGCCTTCGTCCGCGTGGCTCCATCGACGAGGGCCGCCTCCTCCAGCTCCTTCGGCAGGGCCTTGAAGAAGCCGATCAGCAGCCACGTGCAGAACGGGACGGTGAACGTCGGGTACGAGAGAAAGAGGGATGACAGGTGGTTCGTCGCGCCCAGCTCGGCCAGCACGCGGTAGAGAGGGATGAAGAGCAGAGCGGGCGGCACCAGGTAGAGGACCAGGATCAGGCTCGCGATCAACCCGCGCCCCGGGAATCTCAGTCGCGCCACGGCGTAGCCGCTCAGGCTCGCGATGACGGTCGTCACGGCCGTTACGACGCAGGCCGTCACCAGGCTGTTGCGGAGCCAGAGCGGGAAGCGGGTGTCCAGCCAGAGGCCCGTGTAGTTCTCCCAGGTGAAGGGCCGCGGCACATAGATGCTGGTGGCGAACTGAATCTGCTCGTAGGTCTTGAAGGACATGCTGGCGATCCACCAGAACGGGACGAGGATCACCAGTACGAAGCCGGCCAGCCCGACGATGGCGAGCGCCCGCCACGCGCGTGTCATCTCAGTCCTTCTCGCGCAGCAGGTAGCGGCTGACGAAGGCGATGCCGACCACCAGGAGCGGCACGAGGAAGATCGAGATCGTCACGCCCCGCCCCCATCGCAGCTGGTTGAAGGCCACCTCGTACGAGTAGGTGGCGAACACCTGGGTTGCCGTCCCGGGTCCGCCACGTGTCATCACGTAGATGATATTGAAATCGTTGATCGTCCAGATGAAGGACAGCACGATGGTGACGATCATGATGTGCTTCAGCCCCGGCAGGGTGACGTGCCAGAACCGGCGCCACGTGCTCGCGCCGTCGACCGATGCGACCTCGTAGAGCTCCACGGGAATGCTCTGCATGGCCGCCAGGTAGGACACGCCGAAGAATGGGAAACCTCGCCACCAGTTGGCGACGATGACCGCGGCCATGGCCCCGGCGGGTGTCGCCATGAACGCGATCGGATGACCGATCAGCCCGAGGTCGAGAGATACGCTGTTGAAGAAGCCACGGCCAGGGAACGCGTCGAACATCCAGCGCCAGGTCAATGCGATGATGACAGTAGACGTGATCCACGGAAGCAAGAACAGGCCGCGGAAGAAGTTCCGCCACCGCCACGTGCCGTGCAGCACCAGCGCCATGGCCAGACCGGTCAGGATCTTCAGCCCGACGGAGCCAATCGTGAACACGAAGCTGTTCCACACCACCGTTCGGAAGCCGTCGTCATGGATCAGGTAGAGGTAGTTCCGGAGACCGACGAAGCGCTCGGGATAGCCCACCAGCTTGTCGGTGAAGGACAGCCAGATGGCCCGGTAGAACGGGTAGACGATCAGACCCCCGACCATCACGAACAGCGGCAGGAGGAACAGAAAGGCCGCGCCGGTATCGCGCCGGGACGGGCGGCGCCGCGCGGGCGGCGCCGCCCGCGCGTCCGTCAAGCCCGCAGCTGCCGCGGGGTCACTAGCCACCGAGGGAGTCGTAGATCTCCTTGATCTTCTTGTCCTCCCAGTCGATCGCCTGGTCGACCGGCCACTTGTCGATGATGACCTTGGCCGGCGCGTCGGTGAGCACGTTGCTCGCCTGCACCTCAGCGGCCGCCGCCGTCACGGGCCCGGGCCAGCCGGTCGGCGCGAACCACTCGGCCGCCCGCCCGAAGGTCCGGTAGTTGTCGTTCTTGTTGAAGTAGTCCTTCGATGCGGCGCGAGCCTTGTCGAGCACTGGCGTGAATTGGCCGTAGGAGTCCTTCATCACCCGGAGCGTCTCCTCGGGCGAGAGGAGATGGGCCACGAGGCTCATGGCCGCATCGGGATCCTTCGAGTTCTTGAAGATCCCGAAGCTCATCGCGATCGCCCACATCCGCCGCCCGTCGGGGCCCCCCGGGTGCGGAAGCGCCAGATGATTGGCGAGGGCTTCCTCCTTCGCCTTGCGGTCCTTGGCGTCCGTCGCCTTGGCCAGCGCATTCTCGAGGGCGAAGGTGATGCTCGGTCCGTTGGAGGTCTGGGCGATGTTCTTGGCGATGAAGTTCTCGTTGTTCCCCGAGCCGGTCCACGTCAGGGTGTCGGCGGGCTGGATCCCTTCCTTGTAGATGTCGGTTGCCCATTTCATCGCCTGCTGCATGCGGGGTGCCTTGACGGACTGATACTTGCCCCCCGTGTTCGCCCAGCCGACGCCATACGAATACATCAGGCTCTGCATGACCCCGTAGCCGTCGGCCGTGCGATTCCAGCTCTGTCCCATGCCGTAGAAGTTGTCTTTCGGGCGGTTGAGGGCCTGCGCGGCCCTCTTGGCCTCCTCGAAGGTGCCCGGCAGCTTCACCTTGTTCTTCTCGAACACGTCGCGCCACACGTACCAGAACGCCGGCATGATGTACCAGGGCAACGCGTACTGCTTGCCGCCCACGATGGTGACCGGTGCCACGTTGGCGGGCGGCTTGCCCACGTCGCCCTCGATCTGCCTGGCGAAGGTCGTGAGGTCGAGGAGCTGTCCCATGCCGGCGAAGCGGGCCGGAGCCCCCGTCTCGAGCTGCCCGACGTCGGGCGTGCTCTTGTTCTCGATGGCCGCCACGTACTTCGTCTGCATGTCCTCGAACGTGAAGTATTCAACGGAGACCGCCGCACCGTGCTTCTCCGCCCACCGCTGGGCGCTCGCCTCGATGGCCTTGTTCGTGGGCTCGACGTAAGTCTTGAGAATCCAGAGCCTCAGACTCGCGCCTTTGCGCACGGCCGGCGCCGCGAGTACCGCCGGACTGCCCACCGCAAGCGCCGCGGACGCACCGACCGCGCCCGCCAGGAATTTCCGACGGCTGAAGCCCCGATCTCGCATGGCTGCTCCTCCTCATGGTCTCTTGCCTGAGTGGGACTGCCGATCACGTGTGGCCGCCGCATCGAGCGTCGTACGGGAGTAGATCCTTCCGGGGAAACCGTGTCAAGGCGGCACTGCTCCGAGGAGCCGCTTGATCTCGGCCACGGCGCCCGGTGCGTCGGAGGCATACCCGTCGGCACCGATGGTGAGGGCGAACTCCCTGGTCACCGGGGCGCCGCCGATCACCGTCTTGACACCGTCCAAGACACCCAAGCGCCTCAGCTCCTGCAGCGTCTGCCGCATCTGACGCATCGTCGTGGTCAAGAGCGCCGACAGGCCGAGTACCGCCGGATGGTGGTCGCGAATCGCCTGCGCGAACTTGTCGGTCGACACGTTGGTGCCGAGATCCACGACCTCGAACCCCCCCGCTTCCAGCATCATCGTCACCAGATTCTTGCCAATGTCATGCAGATCGCCCTTGACCGTCCCGAGTACCACCACGGGCTTGGGGCCCGCCTGCGCCGTCTCGCGGGCGAGCGCGGGCTTGAGCAGCCCGAGCCCGACGTGCATGGCGCGCGCCGACAGCAGCACCTCGCTGATGTACATCTTCTTTGTCCCGAACCGCTTGCCGACGACGTCCATGCCGGGCATGAGCCCCCGGTCCAGTATCTCGATCGCGCCCACGCCGGCCGCGAGCGCCGCGGAGACAAGGGCCTCCACCCGGTCCCGATCCCCCTCCAGCACCGCCTGGCTCAGCGCGTTCGTGTCGAGCATGGTCGCCTCCTTCACCGCGCGGCCAGGGGGAGCGTGCCCTGACGCTCCACCATCTCGGCGATGCGGACCAGTCGCTCCCATTTGGCATCGGGGGGCACCATGTCGCTCACGCCGAGAATGAACCGGTCTCCCGGCGCGATCTCGGCGAAGAGCCCGCGCATGTGCGCCTCGAACTCCTCCTCGCTCATGCTCTCCTCCAGCAGGGCGACCGACGGCACGCCCCCGAAGATGGTGATCTTGCCGCCGAAAGCGCGCCTCATCGACGCGAGACTGCACTGGACCATGGGCGGGGCGCACACGGACTCGGCGACGTCGATCCCGCTCGCGGCCAGCAGGTCGAGGAGCCCCTCGTTCTCGCCGTCGCAGTGGCTCATGAAGATCTTGCCCCCGCGGTGGAGGACATCCGCCCATCGCTGGAGCCAGGGGAGGATGTGGTCCTTGAAGAGCGGCGGGTACGTGATGGTGTCGTCGTAGTTGGCGCCCATCATCACGGCCTCGGCGGGCGACGCCGCGAGGATGCCGACGAGCCGGTCGTAGAAGGGCGTGAGGTCCTCCACGAGCTGTTGGACTTCCTTCGGGTGATCAGCCAGCTCGTAGTAGAACTGCGTCCCGTCCACCAAGTCCCGCATCAGATGCTGCACGGGCGAGGCGCTCCCGAGGCCGTGCGCGACGGCCAGGCCGCGGTCGCCGACTTCTCGCTGGAACTCGGCGTAGTTGTCGTAGTCGGGGCTCAACTTGATATTCTGGAAGATATGCCCGACGACTCGGTAGTCCTCCGGGCGCTTGATCACGTGCTCGTCGATCCAGGAGATCGACGCGCCGGACGCGAGCATCTCTTCGGTGAGCGTCAGCTTGCAGGAAACGCTTCCCACGACGGTGTGATACTCGACGACGGTGGAGCCATGCTCCGCGCGTACCACGCGGTCCACGTTCGTCAGCTCGGCCTTGTAGGCGAACCCCCGAAGCCGGAAGATGCCGAGACCGCGGTCGAGCGAGTCATCCGCGGTCCGGATCTTGAGGAACTCGGGGATGATCCGATGGTGCGCGACGCCGAGATCGTCGGCGATACGCGTGGTCGTGGCGGCCGGCCCGTATTGTGGCGGCAGGCTGCCCCGGAGGACGTTGGCGTTGTGCCACAGGTCGAGTCTCGGCGCGAACGGCAGCTTATCCGCCCACTGCCCCCGCGAGGCTCGAAGCATGCGCTCCTTGTGAGTCATGGCCCATCTCCCCTCTGACGACGCAGCGCTCGGCCCGAGAAGTGTTCGAGCCAGGACGAGCCTCCGCGTGGCTCCGGCACGCTCGGGATGAGCCCGCGTTCGAGACTCTGCACTTGGCCCGCGGCCTTGGCGAGCCGGTACACGACACTGTGGACGCACTCGCGGTCACCGGCCTCGCAGATGTTGCCCGAGCTGCCGCCGCAGGGGCCGTTCGCGAGTCCCTTGGGGCAGGTCTCCGGACACACGTAGAACGTCTGGGGGAGCCGACACTCCCCACACACCTCGCACCCCAGCGGCTTCTTGATCACCCCTTCGAGCCGCGCGAGCCACCCGCCGAGACGCGAGCGGGTTGGGATCCGGCGGGCCACCGGTCGCAGCAGCAGGTGCACCGGCGAGTTCGGATGAAAGATTGCCTGGTGAAGGGCACGAAGGACGAAGAACCGGCGCCGCTCGGCGGCCCGCGGCGCCAGCGCCTCGCCCCGCCCGCCCCCGTCAAAGATGAAATAGCCTGGATCCGGATGGAGTCGGGCGGGCTCGCCCGTTGGAAGCCGAGCGTGCTGTTCCCAGCGGCGCCACCAGTCGTCTTCGGACGCGCCGTGTGCCCGCAAGGCGTCCACGGCATCGAAAACCCCGCACAGGTCGTCGTAGCGATTGAGCCCGCTCAGCTCGACCCCCGCGTAGCCGAGGAGCTCGGCGCCCACGATCTGGAGCGCCAGACGCTCGAGTCGCGCGCCGCGCCCCTTGTCCGGCGCCTGCCCCTCGTGCTCGACAAGGGTTAACAGGTCATCCGTCACCACGATCCCTGGCACCGCCCCCTTGTTCATCCGCCGCGCCATGCCGGGTGACAGGGCCATGAAGCTGGCCATGACCGGCTCGGACAAGCCCCGCTGCCGCCGGTAGCGTCGGAGCTCTGCGAGCTTGCGCATGTCCCAGCCGATTTGCGTGATCAGGTAGTCGGCCCCCGCGGCGCTTTCGCGCCATCTTGAAGTACTGATTGAACGTCTCCTCTTCCGTGTACTTGAACGGGGAGACGCCTGCCGCGACGAGGGCGGACGGCATGAGGCGCCGGACGAGCCTGACGGCGTCGACGCTATCCAGATAGCGGTCGCGAGGGCCGGCCGACGTCGCCTTGAGGCGGTCGCCCGTGATGCACAGGACATTGTCGATCCCCCCCTCGGCCAGGGCGCCCAGCGACCAAGCGATCTGCTCGGCCCGCCGGCCCTTGCCGGCCAAGTTGACGATTGGCATCTTCCCGGAGATGGCTCCGAGGATCGCGGCAACCCGCACCGGATCGTGGTCATCGTCGGCGCGGACGCGGTCCGTCACGCGCAGCCCGGCAACGCGGTCGTCGGCGGCAACCGCACGCGCCATGGCGCTCGCCGCGGTGAGCCCCTCGTCGAGCAAGCCGTCGCCCGCGGGCGCGACCACCTCGACGGTGATCGCGAATCGGCCCCCGGCCAGCGCCTCGCGCAGGCGATTGTCCATGGCGGCTCAGCGGGCCGGACACACGCCGAAGAGCCCCGAGACGGACTTGCGCGGCAGCATCCAGGCGAATTCGGTGACACGCACGGGCACCGGCACGTCGCCGAAGACACGCAGCAGCGCGGATTGCTCGTCCACGAGCCAGTCCTGGAATCCGGGTGCAAGCCTGTGAGTCACGATGCGGCCAGCAGACTGCTCCTGCGCCGAGAGACGCCGGCGCACCTCGCGCATCAGGATCTCTATCGCGACCCATCCGGCGGTGTCCAGGAAGAGGCCTTCCAGGAACCACCGTTCCTTGAAGAAGACATCGACGCGCCGCTCGAGGGCGTCGCCGAGCGTGAGCGCCACGACATAGGCCGCGTCGGCCGGCGCGAGGAGCCGCGCGAGTGCGCGACTGCGAAACCGGTGAACGCCGTCGAGAATCACCTCACCGTCCGGTGCGACCCCCGTCACGAGCCCTCGCCAGACCGTGGCCTCGGGTGCCGTGAGGCGGCTCGCCTCGGCGGCCATGGCCTCCGCCGCCTCCCGAATCGGACCGGGCACGCGTGCCGGATGGCGATGCTTCTGCAGCCGCAGGATCAGATCCGCCGGAACCACCGGGGGCTCGAACACCCACCGTCGCACCGCGGCGGAGCCGGCGGGCAGCACGATACGGCTCACGGGCTCACGCGTGCTGTTCAAACGCTCACCGACGATGATCATGCCGCGCACGCGAATGTCCGGCCCGCGGGCACCCTAGGTCGTCGCTCATCGCATGTCCTCCCGGTCGGCACGCCGAACTGCAGCTGACGCCGCCCTGGCCCCCGGGGCGGAGCCTCGACTCTTTCCGCACATTCTGACCCGCCGGTACTTGGCTCCGTAATGGTGCAAACGCACTAATTCTCCAGGTCGTTGCCCGGTCATTGGCCGCCAGGGCGCCACGCGGGGTCATCGAGCGGCACCTGGAGCCAGGACACGATGGCCTTGAGCCCCGCATAGGCGCCGAGCCGCGCCTCGTCGGTTCCCACGGCCTCAGCCTCGCGGACGATGGCGTCCATCTGTCGCACGACGCGCGGGCCCATCTCGAGCAGGGCGTCGCTCCCCGACGTGCAGTAGCGCGCCAGCACGAATCGGACGAGCGCCCCAACCGGGATGCCCTTGTTCCGGCTCAGGACATCCAGCGTAGGCAGAGGGTCGATGCGGGAGTATTCGGCCACGAGGCGGCGGAACCCCGCGTCCGGATCATCGGGCGGCCAGCTGCCCTCGTACGACTCGAGCGCGATCTTCTGTCCTATCGGCACGCGCATCTTCCTCCGTCCTCATAGCCCCAGGTATGCGGCGCGGACCTCCCGGTTGTTCAGGATCTCCCGGCTCGGTCCCTCGAGCGCGGTGCGGCCCGTCTGCAGGACATAGGCGCGATCGGCGACCTCCAGCGCGAGCTGCGCGTTCTGCTCGAGAACGTCGGAACGCAGATGACATGGTCCCGCGCCGAAGCCGCCCATTGCGCCCCAGCGCCGTCGGATGCCATTGGGCGCGTCAGGCGAATTTCAGCGACTGCTCGCGCCGGTAGGCACGGGCCGTGAGCGCCATGAACAGCACCGTGTAGCCGGCGAGCCAGGCGAGGCTGGTGAGGAGCGGCTCGGACGGGGCGCCGACGGCGCTCCACGCCAGCTGGCCGTAGTGGTAGGTCGGCAGGTACGGGGCGATCCGCTGCACGAAGTCCGGCAGCTGGCGGATCGGCATGAACAGGCCCGAGGCGAAGGACAGCGGGAGGTAGATCAGGTTTGCGAGCGCGGGTGCCGCATTGGGGCCCGAGCTGTAGCCGATCGCGAAGCCCAGCGCGATCAAGGGCAGCGACCCGGCGAGGAGCCGCACGACGATGTTGATCCAGACGGTCAGGTCCTGCCGCACGCCGCCGACGACGATGCCGTAGATGATCAGGACCACGACGGACAGCAGGGAGAACGCGAGCGCGTTCAGCACCTTCGCCAGGATGGCGATCGCCGGCGGCAGCGGGGTCGCCCGCATCAGCAGATCCACCTTCATGCCCCGTTCGGTCGCCACGCCGATCCCGAAGCCGTAGACCATCACGCTGCCGACCGCGTAGGCGGCGAACGAGGCGAGGAGATACGCCCCGACGCTCACCCCGTTCGGGAACGTGTCCCGCGCGAAGGGCAGCCCGAAGAAGGTGAAGAACAGCACGGGGAGCGCGAGGTTGGTCAGGCTGAAGGCCGGGATGCGCCAGCGGATGCGCAGCTCGGACAACGTCTGGACCACGAGCACCCGGAGCAGCGGGGCCATCAGGCGCGCTCGGACCGGCGGGTCAGGCTCAAGAAGGCTTCCTCGAGGTCGGCGCCCGCGACCTCGAGATCCCGCATCTCGACGCCGCGCTCGAACAGCGCGCGGAGGACCATCTCGGGCTCGTTGGTCAGGAAGCGGACGCGGCCGTCGGAGACGTCGAGCGCGGCGAGCGCGAGGCCGCCGAAGACGTCCGTGGCCGGCCGCCCCGCGACCGTAAAGCGCACGCGCTTCGCGGCGACCTTGGACATCAGCTCCCGCGGGGTGGCGTCGGCGATGACGAGGCCGCGGTCGATGACGACGATGCGACGGGCGAGCTCCTCGGCCTCCCGGAGATAGTGGGTCGTGAAGACGACGGTCTTACCGGCGCCCGCGAGAGCCTGGATGCTCGCGACGAAGGCGCGGCGGGCCTCGATGTCCATCCCGACGGTGGGCTCGTCGAGGAAGAGGACCTCCGGGTCGCCGCAGACGGCCAGGGCGAAGTAGAGGCGCTGGCGCTGGCCCCCCGAGAGCGTGGCGACGCGGGCGTCCGCCTTGTCCGCGAGTCCCGCCATGGCGACGGCCCGATCGGCAGGCAGGGGAGACGGGTAGTAGCTGCCGAAGAGGGCGACCAGCTCGCGGACCGTCAGCACGGCGGGGGTGCCCGACTCCTGCAGCATGACGCCCGCGCGACTGCGGGCGCGGCGATCCGTCGGGGGCAGGCCGAAGAGCCTGACCTGGCCTCCCGTCGGCTGGCGCAGGCCCAGCATCAGGCTGATGGAGGTCGTCTTGCCCGCGCCGTTCGGGCCGAGCATGGCGACGATCTCGCCCGGCTGTATGGCCAGGCTGACGCCCCGCAGGGCCTCGACCTGCCCATAGCGCTTGCTGGCCGCGATCAGCTCGACCACCGGGCTCGTTGGCGGGTTCATGTGCGGATTCCTGGGCGGGGTCACGCTTCGCCCATCCTACTCCCGTTCGCAGCGGGGCGCGCGGGATCGGCGCTCCCGTCGCGTAGTGTTTGAGCCCGCAGCTCCCTCACGCCGCGTTCTCGCCGAGCGCCCGGCTCACCCGTGACGAGTCAGGCGCGTGACCCCTTTCTGGATCGACGAGCAGGGCGCTTGTTGACTTTTGACGTGAGCTGCTGTCAGGATCATTGCGTGATGCGAGGACAACTTGGCTAAGAAGGTCATGGTCATCGTTCCGCGGACGGCCCCGGCGCTCTTCGCCTACCTGAAAGACAAGTTCGCCGATGATTCGACGATCTCGGTGATCATGGACCGGCGAAGCGGGCAGCGGCGTCAGCGCAGCGATGCGCCGACCATGGAGCGACGGCAGGGGGACAGGCGTCAGGCCGGCCGCGCCCACGCTATCGTGGTGAGCGAGCCCTAGCGGACGAGAAATGGCCGCCCGGAGCGTAGATGGAGCGGAGCGTAGGTACCTCATCGACACCAGCGCCATCCTCGAAGGTGGCCGAGTGCAAAAAGCAGAAGGCAGAAAAGACACAGACCTGAGCCGGCCGCCTATTTAGACGAAAGCTTCGCGCCGAGAATGAAATTCTCGGCGCGTTTCGTGTACCCGCCGTCGCACCAAGGCCGGCGTGGCAAGCGAGTGACGGGTGATGTTGTGGCCGCGGTCCTGCGGACAGCGCGGGAAGCGCTTAATTACCCTGGCATTTCCGGTTGACGACAACCGATGTGTTCCGCGGCCGGATCGATACATTGCTGCCCGGGGTGATGTTGGTATCGATCGGGAGAGCTGGATTAAGCGTAGTGAGCGCGGGATCGATGGCGTGGAGTGGAGTCGCGTCGTGGAGCTGGTTGCAGCCGGCCACGAGTCCGGCGCTGTCGGTCTTGACCGCGTACAACTGTCCAGTACCAGTAGGATCGTTTTTCTCGGTGAAACCGAGAGCCATGAAGCCGCCGTCGTTCGTCGGAGTCGAGGAAGCGAAATACTGGCTGATCGGCCGCACGGTGGTGGGGTAGGTGTCGTAGTAAAAATATTGCCACAGGAGGTTCCCGCCTGAATCGACCTTCGCCAGCCATGGCACCTGCGGAACACTGTCTAATAGCTCCAGTTGTCCGAGTCCAGCGAGGACGTAGCCTCCATCGGCAGTCTGATGCACCGAGTAAGGGAGGGCCGTGATAAGCACGCAGGTTGTGTCGTAGCCGTTGAAGTAGCAATAGATTCCGCCGTTGTAGGCCCTCTGCCACTCGATGTTTCCGCTCGAGTCGAGTTTGAGAAGCAAGGCTCCCGCCGTGTCTTCTTGAGGGAAAGGACCACCGCTTGTGCTACTCCAGTTGCCGGCGACAAGATAGCCACCATCGGAAGTTTGAATGCCGGCGAGCGCGTGCTCGTAGCCGCTCGGCGAGCCGCTGTCGTCGACATTGTTGAAGCCTTTTTGCCACCGAACATTGCCGCTCGCATCGAACGACGCGACGAGCACACTATTGGGATAGGGATAGCTCTCGTCGACGACATAGAACTCTCCGGTCGCCACATAGCCGCCGTCGGAGGTCTGTTGCACCGCGTTGAAGTAAGCCCCGGCCGCTCCGGTCGGGTCTAGTTCCCGCTGCCACTGCACCGTACCGGTGCCGTCGAGCTTGAGGATAAGGGCGCCAAGGTGCCCATCGGTGCCGCTCACGTTCCCAACGGCGATGTAGCCGCCATCAGTCGTCTGTTTGATTTGCGTGATGGCGCTGCCTTGCGGTCCGGCGGTGTAGGCGAAGGACCAGACGACTTGGCCTTGCGCGTCGAGCTTCTCCACCAAAGCGCGTTGGATGTACAATCCGTGGCACCCGAGAATGCCCCCGCCCAGGATGTAGCCTCCGTCTGACGTCTGCTGGGCGGAGACCCCCAAGCCATAGTCCCCCGGTGCACCGCTCGCGCACCCGAGTTCCTTCTGCCATTGCGGACGTCCCGACGCGTTGAGTTTGAGGAGCCAATTTTTGAGGAAGCCGTCCGGGGAGTCGCTCAGAGCCAAAGCGAAGTAGCCGCCGTCAGAGGTGACTCCCACGCTTGCAGGGGTAAGCCCGTATTCGGTCTGCTTGATCGCTTTCCCGTACGCCCGGACGAAGGTTCCCGAAGCGGGGGCGCTCGGACCGTTGGGCCTCGCCTCCATCACCCCGGCGGCAAGCATCAAAAAGAGCAGACCCGCGCTCGCGAACGCGATTGCGATGGCCCGTCTGATGCCTCTTGCCGCGCGAGTCGCGATTGTCGATCTGCGTTTGAGATTTAAGTTCTTTGTCCGATTATCGTCGCTCGTATTCATTTCCGCCTCTCTCATGTTGTTTACTCCTCCATTGTTCTTACGTGCTCGTTTGCAGGTCGAGAACTAGAACGCGCTTCAACCCCTCAGCGGTTTTGGCATCCAGCTTGAGACTGCCTCGACGAGTTCGCACCGCACCGACGCCCGATCGCCGATCTGCTTTCAAGACGGAATTGATTTTTGCATCAATTTCAGCGCGGTCAGTATGCGAGTCCAGCAGTCACGAAGTCCTCATGCAAATGTCAATAAAATGTGACTTGACGGGGGCCCGCTATGATGGTTCATATCGAACTTGGAAACCACCGCTGGCACACTCGCATGCAGCAGCAACGACGCATATTGGTGATCGAGGACGACCCCGACATTTCCCAGATGCTGGCCCTCAACCTGCGCAGCGAAGGCTTTGCGGTAGCGGTCGAGCGCGACGGGGAAGCGGGGC
>WNGB01000256.1_pt1 | contig 80123 bp, 80 predicted proteins | sample 5400681 | NCBI WGS metagenome assembly WNGB01 (sample SAMN13153367, study PRJNA577476) | soil metagenome | isolation source: 115 cm soil or saprolite under grassland replicate 2 | place: USA:California | collected 2016-06-15 | reverse complement strand
CCGGGCTCGTGCCACCGGCTCGTGGCCCCTGGCCGACGCTCCCCAGCTCCCGCTCCTCCAGCCCCGCTCCCCAGCCCCGCTCCCCAGCCCCCCGCTTCCCAGCCCCCCGCTCCCCCGGCTCCTGCTCTAGCCAGGACCTACTGGCCTGCCGCCGCGCGCCGAACCCGTGATCGTCGCCGTGGAACCACGGTTGGAGGCGAGGAAACTCGGCGATGATCACTGCGCCTGGCAGTCGGGAGAAGGCGGACCGGGGTTGCTGGGTGGTCTCGGGGTGGCCGACGCAACTCGGGGCCGTTCCCCCGGCTCGTGCCACCGGCTCGTGGCCTCTTGGCCCCCGGCGCGGCCGGCTACTCCTCGCCGCGCAGTCTGGCGCGCAACTCGGCGCGGCGGCTGCGCCGGGCCTCGATCCATGAGGTGACGTCGGCAAGCTGGCGGCCGAGCACCAGGTACGACACCGGCATGGACAGCAGCAGGGCGAGCCCGAACAGGATGAAGCCGCGCAGCCCGAGCAGGTACAGAGCGGCCCCCAGCACGGCGAAGATCGCGATCCGGCCCGCGGTGTAGACGGCGATCTGGCGCACGGTGCTCAGGCTACGCGAGCGGGCTCGGCCCGCTCAGGACCAGTCGGGGGCGAGGACGACGATCACGCCGTACACCGACGACGGCAGCCCGGCGTATCGCGGCAGCACCCGGGCGATGCCGCTGAACTGGGCGGCCAGCGCGTACGCGGCCTGCTCCTCGGTGCCGCTGCCCGGGGTGAAGTACACCGTGGTGGCGGGGATCTGGCCGGTGAAGTTGCCGATCTTGACCACCTGCCAGCCGCCGGCCCGGAACCGGGCTGCGGCCTGGTCCGCGAGGTGCGCCCGGGTGGTGTTGTTGAGCACGGTCAGCGGCGCGCGGACGACCGCCCGAGCGGGCGTGGCGGCGGTGCGGGTCGGCGCCGGCGGCTTTGTGCCGGCCGGGGTGGTGGCGGGCGCCGCGGTAGTGGGCGGCGTCGCGGTCGTGGCGGTCGTGGCCGGCGCCGTGGTGGCGGACGTCCCGCTGGAGGCGGTCGCGGTTGCCCCGGCGGCCGGCGGCCGGGTGGCCGGCTTGCCGCGCAGCGCCAGCAGACCGCCGACCAGGAGCAGTACCCCGACCAGGGCACAGGCGGCGCCGAGCAGCCGGTAGGCGACGGCCTGCCGGGCGGCAGCGGCCGCGGCAGCCTGCTCCGGGCTGGGCCCGGTCGGCTGGCCGACGGCAGGAGGCTCGCCGGGGCCGTCCACGAGGGGTTAGCTCACACCTCGATACCGAGGCGGCGCGCCGAGCGCTGTCGCTGCCGGGTGGCCCGCAGCCGGCGCAGCCGCTTGACCAGCATCGGGTCGTGGGCCAGCGCGTCGGCCTGGTCGATCAGCGAGTTGAGCACCTGGTAGTACCGCGTCGAGGACATCGAGAACAGGTCGCGGATCGCCTGCTCCTTCGCCCCGGCGTAGCGCCACCACTGCCGCTCGAACGCGAGGATGTCGCGCTCACGGCGGGTGAGGCCGTCATCCACCTCGACCGCGGCGACGGACCCGGGGTGGGTCAGCGCTTCGGCGGCGTCCATGTCACTCCTCATCGGTCGACACCGGAACCAACCCCAGCGAGTCACACGTATGTCATTCGCTGGCCCTCATTACAGCACGCCGCCGAGGACAGCCCCCGCCGACGCGCTGGGTACGGCCCGATCGCCGTACCCAGCCAAGATTACGGGCAGCCGGTGACGGTTTCCTGTTGGACGCCCAATCGAACGGTTGTTCGAGTTATCCCCAACTGTGGACAACCCTGTGGATAACCTCAGAGGACCACTTCCGCGAGTCGGTCGACCTGGTCCAACGACGACGTGGTCGGATCGAGGTACAGCTCGGTGATCCCGGCCGCCTCGAACGCGGTCACCTCGGCCCGGAGCGCCTCCTCCGAACGCAGCGCACCGTCGGCGATCAGCCCGGCGTAGTCGCCCAGGAACGAGTAGTAGTCGTTCAGATAGGCTCGCGACGCGTCCTCCGCGTCCTCCCCAAGGGAGAAGTACGCCAGCGCCGCGATCCGCGGCTCACCGTCCCGGCCGCCCTCCTTCCAGGCGGCGCGCACCTGCTCGACGATCGCGGTGGCCTGGGCCGCGCCGGCGCCGCCGATGGTGAAACCGTCGCCCCACTTCGCCATCCGGGCCAGCGCAACCTCGGTGGTGCCACCGAACAGGATCGGCACCCGGCCGTCGCGCACCGGCGGCGGGCAGATCGGCTGGCCGTCGGAGCCCTCGACCACCTCGCCGGCCCAGGCCCGGTGCAGCAGTTCCAGCTCCGCGTCGAAGTCCCGGCCGCGGGTGTGGAAGTCACGCCCGACCACAGCGTAGTCGTCGGCCCGCCCGCCGGGGGAGAGCCCGAGGGTGAGCCGCCCGTCGGAGATCTGGTCAACGCTCGCGGACACCTTGGCCAGCAGCGGCGGCGGGTACACCGGGGCGAGCAGGATGTTGGTGATCAACCCGATCCGGCTGGTCGCCCCGGCCGCCGCGGCCAGTGTGGTCAGCGAGTCGTAGTTCGGGTAGGCGATCCGGTCGATGGTGGCCAGGCCGGCGAACCCGCGCTCCTCGGCGAGCTGCGCCCACTCCACGAGCCGGCGTCCTGGGGTCCCCTTCACCGGGTTCGGCAGGCCGATACCGATCTTCATCCTGACTCCTCCTGACTCCTCCTGCGGGTCCCCGTCCCTGCCGCGAAGGTACCCCCGGCGCGGGGCCCATTAGGCGACGGGTTGTTACGCCATGGGTTGTCAGGCGATGGGTTGTCAGGCGATGGGTTGTCACGTGAAGCGGTGACCCCACGGGTCGGTGTCCGGCCGGCCCCGCCGCGATCGGCGCCGTGGTGTAGTGAATCCGTGCGGGTGCTCGGCGTCGATGCGTGCAAGGCCGGCTGGGTCGGGGTGGCACTGGCCGGCGGCGCGCCGCGGGCGTACGTCGCGGCGGCGATCGGCGGCCTGGTGAATCTTGCCGAGGCGGACGGGTCACTGGACGTGGTGGCGATCGACATGCCCATCGGGCTGCCCGATCACCGGCGCCGCCGGGCCGACGAACTGGCGAAGGCGGCGATCGGGCCCCTGGCGTCATCCGTCTTCATCACACCGGTGCGGGCAGCGCTGGAGGCGCCCGACCATCCGACCGCGGTGGCGCTCAACCGGGAGTTGGCCGGTGAGGGCGTGTCGGTCCAGGCGTACGGCTTGCGGGTCAAGCTACTGCAGGTCGACGAGTGGGTACGGTCCTGCGGCCGGCGCGTCGTCGAGGTACACCCCGAGGTGTGCTTCGCCGCGCTGGCCGGCGAACCGCTGACCGTACCCAAGAGAACCTGGGCGGGAGTCGAACGGCGCCGCCGGCTGCTCACCGCCGCCGGCATCGTGCTGGACGGCGAGCTGGGCCTGGCCGGCCATGCCGCGGGCGTGGACGACGTGCTCGACGCCGCGGTCGCGGCCTGGACGGCCCGGCGGGTCCGGCGCGGGGAGGCGTACTCCCTGCCGGACCCGCCGGAGGTGTTCGGCGACGGGCTGCCCGCGGCGATCTGGTGCTAGGCGTGTCCCGTAGATCTTCAGCGGCGCGGATCGGCGCCTGGATCACCGCCCGCATCTACCAAGATCTACGGGAAACACCCTGGCCCGGTGCCAGCCCGGGATGCCCGCTGGCAGAGCCAGGCGGATGTCCCGACGGCGGATTAGGCGGGCTAGGCGGGCGTGTCCCGGTGGCGGAACCCGGCCAGGCCGGCCGCGGTCAGTCCGGCGGCCACCGCCAGTAGCCAGACCAGCGGCGTCGCGCTCAGCGCAGCGCCCGGGATCTTCGGCACGTGGGCGAACGGCGAGAGGTCCATCACCCGCTGGTCCAGCTCCAACAGCGGCCCCAGCTCGCCGACCAGCAGGAACGCCACCAGAGCGACCCAGCCGGCGACGACCAGCCTGGGCGCCAGCCCGAACGTGGCGACCACGATTGCGGTGACCACCCAGGCCGCGGGAACCTGCACGAGCGCGCCGCCGAGCACCCGCCAGAACTCGCCCAGGTCACGGGCCTGCGCGCCGTGCGCCAGCCCCGCGCCGACGCCCGCGCCGGCCAGCAGCGCGGCCGTGCCGCCGAGCGCCATCGTCAGGTGGCTGGCCGCCCACCGGATCCGGCCGACCGCGGTGGCCAGCAGCGGCTCGGCCCGTAGCGCGGTCTCCTCCGCCCGCAGCCGCATGGCCGCCTGCACGCCGAACACCGACGCGATCACGCCGACGATTCCCAGCTCGGCCGCCAGGAACGCGTCGGTCAGGCCCCGTTGGCCGCCCAGCTTGGTGATCATGTCCCGGGCCTGCGGGCTACCCAGGAACTCGCCGACGCTGGAGGCAACGTTGCCGAACACCGCACCGAGCACCACGAAGGCTGCCGTCCAGCCCAGCAGGGCACCGCGGTGCAGCCGCCAGGCGAGCGCGAGCGGGCTGCGCAGCCGGGGCGCGGCGGTGGCCGGGCCGGGCCGGTCCGGCAGCAGGCCGGCGCCCAGGTCGCGGCGGGCGACCAGGGCGTACGCACCGACGGTCGCCGCCGCCGCGAACGCCAGCGTGATCAGCAGCACCCACCAGCGGTTGCCGGCGTACGGCCGGAACTGCTGGCCCCAGCCGATCGGGGACAGCCAGGACAGCCATCTCGGCCCACCGATGCTGGCCGTGTCGCCGATGGCGCGTAGCAGGTAGACGACGCCCAGGGCGCCGGAGGCGATGCTGGTCGCCGAGCGGGCGCTCTCGGTGAGCTGCGCGGCGATTGCGGCGATGGCCGCGAACGCGATCCCGACGCCGGCCCAGGCCAGCCCGAACGCGACCGAACCCGCCACGGGCAGCCCGGCGCCGACCAGCCCGGCCGCGGTGAACAGGCCCAGCACGACACTCGCGCCGACGGTCACCAGCAAGGCGGCCGTCAGCCCGGCGTACCGCCCGACCACACCCGCGCCGAGCAGCTCCAGCCGGCCGCTCTCCTCCTCGGCGCGGGTGTGCCGGACCACCAGGATGATGGCCAGTACCGCGACGAGGGCCGCGCCGATCCCGCTCAGCTTCAGCATCGCCACCGCGCCGAGCGAGGTCGGGTCGTACACCCGGCCGTACAGCGCGACCAGGGACGGGGTGCTGTTGGTGGCCGCCGCGGCCTGGACCCGGGACTCGACCGTGGGGTAGAGCCCGACGGTGGCGGAGGCCGAGCCGGCGGCCATCGCGACGAAGACCACGATCCACGCCGGCAACATCACCCGGTCCCGGCGCAGCGCCAGCCGGACGAGCGCGCCGGTGCCGGCCAGGCCGCTCACCGCGACACCGCCGGGCGCCGCCCCCGGGTAGGGTCCTCCGCGGCGGCCCCGGTGCCCGCGATGCCCCCGGTGCCCCCGGTGGTCACGTCGTCGGCGTAGTGCCGCAGGAACAGCTCCTCCAGCGTCGGCGGCTGGCTGGCCAGGGTCCGTACCCCCGCCTGGGCCAGCCGCAGCAGGACGGCGTTCAGCCGGTCGCTGTCCACCTGGCAGTGCACCCGGTTGCCCTCGATGATCAGTTCGTGTACGCCGGGCAGGTCGGCCAGGCCGGTGGGTGGCTGGGCCAGCTCCGCGGAGATCGAGGTGCGGGTGAGGTGCCGCAGGTCGGCCAGCGTGCCGGACTCCACGGTACGGCCGCTGCGGATGATGCTCACCCGGTCGCAGAGCGCCTCGACCTCGGCCAGGATGTGGCTGGACAGCAGCACGGTGCGGCCCTGGCGGCGCTCCTCCTCGATGCACTCCCGGAAGATCTCCTCCATCAGGGGGTCGAGGCCGGAGGTGGGCTCGTCCAGGACGAGCAGCTCGACGTCGGAGGCCAGCGCGGCGACCAGCGCCACCTTCTGCCGGTTGCCCTTGGAGTACGCGCGGCCCTTCTTGGTCGGATCCAGGTCGAACCGTTTGAGCAGGGCGTCCCGGCGGTCGGGGTCCAGGCCGCCGCGCAGCCGGCCGAGTAGGTCGATCACCTCGCCGCCGGTCAGGTTCGGCCAGAGGCTCACTTCGCCGGGCACGTACGCGAGGCGCCGGTGCAGCTCGGCCACGTCGCGCCACGGGTCGCCGTCCAGGAGCCGGACGGTGCCGGCGTCCGCGCGGAGCAGGCCGAGCAGCACCCGGATGGTGGTCGACTTGCCGGCCCCGTTCGGGCCGAGGAAGCCGTGGACCTCGCCGGTCTCGACCGTGAGGTCCAGGCCGTCGAGCGCGCGCGTCCGGCCGAACGACTTCACGAGGCCGGACACCGATATGGCGGTTGTCATGCTTCGCAAGCTACACTCTTTTCACAACGTCGTGAAGATACCGAACTATGTGAACCTTGTAACATGACCGAAGCACCGGAAGGATGATGACGTGGTGGCTGACGAGGACGAGGATCACTGGCGCATCGCCGGTACGGTGCCGCGCTACATCGAGCGCTTCGCGTCCGTCCTGACCGAGGCGGGCATACCCCGGATGCCGGCGCGGGTTTTCGCCGCGCTGATGGTCACCGACTCCGGCCGGCTCACCGCCGCCGATCTGGCCGACCTCCTCCAGGTCAGCGCCGCCGCGGTGTCCGGCGCGGTGCGGTACCTGATGCAGGTCAACATGGTCAGCCGCCGGCACGTCCGCGGTTCCCGGCGTGACTACTACCTGGTGCACGACGACGTGTGGCAGGAAGCAGTGATCAACAAGGAGAAGCTCCTCGCGCGCTGGATCGAGAGCGCCCGTGAAGGGGTGGACGTGCTGGATGCCGAGACGCCGGCGGGCGCTCGGATGGCCCAGACGCTGGCGTTCTACGAGTTCCTGCAGAAGGAGATGCCCGCGATGATGGACCGCTGGCGGGACTACCGGGAGCAGCACCGGCTGGCGCAGGCGCAGGACTCCCCCGCCGCGCGGCGCGCGCTGCAGCCGTGAAGGTGGTGGTGCTGGCCGACACGCATGCGCCGCGGCGCTGGCGCTCGTGCCCGCCGCGGGTGGCCGAGCACCTGCGGGGCGCGGACCTCATCGTGCATGCCGGTGACGTGTGTACGGCAGCGGTGCTGGACGAGTTGGCCGGGTACGCCCCGGTGCGTGCCGTGTGTGGTAACAACGACGGCCCGGACGTCGTCGCCTGGGGAGCACCGGAGACGCTGGAGCTGGACTTGGACGGCCTGCGGGTCGCGATGGTGCACGACAGCGGGCCGGCCGCGGGGCGGAATGACCGGATGCGCCGCCGCTTCCCGGCTGCCGACCTCGTGGTGTTCGGGCACTCGCACATCCCGCTGGACTCCGTCGACGGCGGTGTCCGGATATTCAATCCGGGCTCGCCCACCGATCGCCGGCGTCAACCGCACGGCACCCTCGGAGTTCTGCAGATCCGGAACGGCCGCCTGCAACAGGCGCGCATCGTCCCGGTGACCTGACTGTTCCCGACGCGGTGCGCGGGAACCCTGCGGCCGCGCCGGCGACCGTTCGCGGCACCGCCGGCGGCGTTACCCGACAGCCGTTACCGTGCCTGCCGCAGCGGCATGACGTGGCCGTTCCCGTTCAGGCTCGGCAGCAGTGGCACGTTGCCCACGTTGCCGACCGCGGCGAAGCACTGGGCCAACTGGGTGGCGAAGGTGTCGGCCTCGTTGACGATGTTGAGCTCGTCGAGGTGAACGCCGAGCCGCGTCGCCTCCGGTGCGGCGATCTCCGGGAGCAGCGTCGGGATCAGGGCGTTCTCGACCCCGTCGGCGACCAGCAGCCGGAAGTGCTTCTCGCACAGGGCGACGATCTGGCCGTTGAGGTCCTCACCCACCAGGAGCGCAGGGTGAATGTTGACCACCGAGAATATGACCTTGGCGATGATCTCCTGGTAGCCGTGCCCGTTGTCCAGCTTGCGGGTCTGCACACCGAGCTGCTCCACCCGCTGCCGGACCGAGATCTTGAGCAGGCTGTGTACGAATGGGCACAGCACCCTCAGGCCCGGCCCGACCTCCTTCGGCCGACCCTTCCGGTCGAACAACACCTTGCCGAAACGCCTCTTCAGGGCCCGCTCACCCTGGTCGACGTGATCGATTCCCTTGATGATGAAGATCGTTACCGCGATGGCCGAGGCCACGACCTTGACGACGGTGGCTATCCACCCACCGCCACCGTTCCCGAAGTTCGCGAGGTTGCCGGTGAAAGTCCACGGCATCTTCATCACCGCCTAGGTCGTCTGGGGGTCAAAATGAGTCGTCTGGGGGTCAAAATGAGCGGTTATGCCGTGGCTCGACCGGTCGCCACGGCAGAGCACCGTGGCCCCGGCAGGCTGACCTCGGCCCCTGGCGGCCACTCCGTCCGAGCCGCCAACAGGCCGGCCGGACCGGTCCTGGGAGCCGGGCAGGTGGCATGCAGCGGCGCCGAAGCCCGCCGGTCAGTCAGCCGGCGGCTCTCCGGCGGCCCGCCTTCCTCGCGTCGCTCTGTCTGCACCCAGTCACCCCCAAGCGTGTCCATCTACAGGGTGCGTCATGGATGGCCCGGATGGGGGCACTGGACGAAACTCGGCTCGACAATCGCGCAACGGCGAAGGGCCTGCCGCAAGTACGCGCCGGGCCGGCGCGCGTCGGTCGAACGGGGGTCCGACCTGCGGCTGGGCGGATTGGCGACGCGCTCAGCCGACGCCCAGCTCGTCCAGCGAGGCTCGCAGCTCGGCGGCGTCGCGGTACACCCGGAACGCGCCAGCGCTCAGCAACTCGTCCTCGCCGTACCCGCCGGACAGCAGACCGATCGACAGCATGCGGGCTCGCCGGGCGCCCAGCAGGTCCCACACCGCGTCGCCGACCACGAAGCAGTCGGTCGGCTCGACGGCCAGGCGCCGGGCGCACTCCACGAACAGGTCCGGCGCCGGCTTCGCCCGGTTCACGTCGCCCCGCTCGACCACCACCGTCCCGGCGGGCACCCCGAGCGCGTCCAGCGATGCGTCGATCTCCGGACGCCGCCCCGAGGTCGCGACACCGTGCGGCACGCCCGCGTCGCGCAGATCGGCGAGCAGCTCACGGGCGCCCGGCAGCGGCCGCCGCTCGGGCAGCAGCTCGCGGAACAGCTCGCCGTGCCGGCCCTGAACCGCCACCGCCTCCGCGTCGGAGATCGTCCGGCCCAGCTCACGCGCGATGGCCCGGGTGAACAGCCCGCCGCTCATGCCGACCCGCCGGTGGATGCGCCACGCGTCGATGGCCATGTCCCGTTCGGCCAGCGCCCGCTGCCAGGCGAAAACGTGAGCGTAGACGGTGTCCACCAGGGTCCCGTCCAGGTCAAAGATGAGCGCGGTCATCGCCCGACCGTAGCCGTCATCCCGCGGCCGGAGGCGGAGCCGCCGACCGCGGCATCAACCGGTTCTCGATCACGCTGGCCCGTCCTGGAACGCGAGTGCGTCCAACGGCGGGCCGATTCCTACCCTGCCGCCCGGCCACGGTGGTCAGGCTACTGACCCCGACGTCCTCGGTTCGGCCCGACCCGCGCGGGGTGTCCGTTCGGACTCGCGCCACGCGGATCGGGCCCAGGGAGGGGAACCGAGCAAAGGGACCCGCTGGGTCAGGGACCGCTGGGGGGACTGGTGGGGGAACTGGTGGGGTGCGTGCTGGGCGCGCCGGAGGGGTGCGAGGTCGGCGCCCCGGTCGGGTGTGTGGTCGGCACGCCGGAGGGGCGAGACGTCGAGGACCCCGCCGTGCCCTGGTTCGGCGTGCTGGCCAGCAGCTTGGTGCAGTAGGCGGCGGCCTTGTCCTTGGCGCCCGCGGCGGTGAACAGGGCCGTGAAGGCCGGGTTCTCCATCGCCTTGCCGGGGTTGTCACCGGCGGCCGCGCTGAACGCAACGCACAGCCCGACCAGTGACGGCGACGGGGCGGCGCTGTGGTCACCGCTCGCGCCCGCTGTGGACGGCCTGCCGGTCGCGTGGCTGGCCTGAGTCGGCAGGGACGGTTCGGCCCGTTGGGACGACTGGGCGGCCGCGTCGGCATCGCGCTGCGTCGGCAGGTTCCCGGTGCTCGCGGCGACCGCGACGCCTCCGATCGCGGTCGCCGCCAGGACGGCGGCGGCCTTCGCGGTGAGGATCTTCCCAATTGCCGTCTTGATCATCGAGCGACTCCGTGGCTGAGTGGTGGGGACTCGATGAGCCATCCGGAACGCCGTCATGGCGGCCCGCTCGCCGGCAAGCTCGTCCGCGCGGGCCGGCGCCGCGGCGGCTGCAAGCAGATCGGCGAGCGGGTCCTGCCCGGCGAGGGCCGCGGCCAGGTCGCGGCGGAGCAGGCGCTCCGCGGTGTCCCGGTCGATCCGGCGTCGGTGGATGCTCATCTCATGTCTCTCAGCGTCGAAGGGCCTCGTTGTGTCACTCGATGGCGGGGAACGTCCCGGACTGCGCTGCCTCCAACTGCTCGGCCAACCGGCGCAGCCCGCGGTATGCGGCGGTGCGGACGGCACCGGGGCGTTTGCCCAGCACCTGCGCGGCACTCTTCGCGTCCAGCCCCATGACCACCCGCAGCAGCACCGCCTCGGCCTGGTCCTGTGGCAGCGCGCCGATCAGCGCCAGCGCCGAGTCGGTGCCGATCGTCTCCAGTGCGGCGCCGGCCGTGTCGTCGGCGGCCGGCAGTTCGGTCAACTCCTCCACCGCGCGCTCCCGGTGGTCCATTCGCGGCCGGCGGCTCTGCTGGCGCAGGTGGTCGAGCGCGCGGTGCCGTCCGATCGTCGCCGCCCACCCGCGGAACCCGTCCAGGTCCCCGCGGAAACCTCGCAGGCCGCGCGCGATCTGCAACCACGCCTCGGACGCCACGTCCTCGGCGTCATCGCCCACCAGGAGTCGGAGGTACCGCAGCAGGCCCGGCTGGACGGCGCGGTACAGCAGGCAGAACGCCTCATCGTCACCGCCCTGAGCGCGAACGATCGCCGCACCCAGGTCGGGCACACCCGAGGCGGCGGCGAACAACCCCGCCCTGCCGACATCTCGGGAACCCGTCACGGCCACCGGCGCATCGTAGTGCCCAGACCAAAGGGCAGCGCTCTGCCGGTGCATCCGGCGTCTGGTGCGGCCTACGCGCGCTCACGATGCGGTCAGACCTCGCGCTCAGCCCTCCTGGGGGTCTCGACCAGGGCGCCCACTGTCTCAGCCAGCCAGGCGCAGAGCAGGCCGATCTTGCTGAACGGTACATGGCCCGTGCGGGGTGGAGCCGCCTGTCGGACTCGAACCGACGACCGCTCGCTTACAAGGCGAGTGCTCTACCAGCTGAGCTAAGGCGGCGCTGGCCGGTGCGCGGCCACGGCACAGGGTATCTGCGACCGGCACGAACCGCGCACCGGTTTGCGGCCGACCGCGGGTGGGTGTCGGCAGAGCCGGCGCCCACCCGGACGGCCTGGCGGGTCAGGCCTCCTGGGCCATGGTGATGACCGCGAACGCCGCACCGGCGGGGTCGGCGCAGATCGCCATCCGGCCGTACTCGGAGTCGTTCGGGCCGTTGCTGACCGCGCCGCCGCTGGCGCGGATCTTCTCCACGGCGGCGTCGGTGTCTTCGACGGCGAAGTAGCACAGCCAGTGCGGCGGCATCTGCTCGGGGAAGTCGGCGCCCATCTTCATCCGGCCGCCGACAATCTTGCCGTCGACCTTGAGCAGGGCGTAGTCGAACCCGGGCGGACCTTCCATCTTCTCGAACTCGTAGCCGCACACCGCGCCGTAGAACTCGTCCGCGGCCTCGGCGTCGCGCACGTGCAGCTCGTTCCAGCAGAGCGTGCCGGGCTCGTTCACCAACTCGGAGCCGACGTGGTCCTTCGCCTGCCAGAACCCGACGATCGCCCCGGCGGTGTCCTGTACGACCGCCATCCTGCCCGCGTCGCCGATGTCCATCGGCGCCATCATCACCGTGCCGCCGGCGTCCTTGACCTTGGCCGCCGTGGTGTCGAGGTTGGGAGTGGCGAGGTAGGTGGACCAGGCCGTAGGCATGCTCTGACCCGGCGGGACGGGCATGATGCCGGCGACCGTCTTCCCGCGCAGCGAGGCCATCCCGTAGTGGCCGAACTCCTCACCCTGGTCCTCGACGGCCCAGCCGAAGACATCGCCGTAGAAACGGTGCGCGCCATCGACGTCGTTGGTCATCAGGTCGACCCAACACGGCACGCCTAGCTGGTAGCTGTCCCGTTCGGACATGGTGCCCCCTTCACTTGTACGTGACGTGCCAAGTCTTACTCCGCCCCGCCGACAGTCGCAGCCCGTGGCGCACCAATCCGGCGCCCGGCCCGGTAACAATCCCGCGATCCTGGCGCCACAGGGGGCGCCACAGGGGGCGCCACAGGGCGCCACAGGGGCGCGCCGCGGTCAGCTCAGCGGCGGTGGGCGGCGCGGCGCAGCCGGGCGATCTCGGCGAGCGCCACCGCGGCGGCGACCGAGGCGTTCAGCGACTCCGCGGCGGCCGTCATCGGGACCGAGACGACGAGGTCACAGGTCTCCCCGACCAGCCGGGACAGGCCACGCCCTTCGGAGCCCACCACCAGCACCAACGGGTCGAGCGCCACCTGCAGGTCGTCCAGCGTCGTGGGTGCGTCCGCGGCCAGGCCGACCACGGTCAGGCCCGCCTTCCGGTACGCCGTGAGGGTCCGGACCAGGTTGGTGGCGCGCGCCACCGGCAACCTCGCCGCCGTGCCGGCCGAGGTGCGCCACGCCGTCGCGGTCATCCCGGCCGCGCGGCGCTCCGGCAGCAGTACGCCCTGTGAGCCGAACGCCGCGGCGGACCGGATCACCGCACCGAGGTTGCGCGGGTCGGTCACCCCGTCCAGGGCCACCAGCAGCGCCGGATCCGGCCACCCGGCCGAGCCGTCGAGCAGGTCCAGCGGGTCGGCATAGGAGAACGGCGGCACCTGCAGCGCGATGCCCTGGTGCAGGACGCCGTTGGTGCGGCGGTCCAGCTCGGGCCTGCTGACCTCGAGGATCGCGATGCCGCGGTCGCCGGCCCGCTTCACCGCCTCGGCGACACGCTCGTCCGTCTCGATGCCGAGCGCGACGTACAGCGCGGTGGCCGGCACGTCCGCCCGCAGCGCCTCGGCCACGGGGTTGCGCCCCACCAGCAGCTCCGGGGCGTCCACCGGGGACCTGCGGCGCGCCGCGGTCCGCCCGGCCGCGGCCGCCCTGCGCTGCGCGGGATGCCCCGGCCGCAGCTCTGCCGGGGGCGTCGGGCCCTTGCCCTTCAGCCCGCGCCGCCGCTGGCCGCCGGAACCAACCACTGCGCCCTTCTTCGAGCCGGGGTTGCGCCGGGCACCCCGGCGTTGGGAGTTACCGGCCATCGAGGCTCCACCGCGGACCCGTGGGGGTGTCCTCGACCGCGATGCCGGCCCCGGCGAGCTGGTCACGGATGGCGTCCGCCGCGGCGTAGTCCCTACGGGCGCGGGCGCTCTGCCGCTGCTCCAGCGCGACGGCGACCAGTCGGTGCACCACCTCGCGCAGCCCGGCGCCACCGCTGTCCGTCCACTGTGGAGCGAGCGGGTCCAGGCCGAGCACGCCGAGCATCGAGCGTACCGAGGCGAGCGCGCCGGCTACCGCCGCGTGGTTGCCGGCGGCCAGCGCCGTGTTGCCCTCGCGGACCACGTCGTGCACGGCGGCCAGCGCGGCCGGCGTACCGAGGTCGTCATCCATCGCGGCGACGAACTCCGCGCACAGCGCACCGGGCCGTGGTCCGGTGCCGACGATCTCGGCGGCCCGCTGCACGAAGCCCTCGAGCCGCCGGTACGCCGCCGCGGCCTCCGCCAGCGCCTCGGCGGAGTAGTCGATCACCGAACGGTAGTGCGGCGCCACCAGGTAGTACCGCAGCTCGACCGGCCGCACGAGGGCGACCAGCTCGGGGATGAGCAGCGAGTTGCCGAGCGACTTGCTCATCTTCTCCCCGCCCACGGTGAGCAGGGCGTTGTGCAGCCAGTACCGGGCGAAGCCGTCTCCGGCCGCCCGCGACTGGGCGATCTCGTTCTCGTGGTGCGGGAAGACGAGGTCGGTGCCGCCGCCGTGGATGTCGAAGGTCTCGCCGAGGTACCTGGTGGCCATCGCCGAGCACTCCAGGTGCCAGCCCGGGCGGCCCGGCCCCCACGGCGTCTCCCACTCCGGCTCGCCGGGCTTGGCGCCCTTCCACAGGGCGAAGTCCAGCGCGTCGCGCTTGCCGCCACCCTCCTCGCACGGGCGCATCTTGTCGATCTGCTGCCGGGACAGCGCGCCGTACTCCGGGTACGACCGCACGTCGAACCAGACGTCGCCGCCGGCGGCGTACGCGTGGCCCTTGTCGATGAGCCGCTGCATCAGCGAGATCATCTCGGGTACGTGCCCGGTGGCGCGCGGCTCGACCGTCGGCGGCAGGCAGCCGAGCACGTCGTACGCCCAGGTGAACGCACGCTCGTTGCGGGCCGCGACCGCCCACCACGGCACCCCCTCCGTGGCGGCCACCCGGAGAATTTTGTCGTCGATGTCGGTCACGTTGCGGCAGAACGTCACCTGCAGGCCGCTGTGCTCGAGGTACCGCCGCAGCACGTCGAAGTTGACGCCGGACCGGATATGCCCGATATGAGGTGGTGCCTGTACGGTCGCCCCGCACAGGTAGATACCCACCCGCCCCTCGACCAGGGGCTCGAACTCGCGCACCGCCCGCGCGCCGGTGTCATGCAGCCGCAAACTCACCCGGCAATCGTAGTGGCCGCCCGGTCCCCGTCCGCCGCTGCGCTGCGCCGGGCAGGCGGTGCCCCGTCGAGCACCGCCCCCGGTGCGTTGCCGTCAGGTGCTCAGGTCGTCGAGTTCGCCGTCCTTCGCAGCCCGCAAGAAATCGGCGATCTCTTCCGGGCGAAGGACAGGGCCTGGCCGTCCAGATCCTTGGAGTCCCCGATGAGTACGCCGCTCTCAACAGCGGCCACCTCGACGCATGCCATGTTAGCAAGGGTGTAGCTGGATTTGGTCCAGAATAGTGGAGAACGCTCGGAAATGGGAGGGGAAAACGGGCTGACCATGCCTCCGCCTCCTGCCTCTCGGGTTCGAGCCGGCCGCATGCGAGCCTCCGCCTCGCATGCCTTTCAATGTCTCGATGAATTCTGCGACCTTGTCGGTCGACTTCATTACATATCGTACTCACCCGGTCCAAAGGCGCGCATGTACCGGCGATGACTCGTAGGCTGTTATCGCCACTCCGGCCGCCGGTCAGTCGCGCCGCGGTGTACGAGGCAGCGAAACGCGCGGCGTGGGCGCTCGACGTACGCCATGCCCCGCCCCCGGCGCCCCGCCGATGTGGCGCGCGGAGGCCTGAGGTGCGGTACTGTACCGGCCGTAGCGGCCGTTCGGTGGAACGGATCGGTCGTTGCTGCAGGTGATTCAGTACGAGGCTACCTCCGGGGGGCGCGACCCCCGGCGGGGCCTCGTGCTGTTGTTCAGGAAGGCACAGCGACGGGCCTGGCGTCGGAGCCGACGTCGTGGCACTGCGCCGTTTGAGCGAGCAGGTAGTCGAACTCACCGCTCTTGGCCCCGGCGATGAACGCGTCCCACTCGGGAAGCGTGTACCGCAGGATCGGCCCGTCCGGGTCCTTGGAGTCGCGCACGGCCACACCATTCGGCAGCGACGCGACCTCGACGCACGCGTGTCCCCCGGTGCTGCGGGTTGCTTTGCGCCACACGAGAGCAGCCCCCAAGGGCTGATCGGCCAGCATGAGCTTGTTCTCCCCCTTCTACGATGCCACAATCGCCCCTGACGCTCAGGTTGCGTACGTTTCGGCGATCTTTGAGAGTGCAAGGACAGATTCTCTTGGTGCCAGTGCGATGGAACGAAGCCTGTCGAACACCTGACGGTACCGGGTCAGGTCCGTCGGACCCTCGAGGTAGTACTCACCGAGGAGTCCTTCGACATATACAACGTCCGAGACCTCCTCGTCGAAATGGTAGAACGTGAAGTTGCTCTCCAACGCCGGGTGGGCACCAGCCTCGAACCGGAGCAGCTGGACCTCCACGCTGACCATCTCGGCCCGATCGATGAGTGCCTGCACCTGGCCGCGCATGACGGCGGCGCCGCCGACAACCCGGCGGACAGCGGCTTCGTCGAGAACGACGTTCAACCGGACGGGCGGATCGCCGCTGAGCAGGCGTTGTCGCTCCCGACGGGCCTCCAGGAGCCGCCGAACCATGTCCGGATCCGAGTCAGGCAGCGTCGCCTCCAACACCGTCCGTGCGTAGTCCTCGGTCTGCAGCAAGCCCGGAACCACTCCGGACTTGAAGTCGTCTATCGACGCCGCGCCTGCCTCCAGCCCCACGAACTTGGGGAACGGCAGGCCGTACTCCTGCCACCACGCGCGCTCCCGGCTCTGCCGGGCAAGCCGCATCAGTCGCTCACGATCTTCGGGAACCGCTTCGTAGAGGTCGCACAGATCCCGAACGTCGCGCAGGGTGACCCCGCGGTCGCCGGTCTCGATGCGGCTGATCTTGGCCGCCGAGACCATCAGCTGGGTCGCCACCTGGTCGATGGTCAGGTCCGCCTGCAGGCGGAGCTCGCGAAGGCGGGCGCCGAGCTGTCGACGCCGCAACGTCGGGCTCGGGTTGCGGGCCACCACTACTCCTCACTCACGTGCGACCCTATCTGGCGTTCTGCGACATAGCAGTCGGCCAGGTTTTGTGCGCATGGTACTTGCCACTGGCATATGCGAGGGGGACCATACACCCAAGGGCGGACATCGAGGCAAGGGGCACGCTGTAGACGGGGATCTGACTGTGCGTACCCGCTGGTGATCTCGGGGATGCCCGGCCGCCGTCATGGCGCCAGAGGCGCGGAAGGGAAGGCCCCTTGGAGCATCCTCGCCAACGCTGATGTAGGGCCTGCCAGGTCGGGTCTCCGCGAAGCAGCTCGCTCTGCCGCAACGAGGCCGGCAATCAGAGAGCAAGCACCCCCGGAAGATCGTTTGGCCACGACGCCGAGGGTGCTCGCATCTACGACGAACCCACCCTGGGCAACCAACTGCCCACACGGAGGTGCTCGCCATGCCAACGTTAGTGCTCGGATCAGCCGCCGTCGACGTCCTGACAAGAATCGGCCAAGTCCAACCAGCAACGCGGGTCGGCGCCGTACCGGAGGCGTTCGCCGCCGGTGTCTGCATCCTGGCCGTCGCCGCGGTCCTCCGGGCGGCGCTGGTCATCCATCTCGCCGCGTTCCGGTCGGTCGTGCCCCTGCTGCGTGCCATCGTCCTGATCGTGCTCATCATGGTCCTGTTGAGCGCGATCTCGCTCACCGTGGGCGACAGCCCCCAGGCGTCCACACACGACGCGAATGCATCGACCAGCACGGGGCATCACGCAACGCCGAGCCGCAACCCGGCGGACCGGCAGCAGTGAACCGGCGCCCGACGGTTGCCATACCCGGCGGCAACCGTCGGCGTGCCGCGGACGGCTCAGCCCAGGTGGCGGCGGACCTGGTCCATGGTGACGATGCCGTGGCACAGCACGAACTCGACCAACTGCTCCTTGCGGCCGCTGCGGCGCGGGGCGCCCGAGGCGAGCCGCAGCACCGCCTGCTCCTGCGCGGTCTCGGTCGCGCGCCTGGCCCGCTCGGGAGTCCACGGGCGTTCCCCGATCGGCAGCTTCGCCCGCACGTCGTCCAGCCGTCGGTCCACCCAGTCGCCGGAGCGTGGCCCGGGGATCAGGCCGCACTCGTACAGCCGGTCGGCCACCTGCTGCGACGTCGGGATCCACGGGCTGTCCGGATACCGCAGCGCGGGCTCGCAGAGCGCCACCAGGCAATGGAAGTAGGCCGTTCCCTCCGCCAGCGCCCACGCGGGACGGGTCCGTTCCGGGCCGGTCACGTCCGGCTCGGCGCCCTCGTCCGGGCCCGCCGAGAGGCCGGCCGACACCTCGAAGTCGAACGAATCCTCGGTCGCCGCGAAGGTGACGCGGGCGTGACCGCCGCCCACCACGAGGTGCGCCTGCCCTGGGCGGAGCGTGCGGCGGGCGGAGGCCGTCTCGTCGAGCAGCAGCGGGTTCGAACCGGTGTTGGTGACCAGGACGCCGTACGGGGTGGCCTCCAGCGACCCGGCCCGGCGGCTCACCCGGGTGCTCACGCTTACCGGCAGGTCGATCCGCTGCGGGCTCGAGGCCCGCCCGAAAGACACCGTCTCGCCGAGCAGCAGCGGCAACTGCGGTAGCCCCGGACAGGTGATGCGGGCAGCCAGCGGCGGCATGGTGCTACGGCTCCCGGTGCAGGTGCCCGAGTAGCTCGTGCCAGACGCTGCCGACCGCCTCGATCGGGTCGGTGTGGAAGAGGTACGCGGCGGCCACCGTCCCGGCGAGCATCGCAAGGATGAGCACCAGCAGCACGAACGCCAGCCGGCCCGGCCGGCCGAACCGGGACCTGCGGTAGCGGGCCCGGGCGGTGGCCGGCAGCACCAGCGCCGGCCGGGTGGGCTGGGCGAGAACGTCGCGCACCGGCAGCGCCCGGATGTGGCTGTCCCGCTCCAGCCGCTCCAGCCGCCGGGACAGCTCGTCGTACTGCCTGCGGAGCTGGTCCCGCTCCTGGGTGACCTCGGCCATCGCCAGGGAGAGCTGCCGGGTCCGTTCGGCCTCAACCTCCAGCACGATCTGCGTCTGCGGGCCCTCGTCGGCGGCCAGCCGTTCCTCGATCTCGCGCACCCGGTCCTGCTCGGCGGCCAGCCGGACCGCGGCCCGGCGCCCGTCCCGGGCCTGCTGGGCCAGCGACGGCACCACGACCCGGGTCAGGTGCCGGTTGGCGTCCAGCAGCAGCCCGGGCACGCCGACCAACGCGCCCTGCACCCGGCCGAGCGGCTGCGTCTGGTACAGCGCGAGCATCTGGCCGTCCACCGGCAGCGTGGCCACGACCCGCGGCCCGTCGTCCGACCACGGCACCGACCCGTAGTCCTCCGGGAGCACCAGCTCGCCCAGCCGGCGGCGCAGCTCGGCCGCGGTGGTCACGGCGCGCTCGGACGGCTCGTACGCGAGGCAGTCGGTCAGCAGCCGCCGCCAGCCGGGCGACAGCCGGTCATCCACGGCGTACCGGCCCGCGCAGACCAGCTCGTACTGCTGCTCGGCCGTGGTCGCGGTGGTGATGTGGCGGCCGGTGAGGATCCGGTGCATGGTCACCGCGAGCGCCCACAGGTCCCCGCGCTGGGTGGCCCGCCAGCCCTCGGCCGGCGGCCGGCGCACCCCGTCGGCGCCGAGCTGGCCCTGGTCCCGGGTCTCCGGCGGCCAGAACGCGATCGTGCGGGCCGGCCCGATCGCGGCCGCCTGCCGGGTCGCCTCCAGCGGCGCGGACACCCCGAAGTCCGCGATGGTGAACCGCGGACCGACCCGGAGCAGGTTCGTCGGCTTTATGTCGCCGTGCACGAAACGGCGCGCGTGGATGTGCTCCAGCCCGGCGGCCACGCCCTCGAAGATGGCCGCCCAGTCCCGCTCCGACGGCGCCACCCGGTCGCCGATGTGGTACAGGTCCTCAGCCGCCAGCTCGAGCACCAGCCCCACGTACTGCGGCGTGGCGTGCGCGGACAACCCGAAGGTGAACCAGGTGACCAGCGCCAGCACGTTGTCGTGGCCCTCGACCGCGGCTGTCTTGTCCGCCTCGGCGGCCAGCACGCCGAGCTCCTCGGGCGTGCCCCACAGGCACTTCAGCGCACGGTGGCCGGGGCCGTACCGGTCGCCGGTCTCCCCGGTGGCCGGCTCGATCTCGTACACCGACGAGAACCCGCCGTCGGCCAGGTACCGCAGCACCCGCCACCGGTTGTCGGCGGCGGAGCCGACCACCGCACCGGGCCCGAGCACCACGTTCGGTGTCCGGGGCCCGGTGCGGGCAGCCCTGTCACCGGGCACCGCCGGGGGCGCGCTCGGCTCGGGGAGGGCGACCGGCGCGTCGGCGGGCACGGCGGCGGTCCGCGGCGCGCCCGCCACCGGCTTGGCCGACGACACGCGGCATCCACCTCCCCATGAGTCCCCCAGCGCGGCCTGCGCAGGCCGCCCCGGCGCCGATCATGGCGAGAACCGCGGTGACGTCGTCGCGGGACCTCCGCGACGGCCGCCGTCACCACCATCAGCACCGCCGGCGTCCGGGCGCCGCGAGCAACGTGGCCGCTCTGCCGTGTCCAACGATCGGGTGAGCCCATCGGTCGCGCCCGGCAGCCGTTCCCCGCGGCAGTCCGAGGGTCAGCCGCTCCGGCGCCGCCGGGCAGGCCGGGGCACGCACAGGGGGGAATCCCCCGTTGGCAACCTCCCGGCGAAGGCTGAGGGTGGGCCCTTGAACGAGGCCGTCGGCGCCGGCGAGGGGCACCGGGCGGTGGACGACGTGGAGGGTACGACCATGATCCACGCGGTGGTCGACCGGCTGCTCCAACCTGGACATCCGGCCGTTGCGGGAGGCTCGGGCACCATAACCGTCCCGGCGCCGGGACCCGCGGACCGGCCGACGTTCACCGCCGAGCACCGCGCCGACCTGGTCCGGTTCGCCGCCTTCCGGCTCGGCCGGGTCCGGCTGGGCGGCCAGGACGCGGAGGACCTGGTGCAGAACGTGCTGGTCCGGGTGCTGTCCGGGGACGGTACCGGCCGGGCCGGCGCAGCCGCGGACCGCTGCGCCGGGACGCTGGACCGTCCGGACGCGTACCTACGCCGCGCGCTGGCGAACGAGTGCGTCAGCCACTGGCGCCGGCACCGCCGGGAGATCCCGACCGACGAGGTGCCGGACCGGCTGGCGAAACGGCCCCCGGGCGAAACGGCCGTACCCCGAACACCTGCGGGCCGGACGCCCCCGAAGCGCGGCCGGCTCGGACCGGCCGGCGAAGACGAGTCCTGCGGGCCACCCGTGCCCCTCGCGACCGCCCCGGCGGCCGACCGGGTAGCCCGCAGGCTCCGCGGCGGAGGCGGTCGACACTCCCCGGTCGCCGCCTCCGCATCCAAACGACGCGTCAGCCCGTCAGTCCGGTCCGTCCCGGCCGTCAGCGCGTCAGCCCGGTCAGGCCGGTCAGGCCGGTCAGGCCGCGGGCGGCAGTGCGGCGAGCGCACTGGCCGCCTCGGCCCGCTCCCGGGCCCGCACGGCGTCCACGCACATCGCCTCCCAGGCGTTGCGCCGGGCGGTACCCGGCGCCCAGTCACGCAGGACGAGCCGGCCGACGCGGGCGAGCAGCGCGCCGGCTCCGATCACGAGGGGCGCTGGTGTGGTCATGCCGACCATGCTTCACGTCCCGGGTTTCGCCGCGGTGAACGGGGGTGAAAAGCTACCGCATCCGGGACCGCAGCCGGTGCGTCTCGACCGCCATCAGCGGCAGCGCCAGGCCGAGGCACGGCACCAGCACCCAGAACGCCGCCCACGGGCTCGGCACGATCCACACCGCGACCGCCCACACCGCGGTGACCGCGACCCCGACGAGCCACAGCCCGCCGGCCACCACGACCAGCGGGTGCCGCCGGGCGACCCGGCGCACGTGCGGCCGCAGGTACGCCGGCACCTGCGCGTACGCCGACCAGGCCACCGCCGCGAGCAGCGGAGCGGTCAGCGCGAAGCCGACCCCGAGCACCCCGCGGCCGGCCAGCCCGAGCAGCACCAGCAGCCCGGCGACCGTGGCGGTGAACCACAGGATCCGGCGCAACAGCTCGAGCAGTGAGTCGTCCACGGCCAGCGCCGAGTCGTGCATCCGCGGGTCGCTGGCCACCGCGTCTCCGAACCGCGCCGCGGCCTGCCCGAGCCGGCCGCGGGCGCGGTCCACCAGGGCCAGGTTGTGGATCGCCTTGGCGTTGTCCGGGTCGAGTTCGAGCACGTGCCGGAACGCCGCCTCGGCCTGCCCGAGGTCGTCCACCGCCATGGCCATCGCGCCCACGGTGTTGTGCACCTCGGGCTCGTGCGGGGCCAGCTCGACGGCGTGCGTGGCCACCTGCCAGGCTTCCCGGAGCGCGGTTCCCGACCCGAGCAGCGCCAGCGCAAGCCGTACGTGCGTACGCCAGTTGTCCGGGTCGAGGCGGGCGGCCTGCCGGGCGGCGGCGACCGCCTCGGTGTGCCGGCCGAGCTTGTCCAGCGCGAGGCTGGCCAGCCGGTGCGCCCACTCCTCGTCCGGCTCGATCTGCAGCGCCCGGCTGCTCGCCCGCAACGCCTCGGCCGGCTGGTCGAGCTGCGCCTGTACGTACGCCAGGTGCCGCCACAGGTCGGCGTGCTCCGGGTTGCCGGCCAGCGCCCGGTGCAGCAGCGGCAACGCCTCGGCGGCCCGGTCGATCTGGCACAGCAGCTCCGCCCGCCGCGTCACGGCGTCCGGGTCGAGGTCGCCCGTCACACGCCCGCCTCGCGCTCGTCGGTCGCGTGAGCGGGCCGTGCTGTGTTCACCAGGTCAGCTCGCAAGCTCGGCTGCTGTGCTCATTGGTTCGCTCGCAAGCTCGGCTGCTGTGCTCATTGGTTCGCTCGCAAGCTCGCTCACGCAAGCTTCCGCGACTTCAGGTAGGCGAGCAGGTCGTCGTACTCCCCGCCTGAGTTGGCGAACTGCGCGACGTTCCGCGCGGTCTGCAGCCACGGCCCGATGGACGGCCCGACCTGCGTCAGCGCCGCGTCGAAGTCCGACATCCCGATCGGCCGGGCCCGCCCGGAGCGGACCGAGTCGGCCAGCGCGATCTCGGCCGCCGAGTCGGCCAGGTGGGCCAGGTCGGCCCCGGAGAAGTCCTCGGTACGGCGGACCAGCCCGCGCAGGTCGATCCCGGCCAGCGGTCGGTCGCGCAGGTGGTAGTGCAGGATGGCCTCGCGGGCCGGCGGGTCCGGCGGCAGCACCAGGATGGTCCGGTCGAAGCGGCCGGGCCGGCGCAGCGCCGGATCCACGTCCCACGGGTGGTTGGTCGCGGCCAGCACGAACACGCCCTCGTTGTCGGAGCCGACCGAGTCCATCTCGGCCAGCAACTGGTTCACCGCGCTGCGCAGCCCGGTCCAGCCGGATCCGATGCGGGAGCGGCGGTGCCCGATGGCGTCCACCTCGTCCAGGAACAGCACGCACGGGGCGTTGCGCCGGGCGGTGCCGAAGATCTCCTTGATGTTCCGTTCGGCCGCGCCCAGCCACGCCTCCAGTACGTCCGCCAGGCTGACCGAGTAGAACCGCGCGCCCAGTTCGCCGGCCACCGCCTTGGCGATGAACGTCTTGCCGCACCCCGGTGGGCCGTACAGCAACAGGCCGCCGCGCAGGCTCTTGCCGTACATCCGGGCCAGCTCCGGGTTCCGCATCGGGCCGAGGAACGCGGTGTCCAGCCGCTGCTTGACCTGCTCCATGCCGCCAACGTCGGACAGCCGCACGCCGCCCGGGCCGTCGTCGAACACCGGCTCGGTCGGCCGGTCGCCGCCGTCCTCGACGAACGCCGGCTCGACGACGCCCCGCAACTCCTCCTCGGCGGCCCGCCAGTCGAAGTCCGCCCCGGTCGCGCCCGGCTCGCCGCCGGTCAGCGCCCGGGTGGCCTGCCCGAGCAGCCCGATCGCCTCCCGGTTGGCCGGTTCGCGCTGCAGCACGACGCTGCACTGCGCCAGCGAGTCGGCCGCCCGGCCGTGCTGCAGCAGCAACCGCGCCAAGTGCAGGCGCAGCGGCACGTCGTCCGGCCGGGCCTCCACCGCGGCGAGCAGGCTGGCCAGCAGGGCGTCGTCGGTCACCCACCCAGGCTAGTGCCCGCGACGCTGCCGCGGCGTTGCGCAACGGCGTCTGGTCGCCGGACGGAGGTGGCCGCTAGCCGGCCGGTACGACCAGGGCAACCGCGACCGCGGCCAGCCCTTCGTCCCGGCCGGTCAGCCCGAGCCCGTCGGTCGTGGTGGCCGACACCGAGACCGGGGCGCCGACCACCTCGGCCAACACTCGCTCCGCCTCCGCCCGGCGCAGCCGGATCTTCGGCCGGTTGCCGATGATCTGCACCGACACGTTGCCCACCGTGAAGCCGGCCACCGCCAGCCGGCGCACCGCCTCGGCCAGCAGGGTCGCCCCCGACGCGCCGGCCCACCGCGGGTCCGAGGTACCGAAGTTGGTGCCCAGATCACCGAGTCCGGCCGCGGCGAGCAGCGCGTCGACCATCGCGTGCACCGCCACGTCCCCGTCGGAGTGGCCGGCGCACCCGTCGGCGCCGTCCCAGCGCAGCCCGGCGAGCCAGCAGGTCCGCCCCGGCTCGATCGGGTGGACGTCGGTGCCGACGCCGACCCGTGCAGTACCGCTCACGGCCGGTATCCAACCACCTGGCACCCTCGGGTGGCTCAGTGGCGGGCGCGCAGGATCGCCTCGGCGATGAGCAGGTCCAACGGTGTGGTGATTTTCATCGCATCGCCCGAGCCGGGCACGGTGGCCACCGGAATGCCCAGCCGCTCGACCAGGCCGGCGTCGTCGGTGGCCGGATCTGCCGAGCCCGCCGCGGCGTGCGCCTTCGCCAGCACCTCCCGGCGGAAGCCCTGCGGCGTCTGCACCGCGCGCAACTCCTCGCGCGGCACGGTGCCGGTCACCAGTCCGGCGGCGTCCACCCGCTTCAGCGTGTCCACCACCGGCACCACCGGTACCGCGGCCGCCGCCCCGGCCAGCACCGCCGCGGCCACCGCGTCCACCATCGCGACCGGGACCAGCGGGCGGGCGGCGTCGTGCACCAGCACCACGTCCACCTCCGGCGGAAGGGCGGCCAGCGCGGCGGCCACCGAGTCCCGCCGGACCGTCCCGCCGGCCACCGCGATCACCCCTGGCCCGAGGAGCGCCGACACCTCGGCCAGCCGGTCCGCGGGTGCGGCCACCACGACGTACTCGACGTACCGGCTGCCGCGCAGCGCACCGACCGCATGAACGAGCAAAGGCGCCCCGCCGAGAAGGCGGAACGCCTTGGGTTGCTCACCGCCGAGCCGCTCACCACGGCCAGCAGCAGGCACGATCGCCGCGACGCTCATGCGCGCGCCACCCGGCGGTCAGCTTGCCAGTACCTCGTCCAGCAGTGCTTCGGCCTTGTCCTCGTTGGTGTTCTCAGCGAGCGCGAGCTCGCTGACCAGGATCTGCCGGGCCTTGGCGAGCATCCGCTTCTCGCCGGCCGACAGGCCACGCTCCCTGTCGCGCCGCCACAGGTCGCGGACGACCTCGGCCACCTTGTGGACGTCGCCGGAGGCGAGCTTCTCCAGATTCGCCTTGTACCGGCGCGACCAGTTGGTCGGCTCCTCGGTGTGCGGTGCGCGCAGAACCTCGAAGACACGCTCGAGGCCCTCTTGCCCCACGACGTCACGGACACCGACGATCTCCGCATTGTCTGCGGGAACCCGGACGGTCAGATCGCCCTGGGCGACCTTGAGCACCAGGTACATCTTCGGTTCGCCCTTGATGACGCGAGATTCGATGGCCTCGATCGTGGCGGCCCCGTGGTGGGGGTAGACGACGGTCTCGCCGACGTTGAAAACCATGTGTCTTTGACCCCTTTCGCTGCCTCCAGAGTAACACGACAGGGCGAAGGAATGCTCATCGTGGTGACGCATATGCGCAGGTCAGGGGGCCAATTACGCCGACAAGGGGGTTGACAGAAGCCTGTTGATCTGCTGCGGGACGCCGGTACACACGGACCGGCGACACCGGTACGCTGGCGCTTCCCGGCACCTCGGCGCACGCTAGAACCATGGCGAGCGACGACGACTCCGCCGGCCGTGGGAACAGTCCGGTCGACGGGTGGCCGCCGGACTTCGATCACCTGGTAATCCCCGACGACGCAAGCGAACTGGACGCGGAGGCGCGGGCGCTGGCCCGGGAGCGGCGGGCCGCCGCGCGGTCCACCAAGCTGCGCGCGGTGCTCCAGATCCGGCGCTGGCACCAGTACGCCCTGTCCTGGCCGATCGCGGTGGCGATGGTGGCCCTGTCGGGCACCGTGATCAGCCTGCTGGTGGTCTTACGGCCGGCCGGCCACGACGCTCCCCGGGCCCGGCCGCTGGCAACCGCGGGGCTGCGGCCGTCCGGCGAGGAGGGCGGCCTGGTGCCGGACGTGCAGATCAGCCAGGACGGCACGTCGCCTTCCCGGGCGCGCGCGTTCCGGCCGGCCATTCTAGTCCTCACCCCGACCGGTTACGACGGCTCCGGCGTCCTGCGGACCGTGCTCCGGGTCGCGCAGAAACACCACGTGTACGCCGTCGCGATCGGCCCCGAGGTGCCGGCGCTCCCGGCGGATCTGATCCGCAGCCCTTTGATCCGGGCCGCCGACACCAGTCACCGCCTGCTGCCGACGTACCACGTCGGCACCAAGCCGGTACTGCTGTTGGTGCGCGACGACGGCATCGTGAACCGGATCCTCCCGGACGCGCCGCCGGACACCGTGCTGGATCCCGAGGTCGTCGTCCTCACCGCCTGACGGCCGCGGCACAATGTCCACTGTGGACGATCGGCCACCGCTTGTCGAGCTGGTACGGAGTTGTCACCCGGAGCCGGCGTTCGCGGTGTCGCTGATCGCCGCGCTGCTGGCGACGGCGGTGGGCCGGAGTCCACTTGGGACGGTTGCGGTATTCGCCGCGATGCTGGCCGGGCAGCTCTCGGTCGGCTGGAGCAACGACTACCTGGACCGCGACCGGGACGCCGAGACCGGCCGGCAGGACAAGCCGGTGGCGGCCGGGCTGGTGCCGGCCACGACGGTACGCCGGGCGGCGGTGCTGGCCCTGCTGGCGGCCGTGCCGCTGTCGCTGCTGTCCGGGTTGCCCGCCACTGTCCTGCACCTGGCCGCGATCGGTTCCGCCTGGGCGTACAACGTGCGGCTGAAGGCCACGGTCGCGTCGGTGCTGCCGTACGTGGTGTCCTTCGGGCTGCTGCCCGCCTTCGTGGTGGCCGGGCTGCCCGGCCATCCGGCGCCGCCGCTGTGGATGGTGCTCGCCGGGTCGCTGCTCGGCGCCGCCGCGCACTTCGCCAACGTGCTGCCGGACCTGGCCGACGACGTGGCCACCGGTGTGGTCGGGCTGCCGCACCGGCTCGGGCCCACGGCATCGGCGGCCACCGCGTTCGTGCTGCTGCTGCTCGCCTCGGCGGTGCTCACCCTGGGGCCGGCGGGGCTGCCCGCCGCCATCCGGGCCGGGGCGGTGCCGTTCGCCGCCGCGGCCGGACTTGTGGGGCTGCTGCTCGGCCGCCGAACCGGGTCGCGGGCCGCGTTCACCGCGGTGATCCTGGTCGCCGCGGTCGATGTCATGCTGCTCCTGCTGGCGGCCCGCGGGCGTCGCTGAGCCGCGGTCCCGGGGGCTGTCGGAGCCGCGACCCGGGGCCGTTGAGCCGCGACCCGGGTGCCGCTGATCGCGGTTCCACCGGGGCCGATACGCTCATGGCCGCGTTTGCGCCGCACCGAGGAGGGTTCGCCGCCGTGAGTCGCTCGTTCCAGCCCGCCCGGGTGGCGGCTGCCGTCGCGGTGGGTGTCACCGCGCTGCTGGCGACCGCCTGCAGCGCCGGGCAGACCGCGCAGACGTCCAGGGAGAGGTCGACGGTCGATGGCGCCACCGCCGACGCCGGTGACATCGCGCTGCGTGACATCGCGCTGGCCTATCCCGAAAGCGGCCGGTATGCGGCCGGCGAGAGCGCGCCGCTGCAGTTGAAGGTGGTGAACACCGGCACCACGCCGGACAGCCTCATCTCGATCCGGAGCGATGTCGCCCCCGCGGTGGAGTTGCAACCGGCGCCCAGCGGCTCCGCGACGCCGACAGGCGCCACCACCCCCTCGGCGACCCCTACGGCGAGCGGCACCCCGAGCGGGTCGGCCGGCGCCACCCCCACCGGCACGGCGACCGGGTCCACCTCGGGGTCGGCCAGCCCCTCGGGGTCCGCCGGTGCCTCGGCGACGCCGACGGAGACGGCCAGCGCGACGCTGCAGCAGACGCCGGTGCCCATCCCGCCCGGCACGCTGGTCGCCTTCGACGAGGACGCCGCCACCGCGCGGCTCGTCGGGCTGACCCGGGAGTTGCTGCCCGGCGAGATCGTCATGATCACGTTCACCTTTGCCAAGGCCGGCAGCGTGTCCGTCCCGGTGCCGGTGGCCACCCCGCTCGGCGAGGTGGAGAAGCCGTCGCCGGTGCTGACCACCACCGCTGTGCCGTAGCCGCGCGCGGCACCGCGCCGCAGTCCCCCCGCCGCAGCCCCCGCCGCAATCCCGCGCCGCAGCCCGCGCGCCGCACCGCGGTTTCGTCGGCGCCGTTCGCTACGTTGCCGGGGTGACCAGAGCCGCGGGCAAGTCCCGGGAGCGCCCGGCGTTCCGCTGTGACGAGTGCGGCTACGCCGCACCGAAATGGCTCGGTCGCTGCCCGGAGTGCCAGGCCTGGGGGTCGGTCCTCGAGGCTGGCGGCCCACCCGCGCCATTTCGTGCGGTTGCCGCCGGCCCGGTCACGGCGCCCGCGCGGCCGATCGCCGAGGTGGACGTCGCCGCGGCCCGTTCCCGCCCCACCGGTGTGCCCGAGCTGGACCGGGTGCTCGGCGGCGGTCTGGTGCCGGGCGCGGTGGTCCTGCTCGCCGGCGAGCCCGGTGTCGGCAAGTCGACCCTGCTGCTGGAGGTGGCCCACCGGTACGCGGCCCGCGGTGCAGGCCCGGCGCTGTACGTGACCGGCGAGGAGTCCGCCGCCCAGGTTCGGCTGCGGGCCGAGCGGATGGCGGCCCTGCACGACCGGCTGTACCTGGCCGCCGAGACGGACCTGTCGGCACTGCTCGGCCAGGTTGATGCGGTGCGTCCCGGCCTGCTGGTGGTCGACTCGGTGCAGACGGTGGGATCGCCGGCGGTGGACGGCACGCCGGGCGGGGTCACCCAGGTGCGCGCGGTCACCGGCGGGCTGATCGCGGTGGCCAAGGAGCGCGGAATCGCGACGATCCTGGTCGGCCACGTGACCAAGGACGGCGCCATCGCCGGGCCGCGGGTGCTGGAGCACCTGGTGGACGTGGTGCTGCAGTTCGAGGGCGAACGGCACTCCACGCTGCGGCTGGTGCGCGGCGTGAAGAACCGGTTCGGCCCGGCCGATGAGGTGGGCTGCTTCGAACTGCACGATGGCGGCATCCGCGGGCTGCCCGACCCTTCGGGTGCGTTCCTGTCCCGGCGGTCCGAGCCGGTGCCCGGCACCTGCGTGACCGTCACCGTGGAGGGCAGGCGGCCGCTGCTGGCCGAGGTGCAGGCCCTGGTCGCCGCCCCCACCGCGGCACAGTTCCCGCGGCGGGCGGTCAGCGGGTTGGACTCGGCACGGGTGGCCATGGTGTTGGCCGTGCTAGAGCGGCGCGGTCGCGTGAAGATCGGCGACCGGGATGTGTACTGCGCGACCGTGGGCGGCATGCGGGTGACCGAGCCGGCCGCCGACCTGGCGCTGGCGCTCGCGGTGGCCTCCGCGGCCCACGACACCGCGCTGCCGGCCGGCCTGACCGCGGTGGGCGAGCTGGGCCTGTCCGGCGAGGTACGCAGGGTGTCCGCGGTGGGCCGGCGGCTGGCCGAGGCGGCGCGGCTGGGCTTCACGCGGGCGCTGGTGCCGCCGGACTGCGGCCCGCTGCCGCCGGAGCTGCGGCCGGTCGAGGTGTCCGACCTGCCGGCCGCGCTGGCAGAGCTCGGCCGGCGTTAGGTCGGCCACCTGGCGCCGAGGCAGAACGACCAGGCGATCCTGCCGCGCTGCACGCCGATCAGCGCGGCGGGACCGCCAGCCGTACTCAGGTGGGAGACAGCCGCAACGCGACGGGCGCGCCCCCGGCTGCTGTCCCTTTCACACCGGGTACTTGTCAGCATCGGCGGGCGGCGTTACATACCGAGCGCGGCCGCCCGCAATCCGTGGACCACGTCAGTGGAAGCCCGGCCTGGCGGCGATGGAGACCGTGACCGCCGTCGACCCGACCACAGATCCGGCCGGCGCCTGGGCGATCCTCGGGTCGATGGAGACGCTGCGCTCGCCGATGAACTGGCCGGCCTCGCTGTCGAAGATGATCTCGTCCCGGGCCCCCCACGGGTTGTCCCGGCCGACCGCGACACCGCGCTTGCCGTCCAGGTTCGCCGCGTTGTCGATCAGCCGGACGCCCGGGATCCTGGCGGCCGCCCGGTACAGCGCGGCCCGCAGGTCCGACGGCACCAGGCCGGTGCGCAGCACGTCGCCGATGGCGACGAACGCCTCGGTGTCCCGGTCCGGCCCGGCGCCGGCGGTGTCCTGGTAGATCCGGGCCAGCAGCGCGACCGGGTCACGCGGCAGTGTCGCCAGCCATGCGCTGGTCGGCACGCCCCAGTCGGCCTGCGGCGCCGCCTGGTTCGGCGCCATCCCGCCGTTGGCGCCGGTGTACAGCTCCACCTGCGGCCGCAGCCAGTCCGGGTGGTGCAACCGGATGAACCGTTCGTCCGCGGCGCTGAAGAACTTCGCCGACAATGGCCTGGTGTACCGCCGGTACCAGATGCCGGACTCGTTGAACGGGATCCAGACCTCGTACCGCTGCTCTGTGAGGTAGAACATCGTTCGGTCCCGGTCCTCCGGGAAGCCCACGATGCCGTTGCCGTACCAGGCGTGCGTGACAACGTACCGGTACTGCCCCGGCCGGACGACCGGGTCGGGCGTGGCCTGGGTCCGCTCGGCGGCCAGGTTCAGCAGTTCGGCGGCGTCCGCGGAGGCACCGGTCACCGGCCGGCCGCTGTTGGTCAGCGAGTCGGTGGCCACCAGCCCGCCGGCGAGCACCGCGGCCAGCCCGGCGGCCACCGCGAACCGCACCGCCGTCCGGCGCCGCCGTGAGCGCACCTCGCTCAACCGCGGGCCGACCGCCCGGGCGAGGAGCCGGCGGCGGGCCCGACGCAGCGCCAGCGGGTCCACCTCGGGCACGTCGGCCCGCATCCGGGACAGCAGTTCGATGTCGTCCATGTCAGTCGCCTTCCGGGCTCGGGGCCGGCATTCCCAGCGCGGCGCGTACGGCGACCCGCGCGCGGTGCAGCCGGGAACGCACGGTCCCCACGGGGATGTCCTGTGCCCGGGCGATCTCCTCGTACGACAGATCCGCCCAGGCGAAGAGCAGCAGCACGTCGCGGTCGGGCGGTTTCAGCCCGGCCAGTGCGGCGGCAAGCTGCCGTGACCCGGCTCGCGCGTCGACCCGTTCGGCGACCCGCTCGGCGTGGCAGCCGACGGTGCCCGGGTCGGCGCCCGCCCGGGCCAGCGCCCGGAACAGCCTGACCTCCTCGCGGTGGTGCCTGCGCAGCAGGTTCGTGGCGATGCCGTACAGCCACGGGCGGGCGTCGGCCCGGCCCGGGTCGTACGCGCCACGCCGCTCGAACGCGATCAGGAAGGTCTGCGCCAGCAGGTCGTCGGCGACGGCGGCCCCGATCCGGCGGGCCAGGTAGCGGTGGATCGCCGCCGCGTGCCGGTCGAAGAGCGCGGCGAACGCCTCGGCGGCGTCCAGCGACCGCGCGACGATGTCGGCATCGCTGCCGGTCTTCTCTCCGTACCGGATCGAGTTCGTCATCTCGGCGCCGGGTCTGGTTGTCACGTTCCTGATTGCCCGCAGAAGCCGTTCAGGTTCACGCCGATCAGCCATCGTGCGGCGTGACCCCCGTAGACTGACACCCGTCAGGGTCCCAGACAGGAGCAGCCGACGTGCCCACGACCGACGACAAGCTCAGGCAGACGCTCGCTCTCGTCGCACCCGGCACTCCGCTGCGGGACGGACTGGAGCGGATCCTGCGCGGCAACACCGGCGCGCTGATCGTCCTCGGGTACGACAAGGTCGTCGAGGCGATCTGCACCGGCGGCTTCTCGCTGGACGTGGAGTTCTCCGCGACCCGGCTGCGCGAGCTGGCCAAGATGGACGGCGCGGTGGTGCTCAACCCTGGGTCGAACCGGATCGTCCGGGCCGCCGTACACCTGATGCCCGACCCGGCGATCCCTACCGAGGAGTCCGGCACCCGACACCGCACCGCCGAGCGGGTCGCCATCCAGACCAGGTTTCCGGTGATCTCGGTCAGCCAGTCGATGCGGATCATCGGCCTGTACGTGGACGGCCGGCGCTACGTGCTGGACAACTCCTCCTCGATCCTGTCCCGGGCGAACCAGGCGCTGGCCACCCTGGAGCGGTACAAGCTGCGCCTGGACGAGGTGGCCGGCACGCTGTCCGCGTTGGAGATCGAGGACCTGGTCACCGTGCGGGACGCGATGAGCGTGGCGCAGCGGCTGGAGATGGTGCGCCGGATCGCGGATGAGATCCAGGGGTACGTGGTCGAGCTCGGCACCGACGGCCGGCTGCTGTCATTGCAGCTCGACGAGCTGATGGCCGGTGTGGAGGAGGAGCGGGAGCTGGTCGCCCGCGACTACATGCCCGGTGGGCGGCGCGCCAAGGAGCTGACCCAGGTGCTGGCCGACCTGGACGAGCTGTCCGCCACCGAGCTGCTCGACCTGATCCTGGTGGCCCGCGCCGCCGGGCACCCGCCGACTCCGGAGGCGCTGGAGAGCGCGGTCAGCCCGCGGGGTTACCGGCTGCTGGCCAAGGTGCCGCGGCTGCCCGGCACGGTGGTGGACCGGCTGGTGGACCACTTCGGCGGGTTGCAGAAGCTGCTGGCCGCGACCGTTGACGACCTGCAGGCGGTGGACGGCGTGGGCGAGGCGCGGGCCCGCAGTGTCCGCGAGGGTCTGTCCCGGCTGGCCGAGTCGAGCATCCTCGAGCGGTACGTCTGACCTATCTGCACAACAGGGACGGGATCGACCGCCCGGCCCGGCTTGCTCGTGCGTGCGCCGCCTGCGTCTACCGCGGGCCCGGATCGGACCGCCCGGCTTGCTCGTGCGTCCGCCGCCTGCGTCTACCGCGGGACCCGATCGTACGGCCGGCCTGATCGCGCGTGCGCGCCGCTTACTGCAGGATCAGCTTGACCGGCTTGCTCCTCGCCCCGCCGACCCGGGCGACGAGGTCGTAGCTACCGGCCTTGACCCGGGTGCGGGTACCGGCGCATCCGGGCTGCGAGCTCAGGCCGGACCAGACCACGGTCGAGCCGATCGACTCCCCCGGCGACAGGGTCCGGACGTCCGTGCCGCCGTCGGGGTAGCAGTCGTTGCTGGACCAGATCCGGGTGGAGCCGGCGTAGAGCAGCATCTCCTGCTGGCGTGGCCCGACATCCCGCACGCACGACACGCTGCCGGTGTTGCGCACGGTCAGCTTGAGCACCGGCGTCTCCCCCACCCGGTACGCCGGCTTGGCCGATCCGGCGACGACGGTCAGCGCGGCGTCCGGGCATGGTTCGGGCGCCGCCGTGGTGATGGGGGCGTTCGTGGTGGGTGGCGCGGTGCCCGTGCTGCCTGGGCCGCCGCCGCTCGCGGTGTGGCTCGGCTGCGGGCCTTGGGCGGGGCCGCCCGCGCTGCCCGGCGGCGGCGTGATGGTGATCTCGCCGGTCGTGGTGGTGGAGGCGGTCGGCGTGCCGGAGCCGGTCAGCGCGGCGCCGCCGCCGGGAGTGCCCGACACCGGACCGCCGCTTGAGCACATCGCCACCCCGACCAGCGCCAGGACCGCCAGGCCGCCGGCGACGACGAGCCGCCGACGCCAGTACACCTGCGACGGCAAGGGCCCGACCGGCTGCAACACGATCTCGAACGCTACCGGGCCGCCCGCACGATCCGCGGTCGGCGCGCCGCGCACACCGCGAGCGCGCCCCGCTGCCTGGTCTCCCGGCACCGGCCGCCGCTGGCCGGCCGGCGCTCGCGGCACCCGCCCCCGCCGGCCCGGCTTGCCCCCGGGTCGGCGCCCGCCGACTTCGGCCAGGGTGGGCGCCGGCGGCGGGATACCCTGCGGGCGATGATTGCCGCGGATGCCCTCCTGGACTGGTACACCGAGAACGCGCGCGACCTGCCGTGGCGGCGACCGGAGGCGGGGCCCTGGGGCGTACTGGTCAGCGAGCTGATGCTGCAGCAGACACCGGTTGCCCGGGTGCTGCCCGCGTACGCGGCCTGGTTGGCGCGCTGGCCCACCCCTGCGGACCTGGCCGCGGACCCGCCGGGCGAGGCGGTGCGGATGTGGGGCAGGCTCGGCTACCCCCGGCGTGCGCTGCGGCTGCACGAGTGCGCGGTCGCCATCGTCGAACGGCATGGCGCCAGGGTGCCGTCCGATGTGGACACACTGCTCGAGCTTCCCGGGGTCGGTGCGTACACCGCACGGGCGGTGGCGGCGTTCGCGTTCGGCCGGCGCTGCCCGGTGGTGGATACCAACGTGCGCCGGGTGGTGGCCCGGGCGGTGGCCGGCGCAGGCGACGGTGGCCCACCGGCCACCGCCCGGGACCTGGCCGACGTGGCGGCGTTGCTGCCTCCCGAACCGGCCCGCGCCGCTCGGCTGTCCGCGGCGCTGATGGAGCTTGGCCAGCTCGTGTGCACGGCGCGGGCGCCCCGCTGCACGGCCTGCCCGGTGGCGGCGACCTGCGCGTGGCGGCTGGCCGGCAGCCCGCCGTACGACGGGCCGGCCAGGCCGATCCAGCGCTTCGCCGGCACCGACCGCCAGGTGCGCGGCCTGCTGCTGGACGTGCTGCGCACCGGGTCCGGCCCGGTCACGATCGACCTGCTGGACGCGGTGTGGCACGACGACGTCCAGCGGACCCGCGCGCTGGACGGCCTGGTCGTCGACGGGCTGATCGACCCGCTCCCGGACGGCCGTTTCGCCCTGCCCGGCTGACCGACCGACCACCCGGGATGGCGCGGTGACGGCGCCGGCCCGCCCCGCGGTTGGCGGGACGGGCCGGCGCAGGTACTGCGGTGACTAGGGCGTCGTGTCTGCGATGTTGGCCGGCACGGAGTCCGGCACCTCGATCGGCTTCGGCTCACCCCGGAAGGTGAACCCGTTCGGGTCGCCCTTGTCGTCTGTGGTCACATCGACCACGACGATCTGGCCGGGCTGCAGCTCGCCGAACAGGATCTTCTCGCTCAACGGGTCCTCGATCTCCCGCTGGATGGACCGGCGCAGCGGCCGGGCGCCGAGCACCGGGTCGTACCCGCGCTTGGCCAGCAGCCTCTTGCCCGGTTCGGTGACCTCGAGCGACATGTCCTTGTTCTTCATCTGGACGTCGACCCGGGCCAGCATCATGTCCACGATCCGGACGATCTCTTCCTCGCTGAGCTGGTGGAAGACGATGGTGTCGTCGATCCGGTTCAGGAACTCGGGACGGAAGTGCTGCTTCATCTCGTCCTGGACCCGCTGCTTCATCCGCTCGTAGTCGCCCTGGTCGTCGCCGGTGCGCTGGAAGCCCAGGCTCACCGCCTTGGCGATGTCACGGGTGCCGAGGTTGGTGGTCAGGATGATCACCGTGTTCTTGAAGTCCACGATGCGGCCCTGACCGTCGGTGAGCCGGCCGTCCTCGAGCACCTGCAGCAGCGTGTTGAACACGTCCGGGTGGGCCTTCTCCACCTCGTCGAAGAGCACCACGGAGAACGGCTTGCGGCGCACCTTCTCGGTGAGCTGGCCGCCCTCGTCGTACCCCACGTACCCGGGCGGGGCACCGACCAGGCGGGACACCGTGTACCGGTCGTGGAACTCGGACATGTCGAGCTGGATCAGCGCGTCCTCGTCGCCGAACAGGAACTCCGCCAGCGCCTTGGACAGCTCGGTCTTACCGACCCCGGACGGGCCGGCGAAGATGAACGAGCCGCTGGGGCGCTTGGGGTCCTTCAGGCCGGCGCGGGTGCGCCGGATCGCCTGCGACACCGCCTTGATCGCCTGCTCCTGGCCGACGATGCGCTTGTGCAACTCCTGCTCCATGCGCAGCAGCCGGGAGGTCTCCTCCTCGGTGAGCTTGAAGACCGGGATGCCGGTCCAGGAGCCGAGCACCTCGGCGATCTGCTCGTCGTCGACCTCGGCGACCACGTCCATGTCGCCGGCCTTCCACTCCTTCTCGCGCTGCCCCTTCTCGCCGAGCAGCGTCTTCTCCTTGTCGCGCAGCGCGGCGGCCTTCTCGAAGTCCTGCGCGTCGATCGCGGACTCCTTCTCCCGGCGCACCTGGGCGATCCGCTCGTCGAACTCGCGCAGGTCCGGCGGCGCCGTCATCCGCTTGATCCGCATCCGGGAGCCGGCCTCGTCGATCAGGTCGATCGCCTTGTCCGGCAGGAACCGGTCGGAGATGTACCGCTCGGCCAGGGTGGCGGCGGCCACCAGCGCGGCGTCGGTGATGCTCACCCGGTGGTGCGCCTCGTACCGGTCGCGCAGCCCCTTGAGGATCTCGATGGTGTGCGCGACGGTCGGCTCGCCGATCTGGATCGGCTGGAACCGCCGCTCGAGCGCCGCGTCCTTCTCCAGGTGCTTGCGGTACTCGTCCAGCGTGGTGGCGCCGATGGTCTGCAGCTCGCCGCGGGCCAGCATCGGCTTGAGGATGCTCGCCGCGTCGATCGCGCCCTCGGCGGCGCCGGCGCCGACCAGGGTGTGGATCTCGTCGATGAACAGGATGATGTCGCCGCGGGTGCGGATCTCCTTGAGCACCTTCTTCAGGCGCTCCTCGAAGTCGCCGCGGTACCGCGAACCGGCGACCAGCGCGCCGAGGTCCAGGCTGTAGAGCTGCTTGTCCTTCAGCGTCTCGGGCACCTCGCCCTTGACGATCTGCTGGGCCAGCCCCTCGACCACGGCGGTCTTGCCGACGCCCGGCTCGCCGATCAGCACCGGGTTGTTCTTGGTGCGGCGGGACAGCACCTGCATGACCCGCTCGATTTCCTTCTCCCGGCCGATGACCGGGTCGAGCTTGCCCTCGCGCGCCGCCTGCGTGTAGTTGCGCCCGAACTGGTCCAGCACCAGCGACGAGCTCGGGGTCGCCTCGCCGGTGGCGGCGCCGGCCGGCTCCTTGCCCTGGTAGCCGGACAGGAGCTGGATCACCTGCTGGCGGACCCGGTTGAGGTCGGCGCCGAGCTTGACCAGCACCTGGGCGGCGACGCCCTCGCCCTCGCGGATCAGCCCCAGCAGGATGTGCTCGGTGCCGATGTAGTTGTGCCCGAGCTGCAGCGCCTCGCGCAGGGACAGCTCCAGCACCTTCTTGGCACGCGGGGTGAAGGGGATGTGCCCGCTCGGTGCCTGCTGACCCTGGCCGATGATCTCCTCGACCTGCTGCCGGACACCCTCCAACGAGATGCCGAGCGACTCCAGCGCCTTGGCGGCGACGCCCTCACCCTCGTGGATGAGCCCGAGCAGGATGTGCTCGGTCCCGATGTAGTTGTGGTTGAGCATCCGGGCCTCTTCCTGGGCCAGGACCACAACTCGACGGGCTCGGTCGGTGAACCTCTCGAACATCTCAACTCCTCGCGTGTCTGGCGACACGGTGCGGGGACGCAGGCGCGCGACTGGCGCTCCTGACGGTTCTCACTCTATCCCCGGCCACTGACACCACATGCCGGTCGTTCGGGGGACGCGGCGCGCCACACTCCGTGACGACGCGGCGGCAGGTGGCCTCAGCGGTACCGGACTTACAGTGAAACACCTGGCCAGGGGCGGTGTTCCAGCGTCCGCCGACAGCGAACGGGGGCGGCCCGCGGGCTGTCCGCCGACAGCGAACGGGCCGGCCCGGGCCGCCCGGGCAGATCCGGAAATACCGCTGGCGGCTCCCGTCCTCCCGGGAGCCGCCAGCGCTGTGAGGTGCCGCTGTCCGGTTTGACTCAGACGTTGGCGTTGTACTGCTCAACGATGCTGGCCGGGATCCGGCCGCGGTCGCTGACCTTCAGGCCCTGCTTCTTGGCCCAGGACCGAATCGCAGCAGCCTGCTCCCGATCCATGGCGGCGCGGCTTCCGCCGCTCGTACGCGGCCGGCCGGCACGCCGGCCGCCACCGGCGGAACCCACCCGACGGGCGGCACCGACGTAGTTCGACAGCGAGTCGCGCAGCTTCTTGGCGTTGCCCTCCGACAGGTCGATCTCGTACGAAGCGCCGTCGAGCCCGAAAGTGACCGTCTCGCTTGCTTCGCCGCCGTCGATGTCGTCGAGGAGCAACACCTGAACCTTCTGTGCCACGTGGGGTCCTTTCCCTAATGTGGTCTGGTGCTACCGGGGCTGCAACACCAAGGACCATCGTAGTGCGAAACCCCGGGAAGACGTTAATACTTCGAATGGGCGAGTCGGGGAGGATTGGCCGGGCCTACTCCGGCCGCACCAACGGGAAGAGGATCGTCTCCCGGATGCCCAGGCCGGTGAGCGCCATGAGCAGGCGATCGATTCCGACGCCCATTCCCCCGGCCGGGGGCATGCCGTACTCCATCGCGCGTAGGAAGTCCTCGTCGAGTTGCATCGCCTCGGGGTCCCCCTTTGCAGCGAGTAGCGACTGCTGTACGAGGCGTTGCCGCTGGATAACCGGGTCCACCAGCTCGGAGTACGCCGTGCCCAGCTCCACCCCGTGGACGTACAAATCCCACTTCTCGGTCAGGCCAGGCGTGTCGCGGTGGGCCCGGGTCAGCGGGGTGGTGTCTTCCGGATAGTCCCGGACGAAGGTCGGCTCGATCAGGGTGGGGACGACCAGCGCCTCGAAGATTTCCTCGACGATCTTACCGTCGGTCCAATTCGGGTCGACCCCCACGCCGTGCTTGTCGGCCAGCGCCAGCAGCCGCTCCCGCGGCGCCCGCACCCCGACCTCCTCGCCGACCGCCGCCGAAACCGCCCCGTACAACGTGATCTCACGCCAGCGGCCGCCGAGGTCCAGCTCGGTGCCGTCAGCGTGCCGGACGACGGTCGAGCCGAAGACCGCCTCGGCCGCCTCCTGCACCAGCTCCCGGGCGAGGGTGGCCATCCCGTTGTAGTCGGCGTACGCCTGGTACGCCTCGAGCATGGCGAACTCGGGCGAGTGAGACGAGTCCGCCCCCTCGTTGCGGAAGTTTCGGTTGATTTCGAAGACCCGCTCGATGCCGCCCACCACACACCGCTTCAGATACAGCTCGGGCGCGATCCGCAGGTACAGGTCCAGGTCGTAGGCGTTGATGTGGGTGCGGAACGGCCGGGCCGCGGCGCCGCCGTGCAGCACCTGGAGCATCGGCGTCTCGACTTCGATGAAGCCGCGCCGGTGCAGCGATTCCCGCAGAGATCGGACCGCAGCCGCCCGAATCTCGACGGTCCGCCGCGCCTCCGGCCGCATGATGAGATCAACGTACCGCTGCCGGACCCGGGTTTCCTCGCTGGTCGGCTTGTGCGCCACCGGCAGCGGGCGGAGGGCCTTGGCGGTGAGCTGCCACCGGTCGGCCAGTACGGACAGTTCGCCCCGCCGGGAAGTCACGACCTCCCCCTCGACGAATGCGTGGTCGCCGAGGTCCACGTCGGACTTCCAGGCCGCGAGCGAGTCCTCGCCGACGCTGGCCAGACTGAGCATCACCTGGAGTTCGGCGCCGCCCCCTTCGCGCAGTACCGCGAAGCACAGCTTTCCGGTGTTCCGGACGAAGATGACCCGGCCGGTGACGCCGACCCGTTCGCCGGTCCTGGTGTCGGGTGGAAGGTCGGCGTGCTTGGTGCGGATCTCGGCCAGCGAGTGGGTTCGCGACACCGTCACGGGATAGGGCTCGACACCCGCGGCGAGCAGCCGGTCGTACTTCTCCCGACGCACCCGCATCTGCTCGGGCAGGTCATCGGCCATCTGGTCGTCGGACACGAAATGGACCGTACCGGACCTGGGCGGTCCGGCCCGACCAGGATTCGACGCCCGTGGGAACCCGCCTAAGGTCGGACCTGTGGACAGGCGGGAGCGGGGGCTGACCTTCGACCGGGCGGTGGACCGGTACGAACGGGCGAGGCCGACCTATCCGGTCGATGCGGTGCGCTGGATGGTGCCGGCCGGCGCGCGGCAGGTGGTCGACCTGGCCGCGGGCACCGGCAAGCTGACCCGGGTGCTGGTCGGCGAGGGGTACCAGGTGACCGCCGTCGAGCCGCTGGACGGGATGCGCGCCGAACTGGTCCGCCAGCTACCGATGGTGCTGGCCGTGGCCGGCACCGCGGAGGCCATCCCGCTGCCGGCCGGCTCGGCCGACGCGGTGCTGGTAGGGCAGGCGTGGCACTGGTTCGACGAGGCGGCGGCCGCGGCCGAGATCGCCCGGGTGCTGCGGCCCGGTGGCACGCTCGGCCTGGTGTGGAACGACCAGGACGACTCGGTGCCGTGGGTGGCGCAGATGCGGGCGCTGATCGGCGAGCTGAAGTCCCCCGACGTGTTTGAGCAGCGCCCGGACGGCCTGGACGACTGGATGCCGCTGCTCGGCCCCTGGTTCGCCGAGCCGGCCCGGGCGGGCTTCGGCAACGTGCAGCACCTCGACCTGCCCACCCTGCTGGACAACATCGCCTCGCGCAGCTACGTCATCTCACTGCCGGAGGCGGAGCGGTCCGCGGCGCTGGCCGCGGTGGCCGACCTGATGCGCAGCCATCCCGACACCGCCGGCCGCACCAGTTACGACCTGCCGTACCGGACCCGGTGCTGGCGCGCACTGCGCCGATGACCGAGACTCGGCAGCATGCTGAGCGAGGTGTTCGTGGCGGGCTCGGACGACGAGGCCAAGGGCTACCTGTCCGACGGTGCCGCGGCGGCCGGCGTGGACGCCGTGGTGGAGACCACCGATCTGACGTCGATGGAGCTGGACCTGCTGCAGAGCGTGCTGACCGAGCAGCCGCTCAAGCACGTGCTGCGGGAGCCGGGCGGCGGTGTCATCGCGTACGGCGGGGACCAGGGGCCGTGGGTGGAGGACGTCCGGCCGGCGCTGACCGCCGCGCTGGCGTCGCTGCCGGCCGACCGGTTCGGCACGGTGGCCAAGGCGTGGGGCGCACACGAGGAGTTGGCCGAGGCCGACCCGGCCGACGTGCAGGCGCTGCTGGAGGAGCTGGTGGGGCTGGCGGTCACCGCGCGGCAGCGCGAGTCCGACCTGTACCTGTGGAACGCGCTCGACTGAGTCTCCCTAAGCGCCTGGACCTACGGTCGGCGCACCGTTGCCGCTGGCGAACCCGGCCTTCGGCCGCGGAACTGCCTCCGCCGGCTCTACCGGATACGGTCGGCGCACCGTTGCCGCTGGCGAACCCGGCCTTCGGCCGCGGAACTGCTCCGCCGGCTCTACCGGGTGATGACCTGGACCTACGGTCGGCGCACCATTGCCGCTGGCGAACCCGGCCTTCGGCTGAAGCTTGCCTAGGCGCCTGGACCTACGGTCGGCGCACCGTTGCCGCTGGCGAACCCGGCCTTCGGCCGCGGAACTGCCTCCGCCGGCTCTACCGGGTGATGACCTGGACCTACGGTCGGCGCACCGTTGCCGCTGGCGAACCCGGCCTTCGGCCGCGGAACTGCCTCCGCCGGCTCTACCGGATGATGAGCTGGGCCAGGGTGTAGATGACCAGGCCGGCCAGGCCGCCCACCACGGTGCCGTTGACCCGGATCCACTGCAGGTCCCGGCCGACCTGAAGCTCGATCTTCCGGCTGGTCTCCTCGGTGTCCCAGGAGCGGACGGTGCCGGCGACCAGGTCGGCCAGCTCGCCGCGGTACTGGTCGACCAGGTAGCCGACGATCTGCTCCAGCCAGCCCTCCACCTTGGCCTGCAGCGCCTCGTCCACGCACAACCGGTTGCCGAAGCTGACGATGCCCGCCTGCAGCCGGCGTCGCAGCTCCGACTCCGGGTCGGTGGCTGCCTCGGTGATCGAGGTCTTGATCTCGGTGCCGAGCCTGGCCGACCACTCCCGGACCGCCGGGTTGGTCAGCAGCTCGTCCTTCATCGCCTCCGCCCGGGCCGCCAGCTCGGGCTCGGTGCGCAGCCGCTCGGCCAGCTCGCGCAGCCGCAGGTCGTACTGCCGGCGCAGCTCGTGGTCCGGCTCGGACACCACCTCGTCGAGGAACTTCTGCAGCACGGCGAGGCCCTTGTCGAAGACCACGTCGTCCAGCGACTCCGGCACCCACCACGGCGACTCCTGGCCGAGCCGGTCGCGCAGCGTGACCCGGTTGTCGTCGAGGAACCTGATCAGCCCGCGCAGCACCGCCTCCAGCAGCACCTGGTGGTGGCCGCCGTCCACCGCGATCTCCAGAGCGCGTGCCGCGATCGGGGCGGCCGGGGTCTGCGCGATCCGGCGCCGCACGATCTGCTCGACCGCGGCGTGGATGTCCTCGTCCCGCAGCACCTCACCGAGGCCGGCCAGCGCGTCACCCGCGTTCTCGCCCAGCCGGGTGGCGTTGTCCGGGCGTACCAGCCAGCCGCCGATCCGGCCGGCCACGTCCAGGCTGCGCAGCTTGCCCACGATCACCTCGCGGGCAAGGAAGTTCTGCTGGACGAACTCGCCCAGGCTCTCGCCCAGCGCGTCCTTCTTGTCCGGGATGATCGCGGTGTGCGGGATGGGTATCCGCATCGGGTGCCGGAACAGCGCGGTGACCGCGAACCAGTCGGCCAGCGCGCCCACCATGGACGCCTCCGCGGTGGCCCGCAGGTAGCCCACCCAGGTCGGCGGCTCCGGGATCAGCACGGTGACGAGGAAGACCAGCGCCGCGGCGCCGAGCAGGCCGGTGGCGAACAGCTTGGCGCGCCGCAACTGTGCCCCGCGCCGCTCGTCCGCGGCCGGGTCGCCGGCGACGCTGAGGAAGGTCATGTCAGGACGTTCTTCTCGTACACCAGCCGCAGGCCGGTCAGGGTGAGGTTCGGTTCGTGGAACTGGATCGTCTCGCACTCGCCCATGACCATCGGGGCGAGACCGCCGGTGGCAATCACCGACGCGGTACCCCCGATCTCGGCGAGTATGCGCCGCACCAGCCCGTCGATCTGGCCGGCGAACCCGTACAGGATCCCGGACTGCAGCGCCTCCATGGTCGACTTGCCGATCACCGACCGGGGCCGGGCCAGCTCGATCTTGAACAGCCGGGCGCCGCGGGCGGCCAGCGCGTCCACCGAGATCTCGATGCCCGGCGCCAGCGCCCCGCCGAGGAACTCGCCGCGCTCGCTCACCACGTCGAAGTTGGTGGAGGTGCCGAAGTCGACCACCACGCAGGCGCCGCCGTACAGGTGGTGCGCGGCGAGGGAGTTGACGATCCGGTCCGGACCGACCTCCTTGGGGTTGTCGTACAGCAGCGGGACTCCGGTGCGCACGCCCGGCTCGACGATCACGGTCGGGATGTCCGGGTAGTACCGGGTGAGCATCTGGCGCAGCTCGCGCAGCACCGCGGGCACCGTGGAGCAGGCCGAGATGCCGGTGATCTGCTGGCCGTGCAGCAGACCGCGGAACTGCAGCGCGAGCTCGTCGGCGGTGGACCGGGCGTCGGTCTTGATCCGCCAGGACTCGGCCAGCTTCTCGCCCTCGAACACGCCGAGGACGGTGTTGGTGTTGCCGACGTCGATGGTGAGCAGCATGGCCTCAGGGCTCCCTGAGGTCCATGGCGATGTCGAGTACGGGCGCGGAGTGGGTGAGCGCGCCGACGGAGAGGTAGTCCACCCCGGTGCCGGCCACCTCGCGGGCCCGGGCCAGGGACAGGTTGCCGCTGGCCTCCAGCTTCACCGCCGGGTTGACCGCCCTGGCCGCACGCACCGCCTCGGCCATTGTGTCCGTACTCATGTTGTCCAGAAGTACCAGGTCGGCGCCCGCCTCGACCACCCGCCGGACCTGGTCGACGGTGGTGCACTCGACCTCGACGGGTAGGTCGGGGTAGCGGCGGCGGACCGCCTCGAACGCCGGCACCACGCCGCCCGCGGCCAGCACGTGGTTGTCCTTGACCAGCGCCTGGTCGGCCAGCGACATCCGGTGGTTGACCCCGCCGCCGCAGCGCACCGCGTACTTCTCCAGGGCGCGCAGCCCCGGGGTGGTCTTGCGGGTGTCCCGGATCGCCGCGCCGGTGCCGGCCACCGCCTCCACCCAGGCGGCGGTCAGGGTGGCGATGCCGGAAGCGTGGCAGAGCAGGTTCAACGCGGTGCGCTCGGCGGTGAGCAGGGCGCGGGTCGGGCCGGTGACCGTGGCCAGCACGTCACCGCCGGCGACCCGGTCACCGTCCGCCCGCGCCCCGGGCGCAAAGACCAGCGCTGCGGACGGGTCGACCCCGATCGCCCCGGCGCCGGCCAGGCCGAAGACGGCGGCCGCGACCGGCAGCCCGGCCAGCACCCCGGGCGCGCGGGCGACCAGGTCGGCGGTGGCGGTGGCGCCGGCGTGGATGGTGGCCGCGCTGGTCACGTCGACGCCGCCGTCGGCCAGGTCCTCGGCGAGCGCGCTGCGGATGAGTCGTTCGAGGTACCCCGGGTCCAGTCCGGTCGCGGCCAGAGTGTCCAGAGTGGACGGTTGCATCAGGTCGCCTCGTAGGTGTCGGTGAGGGTGCCGTCGCCGGCCAGCGTGACGCGCAGGTGGCCGCGCCAGCGCCGGTCGTCGCGGTCGGGGAAGTCCTCGCGCCAGTGGCAGCCGCGGGTCTCCTGCCGACGGCCGGCCGCGTGCACCAGGGCGGCGGCCACGGTGTGCAGGTCGGTGACCTCCCACGCGTCCGGCTCCGGCTTGCCGTACCCGTGCGCGGCCAGGCCGTCCACGGTGGCCGCGGTCCCCGCGAGGCTGTCCGCGCTGCGGATCATCCCGGCGCCGCGGGTCATCGCGTCCTGCAGCGGGCCGCGGATGCCCGGGTCGAGCAGCGCGGCGGGGGCGCCGTCGTCCACCGGGTCGGCCTGCGGGGCGAGCCCGCGGGCCAGGTCGGCGCCGATCCGGCCGGCGTACACCAGGCCCTCCAGCAGCGAGTTGCTGGCCAGCCGGTTGGCGCCGTGTACGCCGGTGCAGGCCACCTCGCCGCAGGCGTACAGCCCGGGGATGGACGTGCGGCCGGCCAGGTCGGTGCGCACGCCGCCGCTGGCGTAGTGTGCGGCCGGCGCGACCGGGATCGGCTCGGCGACCGGGTCGATGCCCAGCTCCCGGCAGCGCGCCACGATCGACGGGAACCGGCGCAGCAGCACGTCGGCGCCCAGCCCGCGGGCGTCCAGCCACACGTGTCGCACCCCCTGCTCGCGCATCACCCGGGTGATCGCCTTGGCCACCACGTCCCGCGGTGCCAGCTCGGCCAGCTCGTGCACCGCCGGCATGAACCGCTCGCCGTGCGCGTCCCGCAGCAGCGCGCCCTCGCCGCGCATCGCCTCGCTGATCAGCGGCTGCTGCCCCCGGCGGTCACCCTCCGGAACACCCGCACCAGTGTCTTGCGGGACACCCGCACCCGTGCCTTGCGGGACACCCGCACCCGAGCCTTGCGGGACACCCGCACCCGAGCCTTGCGGGACACCCGCACCCGAGCCTTGCGGGACACCCGCACCCGAGCGGTCCTCCCGATAGAACACCGTGGGGTGGAACTGCACGAACTCCACGTCGGACAGCACCGCGCCGGCCCGCAGCGCCAGCGCCACCCCGTCGCCGGTGGAGACCGCCGGGTTGGTGGTCGCGGCGTACACCTGGCCCATCCCGCCGGTGGCCAGCACGACCGCCCGGGCCAGCACGGCGCCGACACCGTCCGGGGTGCCCTCGCCGAGCACGTGCAGGGTCAGCCCGGCCGCCTCGCCGGCGGGGCCGCGCAGCAGGTCCAGCACCAGGGCGTGCTCGACCACGGTGACACCCTCGTCCCGGCGGATCGCCGCCTCCAGCGCGCGCTGCACCTCGGCGCCGGTCGCGTCGCCACCGGCGTGCACGATCCGGTTGCGCCGGTGACCGCCCTCCCGGGTCAGCGCCAGTGCACCGGCGCCGTCGGTGTCGAACCGCGCGCCCAGCCCGATCAGCTCGCGCAGCCGCCGCGGGCCCTCGGTGACCAGCACCCGCACCGCGGCCTCGTCGCACAGGCCGACCCCGGCGACCAGGGTGTCGGTCAGGTGTTCGGCCGGGCTGTCCGCCGGGTCCAGCACCGCCGCGATGCCGCCCTGCGCCCAGCGGGTGGACCCGTCGCCGATGTTGACCTTGGTGACCACGGTGACCCGGTGCCCGGCCTCCCGGGCGTGCAGCGCGGCGGACAGGCCGGCGATGCCGGAGCCGACCACCACGACGTCGGTCTCCAGCGTCCACCCGGGGCCGGACGCGGCCAGCCGGCGCGGCAGCCCGCAACTCACGCGAACACCTCGCTGGCGCTCGGCGTCCGCGTTCGCGTGACTGCTGTGCTCATTGGTTCGCTCGCAAGCTCGCTCACCTGAACACCTCGCTGGCGCTCGGCGTCCGCGTTCGCGTGACTGCTGTGCTCATTGGTTCGCTCGCAAGCTCGCTCACGATTGGCCGTCGGTGAGCCCGCCGCCCGGGCGCGGGGGTTCGGCGCCGAGGTCCCCCCGGACCTGGTCGCTGCCGGGCACCGGCGCCGCGGGGTCGGTGCCGAGGTCCACGATCCGGTTGCGCCCGTCCAGGTGCACCACGGTGGGAACGTGCGACTTCGCCTCGGCGGAGTCCATCAACCCGTAGGAGATGAGGATGACCAGGTCCCCGGGGTGGACCAGGTGCGCGGCGGCGCCGTTGATCCCGATCACCCCGCTACCGCGCCGGCCCGGGATCACATACGTCTCCAGCCTGGCGCCGTTGGTGATGTCCACGATCGCGACCTGCTCGCCGGGGAGCAGGTCGGCGGCGTCCAGCAGGTCCTCGTCGACCGTCACCGATCCCACGTAGTGCAGGTCGGCCTGGGTCACCGTGGCCCGGTGGATCTTGGACTTCATCATGCTGCGGAGCATCTGCCTACTCCTCCCCCAACTGTACGGGGATGTTGTCGATCAGCCGGGTCGTACCGACCCGAGCCGCCACCAGCAGCCGCGCCTCTCCCCGCCGCGGCGCCGGGCCGAGGTCGGGGTCGCGCAGCTCCAGGTAGTCTGTGTCCACATCGGACAGCTCGTCGCCCGCCCGCTTCAGCACCGCGTCGGCACCCTCGGCGGCGACCCCGGCGCCGGCGGACAGCGCGCGGGACAGCGCGAGCGCCCGCTGCCTGTCCACAGTGGACAGGTAGGCGTTGCGGCTGGACAGCGCCAGCCCGTCCGGCTCGCGCACGGTCGGGCAGCCCACGATGTGGATGCCGAGGTCCAGGTCACGCACCATGGCACGGATCAGCGTGACCTGCTGGTAGTCCTTCTCGCCGAAGTACGCCATGTCCGGGCGGACCAGGTGGAACAGCTTGGCCACCACGGTGAGCACCCCGGCGAAGTGCCCGGGCCGGGAGCGTCCCTCCAGGACGCTCGCCAGCGGACCCGGGTCGATGCCGACCTCCGGCCGGCCGTTCGGGTACATGGTCGCCCGGTCCGGGGCGAAGACCAGCGCGACGCCCTCCTCCCGGCACATCGCCAGGTCAGCCTCGAACGGGCGCGGGTACCGGTCCAGATCCTCGTTCGCGCCGAACTGCAGCGGGTTGACGAAGATGCTCACCACCGCGGCGTCGCTGTCCGCGACCGCGCGCCGGATCAGCTCCCGATGGCCGCGGTGCAGCGCCCCCATGGTGGGCACCAGGCCGATCCGCCCCATCCCCGGGTCAGGCGCTCCGCGGGTTCTGGCCGCCGCGACGCCGGACACGAGGGTCGGGCGCGTCGTCGCGACGTTCACGTCGCCCGCTCCTTCGAGGCGAGTACGTCCAGCAGCGCCTCGGCGCGCTGCGGGGTGAGCCGGCCGGAGGCGAGCGCGCGGTCGGCGGTGCGGCGGGCCATCGCCACGTACGCGGCGACCGAGTCCGGGGCGTGCTCGGCGAGGGTGGCCAGATGCCCGGCCACGGTGCCGGCGTCGCCGCGGGAGACCGGCCCGGTCAGCGCACCGTCGCCGAGCCGCAGCGCGTTGTCCAGCGCGGCCTCGAGCAGCGGGCCGAGCACCCGGGCAGGGTTGTCCACCCCGGCGCCGCGGAGCAGGTCGACCGACTCGTTCACCAGGGTGACCAGGTGGTTGGCGCCGGTGACCAGCGCGGCGTGGTACAGCGCCCGCGCCCGGTCCGGCACCCACACCGGCTCGCCGCCCATCTCCAGCACCAGCGCCTCGGCCACCGGGCGCAGCGCCTCCGGGGCGGTGGCACCGAAGGCGACGCCGTCCAGCCGGGCCATGTCCTCGGGCCGGCCGGCAAAGGTCATCACCGGGTGCAGCGCCAGCGGCAGCGCGCCGCGGCGGACCGCCGGCTCCAGCACGGCCAGCCCGTGCGCGCCGGAGGTGTGGCAGATCAGTTGCCCGGGGCGCCACACGCCGGTGTCGGCCAGCCCCCGGACCAGGTCGGCGAGCGCGTCGTCGGGCACCGCGAGCAGCACCATGCCGGCCCGGGCCACCACGTCCGGGACCGGCAGCACGGGTACCCCGGGGAGCAGCCGGCCGGCCCGTCGGACCGACTCGCGGGAGACGCCGGAGGCGGCGACGACGGCGTGGCCGGCGCGCGCGAGGGCCGCGCCGAGAACGCTGCCGACCCGCCCGGCGCCGACTACTCCGACGGCGAGCCGGGCGGCCCGCGCGGGGTCTCCACGCCGCGGTGCGCTCATCTCGTGTGTTCCAGTCCTTGTAGGTACCGGACGCCGCCAGGGTAACCGCGGCCGTTCGGTTTCGGCCCTGTCACGTTGGCCACACCGGCCCCGACCGGCGCTTCACGCTGAGCGGGCACTCCTCAGCGCATTCTCGGTTCGGCGGGGACACCTCTGCCTCCTCGACGGTCGTCTCGTGTCCAGATGGCCCGTTTCACCGCTTCCGGACAGCGCCGTACGGTGGTGCGGTGCTGCGGAGCTGGCGGCAGGCGATGGCCGACGCGCTGTACGGCGAGTCCGGGTTCTACCGCCGCGAGCGGCCGGCCGAGCACTTCCGTACCTCGGTGCACGCATCGCCGCTGTTCGCCGCCGCGCTCGCCGGCCTGGCGGTACGGGTCGATGCGGCGCTCGGCCACCCGGAGCGGTTCGACCTGGTGGACGTGGGGGCCGGCGGCGGCGAGCTGCTGGCCGGCGTGGCCGCGGCCGTGCCGGAGGGGCTGCGCGCCAGGCTGCGGGCCACCGGGGTCGAGGTGGCCGCGCGGCCGGCGGAGGTGCCCGCGGACCTCGGCTGGACGGCCCGCATCCCGGAGCTGACCGGCCTGCTGGTCGCCAACGAGTGGCTGGACAACATGCCGGTCGACGTGGTGGAGCTGACCCCGGCCGGGCCGCGGCTGGTCCTCGTCGACGGGGCCGGCGGCGAGTCGCTCGGCCCGCCGCCCGGGGAGCCGGACCGCGCCTGGCTGGCCGCCTGGTGGCCGCTCACCGAGGTCGGCGCCCGGGCGGAGGTCGGCCGCGAGCGGGACGCGGCCTGGGCGGCGGCGGTCGGCCGGGTATCGCGCGGGGTCGCGGTGGCCGCCGACTACGCGCACACCCGGGACGAGCGGGCCGCCGGTGCGGTCGCGGGCGGCACCCTGGCGGCGTACCGGGACGGCCGGCCGGTGCCGCCGGTGCCGGACGGCTCGTGCGACCTGACCGCGCACGTCGCACTGGACGCCTGCGCGGCGGCAACCGGGCCGGGGACCGCCACCGTGCTGACCACCCAGCGCGCCGCGCTCCGGGCGCTCGGGGTGCGCGGCGAGCGCCCGCCCCGGGAGTTCGCGTCGACCGACCCGGCGGGGTACCTGGCCGCGCTGGTCGGGGCCGGGCAGGCCGCGGAGCTGACCGACCCGGGCGGGCTCGGCGGGTTCGGCTGGCTGGTGCAGGCCGTCGGCGTCCCGCTGCCGCTGTAGGTACGGCGCGTCGCCTGCCCCGCCCGGCACGGCGCGTCGCCCGGCACGGCGCGTCGCCCGGCGCGGCGTCCACCCGGCACGCCCCAGCTCCCGGTACGGCCCCACCTCGCGGTGCGGGTCCCGGTACGGCTCAGCTCCCGGTACGCCGCCCGCTACAGGTCGGCCAGCTCGGCCAGGTCGTCCTCGGACAGGGTGATCCCGGCCGCCGCCACGTTCTGCTCGAGGTGCGCCAGGCTGGTGGTACCGGGGATGAGCATCATCGACGGCGAGCGGGCCAGCAGCCAGGCGAGCGCGATCTGTGCGGCGGTGGCCTCGTGCCGCTTCGCCACCGTCTCGATCCGCTCGCCGGCGACGGAGGAGAACGAGCCACCGAGCGGGAAGAACGGCACGTAGCCGACCCCGGCCCGGGCGCACTCGTCCACCAGCGCGGCATCGTTGCGCTGCACGATGTTGAAGTAGTTCTGCACGCAGGCCACCGGGGCGATCCGCTGCGCCTCGCCGAGCTGTGCCGAGGTGACGTTCGACACGCCGAGGTGCCGGATCAGGCCCTGCTCGCGCAGCTCGGCCAGCGCGGCGAACCGCTCGCCGACCGGCTCCTCCTGCGGCCCGAGCGTCGAGCCGATCCGCAGGTTGACCATGTCCAACCGGTCCAGGCCGAGCCGGGTGAGGTTGTCATGCACGGCCTGCCTCAGCTCGGCCGGCGAGTCGGCGCTCAGCCACCCCCCGGCGTCGTCCCGCCGGGCCCCGACCTTGGTCACCAGCACCAGGCCGTGCGGGTACGGGTACAGCGCCCGGCGGATCAGCTCGTTCACCACGAACGGCCCGTAGTAGTCGCTGGTGTCGATGTGGTTGACACCGAGTTCGACCGCGCGGCGCAGCACCGCGACGGCGCCGTCGGGGTCGGCGGGCGGGCCGAAAACGCCCGGCCCGGCGAGCTGCATCGCGCCGTACCCGAGGCGGACCACCGGCAGGTCGCCGCCGAGGTTCCAGTACCCGGCCGCGGTGGCGTTGGGGGGAGTCGTCGTCATGCCGCCAGCCAATCACGGGACGGGCGCCGGCGGCGGGTGGTACTCGGCCGCCGGGATGCCCTAAGTTGCCGGTCGTGCGTGAACTGCAAGCGAGGATTGCCCAGACCGCCGACCGGCTCGGCCTGCATGCCACCGCGCCGGTCCTGACCCTGGGCCTGCTCACCGACCTCGGCCGGCTCGCCGACGAGGCACTGGCCGGTACGTCGTTCGGCCGGCGGCCGTTCCGGCCCACGGACGGGTGGACGCAGCGGCTGGCCGACGTCGCGTTCACCGTGATCAACCTGGCCGACCAGAGCGGAATCGACCTGGAGGCGGCGCTGCACTCGGCGCTGACCCGGTACGAGTCCAGCGCGGTCGGGGCGGCGCCCGCGGACGACCTCCCGTTCTGACGCGGTCGGTGACGGCCACGGTCGTCGGTGACCGCCACGGTCCGCGTGCCGTGGCAGACTATCCGGGGTGGGTACCCAGGAGCTGACCATCGGTGTCGGTGCGGGCGCCAAGGAGCTCGCCACCGCCGACATGGTGCTCAACATCGGCCCGCAGCACCCCTCGACGCACGGCGTGCTGCGGTTGAAGCTGACCCTGGACGGCGAGCGGGTCAGCAGCGCCGAGCCGATCGTCGGGTACATGCACCGCGGCGCCGAGAAGCTGTTCGAGGTTCGGGACTACCGGCAGATCACGGTGCTGGCCAACCGGCACGACTGGCTGTCCGCGTTCTCCAACGAGCTCGGCGTGGTGATGGTCGCTGAGCTGATGCTCGGCATGGAGGTGCCGCCGCGGGCGGTGTGGCTGCGCACCCTGATGGCCGAGCTGAACCGGGTGCTCAACCACCTGATGTTTCTGGGCAGCTATCCGCTTGAGATCGGCGCCATCACCCCGGTGTTCTACGCGTTCCGCGAGCGCGAGGCGATCCAGGCGGTGATGGAGGAGGCCACCGGCGGCCGGATGCACTTCATGTTCAACCGGGTCGGCGGCATCCGGGAGGAGGTGCCGGCCGGCTGGACCGACCGGGTGCGGCGCACCGTGGGCGAGGTGCGCACTCGGCTGGCCAACCTGGAGAACCTGATCCGGAACAACGAGATCTTCCTCGCGCGCACCCGCGGGGTCGGCGTGCTGAGGGCCGCCGACGCCCTGTCCTACGGCGTGTCCGGCCCGGTCGCGCGCGCCAGCGGGGTGGATTTCGACCTGCGCCGCGACGAGCCGTACCTGGCGTACGGCGAGCTGGCCGACGTGCTGCGGGTGGTGACGCACACCGCCGGGGACTGCCACGCCCGGTTCGCGACGCTGCTGGACCAGATCTACGTGTCGCTGGACCTCGCCGACGCCTGCCTGGACCGCCTGCCCGGCGGCGCGGTCAACCAGCGGCTGCCCAAGACGGTCAAGGTGCCTGAAGGCGCGGCGTACGTGTGGACGGAGAACCCGCTCGGCCTGAACGGCTACTACCTGGTCTCCCGCGGTGACAAGACCCCCTGGCGGATGAAGCTGCGCTCCGCGTCGTACAACAACATCCAGGCGCTGCAGGTCCTGCTGCCCGGCGCGCTGCTGCCCGACCTGGTTGCCATCCTCGGCTCGATGTTCTTCGTGGTCGGCGACATCGACAAGTAGCCCCTCGTATTGCTAGCGATATTGCTGTCACATACCATCGTATACATGAAGACCATGATCGACCTGAACGACGAAGCGCTCGCCCTGGCCGCGAAGGAGCTCGGCACCACCACCAAGAAGGACACCGTCAACGCCGCACTGGAGTTCGTCGCCGAACGGCGGCGACGCATCGAGCAGCTCCTCGACGATCCGTACGCATTCGGAGCCGGTCCCGACATCGGCGATGCCGAAGTGATGCGCCAGGCTCGCCGGTGACGACGCCGGCCGTCCCTGGCCGGCTCTACCTGATCGACACCTCGGCGTTCGCCCGCATCAACCATGACCCGGTTCGGGCGATCATCGCCGGGCTCATTGTCGACCGCGCCGCCGCAACCTGCATCACCGTCGACCTGGAGGCCGGCTACTCGGGACGCGACGAGACCGACGTGCTCGCCATCGCCAACCGCCGACGTTCCCAGTACGTCGTGCTACCGATCAACGAGACGATCGCCGATCGGGCGCGGGAGGTGCAGCGCCGGATGGCGGCCCGCGGGCTTCACCGGGCCGTCGGCGTCGTAGACATGCTCACCGCCGCAGTGGCCGAGTACCACGGGGCGGTCGTGCTGCACTACGACGCCGACTTCGAACACATCGCCGCCGCCACCGGCCAGCCACAGGTGTGGGTCGCCGCCCGCGGGAGCCTTCCGTGACGGTGGCAGAGATGGGTGCGGTACCCGGACCGCGAGCACCGCCGCCCCGGTACGCCCCCCGGGCCAGCGCGGTGATCATCGCCATCTCCTGACGGTACGGGGCGTGACAACTCGGCGACGATCACGCCAATCCTGGCGGGACGAGCCAGCCCGCAGGGGCCAACGCGGTGATCATCGCCGCCGCCTCACGGCACAGGGCGGAACAACCCGGCGACGATCACCCCTGTCGCTGCGCCGCCGCCACAGGTGAGGCGACCGGTCAGCCGAGCAGGGCGGCGGCGACGTCGCGACGGCGGGCCGGTGCGTCGGCGAACGCGGCCAGCCACTGCGCCCGCTTGTAGAACCGGTGGATCGGATGCTCCCAGGTCATCCCGATCCCGCCGAGCACCTGGATGGCCGCCTCGCAGGCCTGCACCGCGGCCGGTGCGGCGTAGGACGCGGCCGCCGCGCAGGCCTGCTCAGCCTGCGGGTCGCCCTCGGCGACGCACCACACCGCCCAGGTGGCCAGCGAGGTGGCGAGCTGGACGGCCGCGAAGGTGTCCGCGACCCGGTGCGACACCGCCTGGTACATGCCGATCGGCCGGTCGAACTGCTCGCGCGTCCTGGCGTGCTCGGCGGCCACGTCGAGCGCCCGCCGGGCCACCCCGCTGGCCTCGGCGGCGGCCAGCGCCAGCGCCCGGCGGCGGAGCAGGGGCAGGTCCGCGGCCACCGGCGCCGAGGGGGCGGCCTCGAAGCGGACGGTGCCCAGCCGGCGGGTGCTGTCCATGGTCGACAGCGGCGTCACCTCGGCGTCGGCCGCCTGCACCAGCCGCAGCTCGCCACCGGCGCAGGCCACCACGAAGGCGTCCACCCAGCCGGCGTCGGGCACCAGCACCTTCTCCCCGGTCACCGCGCCTTCCGCGGAGGCCCACGTACCGGGATCGCCGTCGAACAGCCCGGCCGGCCGGCCCGCCTCGGCCCAGGCCAGGGTCAGCCGGGTGCGGCCGTCGTTCGCCGGCCAGGCCAGCGCGACGGTGCTGAAGTACGGCGCGGGCAGCAGCGCGTAGCCGGCCTCCTCGAGGAGTACCGCGTGCTCGAGCAGCCCGAGGTCGTCGTCCAGCCAGCCGAGCCGCACCAGCGAGTCCCACACCGCCGGGTCCCAGCCCGGGTCGGAGTCGGCCAGCTTGGCCACCGCCGGCAGCGGTACCCGCTCGGCCAGGAAGTCCCGGGCGGCCGCGCGCAGGGCCTGCTGCTCCTCGGAAAACGCGAAGTCCACGGTGGATACCTCTCGTTCAGCGGCTGCGCGGCAGCCCGACGACCCGCTCGGCGATGATGTTGCGAAGCACCTCGGACGTACCCGCCTCGATGGTGTTGCCGCGGCTGCGCAGCCGGTGGTACTGCCAGTACCCGTCCCACACCGCCCCGTCGCCGTCGAGCTGGCCGGCCAGCCCCTGCACCTGCACCGCCAGCGCGGTCAGCCGCTGGTGGGCCTCGCTCCACACCAGCTTGCCGACCGAGCCCTCCGGCCCGGGGATGCCGGTCTTCACCAGGCTGGTCAGCGACCGGTAGTTGGTGAACCGCAGCGCCTGCAGCACTGTCCATTCGTACGCGATCGCGTCCCGGACCAGCGGGTCGTCGGCCGGGCGGCGGCCGTCCGGCATGGTCTGCTTCGCCAGCCGCACCAGCAGGTCGAGCTGCCGCTCCTGCGCGGCCAGCAGCAGGAACCCGAGGGTGCCGCGCTCGTGCAGCAGCGTGGTCATCGCCACCCGCCAGCCGTCGCCCGGCTTGCCCAGCATCGAGTCCAGCGGCACGTGCACGTCGGTGAAGAAGATCTCGTTGAACTCCGGGTCGCCGGTGAGCTGCCGCAGCGGCCGCACCTCCACGCCCGGCGCGTGCATGTCCACCAGCAGGAACGACAGCCCGGCGTGCTTGGCCGCCGCCGGGTCGGTACGTACCACGACGATGCACCAGTCGGCCAGGTGCGCGTACGACGACCAGACCTTCTGCCCGTTCACCACCCAGTGGTCGCCGTCGGCCACCGCGGTGGTGCGCACGGCGCCCAGGTCGGAGCCGGCACCGGGCTCGGAGAAGCCCTGGCACCAGATCTCCTTGCAGGCCAGCAGCGGCGGCAGCAGCCGGCGCTTCTGCTCCTCACTCCCCCAGGCCATGATCGTCGGCCCGGCCATGTTCAGCCCGATGCCGCCCAGATGGCCGCGGGCGCCGGCGCGGGCCATCTCCTCGAGGTAGATCGCCTGATAGGTGTACGGCAGGCCGCGGCCGCCGTACTCGGTCGGCCAGGTGATCCCGACGTACCCCGCCTCGTACAGGTGGTTGCTCCACGCCCGCAGCTCGTCCGGATCGCCGCGGCCGGCGCTCGGCGAGCCGTCTTCCGGGTGGTGCTCGGCCAGCCAGCCCCGCAGGTCGGTGCGGAACGCCGCCTCTTCTGCCGTGTCACGAAAGTCCACAGTGGACACTCCCTGGTCGGGGAACCCACCGTGACGTTATCAGCGGTCGCGCATTACCCGGTTGAGTACGTCGTTCTCCTCGCCCTCCTCGCGGTACCGGCGGCGGCGGTGCGAGGGCTGCGGGGCGGCCGCCTCCGGCTGGGCGTGCCGGCCGCCGCCGGCCCGCTCCGGCGGGCGTGGCGCAGGCTGGTGGGTCGGGGCGGCGTAGGCAGGCGGCGGTGGGTAGGTCGGCTGCGCGGCGTGGTGGGCCGGAGCGGGCGGCGACCCCGCGGCCGGCGGCGCGACCAGTGGCGGCCCGGCGGGCGGCGGCGCGGCCCGTGGCGGCCCGCCGCGTGGCGGCCCGGCGCGTGGCGGCCCGGCCAATGGTGGCCCGGCCGGAGACTGCCCGGTCGGGGACTGCCCGGTCGGGGACTGCCCGGTCGGGGGCTGCCCGGTCGGGGACGGCGCGGCCGGGGGCGGCCCGGCCAATGGTGGCCCGGCCGGGGACTGCCCGGCCGGGGGCGGCCCGGCCGGAGCGGGCTGCGCGGCGCGCCGCGCCGGGGCGTACCGGATCTCCGACTGTGGCGGCGGCAGCGACGGCCGGACGAACTCGCCGGTGTCCGAGCCGAACCGGGTCCGCTCGAACGGGGTCGACTCGCCCAGCGCCGAGGGCGGCAGCGGGTCCCGCAGCGGGTCCGGCCGCACCTGCGGCATCGGCGGTGGCTGTGCCCGAACCGGCGGCGGGACCGGCAGGTCCAGGGCGGACGGACGGTACGCCGGGGCGGCCGGACCAGCATCGGGCCCCCCCGACGGCTGGTACGCCGCAGGCTCGTGTGCCGCAGGCCCGTGTGCCGCAGGCCCGTGTGCCGCAGGCCCGTGTGCCGCAGGCCCGTGTGCCGCAGGCCCGTGTGCCGCCGAAGCGCGGTGCGCCGACGGCGCCGAGGGCTGATAGGCGGGCGGGACCGGCGGCGGCGGCTGGTAGCTGGGCGGCGTGGCCTGGTACGCCGGCGGCGGCTCGGTCGGGGCTGGACGGAGGGGCACCGCCGGCACGGCGGCCGGCGGCTCGCGGTGCGCGGCGAGGTCCGGTGCCGGCGGCGGCAGGCCGGGCCGCTGCGGGCGGGCGCGCTGGCTGTCGAGGTCCCCGCCGATTGTCGGGACGCCGCCGGCGGCGTGTGTGCCGCGGCTGGTGTGCCGGCGACCGCCGTCGGCGAAGCCGCGCAGCCCGGGCGCGCCCCCGGTGAGCCGGGTCGACTCCCCGTGCCAGGCCACCCGCTCCACCCGCAGCTCGCCGTCCAGCCGCTCCAGCACCTCCTCATGCAGCATCCGGACGTCGCCGCGCAGCACTTCGACCTGCTGCCGCAGCCCTTCGTCCAGTGCCCGCCGCAGGTCGGCCCCGAACTGCGCCTGGAACTCCCGGCGGGCCTCCGTCTCGCGCTCCAACTCCGCCTGGTAGGCCCGGCGCAGCTCCACCTCGGCGCCGCGCGCCGCCGCCGGAGACTCCACCGGTCCGGCCGGCTGCCGCCGCACCCCGGCGATCGCGCCGAGCACGAACGCCCACAGCGCGACCACCACCGCCAGCCGGAGCACCCGCTGGTCGTCGGTCAGCACCAGCATGCCGGTGGCCGCGACGGCGAGCGTGCTGGCGACCACCAGCGTGATGACCCGCCCCCACTTGCGTCGGGGTGCATCGTCGCGCCGCGGTGACATGCCGGTCAGCGTACGTCCCGGAGGATTAAGGCAGGCTGAAGCCGCGGGTCAACCGCTTACCAGGCTTCCGTCGGAGGAGAAGACGAGCCCGATCTGCACCCTGCCCTGCTTGATCGCAGTCTTGGTCAGCGGACCGCCGGTGTCCAGGGCCTGGAACCCGGTGAACTTCAGCCCGTACTTCTGCTCCAGCCCCGGCTTGCAGAACGGCCGGTCCTGGCACTCGGTCGGGCCGCCCAGCACCAGGTCGCCGCCGTTGCACTTGCTGGCCAGGTCGGACAGCGTCTTCAGGCCGTTGGCGTCCGCGTACGCCTTCGTCACGGCGAACGCGTTCTGGTCGGCCGCCTGGGAGGGCGCGCCGAAGTCCAGGCTGGCCTTCGCGCCGAGCTCCTTCAGCGCGGTCACCGTCTGGTCCAGGTCGCCGCTCGCCTTCGGCTGCGCGTTGGCACCGTTCTGCTGCTTGTTCAGGAACTCGGTCAACGTGCCCACGTACTCAGGCATGACGTCGATCTCGCCCTTGGACAACGCCTTGAGGTACAGCTCGCGGTTGCCGACGTCCTTCACGGTGGCCTTGAAGCCGGCCGCGCCCAGCACCTTCGCGTACACGTTGGCCAGGATCTTGCTCTCGCCGAAGTTCGCCGCGCCGACCTGCACGTCACCGGAGCCGCCGGACACCCCGGAGGCCAGGTTGTTCTCGGACACGAACGCGCTGGCCACGTTGACCGCCGTCTTGCGCTCCACATCGACCTGCCTGTTCAGGCCGATCAGCTTGTTGGTGTCCAGCGCGGTGCTGACCTTGTCCAGCGCCTGCACCAGCGGCGGCGTGGAGAGCGGTTTGTAGATGGCCGGGATGACGTTGTCCACGGTCTGCAGGTGCTTGTCGTCCTGCAGTACGACCAGGTCGTCCCCCTTGGCCGTCTGACACTTGGCGGCCTGGCCGGACGAGCCTTCCTTGCCGCACGCCACCAAGGCGGCGGCGGACAGCACGAGCACGCTGGCGCCGAGCGCTAGAGATCGCATGGGTGGCAGCCAACCCTAGGCCGGGCGCCTCCGCAACACTGCGCGCCGCACGTAACCGGAACGTTCCCGGCCGGGGGTCACCGAGCGCTGCAGGCCGGCCAGCACCAACTCGGCGAGCAGCGCGAGCAGCGCGATGAAGAACGCCCCGGCGACGATCTGTCCCGGTTTCTGCCGCCCGAAACCGTCGCTGACGATCACCCCCAGCCCGCCGCCGCCGACCAGGGCGGCCAGCGACGTGGTGGCCACCACCTGCACGGCCGCGGTGCGGAAGCCGGCCGCGATCAGCGGCAGCGCCAGCGGCACCTCAACCTTCCGCAGCACCTGCATCGGGGATAGGCCCATCCCCCGGGCCGCCTCCACCACGTCCGGGTCCACCTCGCGGACGCCGACGTAGGCGTTGGTCAGCAGCGGGGGTACCGCGAAGACGGCCAGCGCGACGATGGTGGCCGGGTCGCCGAACCCGATCGGGGTGGCCGCGAACAGGGTGAGCAGGGCCAGCGTCGGCACCGCCCGGGACAGCGTGGACAGCACGCCGGTCAGCCCGCTGAGCCGGCCCAGGTGGCCGAGCCAGATGGCGACCGGCCAGGCCACCACGCAGGCCGCGCCGACCGCGACCCCGGTGATCGTGAGGTGCTCGACGAACAGGTGCGGCACCCCGTTGCGGCCGCGCCAGTTGGCCGGGTCGTTGATCCAGGTGACCGCATCCCCGATGGCGCTCATCCCCGCCTCCTGCTCCACGGGGCCAGCGCCCGGGTCAGCCCGGCGAGCGCACCGTCGGCCACCAGGGCCAGCGCCACGCACAGCACCGAGCCGGTGACGATCTCGGCGCGGTAGAAGTTGTTGTTGAAGCCCTCGAAGATGAGCTGCCCGAGGCCGCCGTTGCCGTTGATCACCCCGACCGTGGCGAGCGCGACGGTGGACACGGTGGCGATCCGGATGCCGGCCATCATCGCCGGCACCGCGATCGGCAGCTCCACCCGCCACAGCATCCGCCCGGCGCCGTAGCCCATGCCGCGGGCCGCCTCGCGCACGTCCTCCGGCACGCCCTGCAGCCCGACCAGGAAGTTGCGCACCAGGATCACCAGCGCGTACAGCACCAGGCCGACCAGCACGGTCCGGGCCGACAGCGTTCCGGTGTACGGCGCGAGGAACGCGAACATGGCCAGCGACGGGATGGTGTAGATCACCCCGGACAGGCCCAGGATGGGGGTGGCCAGCGGCGTGAAGCGGCGCGCGAGCAGCGCCAGCGGGAACGCCACTACCACCGCGATGAGCACCGCCTGGAGCGTCAAGGTGACGTGCTGGCGGGTTGCGGCCAGGATGGCATCTGAGTTGTCCCGGACGTAGCTCCAACTGAACCACGGGTTGGGCGCCCCGTCCGAGGCGTAGGTCGCGAGGAGGGCCACGGGTGGACGCTACCGCGGAGCACGGGGACGGTCGCGACGGCGCGGCCCGGGAGCCTGCCCCTGAGCCGGCAACCGGTCCGGCGCCCGGACCAGCAGCCCGACCGGCGCCCGGACCAGCAGCCCGACCGGCGCCCGGACCGGCAGCGGAGCCGGCAACCGGTCCGGCAGCGGAGCCGGCCATCCGGCTGGACCGGGTCCGCAAGCAGTACCCCGACGGCACCGTCGCCGTGCACGAGCTGTCCCTGGACGTGCCCGCCGGCGAGATGTGCATGCTGGTCGGGCCGTCGGGCTGCGGCAAGACCACGGTGCTGAAGATGATCAACCGGCTGATCGAGCCGACCAGCGGCCGGCTGTTCCTGACCGGCGAGGACGTGACCCGCGCGGACCCGGTCAAGCTGCGCCGCCGCATCGGGTACGTGATCCAGCAGGTCGGGTTGTTCCCGCACCAGAGCATCGCCGAGAACGTCGCGACCGTGCCCAAGCTGCTCGGCTGGGACCGGCGCCGCATCGCCGCCCGGGTCGGCGAAATGCTCGAACTCGTCGGCCTTGACCCGAAGGTGTACGCCAGGCGGTACCCGCACCAGCTCTCCGGCGGGCAGCGGCAGCGGGTCGGGGTGGCCCGGGCACTGGCCGCCGACCCGGTGGTGCTGCTGATGGACGAGCCGTTCTCCGCCATCGACCCGATCGCGCGGGGCCGGCTGCAGGGCGAGTTCCTGCGGCTGCAGGCGGAGGTGCGCAAGACCGTGGTGTTCGTCACCCACGACATAGACGAGGCGATCCGGCTCGGCGACCGGGTCGCCGTGCTGTCCCAGGGCGGCCGGCTGGAGCAGTACGCCGACCCGGCCACGCTGCTCGGCTCGCCGGCCAACGAGTTCGTGGCCGACTTCGTGGGCTCCGACCGGGGGCTGAAGCGGCTGGCGGTCACCTCGATCAGCGACGTGGACCTGGAGCACCCGCCGGTGGTGCGGCCGGGTGACACGCTGGCCGCCGCCCGCGAGGCGATGGCCCGGGACGGCGCCCGGTGGGCGGTGGTGGTGGAGGAGAACGGCGACCTGCGGGGTTGGCTGTCCGCGGAGCGGGCCGCCGGCGGCGACGGCCCGGTGTCCGAGCGCGGCCGGCGGATGGCCGCCTGGGTACCGCGGGACGCGACGCTGAACCAGGCGTTCTCGGTGATGCTGCAGCAGGAGGCCGGCTGGGTGGCGGTGCTGGACGGGTCGCGGCTGGTCGGGGTGCTCACCCCGGAGTCGCTGCACGCCGCGCTGCGCCGCTCGGTGGACTCCACCGAGCCGGAGACCGCCGGCGCGGTCTGACCGCACCCGGCCCGGCGCGCCGGCCGGGGGGTCAGTTGGCGGCGATGCGGGCGCGCAGGTCGTCGGCGCCCGGGCTGCCGGCGTGGTCGGCGGCAGCGTCGGAGAGGTTGGTCAGCCACCGGTGCTTGCGCGCCGAGCGCACCTCCGCCAGGTCGTCCAGCGCCTGGTGGGCGTTGTCCAGGCCGGCGTCGCGGTCGCCGACCCTGAGCTGGGCGGCGGCCAGGTAGGCGCGGTCCTCGGCCAGGCCGCGGTGCCCCCGCGCCTGGTCGGTCAGCGCGCGGGTGCCGAGCTCGACCGCCTGCGCGGCGTGGTGCCGGTGCCGCGGGTAGCGGGTGAGGACGTTGTACTCGCCCAGCCAGCCGCGGCCGGACTTGTAGCGGGCGTTGAAGTCCAGGGTGCGCGCGGCCCAGACCGGCACCTCGACATCCGCGGCCCTGGCCATGGCCCCGTCCGCCCGGCCGAGCGCGTCGAGCATGCCCCGGGCGTCGCCGCGCAGGGCGGCCATCCGCGCGACGTTGCCGTGCAACTCGGCAAGGGTGCCGGGGTAGAGCGCCTCGGTGTCCAGGGCGAGGCCCAGCCCGGAGACCCGGGGCGACGGCACGTCGCCGTAGACCATGTGGGACAAGTCGATCTGATGCAGCACCTGTGCGACCAGGCCCGGCTCCTCCGCCTCGGACGCCAGCGCCAGAGCCCGCGCCTGGTATCGCCTGGCCTCGGCGCGGCGGCCGGCGTCGTTCGCCGACCAGCCCACGTCGGCGTACAGCTCGCTCAGCGCGATCTTCAGGCCGCGGCCGGTCGCCTCGCCGTACTCGCTGTGCAGCATCCCGAACGCCCAGCCGGCGAAGGCGCGGCCGGCGTCCAGGACCGCGCCGCCGCCGTACCGGTCGTCCAGCGCCCGAAGGTGCCCGGCCATCGCGCGGACCTGCGCCACGTCGCTCACGCCGATCCGGGCCGGCACCGGCGCGGCGCCCAGCGGCGTGCCGGGGAACCACCTGCTCAGGCCGAGCACACTGCCGCCCGCGGCGACGACCGTCGCCGCGGCCAGGAACTCACGGCGTTCCATGGCGTCGTCTCCTTCCGACCGCTCCGGTGCCGGACGGGTGTGGTTCCCACAGTCGTCACAGCTACCCAGACCCATCAACACCCGCGGGACCAGCAGCCCGTCCGCGATCCGGAGCAGCACGTCGTACGCGGTGACGCGGCGGCCGTGCAGGATCGCCGAGACCTCCGGCTGCGACTGCCCGGTCAGGCTCCCGATCTGCTGCTGGCTCCAGCCGTGCTTCTTCTGCAACCACGTGAACAGGCCGATGATGTCGCGTTCGGCGAGGAGGGGAAGCACGTCCTGTCGGGTCCACCAGGCTGGATCGGGAATAGGCAGCGCGGTTGGGACTGTGTTCACGGGCCTACCTCCGGTGAGAGGCTAGCCGGGGCCGGGGTGGCTGCCCATACAAAGGGCATATATGACGTGGTGTATGGGGTGGTCGGGTTAGACGGTGCGGCGCTCGTCGGGATCGCGGTCCCGGTCGTCCTCCGGCGGCTTCGGGGTACGGCAGCAGTACTCCAGCCACAGCGCCCCGCCGACCAGCAGCGCGGCGCACACCACGCCGACGGTGCCGGTGAACGCGTCGCCCGGCGCGGCCGTCACGGTGGACAGCCGCGGCAACAGGTAGGCCAGCAGCCCGGCCCAGCCGCCCAGCGCCGCGGCGCCGACCAGGGCGCTGGCCTTGGCGAGGGCGAGCTGCCGGGCGGCCACCAGCGGGTCGACCGGCTCCAGCCCGGGACTGTGCCGGATCCGCGCCCGGAGCTGGAAGCCGGAGATCAGCTCGGCCACCGCCAGCACCGCCAGCGACAGCGGCACGAACCAGTGCAGCCGCGGCAGGCTGCCGTAGAACTGGCGGACGGCCAGCCAGCTCACCAGCCCGGCGGCCACCGCCACGGCGGCCAGGTCACGCAGGTGGGTCGGCTGGGTCGGCTTCATGACAGCTCCAGGTCGGTACGCCGGACGCCGGACCGGTCGAGCCGCCGCACCAGGTCGGCCACCGGACCGTACCCGGGCAGCACCGCGTCCGGGTCCACCTCCGCCCACGGCACCAGCACGAACGCCCGCTCGTGCGCCCGCGGGTGCGGCAGGGTCAGCTCGGGGTCGGCCGACCGCACGTCGTCCACCGCGATCACGTCCACGTCCAGGGTGCGCGGCCCCCAGCGGACCTCGCGGGTGCGTGCCGCCGCCGCCTCGGCCGCACGGGCCCGGGCCAGCCAGCCGCGTGGGCCGGTGCCCGGGTCGGCCACCAGGACCACGGCGTTGTAGTAGTCGTCCTGCGGCACCGGCCCCCACGGCGCGCTCCGGTACACCCCCGACACCGCGCGCAGGGCGTCGCGCAGCCGGTCCACGCAGCCCTGCAGGTAGGCCAGCCGGTCGCCCACGTTCGAGCCGAGGGACAGCACCGCGCCGCTCACGTCAGGGCCCCGGCGAAGACGCGGGGCCTGCGGAGCGTTCTCGGGGGGCGGCTCACCGCGACCGCCGGATGCTGACCGCGACATCGCCGAACTCCTGCTCGATCGGCGCCTGCGGCTTGTGCACCGTCACCTCGCACGCCCAGGCCCGGCCGTCTTCCAGGCAGGTGGCGGCCAGCCGGGCGGCCAGCGTCTCCAGCAGGTTCACCGGGTCGCCGGCCACCACCGCGGCCAGCCGGTCGGCGAGCTGCCCGTAGTCCACGGTGTCCCGCACGTCGTCTGAGCCGGCCGCCGCAGTGGTGTCCAGCCAGAGCGTCGCGTCCACCACGAAGTCCTGGCCGTCGCGGCGCTCGGCGGGGTGCACCCCGTGGTGGCCGCGCACCCGCAGGCCGGTCAGCACGATCCGGTCGTTCGACGTGCCCGCTGCGTTCACGGCCCCGGCTCCGCCCTCGTTCGCCTCGTTCACGGCCCGGCTCCGCCCTCGTTCGCCTCCTCGGGGCGCAGCGCCGCCACCACCTTCAGCGCGTCGAGGTTGCGCCGCACCTCGTGTACCCGTACCCCCCAGACGCCGGCCAGCGCCGCGACAACGGTGGTGGCCACGGTGGCATCCTCCCGCTCGTGCACCGGCCGCGGCGCGCCGTCCGGTCCGGTCAGCAGCGAACCGAGGAACGACTTGCGGGAGGTGCCCACCAGCACCGGCAGACCGGTGGACACGAACTCATCCAGCCGGCGCAGCACCGCCCAGTTGTGGGTGGCCGTCTTGGCGAAGCCCAGCCCGGGGTCGATCACCAGGTTGTGCCCGGCCACCCCGGCGGCCAGCGCCGCGTCCACCCGCGCGGCGAGCTCGCGCCGGACGTCGGCCACCACGTCGTCGTACTTCGCCAGCGCAAGCATGTCGCGGCTGTGGCCACGCCAGTGCATCAGGATGAGCGGTACGCCGGCGTCCGCGGCCACGCGGGCCATGTCCGGATCGGCCAGTCCGCCGCTCACGTCGTTGATCACCGCGGCGCCGGCCTCCACCGCGGCGGCGGCCACGGCGGCCCGCATGGTGTCCACGCTGACCGCGATGCCCTCGCCGGCCAGCGTCGTGATCGCGGGGAGAATGCGCCGGATCTCCTCCGCGGCCTCCACCCGGTCGGCGCCCGGACGGGTCGACTCGCCCCCGACGTCGACCAGGTCGGCACCCTCGGCCCACAGCTGCCGCCCGTGCTCCAGCGCCGCGTCCAACCCGGCGTACCGGCCGCCGTCGGAGAACGAGTCCGGGGTGACGTTCAGCACGCCCACCACCGCGCAGCGGGAACGGGGGCGCGGCAGGCCGGCCATCACTTGCCCAGGATGAGGCTCATCGCCTCGGCCCGGGTGGAGCTCTGCGTCTGGAACAGCCCGCGCACCGCCGAGGTCACGGTGCGCGACCCGGGTTTGCGCACCCCGCGCAGGGTCATGCACAGGTGCTCGGCGTCGATCACCACGATCACGCCACGCGGTTCCAGCCGGCGGACCAGCGCGTCGGCGATCTGGCTGGTCATCCGCTCCTGCACCTGCGGGCGCCGGGCGTACATGTCCACGATCCGGGCCAGCTTCGACAGGCCGGTGATCTGGCCCTTCTCGTTGGGGATGTAGCCGACGTGGGCAACGCCGTGGAACGGGGTCAGGTGGTGCTCGCACACCGAGGCCATCTCGATGTCCTTGACCAGCACCATCTCCTCGTGACCCTCGTCGAACACCGTGGTCAGCACCTCGTCCGGGTCCACGTACAGCCCGGCGAACTGCTCCGCCCAGGCCCGCGCGACCCGTTCGGGGGTGCGCACCAGCCCTTCCCGCTCCGGGTCCTCGCCGATGGCGAGCAGCAGCTCGCGTACCGCTGCCTGCACCCGGACGGTGTCGAACCGCCCCTTCACGGTGCCGCGCTCACTCCCGCGCTCCGGCCTCGCTGTTGAACGGCCAGTCGTCCTCGGGGCCGACCGGCGGGCGCTGCTGCGCGGACGGGAACGGCGGGCCGGACTGCTGCGGTGACCGGCCGGCCGGCGGACCGCTGCCCTGGGGTGCGTGGTGGCCGCCGCCCTGGGGTGCGTGGTTGCCGCCGCCCTGGGGTGCGTGGTTGCCGCCGCCCTGGGGTGCGTGGGGGGCGGCCTGCGGATCGGGCTGAGCGGTGCCGCGCGGGTACGGCGACGGCCCCGGCCGGCCGGGGGCGCCCGACGGCGGCGGCGGGTACGACGGGAGCGCGCCGGCCGGCGGCGTGGGCGGCACCGCCACCGACTGGGCCACACCAGCCGTGGCCGGCATGGCGGCCGGCACCGTCGGGGCGCCGTTCACCTGCTGGCCATTGGCCGCGGCGATCTCCGCCGGGGTGAGCACCGGCGGCTTGTCCGACGGGGTGCGCTTGCCGAACGTGTACGTGTTGTGCGGCGCCCGCTTCTGCACCCGGGACGCGACCCGGGCCATGTCGGCCTTGGACAGCGTCTCCTTCTCGATCAGCTCGAGCACCATGTCGTCGAGCACGTCGCGGTACTCGACCAGGATCTCCCACGCCTCGTCGTGCGCGCTCTCGATCAGCGCCCGCGTCTCGACGTCGATGTCGGCGGCCACCTCCTCGGAGTAGTCCCGCTGGTGGCCGTAGTCCCTGCCCAGGAACGGCTCAGACTCGTTGGTGCCGTACTTCACCGCGCCCAGCCTGGCGCTCATGCCGTACTCGGTGACCATCGCCCGGGCCAGCTTCGACGCCTTCTCGATGTCGTTGCTGGCACCCGTGGTGGGCTCGTGGAAGACCAGCTCCTCCGCCGCGCGGCCGCCCAGCGCGTACACGAGCTGGTCGATCATCTCCGAACGGGTCTGGGTGTACCGGTCCTCGGTGGGCAGCACCAGGGTGTGCCCGAGCGAGCGGCCCCGGGACAGGATGGTCACCTTGTGCACGGGGTCGAGGTTGGGCAGCGCCCAGGCGACCAGCGCGTGCCCACCCTCGTGGTACGCGGTGATCTTCTTCTCCTTGTCGCTCATCACCCGGGTCCGCCGCTCCGGGCCGGCGATCACCCGGTCGATCGCCTCCTCCAGCGCGGCGTTGGTGATGAACCGGCCGTTGTTGCGGGCGGTGAGCAGTGCGGCCTCGTTCACCACGTTGGCCAGGTCGGCGCCGGTGAAGCCGGGGGTGCGCCGGGCGACGGTGGCCAGATCCACGTCGGGCGTGAGCGGCTTGCCCTTGGCGTGCACGTTCAGGATGGCGATGCGGCCCTGCAGGTCCGGGCGGTCCACCGGGATCTGCCGGTCGAAGCGGCCCGGCCGCAGCAGCGCCGGATCCAGGATGTCCGGCCGGTTGGTGGCCGCGATCAGGATCACGCCGCCCTTGACGTCGAAGCCGTCCATCTCCACCAGGAGCTGGTTCAGCGTCTGCTCCCGCTCGTCGTGGCCGCCGCCGAGGCCGGCGCCGCGGTGCCGGCCGACCGCGTCGATCTCGTCCACGAAGATGATCGCCGGCGCGTTCGCCTTGGCCTGCTCGAACAGGTCACGCACCCGCGACGCGCCGACACCGACGAACATCTCCACGAAGTCCGAGCCGGAGATCGAGTAGAACGGGACGCCGGCCTCGCCGGCCACCGCGCGGGCCAGCAGCGTCTTGCCGGTGCCGGGCGGGCCGTACAGCAGCACGCCCTTGGGGATCTTGGCGCCGATGGCCTGGAACTTGGCCGGGTTCTCCAGGAACTCCTTGATCTCCTGCAGCTCCTCGATGGCCTCGTCCACCCCGGCCACGTCGGCGAACGTGGTCTTCGGGGTGTCCTTGCTCACCAGCTTGGCCTTGGCCTTGCCGAAGTTCATCACCCGGCTGCCGCCACCCTGGATCTGGTTCATCACCAGGAACAGCAGGAACACCACGATCGCGATCGGCAGCAGGGAGAACAGGAGTTGGACGAACGTGTTCTCCTGGGTGACGTTCGTGGTGAACGTCGCACCGTCGCCGGCCTTGCCCTTGACCGTGTCGAAGATCTCGTCCGCGGACTGCGCCGGGTACGACGCGGTGATCTTCTTGTCGCCGTCGACGGGGTTCTTCAGGGTGATATCGAGCGTCTGCTGCTTGTCGTTGATGGTGATCTTGCTGAAGTTGCCGGCGTCGATCTGGGACAGCGCCTTGGAGGTCTCCACCTCGGCGAAGCCGCCGTTGCCGCGGATCAGCGGAGGAACCACCAGCAGGGCCAGCACGACGAGCGCGGCCCAGACCCACCATTTGCGGAAGAAGTTTCTGCGATCCATATGGCTGCAAGGCGACCGATTGGGGTGGCCTCGTCCTCCTGATCTGGCTGGTGCGGGCGCGGACCTCTCGCCGTCCGGCGATCATCCCCGGTTACCGAACGGTACACCGGGAGGACGTGTCACGCAGGGCCGCCTGGCAGCTTCCCTGCCTCTCCAACGAGCGTTCTGACCTGCATGTTCCACACGGCTCACCGGGCCGGACGGGCAGCACATACCCAGGATCAGCGGGTGTAGACCTCTGGGTTGAGCCGGCCCACATGTGGCAGTCCACGATACCGCTCCGCATAGTCGAGGCCGTAGCCCACCACGAACTCGTTCGGGATGTCGAAGCCGAGATACCGCACCGGCACCTGGACTTTGACCGCGTCCGGCTTGCGCAGCAGGGCCACCACCTCCAGGGTGGCCGGCTGCCGGCTGGTCAGGTTGCGCAGCAGCCAGGACAGGGTCAGCCCGGAGTCGATTATGTCCTCCACCACCAGCACGTGCCGGCCGGAGATGTCCCGGTCGAGGTCCTTGAGGATGCGCACGATGCCGGACGACGAGGTTGCCGAGCCGTACGAGGACACCGCCATGAACTCCAACTCGACCGGCCGGGTCAACGCCCGGGCCAGGTCGGACATGAACATGACGGCGCCCTTGAGCACCCCCACCAGCAGGATGTCCCGGTCGGCGTAGTCGGCGTCGATGAGCGCCGCCAACTCGGCGATCTTCGCGCGGATCTCCTGCTCGGACACCACGACGGTCTCGATGTCGCCGTCGCACACGGTTGCTCCTCGAGGCTCGGTCCGGGCACGCCACGTGCAGCCTGCCATGCCGGGCCGTGGCGCCGAACCCGGGGCGCCGTCCGCGCGACGGCTCACTCGGGTGGCTCGTCACTCGGGTGGCTCGTCACTCGGGTGGCTCGTCACTCGGGTGGCTCGGAGTCGTCCAGGCGCAGCGCGCCGTGCCGGCGGGTGACGCGGCGGCCACCTGGCAGGGAGACCGGGCCCTGGCCGTGCCAGCCGGTGAGAAGGTGGTCGATGGCCGTCAGGTGGGCCGAGGTCAGCCCGGGTACGTCGCGCAGCCAGGTACGGAGCAGGCGGCGGCGCAGGCCGTCGGGCAGGTCGGCGAGGGCGCCGACGTCGACCCGGTCGGCGGCCCGGATGCGCTCCCGGGCCAGGTCGGCCGCGACGGCGTCCAGCGCTGTCAGATCGGCGCGCAGCAGGGTGGCGGTGCGGGCCAGCGCCTCGGCGACGCCGCCGCCCAGCACGTCCTCCAGCAGCGGCAGGACCTCGTGCCGCAGCCTCGCCCTGCGGTACCGCGGGTCGGCGTTGTGCGGGTCAACCCACGCCGGCAGTCCCTCGGCGGCGCAGGCGGCCGCGGTGGTCGCCCGGCGGATCCCGAGCAGAGGGCGCAGGTACGGCGGGTCGGCGGGGCGCATGCCGGCGATCGACCGCGGGCCGGAGCCACGGCCCAGGCCGAGCAGCACCGTCTCGGCCTGGTCGTCCAGGGTGTGCCCGAGCAGCACCCACCGGGCAGCCGTCGCCGCCGCGGCCTGGTCCAACGCGCTGTACCGGGCTCGCCGGGCGGCCGCCTCGGGGCCGCCGTCGCCGGTGGCGTCGACCCGCCGGACCAGCACCGGATCCAGGCCGAGACCGCGCAGCAGCTCCGCGACCCGGTTGGCGCGGTCGGCCGAGCCCGGTTGCAGCGCATGGTCGACGGTGACCGCCCCGGCGGCGATCCCGCGGCGCGGCGCCTCGAAGGCGACCGCCGCGGCCAGGGCGAGCGAGTCGGCGCCGCCGCTGCACGCGACCAGCACCGGGGCCGCCGGCTCGACGTACTCGGTCAACGCCCGCCGTACCGCGACACGCACCTCCGCCACCGCGGGATCCGGACCGCCGCTGTGCCCACTGGTTCGCTCGCTCGCAAGCTCGCTCACTGGTGCACCCTCCGCGCTGCGCTCGTCGGCCGCGTGAGCGTCCGCTGCTGTGCTCATTGGTTCGCTCGCAAGCTCGCTCACGCAACCTCCTCGCTGCGCTCGTCGGCCGCGTGAGCGTCCGCTGCTGTGCTCATTGGTTCGCTCGCAAGCTCGCTCACTGGCGCATTCTCCTGTCCGCCCACGGCGCGATGCAGCAACCCACACGGCAGTCCGTCCTGGCAACGGCTCGGGATGGCCGCCGGCGCGCGGCGCGTCCGCCGGACGACGGGCCGGGTCGGGCCGAGGCGGTGCGGCGGACGACGGGGCGGGTCAGGCCGATGCGGCGGGGCGGATGCCGTGGATGCGCTCCACCCAGGCCTCCGGCGCGGACAGCTCGGACTTGCGCGGCAGCGTCTCCGCGGAGGACCACACCGCGTTGAAGCCCTCCATGCCGACCACGTCGATCACGCCGCGGACGAACTTCGCCCCCTCGGAGTACTGCCGCATCTTCACATCCATGCCGAGCAGCCGGCGCAGCAGACGGTCCAGCGGCCCGGTGCCCTTGCGGCGCTGCTGGAAGCGCTCCCGGATGGTGGTCAGCGACGGGATCACGTCCTCGTCCACCGCGTCCATCACGTACTCCGCGTGCCCCTCGACCAGGCTCATGAAGGCCGTGATCCGGTCCAGCACCTCGCGCTGCGCCGGGGTCTGCACCAGCGCCAGCAGCCCCTGCCCGTCGCCGGAGTGGCCGCGCACCGCGCTGCCGAGCTCGCGCAGCGCGCCGACGACCCGCTCGCGCAGGGCATCCGGGTCCAGGTCGGTGGCCTCGACCAGCCGGGCCACCTCGGCGGTCAGGTGCCCCGACAGCCACGGTACGGCGGTGAACTGCACCCGGTGGGTGACCTCGTGCAGGCACACCCACAGCCGGAAGTCGGTGGGGTCGACGCCGAGCGCGCGCTCGGCCTCGACGACGTTCGGGGCGACCAGCAGCAGGGCGCCGCCCTCCGGGCCGAAGATCTCGTACTGGCCGAGCACCTTGCTGGACAGGAACGCCAGCACGGCGCCCGCCTGCAGCCCGGTGACCCGCGGGCCCACGCTGGCCACGATCCGCCCCGGGGAACGCCGTTCGGTGAGCTTGGCCACCAGCGGGGTGAGCAGGTTCTGCAGGCCGACGGCGTTCGCCGCCACCCAGCCGTGCCGGTCCACGATCCGGGCCGGCGGGGCGAGGCCCGGCGCGGTCAGCCCGGTGATCCGCTCGACATGGCCGGTGGCAACCTCGGCGTGCGCCCGGAGCTGGGCCACCACGGCGTCCGCCTCGCTGCGCGTCGCGTCGGGGCCGGGCCTGGCGAGCCGGCGCGCGGTGGAGACGGCGAGGTCCCAGTCCACCATCCCGGCTGGTACGTCGTTCGCTGCGCCTTCGCTCATGCCAGCAACCGTACGCTTCGGTAACTACCCGCGCCGCCGCGCAGCCGGCCCTACCCCACGCGGGTGAGCGCGGCAACGGCCACGTCCAGGGCGGCCTCCGCGCCCAGGACGCCGGGCACCCGGGCGGCCAGGAACGCGAACGCGAGCAGCCGCCCGTTCGCGGTCTGCACCACCCCGGCCAGGCTGCTCACCCCGGTCAGGGTGCCGGTCTTGGCCCGCACCGCGCCCGCCGCGGCCGCCGCCGCACCGGCGCGGTAGCGGTCGTCCAGCGTGCCGTCGTAGCCGCCCACCGGCAGCCCGGCGAACAAAGGGTGCAGTTCGGGATGCTGCGCGGACGCGGCGACCCGCAGCAGCGAGACCAGCAGCGCCGGGCTGAGCCGGTCCGACGCGGACAGCCCGCTGCCGTCCAGCAGCCGGTCGCCGGCCACGTCGAGGCCCAGCCGGCCGAGCACCGTACGCACCGCCGCCACCGCGCCGGCGAACGACGCCGGCTGGTGCTCGGCGAGCGCCACCTGGCGGGCCAGCATCTCGGCGAGCACGTTGTCGCTGCGCAGCAGGGTGCGTTCCAGGATGCGGGCCAACGGCGGGGACCTCACCTCGCCGAGCACCGTCGCGGCGGCCGCCGCCCGGCCCCGCGCCACCGCCTGCACGGGCACCCCGAGCAGCCGCGCGAACGCCCGGCCGGCGTCCAGGTCGGGCGCCTGCGAGCGGGCCACCTGGCCGGGCTGGCGGCCGCCGTCGATCATCAACGCGGTGATGGGCGTGACGTAGCCGCCGCTCACGTCGCGGGGGTCCCAGGCGGGGGCGAGCGCGGGACCGGTGAACAGCGAGCCGTCGATGAGGACGCGGGTCGGTCTGGCGCCGGTACGCCGCACCGCCGCGGCCAGGTCGGCCAGCCGGGCGGCGCCGGCGTACGTCGCGGGCCTGCCGGGCGGTGCCCCGGACAGGGTCAGGTCCCCGCCGCCGACCAGTACCACCTCGCCCGGCCGCGCACCCGCCACCGCCCTGGTGGCGAACCGGTGGTCGGCCGGGTAGCTGGCCAGCACCGCGGCGGCGGTGGTCAGCTTGGCCGTGGAGGCCGGCGCGGCCAGCCGGGCGCCGCCGGAGTCGAACAGGGTGGTGCCGGTGGCCAGGTCGGTGACCGTGGCGGACACCAGCGGGCCGAGCCGCCTGTCCCGCAGCGGGCCGGCCAGCCGGGCGGCCACCGCGGCCGGGCCGGGGGCAGCGCCGGTCGGGTCGAGTGCGGCGAGCACCGGGGCGGGGGCCACCACCGGCGGCTCGACCGGCCCGGCCGCTCCCGACCCGGCCGCCCCCGGCTGGCCGGCCCGGGCCTGCGGGCTGCCGGTCCGGGTGGCGTACAGCGCGGCGGCGCCGACCGCCAGCGCGGCGGCGAGCAGCAGCACCAGCGCGACGAAGCCGGCCTGCCGCCACCGCGTGCGGCCGGGCACCGAGACCCGCCCGACAACCCTCACGCCACCCCCTGGCACCCATCCCGACCCGCGACGGTCCACACTAGACAACCGTGGAGTTCGACGTCTTCATCGAGATCCCGAAGGGCCAGCGGAACAAGTACGAGCTGGACCACAAGACGGGGCGCATCCGGCTGGACCGCACGCTGTTCACCGCGACCCAGTACCCGGCCGACTATGGCTTCATCGAGGACACCCTCGGCGACGACGGCGACCCGCTGGACGCGCTGGTGCTGGTGCAGGAGCCGACCTTCCCGGGCTGCGTGATCCTGTCCCGGGCGATCGGCATGTTCCGGATGACCGACGAGAAGGGCGGCGACGACAAGGTGCTCTGCGTGCCGGCGGCCGACCCGCGGCTGGAGCACCTGCGCGACATCCACCACGTACCGGCGTTCGACCGGCTGGAGATCCAGCACTTCTTCGAGGTGTACAAGGCGCTGGAGCCCGGCAAGTCCGTCGAGGGCGCCACCTGGGTGGGCCGTGCCGAGGCCGAGGCGGAGATCCTCACCTCCCGCCGCCGCCTCCGGGACGCCCACCCCTCCTGAGGCCGGGACGCCCACCCGTCCTGAGCGGGAAACCGGGGCGCGCCGGCCTCAGGCCACGGCGGGCTCGACGGCGTCCTCGACCGCGGTCGGCGCGCCGCCACGGAGGCGTTTTGCCCGGATGAACACGGTGAGCACGAATGCGACCAGCAGCACCGGCACGGCCAGGCCGAACGCGGTGGCGATCGCGTGCGTGTAGCTGTCCGGCTCGGGCACTCCGGTCACCACCCGGCCGTCCGGCAACCGGATCGGCGGCAGGTACGTGGTCCGCGCGTTCACCGCCGCGCCGAACAGGGCCGAACCGATCGCGCCGCCCAGCGACCGGAAGAACGTGACCGACCCGGTCGCCACCCCGAGTTCGGCCGGGTCGGCGTCGTTCTGCGCCGCGAGCACCAGCGTCTGCATGGCCAGCCCGAGGCCGATCCCGACCAGCAGCATGTAGCCGCTGATCAGCCATATCGAGGTGAGCTGGCCCAGGGTTCCGAGCAGCCCCAGCCCGGCCGCGGCGATCAGCGAACCGGCGATCGGGTACGGGCGGTACACACCCGTGCGGGTGATCGCCTGGCCACTGGCGATCGACGCGGACAGCACGCCGACCATCAGCGGCAGCATCAGCAGGCCGGCCCTGGTGGCCGAGAACCCACGGACGAACTGCAGGTAGAGCGGCAGGTACAGGATCGCGCCGAACATGCCGGCGCCGATGGCGAACGTTGCCCCGTTGACCAGGTTGAACGTCCGGTTGCGGAACAGCCGCAGCGGCAGGATCGGCTCCGCGGCGCGGTACTCCACGAACAGGAAGGCGACCAGCAGCAGTACCCCGGCCACGGCCAGCCCGACGATCCTGCCGCCGCCCCACGGCCAGCCCGGCCGGCCGCCCCACTGCATGACGAACAGCAGCGCGCTGGTGCCGGCGACCAGCAGGAACGCGCCGAGGAGGTCGACCCGGTGCCTGGTGGGCGTGTGCTGCAGACGGAGGTTGCGCGCCACGATGAGCCAGGCGACCACGCCGACCGGGAGGTTGACGAGGAAGACCCAGTGCCACGAGAGATGGTCGGTGATCAGGCCGCCGAGCAGTGGACCTGCCACGCTGGACAGCCCGAACACGGCACCGAAGTAGCCGGTGTACCGACCGCGCTCCCGCGGGCTGACGATGTCGCCGATGATCGTGAAGGCCAGCGACATCAGGCCGCCGGCGCCCAGCCCCTGGATGGCGCGCGCCGCCACCAGCATGGTCATGTTCTGCGAGATCCCGCCGAGCAGCGAGCCGACCAGGAACACCGCGATCACGAACTGGAAGACCGGCCGCCGCCCGTACTGGTCGGACAGCTTCCCGTACAGCGGCGTGGACACCGTCGAGGCGATCAGGTACGCCGCCACCGTCCAGGTCACCTTGTCCGCGCCGCCCAGATCGGTGACGATCGTCTTCATCGCCGTACCGACGATGCTCTGGTCCAGCGCCGCCAGGAACATGCCGGCCATCAGCCCGCTGAAGATCACCATGATCTCGCGGTGCGACAGCGTCCGCGGCTCCCCTTCGACCGCCGGTCGGCTCGCGGTGCTCAACGGCGTTCCCCGCTCCACTCGTGCTCGTTCCGGTTCACTTCGGCGTTCAACTGGCGGAGCAGCCGGACCAGGTCGTGCTGGTCGGCGGCGCTCCAGTGACCGACCAGGCGGCGCATCCGGTCGCACCTGCCGGACCGCACCTCGCGCAGCACGTCGGCGCCCTGGTCGGTGACCTCGATGAGCTGGGCGCGGCCGTCTTCCGGGTCACGCTCCCGCCGCACGTACCCGACCTGCTCCAACGCGGTCAGGTGCCGGCTCACCGTGGACAGGTCCAACCTGAGCAGGTCTGCCAGCGCACTGGGGCGCATCGGGCCGAGGTCGAGCAGCCGACCGAGCGCGAAGTAGGCCATCCGCTCCAGCGGGCGGCCGAAACTCTGCCGGTACCGGCTCTGCGCCCGGTCGGCGGAGAGCACGAACTGGCCCAACTCGCGTTCGAGATCCTCGTACAGGCCCACCGTTGCTTCGCATTCTTACTTGTGCTCTGCAACTAGTTTAGTTGCAGACCATAAGCAAGGACAAGCCCGTTCACGCCAGCGAGGCTCAGACCAGGTCCGGGTTCGGCGGCGGCGGGATCGGGCTCGGCTCGGGTGCCGGCGGGATCGGGTCCGGGTTCGGCGTGGGTGGGATGGGACCGGGCTGCGGCGGGACCGGGTACGGCCCGGGTCGCGGCGGCTGCGGCGGTCCGGGGTCGGGCACCGGCGACGGCGGCCGTGGGTCCGGGCCAGGCTGCGGCGGCCAGGGGTCGGGTGCCGGTGCTGGCGGCTTCGGGTCGGGGCCCGGCTGCGGCGGCAGCGGGTCGGGCACCGGCGATGGCGGGGCCGGGTCCGGTGCGGGCTGCGGCGGGATCGGGTCCGGGATGGGGGCCGGCGGCACCGGATCCGGCCCCGGCTGCGGCGGCTGCGGCACCATCGGGTCCATCGGGTCCATCGGTCGCGTCATGGCGCACCTCCCTCGTGCGGCGTACCCCCTGATCGTCTCGCATAACCGGGCCGCCGCGGCGCTGGCGCAGGGCCGCGCCCCTCTGGGCAGAGTTGCCCGGAAAGCCGCGGCAGGCCGGCCGGGTGATCGATACGATCGCGCGATGCCCGAGGCGACACAGCCGGCCAGACCGAAGGACCTGACGGAGCAGGAGCTCGGGTTCGCCCGGCAGGACGCAGTGCGCTGGCTGTCGCCCGGCGTCCTCGTCGGCACCGGCATCAGGGCGCTGCTGGCCTCGATCTTCGGCAGCTACGCCGACAAGCGCGAGCTGCAGGCCGTACTGCCGCCCAAGGTGCACGACCACGCGCAGGGCGAGGAGTTGTGGCTGGACTTCACGGCCGACGTTGGCGACGGGTTCGACCCGACGTACTCGATCGCCTCGCTGCTGGCCGCGCCGGGCATCGCGGTCACCGACGGCGGGGAGCGGAAGGAGTTGCCGCGCGGGCAACTGCTGGTGCTCGGCGGCGACCAGATCTACCCGGCGGCATCGGCCCGCGGGTACGAGGACCGCACCAAGGGCCCGTACCGCGCCGCGCTGCCGGTGGCACCGGACCCGGCGCCGGTGATGTTCGCGCTGCCCGGCAACCACGACTGGTACGACGGGCTGACCGCGTTCCTGCGAGTGTTCACCCAGGCGCGGCCGATCGGCGGCTGGGCCACCGAGCAGAGCCGCAGCTACTTCGCCATCCAGCTGCCGCAGCGGTGGTGGCTGTACGCGGTGGACGCGCAGCTCTCCTCCTACATCGACTCGCCGCAACTGGAGTACTTCAGCGCTGCCGCCCAGCAACTGCGGCCCGGCGACGCGGTGATCCTGTGCTGGCCGACCCCGGTCTGGGTCGAGACCGCCCGGAACCCCGAGGCGTACGACCCGATCGAGTTCTTCGAGGGCGAGATCATCGCCCCGCGGGGCGCCACGATCCGGGCGATGCTGTCCGGCGACGCGCACCACTACGTCCGGTACGCCGACGACCAGGGCACCGGCACCCGGATCACCTGCGGCACGGGCGGGGCGTACCTGGTGGCCACCCACCGGCTGCCGGAGAAGCTGGAGGTGCCGTCCCCGAAGTCGCGGATGCGGCGGCGCACCGACCCGCGCCACTACACCCTGCGAACCCGCTACCCGGACCGGAAGGAGTCCGCCGCGCTGGCCCCGGGGATCCTGCGGCTGGGCTGGCGGAACCCGGGGTTCTGGACGTTCATGGGCATCCTGCAGACGCTGTTCGTGATCTCGCTGGTGTTCGCGGTGGACTACGGGCGGCGGACCGGCGGCAGCGTGGGCAGCCTGGAGACGCTGCGGGCCTCGTTCCCGTGCGTGGTGCTGGCCGGGCTGTACGTCTACGGGGCGTACCTGTTCGCGAAGCTCGACCGGGGCAGCCCGCGGCGGACGGCGGTGGTGGCCGGGCTGCTGCACGGCCTGGCGCAGCTCGGGCTGGGCGCCGGGTGGACGTTCGCCGTGTTCGCGCTGCACCGCTTCCGGCCCGACTGGCTGCCGGACATCCTGCTGGCGCTGGTCGTCGTGGCGCTCACCTTCGTGCTGGTCGGCTTCGCCGCCACCCTGCTCACCGGCGTGTACCTGCTGCTGGCCAGCCTGGTCGACGTCAACCTGAACGAGGTGATGGCCGGCCAGTCGATCGAGGACTACAAGGGCTTCCTGCGGCTGCACATCGACACCGACGCAAGCCTGCGGATCTACCCGGTCAAGCTACGGAAGGTCTGCCACCGCTGGCAGGCCGACCCGGGCGGCGCCGCCGCGGACCCGTGGCTGAAACCGGCCGGCGACCCGCTGGCACCGGAGCTGATCGAGCCGTCCATCCGCATCCCCCGCGAGGAGCCGCTCTGAGGGTTGTGGAACCGTCTGCCGGGACAGCCCACCCGGGTTTCCGCACGCCAAGGGAGCGGGATGCGACCGCTGGACGGGATCACCGTGGTCAGCCTGGAGCAGGCGGTGGCCGCGCCGTTCGCCACCCGGCAGCTCGCCGACCTCGGAGCCCGCGTCATCAAGATCGAGCGGCCCGGCGGCGGCGACTTCGCCCGGCGGTACGACGAGTCGGTGCTCGGACAGTCGGCCTACTTCGTCTGGCTCAACCGGTCGAAGGAGTCGCTCACGCTGGACGTGAAGGCGCCGGCCGGCCGCGCGGTGCTGGCCGACCTGCTGGCCGGCGCGGACGTGTTCGTGCAGAACGTCGCGCCCGGCGCGGCCCGCCGGCTCGGGCTGGCCGCCGAGGATCTGGCCGCCGGGCACCCCCGGCTGGTCGTCTGCGACATCTCCGGGTACGGCAACGACGGGCCGTGGGCCGACCGCAAGGCGTACGACCTGCTGGTCCAGGCCGAGGCCGGGGTGGTGTCGCTGACCGGTACGCCGGACGCCCCGGCCAGGGTGGGCATCTCGATCGCGGACATCGCCGCCGGGATGTACGCCTACTCCGGCATCCTCACCGCGCTGTACACCCGGGCCACCACCGGGGTGGCGCCGCCGGTGGCCGTGTCGCTGCTCGATGCGCTCGGCGAGTGGATGGGCTCGCCCGCGTACTACACCGAGTACGGCGGTGCGCAGCCGGACCGGACCGGCGCCGAGCACGCCACCATCGCGCCGTACGGGCCGTACCGGGTGGCCGGCGGCGCAACCGTGCTGATCGGCATCCAGAACGAGCGGGAGTGGGCGGCGTTCTGCACGATCGTGCTGGGCGACCCGGCGGTGGCCACCGACCAGCGGTTCGCCCGCAACCCCGACCGGGTGGCGAACCGCGCGGCGCTCAACGACCTGGTCGCGGCCCGGTTCGCCGCGCTGACCGCCGACGCCGCCGTCGCGCTGCTGGACGCGGCCGGCATCGCCAACGCCCGGCTGAACTCGGTGGCCGACTTCCTGGCCCACCCCGCACTGGCCGGCCGGGACCGCTGGCGCACCGTTCCCACGCCCGGCGGCCCGGTCCGGGCGCTGCTGCCGCCGGCCACCCTCGGCGGGGTGCCGCCCCGGATGGGTGCGGTGCCCGCCGTGGGCGAGCACACCGACGCGATCCTGGCCGGGCTCGGCCGGTCCGCCGCCGAGATCGCCCGGCTGCGGGCCGCGGAGGTGGTCTGAGGTGCACGTCCGCGGGCTGCTGTTCGACAACGACGGGGTGCTGATCGACAGCACCGCGGCGGTGGAGGCGGCGTGGCGGGCCTTCGCCGGGTGGTACGGCCTGCCGGCCACCGAACTGCTGGCGCAGGTGCACGGGCGGCGGTCCCAGGACGTGATCGAGGGGTACGCGGACCGGCTGCCGGTGTCGGTGGACGAGGCACTGCGCCGGCTGCTCGCGGACGCGGTGGGCGGCGACACGCCGATGACGGTGCTGCCCGGCGCGGCCGCGCTGCTCCGGTCACTGCCTGCCCGCGGCTGGGCGGTGGTGACCTCCGGCACCCGCGGCGTGGCCCGGGCCCGGCTGGCCGCCGCCGGGCTGCCCGAGCCGCCGGTGCTGGTCACCGCGGAGGACGTGCCCGCCGGCAAGCCCGATCCGGCGCCGTACCGGCTCGCCGCCACCCGCCTCGGCCTCGACCCGGCCGACTGCCTCGCCATCGAGGACGCGCCACCCGGCCTGGCCTCCGCCCGCACCGCCGGTTGCCGCACCCTGGCCCTGCTGACCACGCATCCCCGCGCCGACCTCGACGCCGACCTGATCGCCCCCGACCTCGCCGCCGTCCACGTCATCCCGACCCCGGCCGGGTTCCACGTGACCGTGTCCGTTCAGGAGTGACCAGGCCCGTCGTTGTGCGCGGCAGGACCGCGGTGGCCCGCCTGGAGACCGGCACATGAGGGCCGTCAGCTCGAAGGCGTGCCGCCGGTCGTGGTGGACGCCTCGGCGCTGCACTGCTCACTCCGAGCCGATCGGCACGATGCACTCTGCGACACCGTCGCCGCGCTGTCGGCCGCCGCCCCGGCGGAACGTCCTCACACGGGCGGTCTTCGAGGAGGTGGCCGGCAAATCCTGGGGCAGGAGGGCTTTCGGCCGTCTCGTTTGGTGGGTGGTTGCGTTTTGAGCTACTGCCGCGCCTACCACCTCGCTGACGCTCGGCGGCAGGCTTGCCACCGACGAAGTGCATGAATGACAAGGTGGTCCGGTCCCCGACCTGAATGGTGACGCCGGTCCGGAGCCGTCGGCTTCTCGCCGGTGACGCCGGTCCGGAGCCGTCGGCTTCTCGCCGGTGCGGGAAGTGGTACAGAAAGGGGTCGGAAAAAGAGGTTGCGGAATGGTGACACGGGTTGGGTGGTTCGGTAGAATCGAACGTATGATCGGTGACGCGGCGACGGTGGGGTACACCCACCCGATAGTGAACGCCGTGGCCGATCTGGAAGCCACATTGGATGGCTGTGCCGACGCCCGGTTGTGGTCGTTGTCGGTGAAGGAACTCGACGACCTGCTACCCCGGGCGCACGCCCTGCTCGCCCGGATCACCGGGACGCTGGTGCTGCCGCTGATCCGGGAGGCCGACAGCCGCGGCGCCTGCCAAGAATACGACGCGGCCAGCACCGCCGAATGGGTCCGGTACCTGCTGCGGATCCCCCACCGGCAGGCCAAACAACTCGTGGCACTCGCCCGGGCGGTGGACACCGACCTGACCGCCACCGCCGCCGCGCTGGCCGCCGGGCGGATCAGCCTCGACCACGCCCAGGTCATCGCCGAGTCCGTCGCCGGCCTACCGGATCAGGTCGAGGCGGGGGTCGCCGACGCCGCCGAAGAGCACCTGCTCGACGCCGCCGCCGACCACGACCCCCGGGCGCTGCACCGGATCGGCCGGCGGATCGTGGAGGTCATCGACCCCGACCACGGCGACGAACTCCTCCGCCGGCAACTCGACCGCGCCGACCGGCAAGCCGAAGAAACCCGGGAACTGCACGGCATCCCCAGCGGCGGCCGCATCCGGCTGACCGGCTGGCTGGACAACGAG
>WNGB01000253.1_pt1 | contig 80180 bp, 66 predicted proteins | sample 5400681 | NCBI WGS metagenome assembly WNGB01 (sample SAMN13153367, study PRJNA577476) | soil metagenome | isolation source: 115 cm soil or saprolite under grassland replicate 2 | place: USA:California | collected 2016-06-15 | reverse complement strand
ACGAACAGCAAGATGGTTGTCGGCAGTTCCATCGAGGACGCCGGCAATCGCTTTGTCATTGAGCTGACCGCGATCGACTGCCAATCGGGAACGGCTGTTGCGCGAGTTCGAGACGAGGTGGCCAGCCGAAATGAGATCGTGCGTGTCCTCGGCGCTGCGGCAGGTCAATTGCGGAACAAGCTGGGCGAACCGGCGACATCCGTTGCCAGGTTCAATAAGCCGCTGGAGGAGGCCGCGAGTCCGTCGTTGGAGGCATTGCAATCGCTGGTGAAGGGCTACACGCGCCACCTCGCCGGAGATGCCCGAGGCGCTCGTTCTTCTTATCAGCGCGCGACTGAGTTAGATCCACAGTTCGCGCTAGCCTATGCGGCGCTGGGAGCGGCTCACTCGAACCTGGGAGAACTCACGCAGGCGACAGCCGCGTTGAAAAAAGCCTACGAGCTTCGCGGCCGGCTCAGCGAACCGAACCGCTTCCGCGTAGAAGATCTCTATTACGACGAGGTTACGGGCGAGAAAGAAAAGGCCTATAGCGTTCTCTCGAAGTGGGTGCAGACGTTCCCTCGCGATGTCGTGGCCCGGAATAACTTCGCAAGGTGCCTGAAGCTGTTGGGTCAACTGGACCGGGCGGCCGCCGAAGCCCGCGAGGCGGCCCGACTACTGCCAAGCCCTTGGAGCTACAACATTTCGATAATCCAGAGCACGCTTGCGGATCAGTTGAACGAGGCAAAGGCAGCTGTCGAGGAGGCGAATGCACAAAAGTTCGATAGCAGCGACCTGCGCTTGACCCGCGCCATGCTGGCCTTTCTCCAAGGCGACGACGCCTCGTTGGCTGAGCAATGGCGTTGGGCCGTCGGCAAGCCTGACGTCGGTCGCTTCCTCGTTGTCCAGTCGTACGTGGAGGCTTATCGTGGTCACTTCCGCATCGCGCGCGCGTTGATGCAGCAAGCCATCGATTCGGCCGGCAAGGCCGGTACCCTTCCAAATGACAGGCTCAATGAGGCGCGGACCGATGCAGAGGTTGGCAACGTGTTGGCCGCTCGGCGTCTGACAGCACAGGCGCTCAACAAGAGTCCGAACCGTAACAGGCAACTGATGCTCGCTCTCGTTTTGGCACGAACCGGAGACGTAGAGCAGGCACAGGAGCTCGCGGATTCGCTGGATGCTGCGTTTCCATTGGATACGAGCATCCAGTATTACTGCCTGCCCACCATTCGGGCGGCGATGCGACTGCAAGCGAGCGACCCGGCTGGCGCGGTCGAAGCCTTGCGACGAACCGAGAAGTACGAGTTAGCAGATCCCGATTCGTTCTCGGTCCTCTACCCCGCGTACATTCGCGGCTTGGCCTATCTGCAGATGCATGAGGGGCGCCTGGCGGCGGCCGAGTTCAAGAAGTTGCTCGCGCATCCGGGTCTGGTGGGCACAGCCGTCACTGGAGTGCTCTCACACCTGCAGCTGGCCAGGGCGCACCGAATAATGGGCGACGAAGCCTCAGCACGCAAGTCGTATGAGGATTTTCTCACGCTGTGGAAGGATGCGGACCCCGAGACTCCGATCTACCAGCAAGCCAAAGCCGAGTACGTCGAGTTGCCCAAGACGCGCTGAGGGCTGTTGCGGCTCTTGAACCTTCCCGACAGGTCCTGTGTCAGGGCGCCCAAAACGCGCCCAAGATCGGCGGCTCCTCGATCTTCCTGAGTGTGCCGTTTTTCCCGTTGGTTTTGATCCGGCAGCTATTGCTTTGACCCGGCGGTTTCTCTCGCCGTGGCCCAATCAAGATGTCAGACGGTTGAGTGAACTCGCAGAAGTGGCGCGCCCCCGGAGGGGGTCGGCAGAGGTTCTCCGAAAAGCATCGCCGAGAGCGGGCGAGCGAGGCGCAACCCCGCGGCAGACGGCGAGAAATTTTCGAGGTGCACGTGCATTCAGGCAAGCGATCGGAACCGGCGAGCGAGTCGCCTTCGGCCTTCGGATGGCGCGTCGGCGCGTCGAGGCAATGCGTCAACCGGGCGATTCAAACGCGCCGTTTGAACACCAGCGTTCGACGGCTGGACGGCCGGTGGTTGATCGACGTCGCGACCGGCTTGCGCGAGTGGGCCGCGAACGCGTCGAAGCTTCCGCCGGAGAAGGCGCGGCGCCGCAGCACGATCCTCGTACCGCCCGATCAGTTCTCGGCGTCCTTGTGGGACGACGTGATCCTGCTGGCCCGATTGCGCGCCGACGGCGAACCGCTATACCTGATGGCGATGGCTCGCGACACGGCCGTCGCGCTCGCGTCGCGACTGCTGGAGCTCGCGGAAACGACGACGGCGAAAGCGACCGGGGAGACGGACCGACAGACACCATGACTGACCTGACGCGAGGGGACAATTAGCCGGGCCTACCTTCGAGCCTGTAATGGAACCCTGACGGACTCGCGACCCGAACAGGTCTGGGGGATAGGTTAGGCAGGAGTAATCTCACTTGCGGTAAAGTCTCCTTCCATGCTGGGAATCTGGGCCGATGTGGTGTTCGCGGCGCGCGTGCTCCGCAGGAGCCGCGGCTTCACGATCGTCGCGGCCTCGTCGCTGGCACTGGCGATCGGTGCGAATACCACGATCTTCTCCGTCGGCAAGCAACTGCTCTTCGATCGGCTCGACGTCCCTCACGCCGCATCGCTGAGGCGGCTCGCGACGACCGGCCTCTCTTACCCCGTCTACCAGCATTTGCGCGCGCAGAACACGGTGCTCACCGATCTGCTCGCGTACCACGCGACGGCGGCGAACGCGACGATCGGCGACAACGCGGAGCGCGTGCTTCTGCACGAAGTCTCGGGCAACTACTACGAGGTGCTCGGCGTCCGGGCGCAGATCGGTCGCGAGATTCGTCCGTCCGACGACATGCCGGGCAGCCCCGCGGTGGCGATGATCAGTGACGCCTTCTGGAATCGCGAATTCGCGCGGTCGCCGGACGCGATCGGACGGTCGATCGCGATCAACGATGTCCCCGTGACGATCATCGGCGTCAATCCCCCGGGCTTCACCGGCGCCGGCAGCACGCGGCCCTCGGCGACGCCGGCGGTCATCGTCACGCTGGCGAAGGCGACGCTCGTGACGCCCGCCTCCAACGGCCAGAACTGGGTCGCGGATCCGGCGGCCGGCGGCCTCATCGTCCTGGGCCGCGCGAAACCGGGTGTAAGCGATCGCACGGCACAGACGGCGCTCGCCGCGCAGTTCGACACGATTTTCCGCGCGATCGTGCCGATGCGCGCCGGCAAGACCGTGCCGACACTGGTGCTGCGCGACGGTAGCCGCGGCCTCTCCGCGCAGCAGCCGTCGGTCGGCACGCCCATCGCCATGTTGATGATGTTCCTTGGACTGGTCCTGCTGCTCGCGTGCGCGAACATCGCCACGCTGATGCTGGCGCGCGGCGCGCGGCGGCAGCGGGAGATGAGCGTGCGGCTTGCGCTCGGGGCCGGGCGCGGACGCATCCTCCGTCAGATGCTCGTCGAAAGTCTCCTCCTCGCGGCGATTGGCGGCCTTTCGGGACTCGCGCTCGCGTATGCAGGACGAAACGCCGTCGCGCAATACACGCCGAACTTCGACTGGCTGGTTTTCGGGTTCACCGCCGCGATCACGATCGCCGCCGCTCTGCTCTTCGGGTTTGCGCCGGCGTTCGCGGCGTTGCGAACGGAGATCGCCGACAGCGTCAAGCGGCGCCGCGCCGTCGGACGATCGGTCGTCGGATTCCAGATCGCGCTGGCGACGTTTCTGGTGATCGCCGCCGGGCTTTTCATTCGTTCGCTCGCCGCGCTGACCGCCGTCGATCCGGGATTCCGCACGGATCACTTGCTGCTCGCGCAGATCGTCCTACCGCAGAATCGCTACCCGGCCGGAAAGAACGTCGCGTTCCACGAGCGAATGGAACGGGCGATCGCCGCGATTCCCGGCGTCGCCTCTGTGGCCGGCGCCGAGGCTCCGTATCTCTCGGGCGAACACCTCGAGACGACGTTCCTGCCGAAGGGCGACCCGCGTGACGCAGGCGGAGACCAGACCACGCCCTACAACGCCGTCGGCGTCGACTTTTTCGACACGCTCGGCATCCCGGTGCTGGCCGGACGGCCGTTCAACGAACATGACACCGGCGCGTCGCCCAAAGTGGCCGTCATCAATCAGCGTCTGGCCGCGACGCGCTTCCCGAACGAGAATCCGATCGGCAGGCTCGTGTCGGTCGGCGTGTACTCCGGCTACGGCGACATCCTCTCAACCGATCCGCTGGAGATCGTCGGCGTATGCGGCGACACAGTGTACGAGGATCTGCACGAAAGCCCGTCCCCCCAGGTGTTCATTCCTTACGCGCAGCAGACACAGGTGCGGCGCCTGACCTACATGATCCGCACGCAGGCGGCGCCCGAGACGATCGTGCCGGCCCTGCGAAAAGTCCTGCACGCCGCCGATCCCGCGCTGCCGCTGGTGGGCGTGCGCACGCAGCAGGCGCAGATCGATGAGGATCTCGCCGATGAACGGCTGCTCGTCTCGCTCAGCTCGATCTTCGGCGTACTCGCGCTGGTGCTGGCGTCGGTCGGGATTTACGGGGTGATGGCGCTCTCGGTCGCGCAGCGGACCCGCGAGATCGGCGTCCGCATGGCCCTTGGCGCGATCCCTCGCCAGATTCTCGCGATGGTGCTCCGCGAAGCCTCGTCGCTGTCGGTCATCGCGATCGCGGCCGGCGTCGGTGCGTCTATTCTCTCTGCGCGATTCTTGAAATCGGTGCTCTTCGGCGTCGCGGCATCGGATCCGGTCACGCGCTGGGGCGCGGCAGGGCTGCTATTGCTCGTGGCCCTCGGCGCGAGCTGGATACCTGCACGCCGCGCGGCGCGCCTGCATCCGATGGACGCGCTTCGACGCGAGTGACGACGCTCAGGCGAACGTTCCGCGCGCGGCGGGCCGACGTGACGCTCCATGCTGCGTTCATCGCGCGCCTCGAGGACGAGCAGAAGGGCGGCGTGATCGGTGTCGGCCCGATGGGACTCGCCTGAAGGCAGTTGCGCGAGTGCTCGACGTGAACGAGCAGAGCCCGCGCGCGCTGCCGCGGTGGTTCCCACGCTGGCCGGATTGGCTGCGCCGATGAGCGCGCGGGCGCCTTATTCGGGCGGCACCCCGAAATCCTTCACGGCTCGCCGATGCACGCCTAATGCACCCCCGACGAGAAAAAGGCGCCGATTCACACTCGGCGCCTTTCGCGTAACTGCCTTACTTTCTACGACTTAATTGGTGGGCGCTGCTGGAATCGAACCAGCGACCCCCGCCGTGTGAAGGCGATGCTCTACCGCTGAGCCAAGCGCCCAATTCCCGTTGGATGAACTACAAGTTTACCGTACCGACCGCTTACTGCGAATCGCGCAGGGGACGGTGAACTGCCAACTGCGAACCGCGAACCGCCAACGGCGAACTGCGAACTGCGAACTGCGAACTGCAAACTGTCTACGTGCCGCTCGCCTTCAGGTGATTGATCAGACCCTGGAGCGCGCGTGCGTACGCGGCATCGGCGTCCGCGAACGCCTTCATGTAATCCGCTTCGCTGATCTTTGCTTTCTTCCAGCCGCCGTCGAAGACCGTCTGCTTCACGCCGTGCTCGATGCTGTCCGGGGGGTTTGAGCCGGACGGTTTGACCGCAAGTCCGTTCGCGTAGGCATCCATCACGAAAATCTTCGAGTCGGCAATCGACGCGGAGGTCAGCTCGGCGTAGACACCCTTGTAGTCCTTGCGCGCGAGCAGTTCGGTCAGCAGCGCCGGCGCGGAGTACTTCGCGGAGACGACCAGCAGCTGGGTGCCGGGAAAATAGAGCGCGGCCAGATAGCCGCCTGGAGTCTGCAAATCCGGCGCGGCGATCGCGTCAATCTTTTTCTGATCGAGAAGCTGCGCGAGCTGCTTGGCGAGGTCGGCGGACTTGACCTCCTGGGCGCGCGCGACGGACGGAATGAGCGTCGAGAGAATGAGTGCAGCGGGGGCGAGCCGGGAAAACATGGAAACCCCTCCTAGAGCCCAGGAGCCTGAAATAAGTGAACGCGTTAGTTTACCCGATAAACAGCGCGTCTTCCTCGTCCACGCCGCCGGGCCGCCCGCGCAGGTCCCTGAATCCCCTGAGGGCCGCCAGCCCCGCCTTGACCGCCGCGAAGATAGCCAGCCCCTCGCGCGCCGGCGTGATGATCGCCTGCTGGATCACCGCCGACGTCTCGTCGACGCGCAGGGTCAGATCTGTCACGAGCCGGTCGATCTTCTGCGCCTGCGCCGTCGCGAGAGCCGCTGTCTTCGACGCCTCGTCCGCGATGGCGTTCGCGCGCGCGATCAGCGGACGAATATCCTGCTGCAGCATCGCGACGATGTCGCGCACCTGCAGCGCGACCTTCGCGAGGACGACGATGGCGCCGATCTGCATGACCGCCATCAACGCGGTCGAGACCGCGATGACGCCGAGAAATGCCTGGTTCCAGTCGTTCACACGCCCTCCCCGGACGGTTTCGGCAGTGGTGCGCTGCGCGCCTGCTCGTACGCTTCGCGTCCACGCTCGAACGCGGTACTCAGGTTCTCGCGCTGCCGGTTCCACAGATCGCGTCCCTGCCGCGCCGCCTCGCCCGCTTTCTCGCGTCCCTCGCGCGCGCGCTCCGCGAGCATCCGGCGTGTCTCTTCACCTGACGCCGGTGCCACGAGCAGCGCCACCGCGGCGCCGGTGAGCGCGCCCAGTACGAACGCTACGACGACGGTTGCCGCTCCGCTGTCTTCTCGTGACATATCGTTTCTCCTCTGCTCAGAAGATGCTGACCCGCACGTTGAGATATCTCTTCGGGTCCTTGCGAATGTCCGCGATGAGCCCTTTCAGCTCGTTCGCGGCCGAGTTCATATTGTCATACATCTCTTTGTTGTGCAGCAGCTGGCCGGCCGTCCCCTCGCCGGAATTCAGACTCTTCGTGAGCTCGTCGAGGCGGTTCACGGTGCTGTTCAACCGGTCGTACAGCTCTTTCTCGGTCAGGAGCTTCCCGGCGGTGTTGTCGTTGCGCGTCAGCCGGCCGCTGATCTGCTCGAAATTGCCCGACGTGGCACTCAACGACTTCGCGAGCTTGTCGTCCTTCAGGAGCTGCCCGAGGCTCCCCTCGCCGGCGTTGATGCGCCGCGTGATCTCCTTCAGGTTGGCAAGCGACGCATTCAGCTCGTCGTACGCCTTTGGATCGTTGGTCAGCTTGCCGAGGGTGCCCCTGCCGCGATTGATCGACGCGGTGACCGCGTTGGCCGAATCGACGAAGGCATTGAATTCCCGGTAAAGCGCTTCGTCGGTGAACAGCTTGCCGACCGTCCCCTTTCCCGTGCGGATGTCCTTGAGCAGCGCCGCGGCCTCGACGATTCCTTCGTTTGCCGATGCCGTGACGTCCGACAACTGCGCCGCAGGCTTGTTCGCCTTGATGAAGTCGCCCTCCTTCAGCGGCGTGCCGGTCGATGCCGGCGACACGTCGATGAGCGGCTCGCCGAGCAGGCTCATCGCGCCGATCGTCGCGCGCGAGTCGGTGGTCACGCGCACCCGGTTCTCTTTCTTCAGCGAGAGCACCACCTCGACGCCGCTGCCCGCGAGCCTCACGCGGGTGACCTTGCCGACCTCGACGCCCGCGACGCGGACGATGGCGCCGCTCTTCAACCCCTGGACGTTCTCGAAGTTGGTCTTCAGTTCGTAGCGCTCCCAGGCAAAGCCGCTCGCACCGCCGACCGCGACGATCAGGATCGCGGTCAGCGCGAGGGCGGCGACCGCCATGACGCCGATTTTCAGTTCCGACCAGGCCAAAGATCGCGTGCGCGGCATAAGTGATCCTTGTCGTTTACCGTTTACCGTTTACCGTTCAAGAAAGAAACGATTGCATGTACGGATCGGAGGCGGCGATCTGCCGCAGCTCCGAGGCATTGCCTTCGAAGTGGATGCGGCCGTCCTTCAGCATGATGAACTCCGCCTGATCCCCCTTCTGCTTGTCCGCCTTCTCGAATACGACTTGTTTGCCGTTCCGTGACGCCGCGTGTTCGGCGACGAAGAACGCGTCGCGAAGCTGGTGGGTCACGAGCACGGACGACACCCCTTCGATATCGCGAAGCTTGACGATTTCCTCGTCCACTGTGAGGCACGTAATCGGATCGAGACCAGTGGTCGGCTCGTCATACAGAAGGATGCGCGGCCTCGCCGCCATCGCGCGGGCAATCGCCACGCGCCGGCGCTGCCCACCCGAGAGCTCGGAGGGCATGCGGTCGATGAACTTCGCAAGCCCGACGAATCCGAGCACTTCCTCGACGCGGCCGTTCGCCTTCTCGATCGGCCAGCGCAGCTCTTCGAACAGCTTGTAGCCGACGTTTTCGCGAACGGTGAGCGAATCGAACAGCGCTCCCTCCTGGAATACCATCCCGAGGTCGGCGCGGACGTTCATCAGAGCGTCCTCGCCCATGCGATCGATCTGCTCGCCATTCACGAAGATGTACCCGGAGTCCGGCTTCAGCAGCCCGAGCGCGAGCCGCAGGATCGTCGACTTTCCTGCGCCACTCGCGCCGAGAAAGATCTTCGTATGCCCGGTCTGCAGCGTGAAGCTCACGTCGCGGAGGATCAGCTTCTCGTCGAAGGCCAGGTTGACCTGGTCGAACACGATGATCGGCCCGCCAAAGGCGAGCGCTTCGTCGAGCAGCGCGGAACGGGTCTGTTGCTTGGCCACAATAATCAGTACATCAGGACGATGAGCACCTTCGTTACCATGAAGTCCACGGCGATGACGGCGACCGAGCTCGCGACGACGGCGAGCTTCGTGGAGTTGCCGACTCCCTGCGTGCCCCCAGTCGTCCGCATGCCGACGTGGCAGCCGATGGTGACGATCGTAAGCCCGAGAAAGATCGGTTTGATGATGCCCATCCAGATGTCCTGCATATAAAGGCCCTGGACGACGCTGCTCCAGTAGACCGTGCTGGCGACGTGGAACTGCAGCACGGTGACGATCCACCCGCCCACCATGCCGATGGCGGTGGCGAGGATGCTGAGCAGCGGCATCATCAGCAGTCCCCCAAGCACGCGCGGCACGACCAGTTTGCGCACCGGGTCCGTGCCGAGCGCGCGAAGCGCCGAGATCTGATCCGTCACGAGCATGGACCCGAGTTCCGCCGCAATGCCGGACCCGACGCGCCCCGACACCATCAGGCCGCTGAGCACGGGCCCGAGCTCTTTCACCATGGAGGCGCTGATCAACTGCCCCACCATCGATCGCGCGCCGAACTTGTCGAGGGTCATCCCCGAGTTCAGCGCGAGGACCATCCCGGTGAAAAGGCCGGCGAGGAGCACGACGGTCAGCGACCCGATGCCGATCGAATCGAACTGCTCGATGACGTCGCGGTAGTAGATCGGCGGCGTGATGATCGCGCGTGCGACCTGGGCGAGCAGGCGAACGTACTCCTGGACCTCGAGGACGGCCGATTTCGACCACTCCTGGATCTTTGCCGCCACGCTAGCGCCGGCTCCCGGCCAGACCCAGCTCGCGGCTTTTCAACTGCTTGATGCGGTCGCGCAACGCGGCCGCCTTCTCGAACTCGAGGTTGTTCGCGGCGCCCTTCATCTGCACCTGCAGGCCGGCGATGTGGGCGTCAAGCTCTCCCTGCGTCTTGAACATCCCCGCCTCGTCCGCCGTGGTCCCGACGGTCACGTAATCACGCTCGTAGACGCTGCTCATCACCTCGTCGATGCTCTTCACGATCGACGCCGGCGTGATGCCGTGTTCGGCGTTGTAGGCCTCCTGGATCGTGCGGCGGCGATCGGTTTCCGCGATCGCCGTGCGCATCGAGTCCGTCATCTTGTCGGCGTACATGATGGCGCGCCCGTTCACATTTCGCGCGGCGCGCCCCACCGTCTGGATCAGCGAGCCCGCGGATCGCAGGAAGCCTTCCTTGTCGGCGTCGAGGATCGCCACCAGCGAGACTTCGGGCAGATCGAGCCCCTCTCGCAGCAGGTTTATGCCGACGAGCACGTCGAACGTGCCGCGGCGGAGGTCCCGCAGGATCTCGATGCGTTCGAGGGTTTCGATATCGGAGTGAAGGTATCGCACTTTGACGCCGAGTTCCTGATAGTACTGCGTCAGGTCCTCCGCCATCCGCTTGGTGAGCGTCGTGACCAGGACGCGCTCGGCCCGAGCCGCACGCTCGCGAATCTCCGCAAGGAGGTCGTCCACCTGCCCTTTCACCGGGCGGATGTCGATGACCGGGTCGACGAGGCCCGTGGGACGGATGATCTGTTCGACCACCGCCCCGCCCGAACGCTGCAACTCGTACGGAGCAGGGGTGGCCGAGACGAAGAGGATCTGCGACACCCGCGATTCCCACTCCTCGAAATTCAGCGGGCGGTTATCGAGCGCGGATGGCAGGCGGAAGCCGTATGCGACCAGCACTTCCTTGCGCGACCGATCGCCGTGATACATGCCGCGGACCTGCGGGACGGTCTGGTGGCTCTCGTCGACGATGAACAGCGCGTCCGGCGGCAGGTAGTCGAGAAGCGTCGGTGGCGGCGCGCCCGGGGCGCGGCCGGTCAGATGCCGCGCGTAGTTCTCGATGCCGTGGCAGTACCCGATTTCCTTGATCATCTCGAGGTCGAACATCGTCCGCTGGTGCAGCCGATGCGCCTCGAGGACCTTCCCCTCCGACTCCAGTTTCGTCCGATACCACTCGAGCTCCGCCTTGATGCTGTCCACCGCGAGCTTCGTGCGCTCGCGCGGCGCGACGAAGTGCGTCTTCGGGTAGATCGCCACCTTGTCGTGCCGGCGGAGGGTCTTTCCGGTCAGCGGGTCGAACGTGCTCAGTTCGTCCACTTCATCGCCGAACAGCTCAATGCGCAGCGCGCTCTCTTCGTACGAGAGGTAGACCTCGACGATGTCGCCGCGCACGCGGAACACGCCGCGCCCGAAGTCGTGGTCGTTGCGCTCGTACTGGATCTCGACGAGCTTGCGCAGGATCTGATCGCGCTCGATGCGCTGCCCGCGTTCCAGCGGCAGCATCATCCCGTAGTACGCCTCGGGAGAGCCGAGGCCGTAGATGCACGATACGCTCGCGACGATCACGACGTCGCGCCGCTCGAACAGCGATCGCGTGGCCGACAGCCGCATGCGGTCGATCTCGTCGTTGATCGTCGCTTCCTTCTCGATGTACGAGTCGGTGGTCGGAACGTAGGCCTCGGGCTGGTAGTAGTCGTAATAGCTGACGAAGTACTCGACGGCGTTCTCGGGGAAGAAGCGCTTGAACTCCTGATAGAGCTGTGCGGCGAGCGTTTTGTTGTGCGCCATCACCAGCGCCGGACGGTTCACGCGCGCGATGCACTGCGCCATCGTGAACGTCTTCCCGGACCCGGTCACCCCGAGCAGCACCTGCGAGTTGTCCCCGCGGTTCAATCCTTCGACCAGCTCGTCGATCGCGCGCGCCTGGTCGCCGCGCAGCTCGAAATCGGTGACGAGGTTAAAGCGGTCGTATTTCGACGCCATGGAACAGAAGATCGTACCACAAGGCGCAGACCGCCCGGGGCGGGGCTCAACGAGTGGCTTTATAGGGAGCGAAATAGCCGGAACGGGTTCGGAGGCGGACGCCCTTCAGATCCTTGCGAAGCAGCTTGATTTCGACGCTGCGCCAGGCGCCGTCGGCGCGGGAATCGGACGAGAGGTAGCCGAGCGAGTAGCGCGCCCCGAGCTCCTGCCGGATCTTTTCGAAGACGCCGCCGAGATCCTTCGCGACCCCCGGGAAGTAGGCCTGGCCGCCGGTGAGCTGGGCGACCCGTTCCATCTCACTGCGCTGCTGCATTCGATTGCTGCCCTGGTGCTCGATGTAGCCGATCGAATAGACCGTCACATCGGACGCTTTGCAGAGATCCAGCATGTCGTGGAACGTGAGCGAGCTTCGCGTGTCGCCGCCATCCGTGTACAGGACGAGGACTTTCTGCCCATCTTGCGATTGCGCGCCGTTGAGATAGACGCCGATCGCGTCGTATAACGCGGTCCATCCATCCGGGCGCCGCGCACGGATCCGTTCGACCAGGCGCGGATAATCCTGCGGGTTGAAACGCGCGACGCGCACTTCGGTGTCGAAGTCGACGAGCGTCACGTCTGACGCCTGATCGAGCGTGTTGACGAACTTGACCGCGGCGGAACGGGCGTCCCTGATGTCGTCCGCCATGCTGCCGCTCGTGTCGAGCAGCAGGCCGATGTGCAGCGGCGGCGCTTCTTCGGGAGTTCCCGCGATGAAATACTGCACCGACTGCTTCTTGCCGGCTTCGACGATTTCGAAGTCGTCCTTCGTGAGACCGGTGATCGGCTTCCCCTGCCTGTCGAGGACGCTGACTCCGAAGTGAACCAGATCGACGGTCGCGCGGAACGTCGTGTTGGGCTGTTGTTCCTGCGCGACGAGGGTCAGGGCGGCTGCGGCGACGAGAACGCAGGTGATCGCGACCCGGGGCATTTCGCCGCATGATAACGCCGCATACGCGCGCATCAAAAGACTTTGTAACCGCTGAGCCGCACCACCTGCGTACCCTTGCGTCCGTTCGTATCAATGCCGGCGAATCCGTATCCCCATTCGACCGACAGCAGCGTTCTGAACGGACCGGGCGCTTCGAGCGCGCTGCCGAGACCCGCGTAGTGACGAAGACCGGGACCAAATCCTGGATCGTGCACCGCAGCGCTGTCCGCGAAACCATCGAGGCGGACGGCGCCGAGAGAAAACGCCGCCGCGGTCCGCAGCACCGCGCCGCGATCGTACCGAATCAGCGCCGACGGATATCCGTGCAGGCGATTGTCGAACGTGCCGAACGCGTAACGGCTGAAGCGGTCGAGATCGCGCCCGCTCATCGCCGCGGCTTCAACTCTCGTCGTGATGCGAGGGTTCACCACCTGCGAGCGCAGAACACTCGCGCCGAAGCGTTGGAAATCCGCGTGAGCAGGGCTGTATGCATCGGCATCCGCAAGTCCCCACCGGCGCCATCCAATCCTGCGCGCGTAACTGCCCCAGACCGTAGCCTGCCAGCCCGCGCGCTGCGCGTCGAGTCCCACACGAACTGCATGCGCGTTCTGATTGCGCGGGATCGCAAACGTGGGCGCGGTGACGTCTCCGCGTCCGAACCGGTTGTAGTCCCAGTCGTATTCGAGGCGCAGCGCCGTCCGCGCGGACAGCGGCCGCAGCAGCCACACCGCCGCCTGCCCGGGGCGCTGCCGAATATCCAGCTCATATTGCTCGCGGCCGCGGTCGAACGCGCGGTCGTTATAGGAAGACGCAATGCCGAAGGCGCGCCCGGCGAGCTGCCACCGCGTGCCATGCAGCGATGGCGCCGAGAACGCCACCTGCCCATAACTGCCGCCGAAGAATCCGCTGAACTGCGCCCCGGTGCCAAACAGATTGAAGTCCACGTAACTCAATCCGGCAAACGGCAGCGGCGTCGAGATGTTGGGATCGACGATGACGCCGAAGGCGAACGTACGGATCCGTTCCGCGCGGCCGGCAACGGCGCGCAGAGACTCCGGTGTGCCCGCTTCCGCTTTTCGGCTTTCCGTTGTTCTCGCCAAGTACCGAAACCCATTCGCAGTCTCGCGCAGCATGACGTCCGCGGAGGCATGTGCCGCCGAGCGCTCGGCCGCAAACTCGGCGCGATTGATCCCATGCTGCGCGATGGCCAGCACGCGATGGATCGGCGTCCGCACGCTCGCCCCTTCGTAAGTCTGTCGCACGTCGGATCGCGCCAGCAGCCAGCGCCCGTCTGCGTCCGGCGCAAAGTCGTCGGTCTGCTCCGACGCCGTGATCGGTCCCTTCAGCCCTGTCTGCGTGGCGGCGACGCGCAGCATCCCGAACGTCGCAACGTCGATCCACGCGCGACCCTCGAAGAGTGACTCCCCGGCCGTCCGCGGTGAAAAGCCGACGACGTACGTGGCGCGGCCACGCAAGGACTCGCGGCCGACCAGTCGATAGCGATAGAGATCCGACAGCGTGATCGTCAGCGGCGGCGCCGCGGCACGTTCGGGTTCGATGATTGGAAGCCGCGGGACGCCGCCGTTCGCGTTGAACGCGACGCCGTTCACGCGGATGTTTCGTTGACGGATTTCGGTCTCTGAGCCCTGGTAGATGGTCGTCTCCGAGGTGATCGTCACGGGAGCGACGAAACCCGGGGCTTCGAACGTCAGTGTGAGGGTTCCGATGGCAATGTCGGTCCGGATGCCCGCGGCCTGCCGCGCGGCCGCAGCCTGGTGGCGCGCGACAATTTCTTCCGCGGTCAGCGTGCGCGAGCCAGCGACGTGCACTCCTTGGGCAAAGCGTTCGCTCGTGCCCGCGTGCACGAGGAAGGCAGAGGACGACCCCAGATCGAAGCGATCGATCGCGGCGCCAGGCATGTCTGATGTCACCGTTGCCGGTGCGGGACAAGATGCCGTGACGGCAACGAGATCGAGCGTCCGCGGATTGAGGAACGCAGGGATGCGGCGATCCTCGCCGCATGACAGCGCGCGATCGCGTACTGCGACGAGTCCTTCCGGAAACCACGCCTGCAGCGATGCCGCTGCCGCGGCAATATCGCTCGCCACGGCGGGATTCGATGGCAGCATGCGGACGACGAACGAACTCGGCGTTCGCTCGACGAGTGCTTCGCTGCGCTCGATCGGTGCCGCCGGTGCGATGACGTCGTTCAGGTACGGGACGACGCCCCGATCGCGTAACGCCGCTGCCGCCGCAGCCGTCGCCGCGACGAGCAACGTCGCGTTCGGACGCTGCCCGCGCGCCGCAGAGAGCGCCTGTTTCAGCTCGAACGCGGTGCGCTCAGGATCCTGGACCGCAGCGTCGAAGACGAACGTCTCGACATCCGCCGCGAGCGCGGCGTCATCCGGCGCCGGAACGCCGGTCAGGTGCAACCCGGCTCGCCCGCCGCGGCGACGCACGTCAGACAGAAGCGCACTCCACGTCGCCGCAGGCGTCGAGGGCGCGATCCGAATCAGCACCCGCATTCCGTTGAGCGCAGTTGGCAGCGAACTCGCCTGCCCCGGCTCGATGGTGAGGGCCTGGCACGCGACGCACGGCACGGAACTCTGCGCTATTCGAGCGTCTGCGCCCTGCTGCGTCGAAAGCGCCTCAGCCCTAAGCCCGACAAGTAACAGAAAGTAGGCGTATACTAGGGGTTTGGCGTGCCTCTGCCTCACGGTGAAGGCGTAGTGCAGGGCCGGGACCCTGCCGGGATCTAAGTTGCGCGTTCTGGCCATCTGTCAGGATGAATTGGTCATCCGGTCGCTCGACGAAGTACTGCTGCCGAGCTTCGAGGTTGACTTCCTTGTCGAAAGCCGGCCCCTCGCCCGACGTCTCCACGACGCCGGCATCGAGGTCACGGCCGGCGACCCGAGGCGCGTCGACACCTACCTGAAAGCCGACATCTCCCCCAACACCTGCTGCATCATCGAAGACAGCGGCAAACGCAGCGTCAAGAAAATCGTCGAATCGGTCCGCGACGCGGGCGGCACGCTGGTCTACGTCCTTCACACGGGCAAACGCGGGGCCAACGGCAGGACCGACGTCGACGGCGGCGGCGAGGTCACGCATCTGAGCCTGTCGGAGCTGCTGCGTCCCACGCTCGTGACGGAGCTGAGCCGCTCGATGACGCGCGCGCGCGTGCAGCAATACCAGCGCTACTTCGCCGACGCGGACCGCGTCCTGATTCTCCTCCACAACGACCCCGATCCGGATGCGCTCGCCAGCGGGCTCGCGCTGCGCAACCTGCTGCGCCGGACGAAGACGACGGCGATCATCGGGGCGATGCAGGGGGTGACGCGACCGGAAAACCTGCGGATGGCCAACATGCTCGACATCCACGTCGAGCAGATCACGCCGTTGTCGTTCGCCGGCTTCGACCGGATTGCCACCGTCGACGTGCAGCCGCACTATTTCGGCGGCATGCTCGATCGCGCCGATCTGGTCATCGACCATCACCCGGAACATCCCGGCTACAGCGCGGTCTTCAAGGACATTCGCGCGGACTACGGCTCCACGTCGACGATCCTGACCGAGCACCTGCGGGCCGTCGACGTGAACATCTCGGAACGCACGGCGACGGCGATGCTCTACGCGATCAAGTCGGACACGCTCTTTTTCGCGCGTCACACCAACCGCGTCGATCTCGAGGCATTCACGTTCCTCTACCCGCTCGCCGACGCGGCGCTGATCCGCAAGATGGAAGGAGCGGAAATCACGCTCGAGCGCCTCGAGTACGTGACGCGCGCGAGCAAGAACGGCATCCTGCGCGAGCAGGTCTTCACGGCCTTCGTCGGCGAGGCGCCGCGCGAAGACTTCATCCCCTACACCGCCGATTTTTTTCTGCAGCTCGAGGACGTGAAGTGGACGATCCTGGCGGGCTTCGTCGGCCAGACGCTCATCGTGAGCGTGCGCAACCTGGGTTACTCGCGGAACGCGGGTGAATTCGTGAAGCGCTGGTTCGCCGACATCGGCTCCGCCGGCGGCCACCGCGCGATGGCCAAGGCGGTGGTGCCGATCGATCGCTTCCGCGCGAAGTACGGAAATCTCGACGGCCCTGCGCTCACCGCGCGACTTGCCGAGATGGCCGAACAATTCCTCCACGAACCAGCCGCCGAGAAGAAACTGATCGTCGCACGGTAACTCCTGAGACTCGCCGCATCGCGCTCTTTCACTCGAAGGTGTCGAAGTGCCGCGAACGAATCGAAGGAGCGCAAGATGGATCTTTCGGCCTTCGAAGGTTCGAAGTTCGAAGGTGAATCCGGTTTCCTTCGAGACCTTCGCGTCGCTTCGAAGCCCTCCGAGTTCAAGTTGAAGGATCCGCAAGATGGATCCTTCGACCTTCGAAGACTTTGAAGCGCGAAGGTGAATCTCGTTTCCTTCGAGACCTTCGCGTCGCTTCGAGCCCTTCGAGTTCAATTGAAGGATCGCAAGACGGATCCTTCGACCTTCGAAGACTTCGAAGCGCGAAGGTGAATCTCGTTTCCTTCGAGACCTTCGCGTCGCTTCGAGTCCTTCGAGTTCAATTCGACATGTCGCTGTGCGGCCAGGCGCTGTTGAGCGCTTGATCGAGGTCTTCGATCAGATCTTGTGGGTCTTCCAAGCCGATCGACAGTCGCGCCATACTTCGCGTAACGCCAGCGTCGGCGAGTTGCGCGTCGGTGTGGCCCCACTGTGAGGTAAGGACCGGAAGGCTGCAGAGGCTTTCCACGCCGCCGAGACTCGCGGCGCGGCGGAAGACTTTCAGGCGATCGAAGAAGCGTTCGGCGCGGTCCTGGCCGCCGCCGACATCCAGGCACACCATCCCGCCGAAGCCTTTCATCTGCTTCTTCGCGAGCGCGTGATCGGGATGGGACTCGAGGCCTGGATAGTAGACCTTGGCGATCCGCTTGTCTTTCTCCAGCCACCGCGCCACGGCTAGGCCGCTGGCGTTGTGCCGCTCGATGCGGACGTCAAGCGTCTTCAAGCCGCGGCCGATCGCGTATGCGGCCTGCGGATCGATGATCCCGCCGAGCATGCGTCGTGCCTTCTCGACGTCCTTCAACAGCGCCGCTGACCCTGCGAGCAGGCCCGCCGTCACGTCGCTGTGGCCGTTGATGTACTTCGTGACGCTCTCCATGACCATGTCCACGCCGAGCGCGATGGGCTGCTGGTTGAGCGGGCTCGCGAACGTGTTGTCGATGATCGAGATGACCCCCTTCTTGCGGCAGGCTGACGCGATCGCGGCCACATCGACGCAGCGCAGCGTCGGATTGATGGGGGACTCGAACCACAGCACTCTCGTTTTGTCGCCCAGCAGCTGGTCCGGCCGGCTCAATTCGTCGAGCGTCGCGAACCGGACCTGGATGCCATAGTGCGGGAACATGTCGGCGAGGAGGTGCAGCGTGCCGCCGTAGATCGCCGCGCTGCACACGACTTCGTCGCCCGACTTCAACAGCGCGAGCAACGCCGTGGACGTGGCCGCCATCCCGCTGCCGAGCAGCATCGCGGTCTCGGCTCCTTCGATGGCGGCAAGCGTCTTCTCGACAGCGGCAACCGTCGGATTGCCGTAGCGTGTGTAGAGGAATTTCGCCGTTCGCCCCTCGTTGTAGGCGCGGACTTCCGCGGCATCTTCGAAGATGAACGTCGTCGTTTCGTAAATCGGCGTCGTCAGCGGTTCGGCATCCCGATTCCCGCCCTGACTCCCCTGGACTATCTGCGTGGCTGGGCGCATAGATCCTTGTCGTTACCAGTTGCCAGTTGCCAGTTGCCAGTTGCCAGTTGCCAGTTGCCAGTTGCCAGTTTGCGCTCTGCAGTTCGCCCGCGTGATTACCACCTCACGATTGGACCGTGACGATGCGTTCGCCGCTGGCGGCAACGATGGGCTCGATGAACTGGCGGTACGCGTCCTCGTAGCCGCGATCCACGAGCTCGGCGAGGCTGAAATGCCGATCTGAGCGTTCGTCGTAGACGCCGGAAAAATCGAGCGTACCGACGGGATTATGCGTCGGACGGACGACGAACAGGCCGGCAAACCGTCCGGTGGCGCGCTGGACCGTGTCGCGCAGGTCCGCGGCCTCGAACGACGACAACTGCTCTGCCGAGCGCCCGCGCAGATCGGCTCGCGCGGACCCGAGTTCGTGCGGGCGGCCGGGTGCGGGCGCGCAGGAAATCACGACGATCTGTTCCGCGCCGGCGACCGCGGCTTCCTCGAGCAGGCGTTCCAGCGCACCCGGGCGATCGCACGCGCGGTGCGTCTCGCCGCGCCAGGGGCCCTCGACCGGAAAACGCAGAAGGTGCGGATCGGTTGCCACGGGAATCGCGAGGCTCGCCGCGAGCGCGTCGATCACATGGTCGCGGCCGACGCCCGCGAGATCGAACGCCTCCGCGGCGCGTCCGCCTTCGGCGTCGCGGGCAAAGAAGCGCTGCCGGTAGCCGTCCGCGAGGAGCGCGAACAACAGGTCGCGCCTCGCGTCCATGTCGTGCGCGACGAGCAGCAGCTCGCGAAAACCTGGCTGGCCGAGGTTCTCGGAAAGCAGCTCGAGATAGCGGCGGCCGAGATCGGCACGCGGCGGAGGCGCGACCGCCGCGGCCCCGCGAATGAGCTTCCATAGTTCGGTGATCGCGCGATCGAGGATGAAGGCGGACGAGAGCGGCGATCCGAAGAGCCGCCAGAAGAAGCCTTGCCGCGCGCGGCGGCGCGCCGGGGCGCGCCACAGGCTCAAGGCAAGTCCGATCGCCAGCGACGCGACTGCGACCAGCAGCGTGAATACGATGAGGCGCGGCACGATCGCCGGGAGCGCCTCCGGCGCGAACAGCGAGTCGAGCGCGCTTCGATACGCCGAGGTTACGGCATTGGATGCTGACGTCAGCGTCAGCAGCGAGAGGACGACCGCGACGAGCGCGGCGATCACGCCGACGCCGAAGAGCGCGAGCGGCAGCGCGAGCAGCGCCGCCATGGCGAGCAGCGCCCACCCTGTCACGCGCAGCGGTCCGCGCCAGCGGTAGGCACGCGCGATTGACGGCTGCTTCCAGAAGCCGTCGCGATCCCACAGGCGCTGTCCGCCATCGACGGCGGCGAACATGGCGCCGAGCGCGCCAATCCCGCGTCCCGCCACGAGATCGATGCGAACGCCCGCCTCGTGGAGCGCGCGCAGCACGCCTGCATGGTACGCCCCGGCAGTGCCGGTGCCGGTGAGGATGACGGCCGTACGAAGTCTTGTCGAGTAAGGGCGGGATTGGCCGGCGGGCGCGTCGGAGGTAATCACTCTCAGTCGTGAACGGTCACGAGCCTGGTGATCTCAAAGCGGCGTTCCGCGCCGTTCGGCGTCTTCACGACGACTTCGTCACCCTCTTCCTTGTTCAGGAGCGCGCGGCCGATGGGTGACGCGGTGGAAATGAGCCCTTCGTCGACGTTCGCATCTTCGGGCATGACGAGCTGGTAGACGATCGTCTGGCCGTTGTTTTCCGCGAGCGTGACCGTCGATCCGAAACCGACCTTGTCCTTCGGGATCCGATCGAGGTTCATCAGCTGGATCTCGCTGACGCGCTTCTGCAGCAGGCTGATGCGCGATTCGACGAGGCGCTGACGCTCCTTCGCGGCTTGGTACTCCGCGTTCTCGCGCAGATCGCCCAACTCGCGCGCGCGCTTGATCTCGCGCGGCAGCTCGGTCTTCAGCTCCTTGTCGAGCTGCGCGATTTCCTCCTCGAATTTCTTCAGGATCCGCTCTTTCACGACGGGAATGTTAACAGAAATGGAATGCACAATAATAGGCACTGGATGGAGCGGATCACCAGCCGTCAGAACGCGATCGTGAAGCGGTTCCGCGATCTCGCGCGCACCTCCCGCGCCAGCCCACGCGTCGATCACGCGGCGCATGCCGGCCACGCGGCCGATGTCCTCCTCGATGGCGAGCACCTGGTGCAGGAAGCACTCAGATGCGACATTCCGATCGAGATCGCCGCATTCTCCGACAAGCAGCTCGAGAACGTACTCTCCCCGATCGCGCGCATTGCCAAGGACGTGAAGAAGCGCGGCGGACGCGTGATGTCGGTCACCGACCAGGTCCTCGCCGCGATGAGTCCCGTACAGCATCCGTCAGGTGTCGTCGCGATCGCGCGCGCGCGTCCCGCCGATGTGCGCGTCGTCATGTCCGCCGCCGCGGATCGGCCGCTCGTGCTCGTCCTCGCGGGCCTGCAGGATCCCGGCAATGTCGGCGCGATCGTCCGCGCCGCGGCGGCGTTCGGCGCGTCCGGCGTGGTTTCGATCGAAGGGTCCGCGAATCCCTTCAGCTGGAAGGCGCTGCGTGGCGCGATGGGCGGTACGTTCCGGATCCCGATCGCCGCGCGCGGCACGCTCCCCGACGTGATCGCGGCCGCGCAGGAGCACAATGTCAGGCTCGTCGCCGCCGTGCCACGCGGCGGCACGGCGCTGCCGAAACTCGATCTGCGCGAGCCTACGGCGATAGTGCTCGGCGGCGAGGGCGCAGGCCTGCCCGCGTCGACAATGAGCGCGGTGCACGAGACGGTGACGATCCCGATGCGGAAACCTGTGGAGTCGCTGAACGTCGCCATCGCGGCCGCAGTGGTGCTCTACGAAGCCACGCGGCAACGGCAAACCTGATGGATCTTTTCGACGACGAACCGCCGCCAGGGCGCGAGGCCGCCGCTTCAGCCGCTCTCGATCCGTCCGCGCCACTCGCCGACCGGATGCGTCCGCGCACGCTCGACGACATCGTCGGGCAGGAGTCGCTGCTTGCGTCGGGCCGTCCGCTTCGTGAAGCGATCGAACACGATCGGCTGCGATCGATCATCCTCTGGGGACCTCCCGGCACCGGCAAGACGACGCTGGCGCGAGTGATCGCGAACGCGACGCGCGCGCGTTTCATCGCCTTCAGCGCCGTCCTCTCGGGGATCAAGGAGATCCGCGAAGTCATGGCGGAGGCCGAGCAGGCGCGCCGCCGATCCGGCGCGCGGACGATCCTGTTCATCGACGAGATCCATCGATTCAACAAGGCGCAGCAGGACGCATTCCTTCCGCGCGTCGAATCCGGAGACATCGTGCTGATCGGCGCGACGACCGAGAACCCATCGTTCGAGGTGAACTCGGCGCTGCTCTCACGATCGAAAGTCCACGTCCTGAAGCCGCTCGGACTGGACGCAATGGTCACCATCCTGCGACGCGCCCTCGAGGACAAGGAGCGAGGACTCGGCGCCCAGGGGATCAAGGCGACCGATGAGGCGCTTGGCGGCATCGCGCGTTACGCGAACGGCGACGCGCGGATCGCGCTCAACATGCTCGAGATGGCGGCAGCTGCCGCGACCGGCAAGACGATCGATGTTGCGCTCATCGCCGACCTCGCGCAGAACCGCGCGCTGCTCTATGACAAGACTGGCGAGGAGCACTACAACCTGATCTCGGCGCTCCACAAGTCGATGCGCAACAGCGATCCCGACGCGTCGGTCTACTGGCTTGCGCGCATGGTCGAATCCGGAGAAGACCCGCTTTACATCGCGCGACGGCTCGTGCGCTTCGCGTCGGAGGACATCGGCAACGCGGATCCTCAGGCCCTGGCGATCACCGTCGCGGCGAAGGATGCGGTGCATTTCATGGGCATGCCCGAAGGGAACACGGCGCTGGCACAGGCGGCGATCTATCTCGCAACCGCGCCGAAGAGCAATGCCGTGTACGTCGCGTACAGCGAGGCGGCCGAGGCCGCGTCACAGGAGGTCGCCGAACCGGTGCCTCTGCACCTGCGCAACGCGCCGACGAAGCTGATGAAGTCGCTGAATTACGGGAAGGACTACAAGTACGCCCACAACGAGGCGGAGGGGATCGCGGCCGACATGGAGTGCCTGCCGCCCGCGCACAAGGGGCGGCAGTTCTACCAGCCGACCGATCGGGGATACGAACGCGAGATTAGAAGTCGGTTGGCTGCGTGGCGAAAGAGAGCTTCCGGAACATCTCCGCGCGGAGCGGGAGAATGAACGAGAAGCGATAGTCCCCCTGCATCCGTCCGATCGGGATGCCCACGAGCTGCCCGTCGCCGTTCAGCACGCCGCCGCCGGACACGCCCGGGTGGCCATCCGTCAGGCAGGTCACCAGATTATTCGACGTCTTCTGCCCGACGTAACCGGTCGCGAGGATGATGCCCTTCGAGTAATCGTTGCCGAGACGGAAGATTGGATCCGCGAAATCGAACGCGTACGAGAGATTCACGTCGAGCGCGGGGATATCGATCGGTTCCTTTACCTTCAGGATCGCCCAGTCGCCAGGGTCCACCTCGACCTGCGCATCACCCGTGTCGACGACCTTCGCGGCTACGGCGCGGCCGTTCACCATGATCTTGATCGAGGTGATGCGGCGCGACTCCGGCTGGTCGCCGAGCGCCACGACGCCGTGCTTCACTGTGACGAAGTATCCGTGCCCGAGATAACCGGCGGTGCCGTAGTTGCTCGCGCCGGTCATGTCGTACGAATACAGCTCGACGAAGCTCTCGCGCCGCTCGCGCAGCAGCCGGACGGGCAACAGGCCCATCTCGTTTTTCAATTGTCGTTTGATGTCGGCGACTATCGCGGCGCGACTGTGATCGTCCATCGCGCCTGCGGGCACCGACTCGGTGCGGCCGCTCGTCGGCGCAATGTCCGTCCGCTGCCGTTTCAGTGCGCCGACTTCGGCGCGGAGTGCGGCGATCTGATCGTTTTCGCTCGTGCTCGCCGAGCGCGCGGCAATCAGGTTGCCGAGACTGAAAAAGATGATGGCCGAGAACGCGAAGAACAGTACCGGAATCAGGCCTCGGGGCATGAACACTCCAAGTTCGGCAGCTGCGCACGAACAGCATTGCGTCCGGCTTTCGCCGGCGCCTTTATCGCTTGGACTTACAACTTGCTGGGAGATTGCAGGTTAAACGGATGTGGCTCTGACGTCAAGCACGATCAGCATACGGCTGAGCTCGAAAGTCAAATCCGCTGAAAGTTTTTTTCGATCTCGCGCCGCGTGAGACGCAGCACGACCGGACGGCCGTGCGGGCAGACGCTCGAATACGCGGTCCGGCGCAGTTCCTCGAGGATGTACCGCATCTTGTCCAGCGTCAGCGGATAGTTCGCCTTCACCGCCGCGTGGCACGCCATCGTCGCCGCGATCTTCCGAAGGGCATCTTCCACGCCGACACCGCCGCCGAGTGCATCGAGATCGTCCGCGAGCGCGCGAACCGCCGCTTCGCATTCCCCTGGCGCCAGCAGGGCGGGAACCGACGACAGCCGGACGCTCTCGCCGCCGAATTCCTCGATTTCCAGCCCGAGGCGCTCGAGCGTCACCGCGTGAAGCTTCAGCGCCTCGCGCTGGCCTGGCGACAGTTCGATCAGGATCGGCGTCAGCAGCCGCTGGCTCTCCATCCGTCCCGCCGTCAGGCGCTCCATCACCTGCTCGAATAGCACGCGCTCGTGCGCCACGTGCTGATCGATGATGGCGACCCCCTCGTCGTCCACGGCAATGATGAACGTGTCGCGAAATTGACCGAGCGGAATCATCGGACGGATCTCAGGAATGAATCCCTGATCACTAATCCCTGATCCTGAATCCCTAATCGTGAATCCCTGATCCTGAATCCCCGATCGAGGCTCGGGTTCCGCCCAGCGGTTACCGACTTGCGCACCGGAGAGGATTCCCGGGATCGACGTCGCGAGCGGTTCCTGCGGCGGTGCCGGAACGGCGGCGAATTGGAATTCGGGCGCGCGGCCCTGGCCCAATGCGTCACCCAAGGCGCGACGAAGGACCTGGTGGACGAGCGATTGCTCCAGAAAGCGAACCTCCGCTTTGGTCGGGTGGACGTTCACGTCCACGCGATCGGCAGCGATTTGGATGAACAGATGCACCTCGGGACTGCGTTCCTTGATCGTCGCGACGCTGTAGGACTCGATGATCGCGTGCGCGATCGTACGGTCCTTCACGATGCGCCGGTTCACGAAGACGTTCTGCGCACCGCGCGTCGGCCCCTGGTCGCCCAGCGCGGCAACGAATCCTTCAATATGAAGGCCCGCCGCTTCCTTTCGGACTTCAACGAGATCGGGACGGTCGCCGAACAACTGGAAGAAGCGATCCCGAAGGCTGCCGGCCGGCGGACATTGGAGCAGCGTCCTGCTGCCGCTGACGACGGTGAAGCCGACCTCGGGATAGCCGAGCGCGAGCTGCGTCCCAACCCGCGAGATCTGCGTCGTCTCCGCTGTGTCGGACTTGAGGAACTTGCGTCGCGCGGGCAGGTTGTAGAACAGATCCGCGACTTCAATGCATGTGCCTTCCGGCGCACCGACCTCGCGGACCGAGGCGATCGTGCCGGCATTCACCTTGATCTCGGTGCCGCTCTGCGTGCCACGCGCGCGCGTTCTCAGCGTGAAGTGCGAGACCGAGGCGATGCTCGGCAGCGCTTCCCCGCGGAAGCCGAGCGTCCTAATCGCGCCGAGATCCTCGGCGTGCGCGATCTTGCTCGTCGCGTGACGCTCTATCGCCAACCGCGCGTCGTCGGCGTCCATGCCTTCCCCGTCGTCTTCGACGCGGATCAACTTCTTGCCCCCGAGTTCGACGGCGATGCTGATGCGCCGCGCGCCGGCGTCGAGCGCGTTCTCGACGAGTTCCTTGACGACCGATGCGGGACGTTCGACGACCTCGCCCGCCGCTATCTGGTTCGCAAGATCAGGGGCAAGCCGGTGAATTTTTGCCACGATCTAGATTTCCAAATTTCCACATTCCCAGATTTCCAAATTGTCTAAATCCAGCCGCGTTTGCGGAAGAAGTACAGCATCGAGCCGACGACCCCGGTCATGATCACCATCAGGACCCAGAACATCAGCTCGCCGCCCAAGCCGAAATGCGGCAGGTCCACGTTCATGCCGTAAAGGCCTGTGATGAAGGTCAGCGGCATGAAGACCGTGGCGATGACGGTCAGGATCTTCATGATGCTGTTCAACTGGTTCGACACGGTTGCCAGGTTTGCGTCGAGCAGACTGGTGATGCGATCCTGGAAGAACATCGATTCGTCGGCAATGCGGACGAGATGATCGTGGACATCGCGGAAGCGGTACGCGATCTGTTCGTCGATGAACGGGAACTCGCGCCGCGCGAGCCGTCCGACGACGTCGCGCTGCGGCTGAACAACGCGACGCAATGAGGACACGTCTTTCTTGAAGTTGAGGATGTTCTTGGCGAGGTTCGGACTGCCGCTTTCGAACACTCTCGCTTCGAGCTCGTCCAGCCGCTCGCTCAACTGATCGGTTTCCGGCTGGTAATTATCGATCATCACATCGATGATGCGGTGCAGCAGCGCCGATGCTCCTTCGCCGAGCGCCATCGAGTTGCGCTGGCAGACGTTCGTTACCTGCTCGAATGAGCGCGAGTCCCCCGTATGAATGGTGACGAGGTAATTCGGGCCGAGGAAGAAGTCGACATCGTGGGTCTGGAAGCGATGCTCCCGCGCCTCGAAATCGATGCGATGGAGGATTAAGTAGAGGTAATTGCCGTAGGATTCGACTTTCGGATATTGGAGCGCCGAGACAGCGTCTTCCACTGCCAGCTCGTGGAAGTGGAAGACGTCGGCCAGCAAGTGTCTCCCCTCTTCGTCCGAGGGATTCAGCAGGTCCGCCCAGACGGTCACGCCGCTCCCGGGAGCGAGCCACGCCTGATCGATCTGATCGACCTGGCTCGTCTTCCCGTTGACGTGCGCGAATATCCGGACCATCGGATCAGTCTCCCACCTTTACCTGCAGCGCCGCCTGCGCCGCGGCAAGCCGGGCCACCGGGATGCGGTACGGCGAAGCGCTGACGTAATCGAGCTTCACCTTCTCGAAGAAGTGGATCGACGACGGGTCGCCGCCGTGCTCGCCGCAGATCCCAACTTTGAGATCGGGCCGCGTCGCGCGTCCCTTGCGCACGCCGGTGTCGACGAGCTGCCCGACGCCGACGGTGTCGATCGTCGCGAACGGATCCTTGTCCAGGATCTTCTTGTCCTGGTAGGCCCCGAGAAACTTGCCGATGTCGTCGCGCGAGAAGCCGTAGGTCAGCTGCGTGAGGTCGTTCGTGCCGAAGGAGAAGAACTGCGCATCGGCCGCGATCTCGTCGGCGGTGATGGCGCCGCGCGGCACCTCGATCATCGTCCCCACAAGGTATGTGATCTTGATGCCCATCTCTTTCATCACGTCGGCCGCCACGCGATCGACGATGACCTTCTGGTCACGCAGTTCCTTCACGCTCCCGACGAGCGGGATCATGATCTCGGGCACGACCTTCAACCCTTCCTTGTTCAACCGGCAGGCCGCTTCCATGATGGCGCGCGTCTGCATTTCGGTGATTTCGGGGTAGGTGATCCCGAGGCGGACGCCGCGATGGCCGAGCATCGGATTGAACTCGTGGAGCTGCTCGACGCGCCGCAGCAGCTTGTGCTTCTCCTCGAGCTCCTGCTTGTTGCCGTTGGTGGCTTCGAGCCGCGCGATGTCGACCATCAGGTCCTCGCGCTTGGGCAGGAACTCGTGCAGCGGGGGGTCGATCGTGCGAATCGTCACCGGCTCGCCGTGCATCGCCTTGAACACGCCGTAGAAGTCATCGCGCTGCATCGGGAGCAGCTCGTCGAGCGCCTTGCGGCGATCCGCCTCGTTGTCGGCGAGAATCATGCGCTGCACGATCGGGATCCGCCCTTCGCCGAAGAACATGTGCTCGGTACGGCACAGACCGATGCCGCGCGCGCCGAACGCATACGCGGTTTCCGCCTGATCGGGCTGGTCGGCATTCGCGCGGATGCCGAGACGGCGGAACTTGTCGGCATAGCTGAGGAGCTGCTCGAAGCGCTTGTACAACGGCGAGGCCGTGGGCTTCATCTTGCCGGAGATCACCTGCAGCACTTCACTGGGCTGCGTCGCGACCTGGCCCAGCTTCACCTCGCCCGTCAGGCCGTCGAACGAGACCCACTCCCCTTCCTTCACAATCTGTCCGCCGACGCGGAACTGACGCTGCGATTCGCTGATCTCCAGCGCGCCCGCACCGACGATCGACGGCTTGCCCATCTGGCGGCCGACGACCGCTGCGTGCGACGTCATGCCCCCCGTCGCCGTGAGAATGCCCTGCGCGACGAACATGCCGTGGATGTCGTCCGGCACGGTTTCCTTTCGGACGAGCATCACCCTCTTTCCCTGCCGCGTCCACTCGACGGCATCGTCTGCGGTGAACACCGCCTGGCCTGACGCCGCGCCCGGCGACGCCGGAAGGCCCTTGGTGGCGACAGGAAGCTTCTTCCACTCGGCCGGATCGAACATCGGCGCCAGCAGCTGCGACACGGATTCGGGCTCGACCTGCAGCACCGCCTCCTTGGGCGTGATTAACTTCTCGTTCACCAGATCCGTCGCGATGACGACGGCGGCGTAGCCGGTGCGCTTGCCGCTCCGCGTCTGCAGCATGTAGAGCTTGTCATCTTCGATCGTGAACTCGAAGTCCTGCACGTCGCGGTAATGCTTTTCGAGGCGCGTCGTGATGTCGCGCAATTGCTTGTACGCCTTCGGCATCACTCTCTGAAGCTCGGCGATCGGCTGCGGCGTGCGTACGCCGGAGACGACGTCCTCCCCCTGTGCGTTCACGAGGAACTCGCCGTAGAACTCCTTAGCGCCAGTGGCGGGATTGCGCGTGAAGCCCACGCCCGTCGCCGACCGGTCGCCCGAGTTGCCAAACACCATGGCCTGTACGTTGACCGCCGTGCCGATGGCGTCCGGGATCTCGTAAATGCGGCGGTATTCGATCGCGCGCGCGTTGTTCCAGGAGCGGAACACCGCGTCACGCGCGCCGCGAAGCTGCGTCAGCGGATCCTGCGGGAAGTCCTTGCCGGTCTTCGCCTTCACGACCTGCTTGTAGCGCGCGACGACGTCCTTCAGCGCAGCCTCGTCGAGATCGGTATCCAGCTTCGCGCTGCGCTCCTTCTTTACGGCATCGAACTCGTGCTCGAAGACGTCTTTCGGGATCTCGAGGACCACGTTGCCGAACATCTGGATGAAGCGGCGGTAGCTGTCGTAGGCGAAGCGGCCGTTGCGCGTCTTCGCCTTCAGTCCCTCGACGCTCTGGTCGTTCAGACCGAGGTTCAGGATCGTGTCCATCATGCCGGGCATCGAGAACTTGGCGCCCGAGCGGACTGAGACGAGCAGCGGGTTCCTGACGTCGCCGAGCTTCTTGCCAGCGGTCTTTTCGAGACGCTTGAGGTTGTCGAGCATCTGCGCGTCGACGGCGGCGGGCGTCTTGCGCCCTCCCTGGTAGTACAACGTGCACGCTTCGGTCGAGACTGTCATGCCCGGCGGCACCGGAAGGCCTGCGTTGGTCATCTCGGCGAGGCCGGAGCCTTTGCCGCCGAGCAGGTCCTTCATGGTGCGATCGCCTTCGGCTTTGCCGCCGCCGAAGAAATAGACAAATTTGCCGGTCTTGGTTGACGACTTCTTGCGCGCGAGTTTCTTGGCCATTACGGTGCTTTCACTCCTAACGTGTCGAGGTCCGATGTCCGAGGTCCGATGTTCGATGTTCGATGTTCGATGGCCGATGGCCGATGGCCGATGGCCGATGGCCGATGGCCGATGGCCGATGGCCGATGGCCGATATGTGTAGACCGGACCATTAGGTTCGGCTCGATCAGATCTGACCCATGATGCTATTCGCCTGCGATTTCCCCGATATCCGCAAGATTAAGTACGAGATCGCGCACTCCGGCCATCAGCTGCAGGCGAGTTGCACGAATCTCGGGATCTTCCGCCATTACAAGTACGTCGTCAAAATACTTAGCGACGTACGGATACAGCTGCGCGATCTGGCGTGCGGCGCCTCCATAGTCCGCATTCATACGCGCCTCATGCACCGCGTGTGCTCGCGGCGCAATGAACTCGATTAGACGTCGTTCGGCGTCGGGCACATCGGATCTCCTCGAGTAGTCCACCAGCTTCATCCAATCGCCCAGGAATACCGTTTCCTTCGAAATGTTCGTCGCCCTCTTCAGTAGCGCGGCGAGCGCCTTGAATTCGGCGGATGGTCGAAACTCGGACACCGCCTGAATGCGAGCAGCAGCCAAGTGTGGATGCTGCCAATACTGCGGGTAAGAGACATCGTCGACGTGACTTGTAACTGTGCGAATCTCGTCTGCGCGGTATCCGCGACGCTCAAACAAGTGAGCCTCGCGTTCTGCAAAGAACGTTGAAAGGCCTAAGGCGCGCCAACCGTCAGGCTGCGTCTGGAGAGACTCGGGAAGTTGTCCGTACGCGGCGTGGCAAAGACGGAACAAGTCGGCCTGGAACGGTCGCTCGATTCGCAAGTCTTTCAAGTCCGCAAGCACCTTCACGATTCCTTGCGCAGCTCTTCGCAAGCCAAAGGGATCGCGAGAACCAGTCGGCTTCTCACCGATCGCGAAAAGGCCCACAACTGTGTCGAGTTTGTCAGCCAGAGAAACCGCCGCCCACGTCAACGCGGCTGCGCCCAGCGGTCCAATTGTCGGCGGTGCGTCGGGTTCAAGCGCGAGCGGCAGATAGTGGTAATAAATCGCCTTCCAGACCTGTTCCGGCAGACCCTCTTCACGAGCGTAGATGCCGCCCATGATTCCCTGGAGTTCCGGGAATTCGAAGACCATATCTGTCGCGAGATCGGCTTTCGATAATCGCGCCGCCTGCGCCGCGTGGTCCGCGGATTCCGCCGCGCCAAAAACGTCCGCGGCAATTATTCGCGCGAGTTTTTCGACGCGCTCAACCTTGTCGCGATAGCTGCCCAGTTTCTTGTGGAACACGATCGTGTGCAGCCGGTCGCGGCGATCTTCCAGCTTGATGCGGCGATCCGCGTCCCAGAAGAACTTCGCATCGCGCAGACGCGCGGTGACGACGCGCTCGGCGTTCTTCGCGATGCGGCGCTCGTCGGCGGGCTGCGTGTTGACGACGGCGAGGAACGCTTCCTTCAGCTGCCCCTTCTCGTTGACGACCGGGAAGTAATGCTGGTGGTGCACGAGCGTTGTCGTCAGCACCTCCTGCGGAAGGTCGAGGAACCCGCGCTCGAAGAACCCGGCGACGACGCCGGGATACTCGACGAGATCAGCGACTTCGTCGACGAGCGCCGCGTGCTCGCGCAGGTGGACGCGTCCGCCAAGCTTGCGCGCTTTCGTTTCCAGCTCGCGTGCGATACGGTCGCGACGTTCGGCGTGATCGAGAATGACGAAGTGCTCGGGCAGCCGCGCCCGGTAATCGTCGAAGGTGCGAACCTTGACCGCTCGTCCCGCACGTCCGCTGGTGGCGAGGAAGCGATGTCCATACGTCACCGCGCCGGTCGTAATCTCCTGCACCTGTGAACCCGCGGCGTTCGCGATGCGTCCGATCGTGAACGGGACGACACGCCCTCCATATAAATAGAGCATCCAGCGGATCGGCCGGCCGAACACGAGCTCGCCGTGCCCATCCTCGAGCATCGCGTCCCAGTGCATCTGTTTCGGAAACGTCAGATCGCGCAGCAGTCCGCCGAGCAGTTCCGGCAGCGCGTCAACGGTGCTCTTGCCCCGGAAGTGCTTCTTCGCGGCGAGGTATTCCCCTTTTTCCGTCTTCACGCGTTCGAGCGCCTCGAACGCGACCCCCTGCTTCCTGGCGAAGCCGAGCGCGGCGGGCGTCGGATCCCCCGACGGCGTGAAGGCCGCCGACACCGGTGGACCCGTGACGGTCTCGTCGAGATCCTCCTGCCGTTCGGGCATGCGTCCGACGCGCGCGGTCAGGCGCCGCGGTGTGCTGAAGCTCTCGACAAGCACGTCCGGCGCCAGGCGCATCTCCTTCAAGCGCGCGGTCAGCTTCTCCGACAACTGCTTTGTCAGTCCCGGCAGCCACGCGGCCGGCAATTCTTCCACGCCGATCTCGAGGAGGAGCTCGCGGTCCATCAGACCTTTTCCTCGACTCCGGCCCACATCTTCGCAATCGCGACCGCCATCTGGCGCACCTTCAGGATGTAGGCCATGCGCTCGGTCACGCCGATGCCGCCGCTCGCGTCCATCAGGTTGAACATGTGCGAGCACTTCAGGCAGTAGTCGAGCGCCGGCAGCGGCAGCTCCGATCGCAGCAGCGTCTGCGCCAGCACGGAGTACTGGTCGAACAGCTCGCGGTGGATGCGGTTCAGATCCGCCTTGGGCATGTCAATCTGGCCAAACGCGTACTTCGACTGTTCGACTTCGTCCCGATGGCGGACGTCGCGGTATTTCACACCCGGCGCCCATTCGAGATCGAACACGTTGTCCACGTCCTGCAGCGCCATCGCGAAGCGCTCGAGCCCGTAGGTCAGCTCCACGGAGATCGGGGCCAGGTCGATGCCCCCCGCCTGCTGGAAGTAGGTGAACTGCGTGATCTCCTGCCCGTCGAAGAGGACCTGCCAGCCGATGCCCCACGCACCCAGCGTCGGCGATTCCCAGTTGTCTTCCTCGAAGCGCACGTCGTGCGCGCGCAGGTCGATGCCGCACGCTTCGAGGCTCTGGAGGTACAGCTGCTGCACTTCGTCCGGCGCGGGCTTCAGGACTACCTGGAACTGGTGGTGCTTGAAGAGACGGTTCGGGTTTTCCCCGAAGCGTCCATCGGCCGGCCGCCGCGACGGCTGCACGTACGCGACGTTCCAGTGCTCCGGCCCGAGCACTCGCAGAAAGGTCTCCGGGTGCATCGTCCCGGCGCCCATCTCGATGTCGAGGGGTTGCTGAAGAAGGCAGCCGCGGGTCGCCCAGAACTCGGATAGCTTGAAGATCAGTTGCTGTAAGGTCACGCGATCCAGCAATTATACCTTCGGGTGCTCGCTTCGCTCGCTGTCGGGCATTGTGCAGAGGGCAGGGGATCGCGCCTAGCGAAGTTGGCGCAGCACGCGAGCTGACTTGAGCTCCTTATCCAGGTGCAGGTTAATCAGCCGCCGGTGGGCGGTCTCGAGCTCGCGTGCAGAGCCGGGGTCGAGCGGAATACCCGCCAGCGCCTCGGGGCTGGCGGCGGCCGCGCTGCGGAGAAATTTCAGCGCCTCGATCGAGAGGCTCGTCCCGCCGCCGGATGCGCAGCGGCGGCAGACGTAGTGATGCTCGCGCGCGGGCATCAACGCGCCGCCGTCGTAAGGACCACCGCATTCCGGGCATGCGGACAACTGCGGATACACACCCTGCAGGCGCAGCAGCCAGAACTCGAAGTAGCGCGCGAGCCGTTCGGTGGGCGCGCCGTCCGCGAAGGCGTCGATCACCGACGAACCCAGGCGATAGAGGCGCTCGTCGGCATGTCCTTCCGGCGCCCACTCGTCGATCAGCTCCGCGAAGTATTCCGCATGTCCGAGGGCAGCGGCATCGTCGCTGTTGCGCGCGACGATGGCGAGCGGACTGCGCTGCGGTTCGATGTAATTGATGCGGACCAGATCGCGCAGCTCGCGTTCGTAGTACGCGACGCCCGCGCGTGTGAGCGACTCGAGCGCGCCGGCATAGCGGGATTTCGCGCGGCGCGCTCCCTTAGCAACGCCGCGCTTCTTTCCGCGATCGCGCGTCAGAAACACGACGATCCGGTCCGCCTCGCCCAGCTTGTACGTGCGCAGGATGAGCGCTTCGGAGGTATAGACCGGCATAACTTGAAAGTTGATCTTATCCCGGTGGCCGGAGGTGCCTGAGGAAGAGCGTGCCGAGTCCGAGCCACGACGCGAACCCGAACACGTCGGTCAGGGTGGTGATGAACACTGACGACGCGAGGGCGGGATCGACCTTCAACGCCCGCAACGCCAGCGGGATCAGCGTTCCCGCCGTCGCGGCAACGAACATGTTGATCACCATGGCCGCGCCAAGAATCCCGCCAAGCCACGCATCGCCTTTCCAGAGCCAGACGACGAGCGCGCCGATCACCCCGCACGCGAGGCCGTTGCCGATGCCGACCGCGGCCTCCTTGAACAGCGCCTTCCGCGAGTTCGCCCAGGTCAGCTCGCCGAGCGCGATGGCGCGGACGATGACCGTCAGCGTTTGTGTCGCCGCGTTTCCACCCATACCTGCAACGACGGGCATGAAGACGGCGAGCGCGGGAACATCACGGATGCGTCCCTCGAAGAGCGCGACGACCGAGGCCGCGAGGAACGCGGTGACGAGATTCACTTCGAGCCAGGGAACGCGCTTGCGCAGCGACTCCCTCGCCGTCGAGAACACGCGATCGTCCCCCGCGACGCCGGCGAGGCGGTAGACGTCCTCGGTGGCCTCGTCCTTGATGACGTCGATGACGTCGTCGACGGTGATGACGCCGACCAGCTTGTTTTCCTCATCGACGACGGGGATCGCGAGCAGGTTGTACGACGCGACGAGACGCGCGACTTCTTCCTGGTCCGTGTCGGTCCGGACGCTCGTCAGGTCGGTCGTCATGATCCGCTTGAGCGGCGTCGTCGGGGGAACGAGCAGCAGCCGGCGCAGCGAGATGACGCCGACCAGGTGGCGGCGTGCATCGACGACGTAGAGATAGAAGACCATCTCGACGTCGCGGGCACCCTGAAGGGTCGTAATCGCCTCGCCGGCGGTCATGTCCTCCGAAAGCGCGAAGACTTTCGGATTCATGATGCGGCCGGCCGTCTGCTCGTCGTATTCGAGCAGCTCGCCGACTTCGTCGCCGGGCCGCTTCTCGATCAGTTCGAGGACGGCGGCGGACAGCTCCTCGGGCAGGTTATCGATGATCGTCGCCGCGTCGTCGGACGGCAGGTCGTGCAGCAGTCGCGCGATTTCCTCGGCGGACCGATCGGCGAGGAGGGCGGCTCCTCCCTCAGGCCCCAGTTCGCTGAGGGCCTCCATCGCGAGCTTGCTGTTGCGTTCGAGGAGAAGCGAGAACGCGCTGGCGCGATCCTTTTCGCCGAGTTCGGCGAAGACCTGCGCGAGGTCCGCGGGATGCTGTTTGTGGAGCAGGTTGACGAGGTTCGCCGTCGCGCCGAGGCGGAGCAGCCTCCGGACCGAATCGAGGACGACATCAATCTTGCGCTGCGCCATGCGATCCGCTCAATCTACCATGCGATTGAGCGGATCTTAAGGGGTAAGTGCTCAGCGCTGCGTGCTCACTGCTGCTTGCGTGAGACTTCCAGCATCCGCTTGATGCCCGTGTCCTTGACCGTGTAGTCCGCCGGCACTATGAACAGCGATCGGTCGGGCTCCGCGCGGATGATGTTCTGAAGGCGATACGACGAGTCCCCCATCCGCGGATCCGAATGCCTCGTCATCACGAGTACATTCAGCTCCGGCGAGCGCCACTCTTCTGACGTGATCGTCAGCGGCTGCTCGTTCCCGACCTGGCCGGCCGGGATGATCGTCGTTGTCTTGCGTCCCTCGACCGCGACACCCTCCAGCGTTTTGTGTTCGAGCGGACCCGCGGTTGTGGGAGTGATCCCCCGCGCGATCATCACTCCGCTGCCGCCGCCAGCCGCCGCGGCGCTCCGCATCTTCCGCTCGGCAAGCATCATCTTCTCGTGGATCACGACCATGAAGACGTCCTGCGCGACATCTTCCGCAGCCGACGGCGTCCCCATCATGTGGAGCGCGAACCGGTAGACGTCCGCCCTCCGCCGCCGGTACAGCGCACCGAACGCCTCCCGGTCTCCGGCGGCCACGGCCGCAATCAGTTCCTCGTCCGACTCGGTCATCGCTGCCGGGTTTGACGCCGACTACGTATATTCAGTTTGGCAACGAAAAGGTTCCCGACGCCTGTCACGGACGTACGCACGCAGAGGCCGCGGAGCCCGCAGAGAACGACTACTTAAGAATCTTTGCGAGCTTTGCGTGTTCAGCGTGAGTACGTGCGTGACAAGCGAATCATCAGTTTTTGCGGGGCAGCCCGAGGTCGTCGAGCACGCGCTCGTCGTCGCGCCAGTCGGGTTTCACTTTGACGCGAAGGTCCAGGTAGACCTTGCAGTTGAAGAACTTCTCGAGGTCCTTGCGCGCCTCGGTGCCGATCTTCTTGATCATCGATCCGGCGCGGCCGATGACGATCGGTTTCTGGGATTCAGTCTCGACGAGGATCGTGCAGTAAATGCGCATGAGCCCACCCGGCCGGTCGGGCTCCTCGAACTGGTCGATCGCGACCGCCGTCGAGAATGGCAGCTCGTCGCGCGTGTTGTGCAGCACTTTTTCGCGGACGGTCTCCGATGCGAGGACGCGTTCGGGCTGATCGGTCAGGTGGTCTTCCGGATAGAGCGCCTCCCCTTCCGGCATCTTCTCCAGGAGCGTGTGCTCCAGCTCCTCGACGCCATCGCCGGTCTCGGCGGAGATGGGGATAATCTCCGTGAATTCGTACCATTGCCGCATCTGCTCGATGATGGGGAGCAGCTTCGTCTTGGACACGAGATCGATCTTGTTCAGTACGAGGATGACCGGGACTTTCACGCCTTTCAAGAGGCGCGAGACGTACTCGTCGCCATGCCCCGCCTTGGTGGACGCATCGTGGACGAGCACCACCGCGTCCACTTCGTGCAGCGTCTCGACCGCGGCATCGACCATGCGCACATTCATCCTGTGCAGTGGCCGATGGATGCCCGGCGTGTCCACGAACGCAATCTGCCCCGCCGGCGCGCCCTGCGCGCGCTCTGGCGAGGCAGGCGCGTCCGGATAATTCTTCGTGCCGAGGATCCGCGTGCGCGTCGTCTGCGGCTTGTCCGACACGATCGCGATCTTCTCGCCGATGATGCGATTGAGCAGCGTCGACTTGCCGGCATTCGGGCGCCCGATGATCGAAACGTAACCAGCTCGCATCCCCTTGAGACTAGCAGGTGTCCACTATTTATTGCGGCCCGTTCACTGATGGCACGGGCGGTGCAGAATGTGACGCACTACCGCGATATTCGAAGGAATCTCTAGGGCGAGATGAGGACTCACTGACACTTTCGTTAGTGAGAGTACGGATTCTTGGGCGTGGGAGGATCTCATGAAGGGTCTGCTACGGTCCGGCGGTCTCCTCGGCGTCATCGTCGTTCTTGCGGCAGCTGCGCCCGTATCGGCCGAGCAACCCGCGCCCGCGGGCCACATCAAGACGGTATCGGGCGCCGCATTCGTCGTGCGTCAGAACGCGACGATCGCGGCAAAGGCGGGCGACCCGGTGTTTGCCACTGACACGCTTCGAACCGCGACCAACGGCACGGTCGGTGTCACGTTGAGAGACGACACGAGAATCTCCCTCGGCGCGAACAGCGAAGTGCGGCTCGATCGTTACGTCTATGCCCCGGGAGAAGGGGGCCTCGGCATGGTGCTGAAGTTCGTTCGCGGCGTCGGGGTCTACGTCTCCGGCCGCATTGCCAAGCTGGCGCCCGATTCCATTCGACTGGAGACCCCCGCCGCGATTGTCGGCGTCCGCGGAACGACGATCGCGATACGCGTCGAGCCGTAGCGAGGCGCCAGAAGCGGTGTCACGTACCTCGAGCGGCGCGTCACGGCTCCTGCTGGCGGTAACCGTCGCGTTCGCAGCAAGCTGCGCCTCGAAACGCGCAGCCCCGCTGACGCTGCCGGGGCCGCCGACCGCCGCGCTCATCGTTCTGCTGCCCGATCCTGAAAGCCAGGTCACCGGGCGGGCCCGTGTGATCAACGAGTTCGGATCGACCGACCTCGACACGCCTCGGGCCGCGTCACGGGCGATAGCGACCGCGGTTCCGGGACCGGTGATCGCGCTCGGCGAGGACGAGGTGACTCGCCTCTTCAGCGATGCGATCGCGGCGCTCCCGCCTCCGCCGCGGCACTTCACCCTGCAGTTCAAATTCGAGTCCGACGAGCTGACTGACGAGTCCGTTGCGCTCGTCCCCGAGATCCTGCACGCCGTCAAAGCGCTCAGCGTGCCGGAGGTTGCCGTCGTCGGACATACCGACACGATGGGTGACCCGAAGGCGAACGTCGCGCTCGGAATGAAGCGCGCCATGAGCGTCCGAAACATCCTTGTACAGGCGGGACTCGCGCCGTCGACGATCGACGTTGCTTCGCATGGCGAGGGGGAGCTGCTCGTGCAGACCCGCGACGACACGCCGGAGCCGCGCAACCGGCGCGTCGAGATCACAGTCAGGTAAGCGGGCGGTGTTCAGGCATTCGAGCGCGCGGCGGCGTCGACTGATCTTCCTCAGCGGCATCGTTCCCGTGCTCTTCGCGGCCCTTCTTGCGGTCTATCGGCCGGCGCTGTTTGGCCGTCTCGATGACTCGACCTATGACATGGTGCTGCGCACGGCCGGCGCCAAACGGCCGGGCACGAGTGTCGTGATCGTCGACGTCGACGAGCGGAGTCTCGCGACGATCGGCCAGTGGCCCTGGCGCCGGAACGTCGTCGGTCGCCTGGTCACCGCGCTGCATGCGGCGGGTCCATCGGTGATTGCGATCGATGTCATCTTCGCGGAGTCTGGCCGGGATGACGGTCCGGACCGGCGGGCTGCTGAACCGGGCGCGGCGACCCCGGATGACGAACTGGCGACGGCGCTGCGCAAGAGCGGCGTCATTCTCGGCTACGGTTTGACGTTTGATCCGGGTCCGCCGTCGAAGCGCCGGTGCGTGCTGCACCCGCTCGGCGTCGCCGTCATTCAGCCACCGGGTGAAACCCCGTCAGAGCCGATCTTCCGCGCGACCGGCGCCGTGTGCAACCTGCCTGTACTGGCACAAGCCGCGGGCAAGTCCGGCTTTCTCAATGCCGCGCCCGATTCCGACGGCATTCTGCGGCGCGTTCCCCTTCTCGCGGAACTCGACGGCGCCATCTATCCGAGTCTTGCGCTGTCTGCAGTCGCCACGGTGACAGGCGCTCGAAATCCGGCGCTGCAAGTCTCCAACGTGAACGCGTCGACGCTGACGATCGGCGACCGCACCATCCCGCTCGACGCGAAAGGCAGTCTGCTGCTCGGATATCGCGGTAAGAAACGGAGCTTCCCCTACGTCTCGGCCGCTGACGTTCTGAACGGCGCCATGCCCGTCGATGTCGTGCGCGGCAAAATTGTGCTCGTGGGGACGACGGCGCTGGGCACGCGTGAGGTCGTGGCGACCCCGCTCGACACGCAGTTCGTCGGTGTCGAGGTGCAGGCCACTACGGTGGACAACCTTCTGCAGCGGGATTTCATCCACCGCCCTGCATTCGGCACGGTGGTTGACTCGGTGATCGTGGGAATGGCCGGCGTCTTCATCGCGGCGATTGTCGCGAGCACCGGTGTCACTGCCGGTGTGTTGAGTGCCGCCGGCATGATTGCGGCCCTCTGGTGGGGCGCGGCCTGGCTGCTGGCGTCCGGCCGGCTGTTCGTTTCTCCTCTGGCTCCGACCATCGCGGTGCTCGCCGCACTCGCGGTCATGACCCTGGCGAAGTTCACGGTCGAACGGAGCCGCGCGCTGAACGCCGGCCGCGAGAAGACCGCTGCGCAGCGTCTGATGGTGCAGGCGCTGCTGTCGTTGACCGAAGTCAGGGACGCCGAGACGGGACGGCACTCACGGCGCACGCAGCAGTACACCCGGCTGCTCGCGGAACCGCTCTCGACCCATCCCGCCTTTCGCGACTACCTGACGCCCGGGCGAATCGATCTGCTCTCCAGCCTGGCGCCGCTGCACGATATCGGCAAGGTCGGCATTCCCGATCGAGTGCTCAACAAACCTGGCCGGCTCACGCCCGAAGAACTCCAGGAGATGCGGCGACATCCCGAACTCGGCCGCGACGTGATCCTCCGCGCCGAAGCCCGGGTCGGGGTGCGCGACGACGTCACGCTCCAGCTCGCGAAGGACATTGTCTACACGCATCACGAGCGCTGGGATGGAACCGGATATCCAGAGGGCCTGCGCGGCACCGACATTCCGGTGGCCGGGAGGATCATGGCAGTCGTGGACGTCTACGACGCGGTCCACGCGCGCTCGTTGTACAGCAGGTGCCTGTCGCACGACGACACGGTCAAGTTAATCGTGGCGGGCAAGGCGACGCATTTCGATCCGGACGTCGTGGATGCGTTTCTGCGCGTGTCGGCAGCGTTCGAAGCCGTCTCGTCCGAAGCGCTCGCCGACCTGACGCAGGTCTGACGGTCGATCGAGGACGCGTTGGATCACTGCATGCCTCAGATTCTTCTCATTCTCGTCACCTCACGGGCCCGAGACGAGCGCAGTGAGAGTCGAGCAGATAGAGGGTCTCAGGGTCGTCGAGTTCCATGATGAGATCGAGGACGATACCTGGACGTCCTACGTCACCATACCCCGGCCGGATGTCCTCGTCGTCGCGACGGACCGCGCATATCTCGCGGAGCTGTTGCGTCGACGCGGCGCACGAGCCGGAGCGCGTGCGTTCGCGAGCGAGTTGCCGGAGTGGGAGTGGGTGGACACCAGCGCCCCGTTCTGGGCCCTGCGTCACTACCGCCGCAGCCAGACGACGGACGATCCCGCAGCGCCGGTCGAGCCCAGCTCCGGCGACTTCGATACCGCTGCGATCGGGGTGGCCGCATATGCGAAGTCGGACGGACGAACCATCGTGACGCACTATCTCTCGCGCGGCGACAACGCCGAGCAGATAGCGCGGCGGCTCTTGGATCATCCCGGCGATCGCGTCACGCCGACCAGTCGGCGCGTCAGCAACGAGGCGATCGAAGTGCTATTCAGCGCGAAGAACGAGGAGCATCTGTCGATGTTTTTCTTCTACTTGATGCGCACATTGGGACACAGCATCTACCTGTAGTCGCCCCAATAAGCGAGTAGGTTCACGATCAGGAATCCAGGATTCACGATCATGGATTCAGGATGAGCGATCAGGGATTAGGGATTGAGACGGGTTTGCGGATGCGTACCTTGTGGATGCGGCGGCGCTCTGCCTCGAGCACTTCGACCCACAGGCCGTCGACGTCGAGGGTCTCGCCAACCGCAGGCACGCGTCCCACGCGCGACAAGATGAAGCCGCCGACGGTCTCGAAGCCTTCGGACTCGATCTCCAGGTCGAGACGGTCGCGCAGGTCGTCGAAGCTCACCTTTGCGCTGAACACGAATGACCCGCTGCCCTCGTCGACGATCGGCTCGGACTCGACGTCATCTTCGTCGCGGATCTCGCCGACGATTTCTTCCAGCAGGTCTTCGATCGTGACGAGCCCCGCAGTCCCGCCGTACTCGTCCACGACGATGGCCATCTGGACCTGCTTGCGCTGGAACTCCTTCAGGAGCTCCGGGACGCGCTTGGTTTCCGGCACGAACGTCGCGGGGCGGATGAGCGGAGCGAGCCCCTGCTGCTCGGAACCCGTCGCATCCAGCTGCAGGAGGTCCTTGACCCGGATCACGCCGAGGATGTTGTCGAGGTTCTCGCGGTAGACCGGGAAGCGCGAGTACTCCTGCTCGCGGAACAGCGCGCGCAGCTGCCCGACCGTCGCGCTATCCTGGATCGCGACGATGTCGGGGCGCGGCGTCATGACTTCGCGCGCGAGCGTGCCGCCGAAGTCCACAATCGACTGGAGCAGCCGGCGTTCGTCCCTTTCAATGAGGCCGTGCTCCTCGCCCGCCTCGAGGTACGCGTGCGCGACGTCACCCTGGTCCTCGTCCGCCTGCTCCTGCGGCGTAACGGTCCGTTCGGTGCGTCCGCTCGTCAGCAGCCGCACGAGGCCGCCGGATACCGGCGAGATCAGATGCGCAATCACGCTGAACGGCGGCAGCAGCACTAGGAGCACGCGCTCGGGATTCCTGCGCACGATGATCGACGGCAGCACGTGCTCGCAGACGATGATGTAGACCGCGACGGACGCCAGCAGCGTCGCGATCGAGGCGAGGCTGATGCCGGAGCGTCCGGTCAGGACGGCGAGCAATACCGTCGCGAGCGAGAACATCAGGCCGAGCAGCAGGCGCGCCGGCACGAACAGCTGAATGGGATCGTCGAGGTAGTAGCCGAGGCGATCGTCGCGTCCGCGCTCGGCCATCAGCCGGAGCGACAGCTTCATGAGCGAGCTGAACGCCGTCTCAATGGTGCCGACGTAGACCGCGGCGACGCCGAGCAGGAACAGCGTGAGCGGAATCATCTGTCGGCGCGTTCGATCAACCCGGCACGCAGTCCGCCCTTGGCGCGGAGGCGGCGCTCGAGGCGCGCCATCCGGCCCGCGTCGGACCGATCATGGTGATCGTAACCCATCAGATGAAGCAGTCCGTGAAGCGCCAGGACCTTCAGCTCATCCTCATACGAATGACCCGCTTCCCGAGCCTGCCGGCGCGCAGCGGGTGTGGCAATGGCGATATCGGACGGCTCGAACGAGAGCACGTCCGTCGGCTTGTCCTTGTCGCGGAACTGCTTATTGAGCACGCGGATGCGCGCGTCCGAGACGAGCGCGATGGTAATTTCGCGGGGAGCGGACTTCGGCGCAACACGCGCGAGCCACGCCGCCAGACCGGGGGCACGCGCGGCACGGCCGCGACCATCGGTAACAGAGACGGTGATCCGCCTATTCCAAGGTGGCCTTCGCGGCTTGCGCCGCTTCGGCGCCCAAGGGCTACTATCGGGGTCCACTGTAGGCTTCGTACGCCTTCACGATCTGCTGGACGAGCGAGTGCCGCACGACGTCCCTTTCGTCGAAGTGCACGAATGCGATGCCCTCGACGTTGCCAACCACCTTCATGGCCTCGGTCAGGCCCGACTGGCGGCCGGTCGGAAGATCGATCTGCGTGATGTCGCCGGTGATCACGGCCTTCGACCCGAAGCCGAGACGTGTCAGGAACATCTTCATCTGCTCGGACGTGGTGTTCTGCGCCTCGTCGAGGATCACGAAGGCGTCGTTCAACGTGCGTCCGCGCATGAACGCAATTGGCGCCACTTCAATCGTGCCGCGCTCGAGGAGCCGCTCGGCACGATCCATTTCGATCATGTCGTAAAGCGCGTCGTACAGCGGCCGCAGATAGGGGTTCACTTTCTCCTGCAGATCGCCGGGCAGGAAGCCGAGCTTCTCCCCCGCTTCGACGGCCGGACGCGCGAGAACGATTCTGCTGACTCGCTTGGCCAGGAGGAACGACACGGCCTGCGCCATCGCGAGATACGTCTTGCCAGTGCCCGCTGGTCCAATGCCAAAGACGATGTCGTACTGCTCGATCGCCTCGAGATACTTTTTCTGGGTAATGCTTTTCGGGACGACTTGCCGTTTCCCGGACGTCTTCGTCGCGGAGCGCAGGAAGTATTCCGACAGCTCCACGTTGTCGTCCTGCGCTACGAGCTGCGCGGCGGTTTTGGCATCACCCTTACCGAGGCGGTAACCACCACGGATGAGCGATGACAACTGGTCGAGAACCTTTTCCGCGCGCGCGACATCGGGCGCGTCTCCTTCGACGATCAGCTCGGAGCCGGTCGTGCGAATGCGGACGCCAAACTGTGACTCGAGCTGCTTGAGGTTCTCGTCGAAGGTCCCGAACAGGGATTCAGCTCCCTCTTCGGGGATCTGAACCTTACGAATTGCGGAGGTCGGCAAAACTGGTCAGGATCGTAGCACGTTTCATTCCGTGCGGATGTGCAGCTCGCGGAGCTGCCGCGCGTCGACGGTCGACGGCGCGTCCGCCATCAGATCGACCGCCTGGGCCGTTTTCGGGAACGCAATGACCTCGCGGATCGATTGCTCCCCCGCGAGGATGGCGCAAATACGGTCGAGTCCGAGCGCGATGCCGCCGTGCGGCGGCGTACCGAATTCGAGCGCGTCCACGAAAAAGCCGAACCGCGCTTTCGCTTCTTCGTCCGACATCCCGAGCATCTTGAACACCAGCCGCTGCAGCCGCTGATCGTGGATGCGGATGCTCCCGCCGCCGATCTCGCTGCCGTTCAGCACCATGTCGTACGCGCGCGCGCGAACGCCGCCCGGATCCGACTCGAGGCGAGCGGCGTCCGACTCCAGCGGCGCAGTGAACGGATGATGCATGAACTCCCAGCGCTTCTCGTGTTCGAGCCAGTCGAACATCGGGAAGTCGACCACCCAGAGGAACTCGTAGCGATCCGGGTCGAGCAGATTCTCGCGTTTCGCGATGTTCAGCCGCAGCTGTCCGAGCATCCTCGCGGTCGCGGCGTGCGCGCCCGCAGCCATCACGAGCAGATCCGCGGCGCCCGCGCCGGCCTGCGTCAGCGCCGCGCGGATCGTCTCCTCTCCCGCGGCCTTCAACGCAGGACTCTGCACGGTCGCTTCGGCGTGTCTCGCCCAGACCAGGCCCGCGGCGCCAAGCAGCTTGGCCTCTTCGATCAGGTTGTCGAGATCCTTGCGCGAGTACCGCGCCGCGTTCGGGATCACGAATCCGCGGACCTCGCCGCCAGACTCGATCGCGCCACGCAACACGGAAAAATTCGATGTCGCAAATGGCGCGGAAAGATCCTGGAGCTCCATGCCGGCACGTAGATCCGGCTTGTCAGATCCGTACTTCGCGATTGCCTCAGCGTACGCCATCCGCCGGAACGGCCGCGGCGCGTCGCGTCCGATCAACACCATCAGTCGTCCCATCAACGGCTCGAGGATCGAAAACACCAGGTCCTCGGTTGCGAACGAGATCTCGAGGTCCACCTGTGTGAACTCCGGTTGTCGATCGGCGCGCAGGTCTTCATCGCGGAAGCACTTCGCGATCTGGAAGTAGCGGTCGAAGCCCGAGATCATCAGGATCTGCTTGAAGATCTGCGGCGATTGCGGCAGCGCGAAGAACTCCCCGGGATGCACGCGGCTGGGCACCAGATAGTCGCGCGCCCCCTCGGGAGTCGACTTCGTCAGGATCGGCGTTTCGATCTCGAGAAACCCTTGCTCGTCGAAATACTTGCGCACGGCGAACGCCGCCTTGTGCCGCAAAATCATGTTCTGCTGCAGGCGCGGACGGCGCAGATCGAGATACCGATAGCGCAGCCGCATCTCTTCCGAGACGGCGGTCTCCTCGTTGATCGGAAACGGCGGCGTCTTCGCGTCGTTGAGCAGGCGTATCTCGCGTGCGGCAACTTCGATCTCTCCCGTCTTCAGCTTCGGATTGATCGCGTCTTTCCCGCGCGCGTCCACGCGCCCGATGATGGCGACGACGTACTCCGGGCGCAGGCGCTTGGCTTTCTCCTCGAGCGCCTTGTCGCGCACGACCGCTTGGGCGATGCCGTGCCGATCGCGAATATCGAAAAACATCACGCCGCCGAGATCGCGTACGCGGTGTACCCAGCCGAGGAGCACGACGTCGCTGCCGACGTGCGCGGCCGTCAGTTCACCGCACGTGTGCGTGCGCGCCAGAGTACCGAGAGGTTCAACCGTCATTCGCTGTCCGATGGCCGATCGACGATATCCGAGGGCCGATGGCCGATGGCCGATGGCCGATGAGCAAGCGCAGAGACCACGGAGGCACGCGGTACAGCCTGTTGCTCGCCGGTGCTCAGATTCTTGATTTTGACTTTACCCAAATTGACCTCCTCCGCGCCCAATACGGCGACAAAGCGTGCCTGACGGGTGTCCGCGTATTTGAACGCCTTCCCGAGGTCTTTCCCGCTCCGCAACGTCTCGGGATAAACCTCGACACGCAGCCCGCCGCCGCGAAGCTCACTCGCCAGCCGGAGGGACTCGTCGATAGTCATTTCGTCGAAGATCGTCACGAGCACGTCAGGGCCGCTCTTGTCCACATCGGCGGAAAACATCGCGCGTTCGCCCATGACGACGAGAATCCGCTCGAGGCCGAGCGAAAACCCGCAGGCCGGAATCTGCTCGCCGGAGAACATCCCAATCAGGCCGTCGTAGCGGCCTCCGCCGCCCAGACTGCCGATGCCCTCGACTGCGATTTCCATGATCGCGCCCGTGTAGTACGAGAGGCCGCGCGCGAGCCGGGGGGTGAACTTCACGTGGCCTGCGGCGGGAGTCGCGTCCGCGAGCGTCATGATCGCGGCCACGTTGGCGCTTGCGCTCGCGCCGAGTTCGGACTTGCGGACCATTGCGTCGAACGCATTCAGGTCTTCGAACGCCGAGAGACACGCGTCCGCGGCGCGGCGCTGGATCCCGCGCGCCACGAGATCCTCTTTCACTTTTTCATGACCGATCTTATCCAGCTTGTCGATCGCAATCAGCGCGTCGGCGTGCTTCGCGGCCTCGACACCGGCGGCGTCCAGCATCGCCGTCAGCAGCGCCCGATGGTTCAACTGGACGGTGAAATCCTTGAACCCCAGCGCCTGCAGGACCTCGCTGACCGCCGCGATCATCTCGACTTCGACCACTGGGGACGTAGATCCGATCGCATCCACGTCGCACTGATAGAACTCGCGGAAGCGGCCCCGCGCGGGACGGTCGGCGCGCCATACCGGCTGGATCTGATAGCGCTTAAAAAATTTCGGCAGCTTGCCGCGGTTGTCGGCGACCACGCGCGCGAGCGGCACCGTCAGGTCGTAGCGCAGCGCGAGATCCGTCTCTCCCGTTGACGCCCCTTCGCCGCGTCGCAGCACCTTGTATATGAGCTGGTTGCCCTCTTCGCCGTACTTCCCTGTCAGCGTCTCGATGTTCTCGAGCGCAGGCGTTTCGAGCGGCTCGAACCCGTAGCGCTCGTACACGCGGCGGACGACGTCGATGACGTATTGGCGACGTCGAACGTCTTCGGGCAGGAAATCCCGCATGCCGCGGGCCGGTCCAGTGTGCATGCATCGTTATTGTTACACTACGCGGCCATGACACGCTCCGTCGCCCTCGTGCTCACGACGGCACTCATGTCCGCGGGCCAGGCGGCGCCGCCGCGGCCTCAGCCCCCCACGCGCGACCCGAATACGTCCGGTTTCGTCGTGGCGAAGGAACTGCCGGACGGCGCGGTGCCACCGGCCGACACGGATGGCAACTTCATCATCGGACCGACGCATCAGCCCGCGCTGGAGATGGCCGCGCAGGAACTACAGGGCACTGTCTCCATTTTCACGATCAATTCCGCGGCCAGCAGGATTTACCCGGGGATCGCAAGGGACGCTGGAACATTCGGCATTCCCGATCCAGCGAATCCCGCGAAACTGATCGTCACGACGAGCCACCCGGCGCCTTACACGCGCCGCGTCGCTGTGTACGTACCGAAACAATATGTCAAAGGCACCACCGCGCCTTTCATCGTCGGTGCCGATGGCCCTGACCAGTTGCTGTTCACGGCGCTCGATGCATTGATCGCGCAGAAGCGCGTGCCGGTGATGATTGCGATTTCGATTGGGAACGGCAGCGGTGACGCGCAGGGCAGCGAGCGCGGTCTCGAGTACGACACGATGTCGGGACGTTACGCGGAATTCGTCGAGACGGAAGTGCTGCCACTCGTCGAGACGCAGTACGGCGTCAAGCTGTCGAGAGATCCCGACCAGCGCGCGACGATGGGAACGAGCTCCGGCGCGGCGGCGGCGTTCAGTATGGCGTGGTATCACCCCGAGCTCTATCACCGCGTCTTGAGCTACTCAGGTACGTTCGTGAACCAGCAGTGGCCTCCCAGCGCGGAGACGCCTCACGGCGCGTGGGAGTATCACGAGCGCCTGATTCCGGCGAGCCCGCGCAAGCCGATCCGGATCTGGATGGAAGTCGGCGATCGCGACCTGCTCAATCCGAACGCGATGCGCGACGAGATGCACGACTGGGTCGCCGCCAACGAGAACATGGCAAAAGTTCTCGCGGCGAAGGGCTATCACCATCAGTTCGTGTTCGCCCGCAACTCGGGCCATGGCGACCGCGCTGTAAAGGCGCAGACGCTGCCCGAAGCGCTCGAGTGGCTCTGGCAGTAGCGCGTGCTTACGGCCGCACGGTCGGATACTTGATGCCGAGCTGATCGAGGTAGGTTTTGTAGCGCGACGGATCGTAGTAGTACTTCTTCATCTCCGGCCGGTACTTGTCCATGATCGACTTGTTCAACCAGATCGCCGGCTGGTCCTGCGGGCGGATGAGCGGCTCGTACTTCGTCTCCTTCGTCTGCACGTCGCGGAAGTACGTCCACGCCTGCTGCACGAGTTCCGGCCGCATCAGCAAGTCGAGGATGGTCATCGCCTGAACTTTCGCGCCGGCCGTCACTCCCTTGTGCGCGATCGGCGTCGCCATCGCGATGGCGTTCGCCCAGTTGTGCCCCGGGAGTCCCGGGATGTTCGACGGATAGCGCAGCGTCACCGTCGGCACGTTCCACGAGATGTCACCGATATCGTCCGAGCCGCCGCCGGTGTTCTCGCGCACGGGGCCCTGGAGCTGCTCGCGCAGTTTTGTGTTCAGCCCCTCCGCCCGCGGATTCTTCAACTCCTTCTGCAGCGCTTTCGCGAGCGTCTGATCGTCCTCGCTCCACTGCGGCAGGCCGACCTTCTGGATGTTCGCCCACGTCGTCTCCGCGACCACTTTGTTGAAGTGCTGCGGCCAGGCGCTTCCCAGCACTCTCGTCGGCTGCAGTTCGACGCCGGCCATCATCGCGGCGGCCTTCGCGATCGTGTCCCCCGTCTCCCACATCTCCTTGATATGTGGATAGTCGGTCTCGCGGAAGTAGTACCAGACAGATGCAGTGCGCGGCACGACATTCGGCTGATCGCCGCCGTCGACGATGACGTTGTGCGAGCGCTGGCTGAGACGCAGGTGCTCGCGGCGGAAGTTCCAGCCGATGTCCATCAGCTCCACCGCGTCGAGCGCGCTACGGCCGCGCCACGGATTTCCGGCAGCGTGTGCGGTCTCGCCAAGGAATGAGTACTGAACCGACACGAGGCCCGTGCCGTCGCGCGGGCCCCAGCTCACGTCAAGATTTTCCGACACGTGCGTGAAGAGCGCGATATCGACATCCTTGAAGAGTCCCGCGCGGATGAAGTACGCCTTGCTGCCGACGAGCTCCTCGGCGGTCCCCGGCCAGATGCGCAGCGTGCCGGAGAGGTGCTCGCGCTCCATGATCTTCTTCACGGCGAGCGCCGCCGTGATGTTCACCGCCTGCCCGGAGTTGTGCCCCTCGCCGTGCCCGGGCGCGCCTTCGATCATCGGGTCGTGCCACGCGACGCCCGGTTTCTGCGACGCCTGCGGGATGCAGTCGATGTCCGATCCCAGCGCGATCACCGGCTTGCCGGAACCCCAGGTCGCCATGAACGCCGTCGGGATTCCCGCGATCCCTTCCTGCACCGCGAACCCGTTCTTCTTCAGCGTGTCGATCAGATACCGGTTGGTCTCGACCTCCTGGAAGCCGAGCTCGCCGTAGCTGAAGATCTGGTCGACCATCTGCTGCGAGAACACCTTTCGGTTCTCGACGTCGGCGACGGCCTCCTGTTTCAGCGCTTCGAGTTTCGGATTCGGCGCGGCGGACTTGGGCGCGGGCGCGCGCTGCGCGAGCGGAGCCGCGGCGACCGCGGCGACGATGCCGAGGGTGATGAGCGACGAGCGTGCGTACATGCGCGCGATTATATCCGCGGGGTTGGCTTGCCCGCCGTAGCCTTGGCGAAGGCGGCAGCCGTTAACCCGAAGGAATCATCTCGTGGCCGGTGACAATCGGCTGGGGCACATCGAGGCGGCGGGTCATCGCGGTCTCGTCGCACGTCCGGCGACCGTTGGGCTGTATTGGCTGTCGCTGCGGCCGGCACACTTGCAGTTCGATCGTCAACGACGCGACGAAATGGAGACCCGTTGCGTTCAGTGGCTCCCGTTCGCTGCCCAAATCAACCTGGCGCCATGACCAGTGCGCCGTCGTTACCGTGGGATGACACGCGTCAACTCGACGTCATTCTGCCTTACTCCACTCGCAGCGCCACCAGCGGATCGATCCGCGACGCGCGCCGCGCGGGCAGATAGCCGGCCAGCAGCGCCACGCTGCCGAGCACCAGCAGCATCACCGCGAAGGTCACCGGATCCGTCGCGGTCACGCCGAACAGCAGGCCGCTCACCGATCGGCCGACCGCCCACGACGCCGCGACACCGAGGACCATGCCGATCGCCGACAGACCAAGCGTCTGGCCGACAATCCGGCGCTGGACGTCACCCGCGGACGCACCGAGCGCCATGCGGATCCCGATCTCCTGCGTTCGCTGGCTGACCGAGTACGAAATCAACGCGTAAATCCCCAGCGACGCCAGAATGAGCGCGAAGACAGCGAATCCGCCGAGCATCAGCACGATCAATCGTCGCGGCGACACCGACTTGTCCACCAGCTGCTGGAGCGTGCGGGCCTGATTGCCCGGCAGGTTGGGCGCGAGCGGCTTCAGCGTCTCGCGCATGGCGGACACGAGCGGCGCCGTCGCCATCGACGAACGGACCACGAGATCCACTGACGGGAGATCCGCACACTGCCGCAAAGGAATGTACATCTCGTTGCCCGACGCCTGCTCGAGCGCCAGGTGCCGCACGTCGCCGACAACACCGACGATCTTCCGTTCAGGCGCGCACGCATTCAGCAGGATCTTGCCGACCGGATCCTGCCCCGGGAACACCCGCTTCGCCATTGTCTCGTTGATCACGATCACCGGCTCGCTCGTCGCGATGTCCTGCGGCGAAATGTCACGGCCGGCCTTCAGCGGGATGCCCATTGCCGCGGGATAGCCGTCGCTGACGATACGCACGAACACGGATGCGAACCTGCCGCGCTCGACGGGAACGCCCTTCGGCCGGATGCCCCAGGTCCGGTTCTTCCCGAGCGGCAGCGCGTCGGTGATGCCGGCAGCCTGGACGCCCGGCAGCGCGCGGATGCGCCGCAGCACTTCGTCGATGTAGGCAATCCGCTTCTCGCGCGTGTCGTACGAAGCGTCGGGATCGACGCGGATCGTCACCGCCTGCGACGGACGGAACCCGAGATCCACATCGAGCACGCGGATGAAACTTCTCAGGAGCAGACCCGCACCGACGAGCAGCACGCACGCAAACGCGATCTCTGAGACGACGAGCGCGTTTCGAATCCAGGTGCGCCGGCCTGTCGATCCGTGGCTCGCGTCCTTCAGGGCGTCGTGCAGCGCCTTTTCCGGCGCGTTGAATGCGGGCGCGAGTCCGAACACGATGCCGGTGAGGATCGCGATCACGACGATAAAGCCGAGCGTGGCGCCATCCGTGTGCACGCGCAGCAGCAGCGGCACGCTGACCGCGTCGAGCCGCGCGAGCGCGCGCGTGCCGGCGATCGCAATCAGTACGCCCAGCACCGCGCCACTGCACGAGAGGACGATGCCCTCGGTGAGCATCTGCGCGATCAGCCGGCCGCGCCCCGCGCCGAGCGCCGTACGAATCGCGATCTCTCTCTGCCGCGCGGCGGTCCGCGCGAGGAGCAGGTTGGACAAGTTCGCGCAGACGATCAGCATGACGACGCCGACCGCGCCGGTAAGCACCCACAACGCGAGCCGCATCCGGCCGTTCACCTGGTCGGCGAGCGGCTTGACGAATCCCTCGAAGCTATTGCGATCGTTATCGTGCTCCCGGGTCAGCTGCGTCGCGATGCTCCGCGTGTCCGCCTGCGCCTGCGCCACGGTGACGCCCGGCTTCAGCCGGCCGATCATCGCCATCGTGTTTCCCCAGCGGTTCGTCTCAGGGCTGAGGGGAAACGGGAAATACAGATCGAAGTGGCTGCCCGGTGCGAAAACCGAGGCGAAGTCGAACGACTCGGGCAGCACGCCGACGACGGTCGTCGCCTCGTCGTTGATGGTGAGGGGCGAGCCGACGATCGAGGGATCCGAGGCGAAACGGCGCGCCCATAGTCCGTGACTGAGAAGGACGGCTTTGGGTCCGTGCCATTTGCATTCTTCGGCGGTGAACGTCCGCCCGAGTTGAGGCCGGACGCCGAGCACGTCGAAAAAATTATCCGAGACCGGCACGCCGCTCACGCGTTCGGGCTCCCCGCGTCCGCTGATCACGTTATCGCCGACGCCATAGAACGCCATGTAACCGGCGACCGCCGTCATCGTCTGGGTCCGTTCGCGCAGGTCCAGCATGTGGCCGACCTGCGTGGTCTGGCCGGAAAGGCCGGCTGCGTCGTGGTTCGCGATCCAGACGAGACGATTGGGTTCGGAGAATGGCAACGGCCGGAGGAGCAGCGTGTTGACGACGCTGAACACCGTCGAGCTGGCGCCGATGCCGAGGCCGGCGATCGCGATAGCGAAGGCGGCAAATCCAGCATCACGGCGGAGCGTACGGACGGTGTGACGGAGATCCTGAAGCAGTCTGGCCATGGTTGCTTTGACGGGGGTGCCGCCGTTAACGTTGGTGACGGACCTCATCGTGACGGATTTCCCAATCGCACCGCCAATCGAGCCGATGCTGTCCAGGGTCGCGGAGGAGCTGCCCGTCGCGCACGGCTTCCTGTTCGAGCCGAAGTGGGACGGCTTTCGCGCAATTGTGTTCCGCGGCGGCGGCGATGTTTACATCCAGAGCCGCGATCTGCGGCCGCTGGATCGCTACTTTCCGGAGCTGCACGACGGCTTGATCGCCGCGTTACCAGATGGCTGTGTGATCGACGGCGAGATCGTGATCGCGACGCCACGCGGACTGGACTTCGATCTGCTGCAGCTGCGGTTGCATCCAGCCGCGTCACGCGTCGCGAAGCTGGCGAAGGAAACGCCAGCCGCGTTCGTCGCGTTCGATCTGCTCGCCGCCGGTGGACGCGACCTGCGATCGAAGCCGCTCGAGGAGCGGCGCACGCAGCTCGAGGCGCTGCTCGGCACCGCCGGCGAGCCCGTTCACCTGACGCCGATGACGCGCGACCGCGCCGTCGCGGCCGACTGGCTGACACGCTTCGAAGGCGCGGGGCTCGACGGTGTCATGGCCAAGCCGGCGGCCGGCATATACGAGCCTGGCAAGCGCACGATGTTCAAGATCAAGCACGCGCGCACCGCCGATTGCGTTGTCGCGGGATTTCGCTGGCACAAGACCGGGCCGGGAACGCTGGTCGGCTCGCTGCTGCTCGGACTCTACGACGAGGCGGGGGCGCTCCATCACGTCGGCGTGACCTCGTCGTTCACGATGCAGAAGCGGAAGGAGCTCGCGGCGCTGCTCGAACCGATGCGCAAGAACGCGATGAAGGATCACCCCTGGCGCGACTGGGCCTCGGCCGACGGCGAGTCGACGCGGATGCCGGGCGGGCAGAGTCGATGGAGCGCGGGGAAGGATCTCTCGTGGGAGCCTGTACGCATCGAGCGCGTGTGCGAGGTGAAGTACGACCACATGCAGGGGCCGCGATTCCGCCACGCCGCGATCTTTCAGCGATGGCGTCCCGACAAGCGTCCGGCCGACTGCCGCTACGACCAGCTCGAGATCACGGCGCCTTACGAGCTCGAGAAGGTGTTCGGCGCCGCGCGCTCCGATCGCTGACGGCCCGCCACTCGTCATGCATGTTTTCGTCGGGATCGAGCGGCTCCTGGACGGGACGCAGCTCCGGCGGGACGTGCTGCAGGTTCACGCGCACGCGCGTCCAGGTGCGGAAGCGTCCGCGGAGACCGTCGACGAGAATATCGGCGGGTTCGAGATGCGCCGCCGCGGCGGAATGCCGCGCTTTCCACCGTTCGAGTCCCGCCAGCGCGTCCGCTTTCTCGCGGGCGCGTCCGATCTCGATCAGCGGGTGCTTTGGCATGCGCCTGCGCGACGGCGCGACGCGGGACGCTTCGCCGGGCTGCTTGCGGTAGTGCGGCGGCCACGGAGCGTCGCCCAGCCCGTCGGCCTGTTGCCGCGCCGACAGTTCCAGTAGTGCGTCGAGCGAACCGGCATGACGATCCATGTCGCGATGCAGATCGCCAAGGCGGGCGTATCGCGCCGGCATTGTGGCCAGCGTGAAGTCGGCCGGATTGCAGTCCGCGATCTCCTCCCATGTCAGCGGCGCGGACACGCGGGCGTCGGCCGTCGGGCGCACGGAATACGCGCTTGCGACGGTTCGATCCTTCGCGTTCTGGTTGTAGTCGATGAAGACGCCGTGCCGCTCTTCCTTCCACCACTTGCTCGTCGCGAGTGTCGGGGCGCGCCGCTCGACTTCACGCGCCAGCGCAAGCGCGGCGCGACGCACCTGATCGAACGTCCAGCGGCGCTGGATGCGGACGAACACGTGCATCCCACGTGAGCCCGATGTCTTCGGCCACCCCGTCAGACCCACTTCGTCGAGCACGGCTTTCACGATCGCGGCCACCTCGCGAATCTGCGGCCAGTCCACGCCCGGCACCGGATCCAGATCGACACGCAATTCGTCGGGATGATCGAGATCGTCGGCGCGCACGGGATGGGGATGTAGTTCGAGACACGCAAGATTCGCCATCCACGCAAGCGCGGCGGCATCGCGCGGGACGATCTCTTCCGCCGAGCGGCCTGAGGGAAACTGCAGCGATACAACCTCGATCCACTCGGGTCGCGATCGCGGCGCTCTCTTCTGGTAGAAGAACTCGCCACCGACGCCGTCGGGATAGCGGACGAGCACATTCGGACGGTGTCCGGCGCCCTGAAGCGCGCCCTCAGCGATGGCGAGGTAATAGCGCGCGAGATCGAGCTTGGTCTGGCCGGTCTGCGGAAACAGGACCTTGTGCGGGTTCGAAACCGATACCGCGCGGCCGGCGACCTCGAGGGTTTCCTGTTCGCTCACCGAATCGTCCGCTCGCGTCTGAACATACCACTCCGGCGACTTTCCCAAAGCCGCGACGAAATGGAATACGATCCACCGCCAGGAGGAAGGATGGCGACTCTTTCACGGGCCGCGGTTGTCGCAGGCTTGTGCATGGTGCTGGCCGCCGGCTGTGCCAGCGCTCCGTCCAGGGGGCTGCACCCGACGCCGCCCAGCCTTGGACAATATCCGTACAGCGACGCCGACGTCGATTTCATGGCCGGCATGATTCCGCATCATGCGCAGGCCGTCATCATGGCCGGATGGGCGCCGACGCACGGCGCGCGGAAGGACGTCGCGATTCTCTGCGAGCGCATCGTCGTCGGCCAGCGCGACGAGATCGCGTTGATGCAGCAGTGGCTGCGCGAGCGCGGTCTCCCTGTTCCCGACGCCACGTCCACGCGTCACAAAATGAAGATGAACGGGATGGAGCACGAGATGCTCATGCCCGGCATGCTCACCGACGAGGAGATGGCGGCGCTCGACCGCGCGCGCGGGCAGGAGTTCGACCGCCTGTTCCTGCTCGGCATGATCAAGCACCACCAGGGCGCGATCGACATGGTCGACGTGCTCTTGAAGTCATACGGCGCGGCGCAGGACGAAACGGTGTTCAAGTTCGCCAACGACGTCCAGGCGGATCAGTCGATCGAAATCAACGTGATGAAGGAAATGCTGGAGGGCAGATGAAACGTTTCGCGGGACTGTTGATTGCCGGTGTGCTCGCCTTGTTCGTCGCGGCGTGCGCGGGCTCGTCGAAGACATCGCCACCGCCCGCGGCGGCGCCGGCGCCGAGCACGCCACCTCCTGCCGCTGCCCCACCGGCAGCGGTACAGCCCCCGGCAGCGCAACCTCCCTCGGCGCAGCCTCCAGCGGCGGAGCCGCCCGCGCAACCAGGCGCTGCTGCGGCCCCGGCCCCTGGTGGACGCGGGGGCCGTGGGAATCCGCCGCCGCCTCCTCCACCGGTGCCGTCCGTCATGCCGAAGCCGGTGGATCCTATCGTTTCTGCAACACCACCATCACCCGATCCACGCATCGGCCTCAAGGCCGGCTGGTGGGATGCGGGACAGGCCGGCTGGAACATGAACCTGGTGTCGACGACGCCGCCGAGCGGCAAGTCGCTGGGCGCGACGCACTCGGACCTGGCGTTCAGCGGCAAATACACGATCCAGGGTCAGTACAACGGGTTCGACATCTATGACATTTCCAACCCGGAGAAGCCGCTCCTTGCGCAGCAGTACAACTGCCCGGCGTCGCAGAACGATGTGTCTGTTTACAAGAACCTGTTGTTCATGTCGTCGGAGGCGCCCAACAGCCGATCCGATTGCGGCTTCGGCGGCGTGCCGGATCCTGTCAGCAAGGAACGCGTACGCGGCATCCGCGTGTTCGACATCAGTGACGTCAAGCATCCGAAACTGTTGACGAGCGTGCAGACATGCCGCGGCTCGCACACTCACACCGTGGTCACGCAGCCGGGGGATAACGACAACGTCTACATCTATGTATCCGGCACGTCGGGCGTGCGTTCGGCAGAGGAGCTGCCCGGCTGCCAGGACGGCGGCATCGACGATCCGAACACGGCGCGCTTCCGGCTCGAAGTCATCAAGGTACCGCTCGCCGCGCCGAGCGAAGCGGCGATCGTGAGCTCACCGCGCATCTTCAATGCGCTGCCGGTGCCGCCGCGCAATGCCGAGCGCGACGCCATCAGCGGCCGCGGCAATGCCGGCGCGGCCGGCGCTGCGGGTGCTGGAGCTTCTGGTGCTGCGGCCGCCGCGGGTGCGCCCGGTGCCGCGGGTGCGGCAGGCGCGCCCGGTGCCGCCGGAGCGCCCGGTGCTGCCGGAGCAGCTGCGGCTGCCGGTGGCGGACGCGGGCGCGGCAATCAGGGTCCGCCGACCGGACCGAACCAGTGTCATGACATCACGGTGTATCCGGAGATCGGACTTGCCGGCGGCGCGTGCGCGGGCCTCGGGCTGCTGCTCGATATCCATGACGCCGCGCATCCCGTCCGCCTCGACTTCGCCGCGGATCCGAACATGTCGTTCTGGCATTCGGCGACGTTCAACAACGACGGCACGAAGCTTCTGTTCAGCGACGAGTGGGGCGGCGGGGGGGCTCCGCGCTGCCGTGACACGGACAAGATGGAATGGGGCTCCGACGCGCTGTTCACGATCGAGAACAAGAAGCTGAAGTTCCATAGCTATTACAAACTGCCGGCGCCGCAGACCGCGCAGGAGAACTGCGTCGCGCACAACGGGTCCCTGATCCCCATCCCCGGGCGTGACGTGATGGTGCAGGCGTGGTACCAAGGCGGATTGTCGGTGTTCGACTGGACCGACGTCGATCATCCGAAGGAGATCGCGTTCTTCGATCGCGGTCCCGTCGCGGCGGATCGCCTCGCGCAGGGAGGGTCCTGGTCCGCCTACTGGTACAACGGGTTGATTGTCAGCTCCGAGATCGCGCGCGGCCTCGACATCTACGAGCTGCTGCCGAGCCCGCTCCTCTCCGCGAACGAGATATCCGCCGCGAAGACGGTCAAGGTGACGTACTGGAATACGCAGGATCAGCAGAAATTCGTCTGGCCGCCGAGCTTCGCGCTCGCGCGCGCGTATCTCGACCAGCTCGAACGCTCCAAAGGGATTGCGGCAGATGCGATTGCATCGGCGCGTACGGCCCTCGCAACCGCCGAACGCCGCTCCGGCGCGCAGCGCAAGACTGCATTGACGGCGCTGGCGACGCAACTGAACACCGCCGCGGGATCAGCGAGCGACCAGGCCAAGGTCCGCACGCTCGCAGCAGCGGTCAGCGATTTGGCGAACGCGCGATAACGCTCAGGTAGGTACCTGGCGGTGTACGGCCGGCTGCGCAGCGGAGTCAGATTCGAGCAGGCGTCACAGCAGCTCTCGGTGATCGCGAAAGATCTGAGGGAACGGTTCCCAAAAGACGACGCAGAGCGCGAGCTCATGGCGACACCGCTGATGGAGACGTTCGTCGGTGATTATCGGCAGCGCCTGTTCGTGCTCCTGGGCGCGGTCGCGTTCGTGCTCCTGATCGCCTGCGGCAACGTCTCGAATCTTCTGCTCGCGCCTGGCGCCGCGCTGATCCCGGCGCGGCGTGCGGCCGGGCTCGATCCCACGCGCGCGCTCCAGGCATCGTAGCGATCGACGATAATAAGGAGGTTGACGAAGGACCGTTTCGATCGGCCGCTTCGCAGCCTGCGCATCTCCGTCACCGACCGCTGCAATCTCCGGTGTCAGTACTGCATGCCGGAGCCGGATTACGCATGGCTGCCGCGCGAGAGCATCCTCGATTTCGAGGAGTTGGCGCTGCTCGTGGATGCCTTCACGTCCGTGGGCGTGGACCGCGTCAGGGTCACCGGCGGGGAGCCACTGCTCCGCCGCGACCTCACGCGTCTGATCGAACAACTTGCCGCGCGTCCCGCCATACGCGATCTCGCGTTGACCACCAACGGCGTGCTGCTCGCGGCGCAGGCATCCGCGCTGCGCGCCGCGGGACTGCATCGAATCACCGTCAGCCTCGACACGCTGCGGCGCGATCGCTTCCAGGCGCTGGCGCGATTCGACGAGCTGCCCGCGGTCCTGGCCGGCATCACCGCCGCGGCACGGGTCTTTGGACAGCTGAAGATCGACACGGTCGTCATGCGCGGACGAAATGACGACGAGCTCGCCGACATCATCGAGTTCGGCCGCTCGGTGAACGCGGAGGTCCGCTTCATCGAATACATGGACGTCGGGGGCGCGACCGGCTGGTCGATGGACGCGGTGGTGTCGCAGCGAGAGATTCTCGGAACGCTCTCGGATGCCTACGGACAGATCGACCCACTGCCGGGAAGGAATTCAGCTCCCGCGGAACGCTTCCGGCTTCCGAACGGCACGACGTTCGGGATCATCGCCTCGACGACATTGCCGTTCTGCGGCGCGTGCGACCGAAGCCGCCTCACCGCCGATGGTCTGTGGCTGCTCTGCCTCTACGCGCGCGGCGGTCTCGACCTGCGGCATCCACTGCGTGAAGGGGCCACGTGCGAGGAACTGGCGCACCTGCTTCGCACGGTGTGGTCGATGCGCGCGGACCGTGGCGCCGAGGAACGCCTCGGCTCTCCCGCGCGTGAAGTGCTCATTCCAGTGGCGGCGCTCAGGCGCGACGCACACCTGGAAATGCACACGCGCGGAGGTTGACGGCTTCCGGATCTGCGCCCTTCTACCGCCGCATCATGAAGAAGCCAATTACGCCGGAGACGACCACCGCTGCCGCCACGACGACGGCAATCAGCGTCAGTCGCCTGTGTCGTTGCTGCGCCATACGCAGTTCGGCGATGTTCGCCCACAGGGCCTTCTGAAGACCGACCGCTGTGCCGCTCATGTGCAGATGCGGCTTTCGCTCGGTCTGGAGCGTCGATGCCAGCGGCTCGACGGGCGCGATGAAGCGGTAGCCTCGCTTGGGCACCGTCTGGATGTAGAGAGACTGCTCCGCTGAATCTCCGAGCGCGTCCCGGATCTGCTTGATCGCAAAGTTCACGGCCTGATCGAAGTCGACAAACGTACCATCGGGCCACAATTCAGTACGGATCTCGTCACGGGTAACTACCGCTCCCGCCCGTCTCACAACGAGCAGGAGCAGCTTGAATGGCTGCGGCTGAAGCTTCACGTGGCGGCCGTCGCGGCGCAGTTCCGCTGCTTCGACGTCCACCTCGAACCGGCCAAAACGGAAGAGTTGCCGCGGCGAGGGTTGTATCCGGCTGGCGTTGATCATGGGACATTCTGACGTTATCACGCGCGCCTATCCGGCGCACATGAGCGCGGACAAGTCATTGGATTTGCGGCAGTTAACAGTTCGGAGTGGACTCGCCGGATCCTCCGCAGCAATTGACCGTCGATCCGCCGCGACTCGCGTATGGTGAAGCATCGACAGGAGGCGCCCATGTATGCTCCCGACGCTCCGTTCGCACGATGCGACACCGGCTTTCCAGGGTCGTTGCCCTTCGACGGTCTGGAACTGGCCCGCATTGCGCGAACGGACGCCTGCATCCTTTTCACCGGCCCGGCAGACGTTCGCCCGCTCGCTGTGAAGATTCACAGTCTCAGCGGGTGGCGCTGGGGTCCGTTCTTGACGGTCGATTGCAGCCGACCGGACCACGTCCTCGAGGAGCAGCTGTTCAGCGTGATCGAATCGGACGGGTCGGTGCGTGATGATTTACCGAGGGTTCGGCTGCTGCAGGCCGGAACCATCTTCCTGCACGAAGTCGGAAAGCTCAGCCGCGCTGCACAGATGCGGCTGCACGACGTGCTCGGCGACACCTCAGACCGCGGCCGGCCGCTCTCCCGCCGGCGTCTGATGGCGTCATCTTCCGAGACGCTGCTTCCAAGGGTTGCCAATGGCACCTTCGACGATCGGCTGTTCTACCGGTTGAACGTATTGCATTTCGTGTTCTGACGGCGGGCGTGCCAACCTTTCCACGGTACGATGTGCTGTGTCGATGGGGGGTCGTAACTGACGCCGTACACACAACGGAATCCCTTTGCGGCGGCGCGCACGCAGGGAATCCGCCTGACGCCGCCCGGCGCAGCCAAGGACACGCAGCACCACGTCGTCTCTCTCGCGGGTTCGGGCATCACCTACAAACCCGGCGACTCGCTGGGCGTGTGGCCGGCCAATCCTGACGCCCTGGTCGACGCAATCCTTCAGCGTCTTGGCGCAACGGGCGGCGAACCGGTGGTCATCGGCGGCGGCGTGACATTGTCGTTCCGCGATGCGCTTTCGACCAGGTTCGAACTCACGAATGTCAGCCGGCGTCTGCTCGAAGCTTGTCTTGCGCAAGGCGCCGCGCTGTTCGGCCCGTTGCTCCAGAAGGGGCATGAGGAACAGCTGAAACAGTACCTGCAAGCGCAGGACAACGTGCACGACGTGCTCGACGTCTTGAACGATGCTCCCTCCGCGCGGTTCTCAGCGGCCGAGTTCGTCGGGTTGCTGCGTCCGATGCAGCCGCGGCTGTACTCAATCGCATCGAGTCAAAGCGTCCATCCGGACGAGGCGCACCTCCTGGTCGTGTCTCTGACGTACATGGCCCGAGAGCGCCTTCGCCTCGGCGTGGCATCGACGTTCATCAACGACCGATGGCCGATCGGCGCCACCGCGCCCGTCTACACGCAGGATGCGCAGAAACATTTCGCGATGCCCGCCGATCCCGCTGCGCCATTGATCATGATCGGTCCCGGCAGCGGTCTGGCGCCGTTTCGCGGTTTTCTCGAGGAACGCGAGGCGATGGGCGCGACGGGACGCAACTGGTTGTTCTTCGGCGAGCAAGCCCGCTCCTGGGGCTTCTATTACGAGCCCGAGCTCACCGCGTGGCAGAAGCGCGACATGGTACGGCTGGATCTCGCCTTCTCGCGCGATCAGCCACACAAGATCTACGTGCAACATCGCATGCGCGAGCATGCGCGCGACTTGTTCGCATGGCTCGAAGAAGGCGCGGAGGTCTTCATCTGCGGCGACAAGGAGCGGATGGCTGCCGACGTGCAGGCGGCACTGGCGGACATCGTGCAGTCCGAGGGAGGCCGGACACCCGAGCAGGCGGCGGAATATGTCGCGGCGATGAAGAAGGTGCGCCGGCTGAAGCTCGACGTATATTAACGCGGCAGGACGCTGACGGCGGCCTTCAGGCCCTGCGTGATGCGCTCCGGCCTGTCGTGGCCCCACAGGTGAAGGAAGAACAGGCGCGGTTCTTCTGCCAGCATGTGGCTATGCAGCGCGGTCACTTCGATTCCGCTGCCCGCGAGCGCACGGATGACCGGTTGCACCTCAGAACCGAGCAGCACGAAGTCTCCCGTCATCGCGACGCGGCCATCCTCCGTCGCCTGGAAGTTCATGACGGATGACAATCCCATCGACGCGGGAATGCGCATGCCGCGTTCGTTGACGGTTTCGCGCCTCGGAATCCGGAACTGAAATCCTCCGCCAGCCGCGCGGCCGGAGAAACCGAGCGTCCGCTCGAGCAGGGCGGTGTCGAGCACGGCATGCGCCGCGGACGGCGGTGCTGCTGCCGCCGATCCGCCCATACCCGTCAATGCGAGCGCTGCTTTCAGCGTCCGCGCAACCGCCGGCGCCGCACCGTGTGCCGCGACGTGAACGTACACAAGGCGCGGAATCTCACGCGTCATGTGGTTATGCACCGCGGTGATCTCCACTCCACCCGCGACGAGTGCCGCGATGACTGGATGCACTTCGTCGTCGGTGAGCAGCAGATCGCCCATCACCATCGCATCTTCTCCGGGCCCGCTGAACGTCGCTGAGGAGCTGAGGCCGAGGATTGGCTTCATCGGGATTCCTGCAATCGACACGCGCAGGTCTGGACGGGGCCAGCCCACGGTATAGGAGCCGTCGGGTTGTTGTTGTCCCGCTCTTCCGATCGCGTCAACGACCGGCTTCCAGACAGTATCAGCCGGCGCCTGCCATCCAGCCATGAAGAACATCGTCAAGACAACGCCCGCGATCGCCATCGGCTCTTCCTCCCGTTAGAAACTATCATCGATGCATATGGGAGAGAGAGCGGCGACAGTTCGCTGGGGCATCGTCGGCTGCGGCGATGTCACGGAAGTCAAGAGCGGTCCCGGTTTCCAGAAGGCCGATGGCTCCGCTCTGGTCGCCGTCATGCGGCGCGACCGCGCGAAGGCGGAGGATTACGCGCGACGTCATTCGGTTCCTCGCGCCTACGACGATGCCGACGCGCTGATCGGCGATAGCGAGGTGGACGCCGTCTACATCGCAACGCCTCCCTCGACGCATTTGGACCTGGCCCGTCGCGTCGCGGCGGCCGGCAAGCCTTGTCTTGTCGAAAAGCCGATGGCGATGACACACGCCGAATGCGTGCAGATGGTGGACGCTTTTCGCGAGCGCGGCGTGCCGCTGTGGGTGGCCTACTATCGTCGGGCGCTGCCCCGATTTCTCAAGGTCCGCGAACTTCTCACCGGCGGGGCAATCGGACGGCCGACGTCAGTCGATGTGCTCATCAAGGAACCTCTCGCCTCCGGCGAGACGCTTCGAAACTGGCGTTTCAATCCGGCGATCTCGGGCGGTGGCCTCTTCCTGGATCTCGGCTCGCACTGCGTCGATCTGCTCGACTTTTTTCTTGGTCCGATCGAAGAGGTCCATGGGATCTCTGCCAACACCGCGGGCGCGTATGCCGCGGATGACGTGACGGTGATGGCGTGCCGCTTCCCCGGCGGCGCGCTCGGGATCGGGACCTGGAATTTCAACGCGGACGAGAAGGCGGACTCGATGACATTCATCGGATCAGCCGGAGTCCTCGTTACGCCCGTCTTCAGCGATGCAGACATCGTCGTCACGCGCGCGGGGCGGCATGAAACGTTCGCCGCTCGCAATCCACCCCACGTCCACCAGCCGCTGATTCAGTCGATCGTCGACGAGCTGCGCGGCCGAGGCCGATGCGAATCCACCGGCGACTCCGGAGCTCGCGCCTCGTGGGTGTTGGACTGCTGCTACTCGCGCTGATATCACGAAGCGGGAAGCCGAACTTCGAGGCGTGCGCCACCGCCGGAGCGATTCGCAGCCGATATCTCTCCATTATAACTCTCGACAATCTGCCTGGCGATCGCGAGACCCAGCCCGACGTGATCGCCACGCCCCTCCGTCGGGCGATACGTGAAGAAGCGCCTGAACACGCGATCGAGATGCGCCTCCGGTATTCCGGGGCCGTGGTCTTCCACGGTTACGGACGCCGAGCCGCGCGCGGCCGTCACACGGACGTCCACCGGCGTCCCATGCGGCGCGAAACTCATCGCGTTAGCGATCAGGTTCTCGAACACCTGTGCGAGACGATCCCGCGAGGCGTGGACAACCGGGCGCGCACCGATAGGATCGACAGCGAGGCAGAGTTGCGGCCCTGAAGTCGTCTCGACGCCATCGATCACCTCGCGCAGCAGGTTGACGAGGTCTACCGGTCCGCTGGCGTCCTGCTCGATCTCGCGTTCAACGCGCGCGACGTCCCTCAGCCCAGACACCAGCCGCTCCAGCCGGGAGACGTCCTTCGTCATCAGTCCGAGGAAGCGTCTGCGCTCCGATTCGGACTCGGCGACCGCCATCATCTCCGCCGCTGTTCGGATCGAGGCGAGCGGATTCTTCAATTCGTGCGACACGTCGGCGGAAAATGACTGCAGCAGATCGATGTGGTCGTTGGTCCTGCGCGACAGTTCCCCGAGGGCTCTTGCCAGCGATCCGATCTCGTCCTTCCGATCGGCTCCTGGAAACACCGCCGGCAGCGGTCCTCGCCGTTCCGCGAGCGCTGAGGCCCGGCGCCGGAGACGTGTGAGCGGGCGCACGATCGTGCCAGCGGCCAGCGCGGTGAGGATCGCCGCGGCCACCAGCGACGTGACCACGATCTGGAAGATTCGAAGACGGACGGCATAGAGCGTCTGCAGGATTCGCAGCGTCGACTGCGAGGAGACGACCACGCCAGTCACTCCTCGCTCGTGTCGCACCGGCACGGCGCTGAACATCGTGAGCGAGCGCTGCCCGGCGGTAATGCGCGTCGCCGCACCGTAGCGCCCGGCGAGCGCCGCGCGCACCTCGGTCGGAACATCCCCCCGCCGAGCAGGAGCCGCACCGTCCGCGGCACGTTCCGATGACGTGCGCAGCAAGGCGGCGCCGCGTTCGCGAATATACGCGAGCCAGGCGCCGGCACGGTACAACATCCGGCTCCTGACCCTCCCCTCGTCGCTGGCCGGGTACCGCGCCTTCTCGTCGACAGCCGTACCTGCCGCCTGCCTCGCCGAATCGGCGATCAGCACGCCGCGGGTGTCGTAAACACGGAATCGCGCGTCACTTCGACGTTCGAGGCGCGCGAACATTCCCGCAATGGCCTCGTCGTCCAGCGCCGGCCGATCGCCGAGGGCGGCGGCAAGGACGCGGGCCTGCTGGACGAGGCCAGCTTCCTGCGCCTGCCGCAGCCGCGCCTCATATATATCGAGATACAAGACGCCAAAAACGGGAACAAACATCACCAGGAGATTGAACGCGAGCAGCCGCAGTCCGATTCGGGAAAGCGGATGCACCGTCGATGGCAGCCACCTCATGCCGGATCGCCGGCGTACCGGTATCCTGCGCCGTAGACCCCTTCAATCCTGGCGAAGCCGGAATCGACGGCGAGGAACTTGCGGCGGATGCGCTTCACGTGACTGTCGATGGTGCGGTCGCTGACGGTTGTCCGATCCGGATAGGCGGCGTCCATCAATTGGTCGCGCGTCAAGACGGCGCCTGGACGTCTGACGAGCGCCTGGACGATCAGGAACTCGGTAACGGTCAGCGGCACAGCGACGGTCTTCCACGTCACCAGCAGTTTTATCGGGTCCACACAAAGATCGCCGGTGATGAGCAGCGCGTCCTGCGGCTCCCGCTCGGCTTCCGCGTACGCCGCGCGGCGCAACAGCACTTTCACGCGCGCCATCAGCTCGCGCATCGAGAACGGCTTGCACAGGTAATCGTCCGCGCCGATCTCCAGGCCGAGGACCCGATCGAATTCCTCCTCGCGTGAGGTGACGAAGATGATCGGGAGGCGTTCGGAGCGCGCGCGCAGCCGGCGGCACAACTCCAGGCCGTCCATGCGCGGCAGCCCGATATCGAGTACGGCGAGATCGGGCAGATCCCGCTCGAATGCATCCCATGCCGCGAGGCCATCGTCGAAGGCGCAGGCGTCGTACTGCTCGCGGCGGAGCGCCGTGCAGATGCCTTCGCGAATCGTTTCCTCATCTTCAACGACCGCCACGCGCCGTCGATCGCGGCTCACGATGGATCACTGTAGCGCGGGTTCGTGCCGACACGCGTTGCCTTTGTTCCGCCACAATTTGCCTGCGAATGGAGCGCATCCGGACATCGCGGCGCCCCGCGCGACTGGTCTACTGTCCGCGTTCCTCTGGAGGGAGACATGCGGAACTCCGCTATCGCGCGTCTGATCGTCATGAGCGCCCTGACCATCGTCCTGCTCGTTCCACTCACGTGGGTGTACAGCACGGTCTCGGAGCGAGCGTCGCGGCGCGATACTGCGGTCACGGAAGTGAGCGCAACCTGGGGAGGACAGCAGGTCATCGGCGGCCCGGTTCTGTCGGTTCCTTACACGATCGTGTGGACGGACAATTCCGGCCGTCAGCAGCACAGCACCTGCCGCGCGTTCTTTCTGCCGCGGGAGCTGCATATCGAGGGAGACCTGAACACTGAGACGCGAAGCCGGGGAATCTTCGACGTCGTGATTTACCGCCTGAACCTGAAATTGTCCGGCACGTTCGTGCGGCCACAGATGGACTGGGTTCGTCCGGTGCCCGAACACGTCGACTGGGATCAAGCCGTCCTTCAGATTGGAGTGTCGGATCCGAAGGGACTGGCCCGACGGGCATCTCTCACCTGGCGCGGCAACGCGCTTCCCTTCGCCGGCGGCAGCCCCGATGTCGGCCTTTTTCAAACGGGTCTGCACGCCCCGATTGGGGCGCTCGAGGGCATTCCGGCGGGCACGGATCTGCCGTTCCAGTTCACGCTGGATCTGAACGGGACCCGCGATCTGAAGTTCCTGCCGGCCTCCGAGGAAACCACAGTCGCGCTGAAGTCTCCCTGGCCGCATCCGAGCTTCATGGGCGCCGCATTGCCGGACACGCGCCGCATCGATGCCGGCGGGTTCACGGCGCAATGGCGCGTGCAGGATTTCGGCCGTCCCTACCCTGCACGATGGACCGACGCAGAACGCGAGCAGATCACGCAGCAATCGGGCTCGTCCGCATTCGGACTCAGCCTCGTGCAACCCGTCGACATCTACCAGCAGGCCGAGCGCGCCGTGAAATATGCCGTGCTCTTCATCGTGCTCACGTTCCTGGTGTTCTTCCTGTGGGAGGTCTTCAGCGACACGCTGCTGCATCCGGTTCAGTACGCGTTCGTGGGCGTTGCCATGTGCGTGTTCTATCTCCTGTTGCTCTCGATCTCCGAACACGCGGGGTTCGATCGGAGCTATGCGATATCGGCCGGTGTGACAACGCTGCTGATTGCGGGCTACGCGCGGGCGGTTCTTGGGGGCCTCCGCCCGGGCGCTGCCGTGTTTTCCGCGCTCACGACGCTCTATGGATTCCTGTATCTGTTGCTTCGACTCGAGGACTACGCCCTGCTCGCCGGTGCCATCGGTCTGTTCCTCGTGCTCGCCTTTGTCATGTTCATCACGCGGCGCATGAACTGGTACGAGCTGAAGCTAGGCGCGAAGGCGCCTTCAAAATGAGACGATCAGCGGCGCAGCCGGTACACGCCAGTGCGCGCGGTCATGTAGAGCGTGCGGCCGTCGGCGTCCCCCCATGCCATGTTCGCGGGCAGTTCGGGCGCGCGAATCGTGCCGAGGTGGCGGCCGGCAGCAGAGATGATCCACACGCCGCCCGGTCCAGAGACGAACAGGTTGCCTGCCGGATCGACCTTGACGCCATCGAGCGCTTCCTCTCCAGGCGCGCCCGTTATATCGAAGAACACGCAGCCGTTCGCCAGCGATCCGTCGGCGGCGACTTCGTAGCGCATGACGATCTTGCGCGACGTGTCCCAGTTGGTCACATAGAGATAGTGCTCGTCCGGCGAGAACGCGATGCCGTTCGGGCCTTTCAGATCGCTCGCGACGACGGTCAGCTTCCCGTCCGCCAGGCGAAACACGCCGCTGAATGGCAACTCCTTCCGTGGATCGTCGAACGCCTTGGGCAGCCCGAACGGCGGATCGGTGAAATACAGCGCGCCGTCGGACTTGTAAACGAGATCGTTCGGGCTGTTCAGGCGCCGTCCCTCGAAGCGATCGGCCAGCACAGTGACCGTCCCGTTTTTCTCGATGCGGACGACGCGACGGTTGCCGTGCTCGTCGACCGTCAGCCGTCCCTCGCGGTCGAAGGCTAGCCCGTTGGAGCCGGGCTGGCCGTACTCTGCGATGTCGGCGCCGCTGTACCCGCTGTTCGTGCGGTAGACCGACACCTGGCCATCCGGCGTCCAGCGATAGATCTGGTTGTTGTTGGGATCGCTGAACAGCAGGTACCCATCCGGTGACCAGGCCGGTCCTTCCGTGAAGCCAAAGCCGCCGGCGATCTTCTCGATACGCGCTCCGCGCGGCACAATCGCATCGATCGCCGGATCGAGCCGCAGCACGTCCGCTTCGACCGATGACAACGTACCGATGCGCTCCGGCCTGTAGAACTTCAGCGTCGCGGATCGCACCCAGATGAAATTGGGAGGCGGTTCAGAGAGCGGACCGTTGGCGCCGAACACCGCGAGCTGGATCCGCTGCCCCGGGCGCGCATCACGCGCGATCACGACGCGGTTCGGTGCGTTCCACCCTTTTACCAGCTGTCCACCCGCCTGCCCGAGCACCAGCGGGAGCTGTCCGTCGACCCAGATCTCCGCGTAGTCGTCCACTACGATCTCGAACGCGACGGTCGCTCCGGCTGTTGCGAACGTCCCGATCCGGTCGGGGATCGTCACGTTGATGCGATACCAGTTGAATGCAAGACGCCCCTTCGACCGGCGCTGGTCGAGACGATCGGGCGCGATCACTTCCCACGCACTGTCATCGTACGCCGCATTCCCGGCGTGCGGCTCCACGTCATACGCGCGAGTCGGCGCGCCGGACGCTTTGAGATCCGGACCGACGGCCCGGTGATCGACTTCGACAATGCGCGTGTCGCTGTAGCGCCACTGCCCTTGGACGGCGCGCACTCCATCCGGCGTCGTGAGATCGATGATGACGTCGGGCCGGGCAGCCGGCACGTCGCCGGTCACCTGCGCGGCGGCCGGCGATCCCAGCGCCAGTATCAGGAGCAACCCAACCGCGGCGTTCTTCATGACGCACTCCGCGGCGCAGTCGCCTTCACGACGAAGTAGAGAAACGGTGCGGTGACGTTCTTGAACAGGTGCGGCACGCCGTTCGGAATGATGACGACGTCCCCTTTCACCAGCGCGCGGGCGTCGCCTCCGTCGATTCGCGTCCCGCGCAGCTCGTCGGGCCCGACCGCCTTGGCGTCTACGGCCTGTCCGCCGGTGATGAGCGTGGCACTCCCCTCGATGACATAAAGAATGTCGGTATCGCGCGTGTGGATCTCGGCCTGCCCGTCGCGCTCGCGCCGGCTGGCGTGCACTTTGTAGCCTGCCGTCTCGAGCAGCGGAACGCCCTTCGCGAACGCGGTCGCGACGTTGGTGCTCGGCAGATAGGTTGTCGCCACGCCATCCGATCCGCTCATACCAACGGCCGCCGTCAAGGCCGCCGCACCGGCGAGCGCGAGCTCCTCGTCCTGCTGCGCGGATGCCGCGCCGCTGACGCCGACGCCTCCGACGATGCGGCCGTCCACCGTGATGGGCACGCCCCCCTGGAGCGGCGTGAAGTCATTCAGTGCCGTCATGGCCGTGCGGCTCTTGTTGATCAGCTCTTCGAAGACGCGCGTCGGCTTCTTGAAGAGAGCGGCCGTCCGCGCCTTTCCGATCGAAATGTTCGCGCCGGCGGCGAACGTGCCGTCGAGCCGCTCGAGCGCCATCAGGTTGCCTCCGTCGTCGACGACGGCAATGACGGCGCCCGGCGCGCCCTTGGAGGCTCCTTCAGCCCTGGCGGCTGCAATCACTCGGCGGGCGCCTTCGAGCGAGAGTGTCGGCTTGTCGATCGTCTGGGCGCCGGCGTGACCGGCGGTTACGAGGAAGATAACTGCGGCGAAAACTCTTTTCATTACGTGCTCCTTTGCGTCCCTTCGATGACGCGACGCCGCCACCGGTTACATGACACCAGGCCGCTCCTCCGGCATCCAAGCGCGCGTGAAGAGGCATTGGCCGGAATACGCGATGGAGATGGCGGGGCTCGCCTGTTTCATGGCGGCGGCGGTGGTGATCACGACCACGGTCGAACACCCCGCCTCGCCGCTGCGCGCCGCGGTGCCATCAGCGATCGCGCGCCGCGCGCTGATCGGCGTCGGCATGGGCTTGACGGCGGCGGCTCTCATTTACTCGCCGTGGGGTCGCCGATCGGGCGCGCATCTGAACCCGGCGGTGACGCTGAGTTATTTGCGCCTGGGCAAAGTGGGCCTCGCGGACGCGGGGTTCTATGTGGCCGCGCAGTTCGCAGGCGCCGCCCTCGGGCTTGGCGCGGCGGCAGCACTGTTGAGAGGCGCGGCCGCGAACGCCGCCGTGCACTACGTCGCCACGGTCCCGGGTGTGGCAGGTGCGGCGGCGGCGTTTGGCGCCGAGCTCGCGATTTCCTTCGGCATGATGACGACGATCCTGGCGGTATCGAACACGCCGCGTGCCGCGCATTTCACCGGTGCGATCGCGGCATGCCTGATCGCCGCGTACATCACGATCGAAGCGCCGCTGTCCGGCATGAGCATGAATCCCGCGCGCACGTTCGCGCCGGCGATCGCCGCGGGCGCCAGCCGCTTCCTCTGGATCTACTTCATCGCTCCGCCGCTCGGCATGCTGCTGGCGGCGGAGACCTATCTTCGGCGTCACGGCGCGGCCGCCGTGCGCTGCGCGAAACTTCATCACCCTGCGGCGGGCCCCTGTCACTTCAACTGTGGAAAGGCTGTATGACCGAGCACTACGACGTCATCATCATCGGGACCGGCGCGGGCGGCGGCACGCTCGCGTGGCGTCTCGCCCCATCCGGCGCGCGCATCCTGCTGCTGGAGCGCGGCGAGTACGTGCAGCGCGAAAAGGAGAACTGGAGCACGCACGCCGTGAACGTGGCAGGGCGGTACGCGACGAAGGAAGTGTGGACCGACGGCGACGGCAAGCCGCTCCATCCCCACACGAACTACTACGTTGGAGGGAATACGAAGTTTTATGGATCGGCGCTGTTCCGGCTGCGCCGCGAGGACTTCGGAGAAATCCACCATTTCGGTGGCGTATCTCCTGCGTGGCCGATCGGCTACGAGGAGATCGAGCCATACTATGCCGAAGCGGAGCGGCTGTATCACGTCCATGGCATCCGAGGTGAGGATCCGACGGAACCGCCCGCAAGCGGTCCTTTTCCTCATCCGCCCGTGAGCCATGAGCCACGCATCCAGCATCTGAGCGAGGACTTCCAGCGCGCCGGTCTGCGTCCGTTCCACGTGCCGCTCGGGATCATGCTCAACGAGCAGGATCCGCAGCGCAGCAAGTGCATCCGGTGCAATACGTGCGACGGATTCCCGTGCCTGCTGCACGCGAAGTCAGACGCGCAGGTCGTCTGCGTCGATCCCGCGCTGCAATATCCCAACGTCCGCCTGCTGACCGGCGCATACGTCCAGCGGCTGGAGACGAGCGCGTCGGGCCGCGAGATCTCGCGGGTCGTCGTGTCGCGCAACGGCGCCGTGGAGCACTACTCTGCCGACATCGTCGTCACGTCGTGCGGCGCCATCAACTCCGCGGCGCTGCTGCTGCGATCGGCGAACGATCGTCACCCGCGCGGCCTCGCGAACGGCTCCGACGCTCTTGGCCGTCATTACATGGGGCACGTCAACTCGGTGCTGATGGCGGTCTCGAAGTGTCCGAATCCGACGATCTTCCAGAAGACGCTCGCGGTGAATGACTTCTACCTCGGATCACCCGAGTGGCCGTTCCCCATGGGGCACATCTCCTTCGTCGGCAAGTTCGATGGCGTGACGCTGTCTGCAGGCGCGCCGGCAATCGCGCCCGGTTTCACACTGGACCTCATGGCGAAGCACTCGCTGGATTTCTGGCTGACCTCCGAGGATCTTCCCGATCCCGAGAACCGGGTGACCGTCGATCGCGAAGGGCGCGTCGTCCTGCGCTACAAGCCGAACAACGAAGAAGGCCACAAACGCCTGACGAAGAAGCTCGAGTCGATCATGCAGCACCACTCGTCGTGCGCCATTCACGGGCATGAGTGCCACCTCGGCCTGTTTTCGCGCAACCTCTTCGTGGGGCAACGGATCCCGCTGGCCGGTGTCGCGCACCAGAACGGCACGCTCAGGTTCGGCAACGATCCTGCGACGTCCGTGCTCGATCGGACCTGCCGCGCGCACGAGATCGACAACCTTTACGCGGTCGACGGCAGCTTCTTCCCCTCGAGCGGCGCGGTCAACCCGGCGCTGACGATCATGGCTAACGCGCTTCGCGTGGGTGACCATCTACTCGCCAGGCTCGGACACCGCGCCGGCACGCAGATGGCGGTGACGTCGTGAAGCGGCTGCACGGGTTCCTGCTCTGTGCACTGTTCCTCGGAACGACGCTCGGCGCCGTCGATTCGAACGGCCGCCCGCCGCTGCCCGTGACACGCGTCGACACGGTTGGATTCACCGTCGCGGACATGGATCGCGCGGTGGAGTTTTACACGCAGGTCCTGACTTTCACGAAGCAGTCGGACACGGAAGTTTCGGGACGTCCCTACGAGCTGCTCTCCGGGTTGTTCGCGGCCCGGGCCCGCGTCGTCCGTCTCGGCCTCGGCGACGAGCAGATCGAGCTCACCGAGTACGCGGCACGCGGCCGGCCGGTCCCGGCGGACTTCCGTTCGAACGATCGCGCCTTTCAGCACGTCGCGATCATCGTCGCCAGCATGGACAAAGCGTACGCGCGACTGCGCGCGCATGGCGTCGAGCATGCGTCGTCCGGACCGCAGCGGCTGCCGGACTGGAATCGCGGCGCTGGCGGCATCCGTGCGTTTTACTTCCGGGATCCCGATCGCCATTTCCTCGAGGTGCTGTCGTTCCCTCCGGGCAAAGGCCTCGAGAAATGGCATCGTCCGGGCGGCGCGCTCTTCCTGGGTATCGACCACACCGCGATCGTCGTCAAGGACACGGACGCGTCGCTCGCGTTCTACCGGGACACGCTCGGATTCGTAGTCGCCGGCGAGGCGGAGAACTACGACGTGGAACAGGAACACCTGAACAACGTGTTCGGCGCGCGGCTGCGTATTACCGCGTTGCGCGCGGCCGAGGGGCCGGGCATCGAGCTGCTGGAGTATCTCGCGCCGCGTGATGGCCAGCCCGCTCCGGACGATCTGCGTGCGAACGATGTCGCGCACTGGCAGACGACGCTCGTGACGGCGTCGCTCGATCCGATCCTGCCGCTCGCCCGCGCGCACAGGCTCTCGCTCGTGTCGCCAGGACCCGTCGATGCGCATCCTTCGCTGGGATTCCACGCGGGAGCGCTGACCCGGGATCCGGACGGCCACGGAATGCGGCTCGTGACGCGGTGAAACCGCCGGAGCCCGTGAGCATCCAAGCACCTGTAACGCGGAGCATGACGCGCCGCCTGTAAAGGAGAAGAGATGAACGTGAAGAAGATTGCAGCGCTCGCGTGCGCCGCCGCCGTGGCCGTCCTGATCGGCACGGGCGCCGCCGCGGCCCAGGGCCACACGAGCAAAGTGTTTGCGGGCGCCAAGGTGAACGCGGGCACCGTCACCCACACGATCGAGAACGGCAAGCACGTCCTAACGCTGTCGGACGACTTCCAGGTGCCGGACACGCCGGATCCGCACTGGCAGATCGTGGACACAAAGGGGCGCGTGTTCCTGCTGCAGCGGCTGAAGACGAAGGGCGCCGTCGCCGGCCTCGCCGGGGATCGCGTCGTCAAGTCGATTACGCTGCCCTCGTACATCCAGGACATCGCGAAGGTGCAGATCTACTGCGCCTGGGCGGAAGCCGTCCTCGGCGAGACGACCTTCGACGCGAAGATCATGACGGTCGCCAGCGCGAAATAGAACGGCGACGAAGAGCTCAGGCCGCGGGCTTGAGAGAGGCGAGCAGGCGCTGGAATTCCGGCGCCTGTTTCATTTTGTCGAACTCCGGTTCCACCCGCAGGAACATCATCCAGCCGGATCGATCGCGGTTGGCGCGATCGAGCCATCGCAGCGCCTCGGCGGCATCGCCGAGACCCGCGGCGATCAGCGCGAGGTGATACGGCGCCACGTATCGGGCCGGGCCCTCGGCCTGTAGCTCCTTTGCGATTGCTTCGGCCCGTCCGCGGTCGCCGGACACCGCAAACCCGTAACCGAGATGGGCGCGCATGTAGGCGCTGTTACCCGACAGCGTCACGGCGTTCGTCAGTTCGTCGAGTTGCTCCTCCATCCGGCCCTGCACGCGGTAGCACTGCGCGAGCCCCCAATGCGCGACCGCGAATGACGGGTTGACCTCGAGCGTCTTCCGGAACTCCGCGGCGGCTTCATCAATCTTGCCCGAGTAATACAGCCGCACGCCCAGCGTCGTGCCGCCCGTTGCCGAGAGCGGATCCAGCTCCATGCCTCGATGCGCTTCGGCCGTCGCCTCGTCCATCCGTCCGGCCGCCGTCAGAATTCCCGAGTAGTACTGGTGTGCCTTGGCGTGGCTCGGGTTGAGACGGATGGCGTCCCGGATCTCGCGCTCCGCCGCGGCGAGGTTCCAGTCGTACGTGAAGTGCACCATGGCCATCACGGCGTGCGCATCGGGCGACTCGGGGTCGAGCGCCAGCGCGCGCTCGGCTGACGCGCGCGCCTTGCGCAAGAGAATCTCGGGCTTCTCGACTTCCCAGCCGGGAGCGCCGAGGAGCCTGTAGCAATCGCCCAGACCGGCGTGCGCGGGCGCATAGCGGGGATCGATCGCGATCGCGCGCTCGAAATACTCGATCGCCTTTCGCGTGCTCGCTTCCGTGGCCTGCTCGCGGAAGAACTTCCCGCGCAACGTGTATTCGTATGCCGAAAATGAGACAGGCGCGACGGACGACGAGAGCGCGCCGCGGCTGCCGAGCGTCGGCGCCAGCGATTTCGCGATCGCCATCGCGACATCCTTCTGGATGCCGATGACGTCCGCCGCCTTACGGTCGTAACTGTCGGCCCAGAGCTGCGTCTGCGTCTTCGACTCGACGAGCTGCGCAGTGATGCGAACGCGGTCCGCATCGCGGCGAACGCTTCCCTCGAGCACATAGTCGACGCCGAGCTCCGATCCGATCTCCCCGATCGCTTTGTTCGTGCTCTTGTAGTGCATCGACGTCGTGCGCGCGATGACACCGAGATGCGACGGCTCGAGCGCGCCGAGCTCTGCAATCATCTCCTCCGTAAATCCGTCGCTGAAGAACTCCTGGTCCGGATCCCCGCTGAGGTTCTGGAACGGAAGGACGACCAGCCGCATCGCTCCACCCTGTGTCGCAGCGGGCCTGGACAAGCGCCACCACCCGCCGAGAACGAGCGCCATGACGCCGACTGCGGCTACAGAGATCCACCATCGTCTGAATCGCGGCTGAGACGGCAGTGTCACCGGTGCGGGTGCGGGCGGTGGCGATTCGAGAGGAGCCGGCTCCGGCACTCGCGGCACGACCGCTTCGACGGGCGCAATGAACCGGTAGCCTTTGCGCGGAATCGTTTCGATGTACCGCGGGCTGTCCGCCGAATCGCCCAGCACCTCGCGGAGCCGGTTCACCGACGTGTTTAACCCATGATCGAAATCGACGAACGTGTCGGCAGCCCACAGCCGGGCGCGCAAGTCATCCCGCGTGACCAGCTCGCCAGGGCGCTCCAGCAGAATCAGCAGGATGTCGTACGGCCGGCCGCGCACACGAATCCGCAGACCCTGCTTGCGAACCTCACCGCGCTTCGCGTCGACCTCGAACAGGCCAAAGCGATAGGAAATCCGCGCGCCTTCCGTAGTGGTCATGCTGACGAGGGTGCGATCCGGGATTCTAGCCCGGATGAGGACTTCGGCCAAATGCCATGGTTGCAGTGACTTACCAGATGAGGATCATGTGTATGCCGGTGCATTGCCGCATGAATCGGCGCGGGCTAGATTTCGCCTCGAAACGAGGTGAATGCTGTGGACACAATCAACGAGGCCACGCTGCTTGAGCGGCTCCGCACCGGCGAAGACGCCGCGTTCGAGCTGCTGATTCGCACTTACGGCGGCCGGCTGCTCACCGTCGCCCGCGGCATCCTCCGGAACGATGAAGACGCCCGTGACATCGTTCAGGGGGCGTACGTCTCCGCGTTCCGCGCATTGCCGACCTTCAAAGGCACCTGCCAGCTCTCGACCTGGCTGCACCGCATCGTCGTCAACGGCGCGCTCATGAAGCTGCGGACGCGGCGCCGGAAACCAGAGGAATCGATCGAAGCGATGCTGCCGACGTTTTTGGAAGACGGGCATCACACCGAGAGCTTCTCGGATTGGGCGGCGCAGGCGGACCGGCTGCTCGAGGACAAGCGGAGCCGCCAGGCGGTTCGCGATGCGATCGCGACACTCCCTGAAGGACACCGGACGGTCCTCATGCTCCGCGACATCGAGGAGATGTCGACGGAGGAGGCAGCGCTGCAGCTCGGGATAACCCCGAATGCCGTGAAGATCCGGCTGCACCGCGCCCGGCAGGCGCTGTCGACGATTCTTCGCCGTTCGATGGAAGGAAACACCGTGGCCGCGCCCGGCATCCAACGCACGACATGCCGGACGCATCCCGTCGTCCCGACCCCTTCGCCCTCGACATCCCGCTACAGTCCCGCCTAGCCCGCGCGGCATTCGTCGCCGCGCGGCCCCTCCTCTCCCGAGTGCTCGGGCTCGAGGCGCTGCGCGATCTGTACGAACGTTCGGCGTCCGAGCCGGGAGACAATTTCGAACGACGGGTGCTCGAAGCACTCCGCATCGGGCTGCAGGTTACCTGGCAGGCGTCCGTCCCGGCGACAGGTCCACTGATCGTGGTGGCGAATCATCCCACCGGCGCGCTCGACGGACTCGTCGCGGCCGCCGCGCTCCGCGAGGTGCGGCCAGACGTTCGCGTGCTCGCGAATCACCTGCTCGCCCGAATCCCCGAGCTTGCGGAATCCTGCTTCTTCGTCGATCCATTCGCCGGACCCGCGGCAGCGGCGCGCAGCCAGGCAGGGCTCCGCGCGGCCCACTTGTGGCTGCGGCGCGGCGGGGCGCTGATCGTGTTTCCTTCCGGGGAAGTCGCCTCCACGCACGAGGCGCAGTGGCAGACGACAGCCGGACGGCTCGCGCTGGCGACTCGCGCCCGCATCGTTCCGGTTTTGCTGGAAGGCGAGAACTCGCGGACGTTTTACGCCGTCGGCCGCGTGCACCCATGTCTTCGCTCGGCGCTCCTCGGTCGTGAGCTGCTGAACAAGCGGGGGACGACGGCGCGCGTGTCCGTGGGCTCTGCGATCGACACCGGTGCGCTCGGGGCAACCACCGCCGCGGAGCTCACGGCACGAGCGCACGAAGCCGTCATGCGCCTGGCGCGGCCCTCACCCCTTCCCGCGATCGCGCCGGCAGTTCCTCCGGCGCTGCTCGCGCAGGATATCAATGCGCTCGGCGACGCCGCGCGGCTGCTTGCAAGCGGACCGCTGGAAGTGTACTGCGCCGGAGCCTCCGCCCTTCCGCACGTGCTCCAGGAAATCGGACGTCTGCGCGAACTCACGTTCCGCGCCGTCGGTGAAGGAACGGGGAACGCGCTGGATTTCGATCGCTTCGACGAGCATTACGAGCATCTGTTCGTCTGGAATCGCGACCGCCACGAGGTTGTCGGGGCCTACCGCATCGGCGCGACAGATCGCATCGTCGCCGCGCACGGAATCGACGGGCTGTACACGAGCACACTGTTTCGTTTCGACGAGCGGCTGCTCGGCCGGATGGGTCCGGCGCTGGAGCTCGGACGTTCGTTCGTGCGTGCCGAATACCAGCGCAGTTACAGTGCGCTGCTGCTGCTCTGGCGCGGAATCGGCTGCGTGCTCGGACGGGATCCCCGATATGCCGTGCTGTTTGGACCTGTCAGCATCTCCAGCCGCTACGGCGATACGTCACAACAGCTGCTGCGCGCATTCCTTGCGCAGAACCACGGCGCCACCGACGTCGAGAATCTACTGTCCGCCGTGATGCCACCGCCGCCAATCGCCGCGCCGGCGCGTGAGGCCATCGCGACGGCGAACGTCGACGAGCTGGACACGCTGATCAGGCGCCTCGAGGGCACACAAGGCATCCCCGTTCTCCTCCGTCAATACATGCGCCTGAATGCCACGCTCCTCGGCTTCAACATCGATCCCGCCTTCGGCGGCGCTCTCGACGCGTTGATGATGGTCAACATCCATCACCTGCCCGCCTCGATCCGAGCCCGCTACCTCGGCGTCCCTTCGTCGACGCGATGCGCGGCCTGAACAGCCGCACGTTTGGAAATCGAATTGTCCGCCGGCGAGCACAGCACTACACTCAACGTCGCCCCCTGACGTCCTGTCAGATTGTCGGGTTGGGCGGCACTGGCCCTTCGGCCAGGTACGTCGAGTCCGTCGCCGTCCCGAACGGCGAGTCACGATCCACACAGGAGATCGCGCGCGCGACGTGGCTGACGTTCGCCACGCTCACGATGATACTGAGGGGATCCCACTGCCAACCCACCATGGCGCCACAGAAGAGTTAGAATTGGCGCCCGTTCATGTCCGTCTCCTACGAAAACTCGAAGATCGTTTTCCAGGCCATCAAAGACGCCGGTGTCACGTCGTTGTCAGCGCTGCCCGAGACATGGCTGGGGCTACTGCTGCAGCAAGCCGAACGGGATCCCGATGTGAGGCTGATTCAGGTCGCGAAGGAGGAAGAGGCAATCGGCATCGCGGCGGGTGCGTACTTCGCCGGCGAGCGGCATATCCTGCTCATGCAGAACCACGGGTTCTTTGCCGCGATGAACGGCATCGTCTCGCTCGCCATGCTGTACGGAATTCCCTTGTGCATGCTGATCGCGCTCCGCGGCCACTGGGGCGAGCCGTATCCATGGCACACGCGTGGCGGCATCGTCACCGAAGGCGTGCTGCGGGCTTTGAATATCCCGTTCGAGTACGCGCGTAGTCCGAAAGAGGTCGGGCGACAGATTCGCGAGGCCTACACGCTCTCGCAGAGCGCGCTGTCGCCGGTCGCGCTGCTCCTCACGCGCGACCTGATGGAGGAAGCGCTGTGACGCGCGCGGAGTGCATCGGGATGCTTTATCCGGAGCTGGACGACAAAGTCGTCGTCACGATCATGGGCGCGTGTGCGCAGGAGCTCTACGATCTCGGGCACAAGGAGAACTTCTTCTATCTGCAGCACGCGATGGGGTTGGCGTCTTCGATCGGCCTTGGGCTTGCGTTGCACCTCTCGCACGAGAAGATTGTCGTCCTCGATGGCGACGGTTCGGTACTGATGAACCTCGGCACACTCGCGACGCTCGCGCGATACAGGCCGCGGAATCTCGTCCACTTCATCTTTGACAACGGTAGCCTGCTCTCGACCGGAGGATTCGACTCGCACACCACGTCGGGGATCACCGATCTCGCGGCAATGGCGCGAGGCGCTGGCATTGAGCATGTCGCCGCGGTCGATTCGGTGATGGCCTTCGGCGAGGCCGCGATCGACGCGCTTGCGCGAGACGATCTCAGCGTGATCGTTGCGAAGGTCGCTGCCGTAGGTCCGAATCACTACGGCATGGATCTACAGCTGCCGGAAAACGCGTTTCGCTTCAAGCGGTGGATCGCCGGCAGGAAACCGGCGGGTCCGCGATCGGCTGCTCTATCGGACACGCAGTCGGCGTCGACAACGCAGGAGAAGCCATGAGCAGTCTCTTGACCCAACTTGTCGATGCGCTGAATCGCGGCACGCTGAAGGTGGTCGACTTGACGCAGCCGCTAGGGCCGTCGACACCGGTGATCGGTCTGCCTCCGATCTTCGCGCCGTCGCCCGGCGTGACGATCGACGTGATCTCAAAGTACGACGACAAGGGTCCCGCGTGGTACTGGAACACGATCCGGATGGGCGAGCACACCGGCACCCACTTCGATGCGCCCATCCACTGGATCACCGGGAGGGATCTTTTGAACAACACATGCGACACGATTCCGGTGTCGCGGTTCATCGGACCGGCTTGCGTGATCGACGTCACTAGCGACGTGTCGCGCGATCCCGATTTCCTGTTGACGCCCGAGCGGCTCGAGGAGTGGGAGGCCGACCACGGACGGATTCCGCGCGGGGCCTGGGTCCTGCTGCGGACCGGATGGAGCCGGCGCGCCGACGCCGCGTCGTTCCTCAACGCGCGCGACGACGGTCCGCACAGCCCGGGGCTCGATGCGCGCACGTCGAAGGTGCTCGCCGAGGACCGGAACGTGCTGGGCGTCGGCGTCGAGACGATCGGTACCGACGCGGGCCAGGCAGGCACGTTCAATCCGCCGTTTCCAAATCACGCGACGATGCACGGTGCCGGCAAATTCGGGCTTGCGAGCCTGTGCAACCTCGATCAGCTGCCACCGACGGGTGCGGTCGTGATTGCGGCGCCGCTCAAGATTGTCAACGGCAGCGGCAGTCCTCTCCGTGTGATTGCCATCACACCAGGATAAGAATCGTCCCGCAGCGCCTCACGCCCCCGACAGCCAATTGCCTTGCCGGGTGCCGGGCGCTTCTGCGATTCGGGCCACGCCTGGACGAGCCCGTTGCCGAAGTCGTCCCTAACAGCCAGCCCAATCAAGATAGGTATCGAGCGATCTCGCTTGACCGACCAAACCACTGCAGCAGCATCCCTTGCAGTGTGGCTTGACCGACGGGCCACCAGTCTCCCGCTTTGCTCAGTTGCAATCGACGAATCGCGAGGGCTTGGTCAGTTGCGGAACGGCGGCAGACCCGGTTGGGGTACCGCGGACTGCGCGTCATCGAAATCTGGGTTCCTGATGTTGGGTCGCGAAGCTTCGCGCGTGAAGCCCGCTGCCAGTCGCTGCTGGTCGCGAACGACCCTTCGAGCGCGAGGAGCACGGATTTGTCGAAGCAATCTCCGCGTCGCCTCGCGGGTCGAGGAGTTAAGCAGGGTTCGAGCGCTAGTCCGACACCGCGAATGGCGTCGTCATCGTGAAGTGATCCCGCAGCAGGCCATACAGGCGTCGCGATGTTGCGGCCGGCGCGCCCAGGCGCCGGTTCGCGGCGCCAATCTGGAACACGAGGCGCCACTGCAGAAACAGCTGACGATACGCGGACAATAGCGACGCCTGCGGGTCATAGACGTTCGTGCACTCCGCGGTCGCGCCGTTCAGTTCGACGATGGCGAGGTCGCGGCCGGCCATGAAGGCGACGCGTTCGGCGTAGCGGATGTCGAAGCGGCCGATGAAGAATCCGGGATACTGCCGCGCGATCGCGTCGATGCGCGCTTCGAGCGCCGACGTGATCATCCACCTGCCGTCGGTGAACATGGCCCCCTGCGCGTGATTACCCGCGATGCCGAGCATGACGCGCGCGCCCACGGCCGGGATCTCCCGCCGGCGATCGCCAAGACGCGCGAGAAACGTCCGGGCCTGCAT